>Ga0182021_10005318_pt1 | contig 15221 bp, 12 predicted proteins | sample 612E3MmetaG_FD_120493 | JGI IMG/M metagenome (GOLD analysis project Ga0182021, IMG submission 120493) | Permafrost microbial communities from Stordalen Mire, Sweden - 612E3M metaG (Illumina Assembly) | ecosystem: Environmental > Terrestrial > Soil > Wetlands > Permafrost | place: Sweden... | reverse complement strand
TCGCCGACGGCAATACCCCCGATGACGTCACCCACATCCCGACCTGGGACCAGCTACGCGCCCTGGTGGGATCGGCGGGGTTCCTTTACGTGGCCGACAGCAAGCTGTGCTCGAAACAGGCCATGAGCCACATCGCCAGCCATGGAGGACGATTCGCCCGCCGTCGTACCCCACGGCCGCCGTGAGCCACGTAACGAGAACCTGACCACTATCTCGTCCGGTCCCCCCCATTCAAGCCTCAAGACCCTGAAGTTTCCCTGCGGCTACTCGGCGGCCTGGATCGACTCGTCGAGGCGATGCGCTTTGGCTGGGTCTTGCGCTCAAGTATATTTGTCTGTATGTTCTGACATATGTGCAATGGTGCCCGCGCCAGCGGCACCCTTAGACAAGGGAGTGCCGAATGATGCATGGAAAGCACTTGGTTGCAGTGGGAGGCGTACTCACCGCCTCTTTGGTCCTCGCTGGGTGCGGCGGCACTAAGGCCGCAGTATCTAACGCGCAACTAAACGCTGGTGCGAAGCAGGTCACGCTCACGATTACTGCGAACGCGATCTCAGGGGGTAAGAACGCCCAAGAGGCAGACTGGATAACCAAGTATGTCATTCCTCAGTTTGAGGCAGCACAGAAGAAGAAGGGTGTAGATGCCAAAGTCACCTTCGACCCGAACGGTGTGGACGACGCGCCATACAAGACCAAGATCTCGCTTGCTTTGAACACCGGTGGCGGGGCAGACGTCATCAGTATCGACGGTATTTGGGTGGGCGAATTCGCCGATGCTGGCTATATCAAGCCGCTCAACACAGTCGTCGGTAAGGACGTTGCTGCGAAATGGTCTGGCTTGAGTCAGATCAATCCCGCGGTACAGCAGGTTATGACCTATAAGAATCAACTGTATGGTATTCCCGATGGCACTGATGGTCGCGTCATCTACTTCAATAAGAATTTGTTCAAGCAGGCTGGTTTGCCAACTGATTGGCAGCCGCAAAGCTGGTCCGACATCATCAGTGCAGCCCAGAAGCTCAAATCACTCCCTGGCGTGACACCCCTCCAGATCAATGCTGGTAGTGCCATGGGTGAGGCGACCACAATGCAGGGCATTCTTCCGCTCCTAGTCGGAACCGGGAGCCCGATTTTTAAGAACGACAAGTGGCAAGGTGACTCAGCTGGCTTGACAAGCACCTTAGATCTCTATGCGAAGATCTATGGTGCCGACAAGCTTGGCGACCTACAGTGGCAGCAAGCGGCCAATGGGCGCGATCAATCATTCGCTGCGTTCGCGAAGAACAAGCTCGGAATCATAATCGAAAGCGACTACCTCTGGCGTTCCGTGATTAATCCATCGAATGGGACAGCACCGATGGCAAACCGGGATACCGCAGTCGGCTGGGCAAAGATCCCGGCTGAAACTGCGGGCACGGGAGTCAATGGTCAAAACTTCGTCAGTATGTCGGGCGGATCAGGCGAAGTCCTTAATCCCAAGACCAAGTACCCACAGCAGGCCTTCGAGTTGATGACCTTCATGAACTCTGCAGCAGCAGTTAAAGCCAGGCTCGGCAATACTCCTCAGATTACGGCGCGAGACGACGTCAACTCGCAGGTTCTCGCCAGCGATCCCCTGTTAAGCTATATTGCAAAAGACGTCCTGCCGATCACCATTTACCGTCCATCACTTTCTGACTACACAAAGGTCTCCACCGCCCTGCAGAACGCTACCGATTCGGTGGTGAATGGCACATCCGTCGCTAACGCAGCGACGACATACCAAAAGACCCTGGAGGGAATTGTCGGTGCCGGAAACGTCTTCAAATAAGGAGGATGCGAGAACTTCTGTCCGGGATGACGCGGAGCGGCAGACCAGACAGAAGTCGACGCATGAGGACGAGGATGTCGTCGGTCTCGGGAAGCGGCGGGCCGTGGCGTTCGTCGCGCCGGCTCTCGCGCTCATCTCCGTTTTCCTCATATTTCCAGCGGTGTGGACGCTATATCTCGGCCTGACGAACTATGGACTTACCGGATCTCAGGCGCTGAATCCGCAATTTGTCGGGATCGACAATTACGTCAGCGCGCTCACGAACCCCGCGTTCCTCAACTCGCTGTGGCTGACCGTACTCTTCGTATTCGGTTCGGCCCTGATCGGCCAGTCGTGTCTTGGCTTTCTGATTGCCTGGATGATGATGCGGGTCAACAAGGTCGTCCGCGGCGTGGTTGAGTTCTTCGTGCTGCTCGGTTGGATCATCCCAAGCTCTGTGTCGACATTCCTCTGGTTCGCACTACTCGATGGCAGTAGCGGAACGCTAAATCTCCTACTCCACACACCGGGAACAGCTTGGTTACTTCGGTATCCGATGTGGAGCATCATCGTGTTCAACACCTGGGTGGGAACTGCCTTTTCGATGCTGCTGTTCAGTTCCGCCCTCGCCTCGGTTCCGCCGTCTCAGTTGGAAAGTGCACGTAGCGCGGGTGCCGGTGCGTGGGCGCAACTGCGCGACGTGATCTTCCCGCACATCAGAGGCCACATACTCACAAACACCTTGCTGATTACCCTGTGGACGTTCAACACCTTCACCCCATACCTGCTGACCGCGGGCGGGCCTGACGGCCGCTCGGAGATACTTCCGGTCTTCATTTATAAACTGGCTTTGCAGAATGGAATGCTTGGGCAGGGCGCGGCCATTTCTCTCATCATGATCATCCTCAATCTCATGATCGCCCTCGTGTATATCCGCCTTCTAAGGACGAAGGAACAATGAGTTCGTTGAAGGTCGAAAAGGCCAGCACCCTCGCAGAAAGGGAGAGCAAGAACGGGCTTGCGAGCCTGGCGGTCAGGAAGTTCCTGGGGCGAATCGGGACGACGGTCTTCGTTGCGTTAGTGCTCGCATTCTTCGCTATTCCCGTCTTGTGGCTTGTCTTCGCGCCCTTTGATGCTCACCCGAGTATGAACGTTAAACTACCCGAATTCACGTTGAAGAACTTCGCAGTGCTCTTCGGAGATTCGAGTGCCTTATCCTCGCTCCGTAATTCCGTTGTGCTCGCCGCCGGCACAATGGTGATTGTGCTTATCTTCGGGTCAGTCGCTTCTTACGCGCTGTCCCGGGTGAGGATACCAGGTCGAGAGGTCTTGCTCTACTCGCTACTCTTACTGTCGTCGATCATCACCGGTACTGCCGCCATGGTTCCGATCTTCCTTCTCATGGTTCGACTCAACCTTATCGACAGCCAACTTGGCGTCATTCTGGTGTTGAGTGCGGGAATGCTGCCAACGGTGATCTTCATCCTTAAGGACTTCATGGACTCGACCCCAAAGTCGTACGAGGAATCTGCGCGACTTTATGGCGCGAAACCGTTGCGCATTTTGTGGGATGTCGTTATACCAATTGCTAGACCAGGTCTCGCCACGGTCTCGGTGTGGGCCGTCGTGCAAGTATGGGGTAACTTTCTTATGCCATTCATCCTGCTGACCTCCCCAGACAAGACTCCAGCTGCGGTCATTATGTACACTTTTTATACCCAAGGCGGCCAGCCCAATCTGGCACTGATATCCGCGTTTTCGCTAGTTTTCTCGCTTCCCGTTATTTTGATGTATTTCTTCGTCAGCAGACGATACGGGTTCCGTTTTCATGGAGGTATCAAGAGCTAATGGCTGGCATTACAACCGAGCATCTCGTCAAGGAATATCCAGGAGGCGTGCGTGGCGTCGACGGACTCGACGTTGAAATCAATGACGGCGAGTTCTTCGCACTGCTTGGCCCCTCAGGGTGCGGAAAAACTACCCTGCTGCGCACAATTGCGGGTCTGGAAAAGGCGACCGATGGCAAGATTCGAATCGGCGGGAAAGACGTAACCTACCTCGAGCCAGGGCGGCGCCACATAGCAATGGTGTTTCAGGACTATGCACTGTTCCCGCACATGACGGTCGAGGATAACGTCGCATACCCACTGAAGATCCAGAAGGTCGGCAAGCAAGACCGTCTGGCCAGGGCGAAAGAAGTGGCGACTTCACTGGCGTTTGAGGCTCTCCTGAAACGGCGACCCGGCCAGCTCTCAGGTGGCCAGCAGCAGCGTGTTGCACTCGCGCGCGCGATCGCGAGCAATCCTGATGTCTTTCTGTTTGACGAGCCACTGTCGAATCTGGATGCCCGGCTTCGGCTGGAAGCGCGAACCTTTCTTAAACGACTGCAATTGGACTTGGGCGTGACAACAGTGTTCGTCACCCATGACCAAGCCGAAGCCCTAGCGCTGGCGGATCGCATCGCAATCATGAAGTCTGGAAAGTTACAGCAGATTGGCACTCCACGCGAGGTATTCGATCGACCGGCGAACACATTTGTTGCATCCTTTATTGGATCAACACCCATGAACCTAGTTGAGGGCATAGTAGACGGTTCAACCGTGCTGATCGCCGGCACACCCGTCCCGCTCCCCAGCTCAGCCGTCGACCACGTCATTCATGGCCAAAAAGTTACCTGGGGTGCCCGGCCGGAGTATCTGCAGATGCACCCCGGAGCGCAGCCGAATACACTGCCGGGGACGGTCACTGTCTCAGAGAACCTTGGCGCTGCGATGCTCGTCTCCATCGAGGTCGGCGATCACTTACTCAAGGTCATCGTTAACGAGGACCTCGAGCCTGAGCTCGGCACACCGGTCTGGATCGCTTCGGAACCTCGCCGCACGCTTCTCTTTGACGAAGAAGGCGCACGAATTGCAGCGCCGTCAGAAGAGATCTCGCATCCCCAAACTCTGCTGGTGAATAGGGACTCGGCCATTACCCCATGACATCGGTCACCCTGCGTCGAACACTCCGGTCGGATGACCAGGCGGCGACCCCGTACCTCGAGTTGCCGTTTGACGTGTCACCTGCGGATCAATCGGTCGAGGTCGTACTCAGTTACGACACGTCAAACGCGGTCATTGACCTCGGCTGCATCGGAGCGCTGGGCTGGCGCGGGTGGTCAGGAGGCGCGAAGTCACGCTTTGTCATCACGGCCACGGACGCAAGCGGCGGCTACCTGCCAGGCGAGCTTGAGCCAGGCCAGTGGGCAGTCGTGCTAGGCCTGCACAAGATACCCGCGATCGGCGTGTCCGTCGAAGTCGTCATCAATACCCCATCCACAACGCCCGTCGAAGCCGAACCTTCGGCACCGCCGGCGCTCACGGGTCCGCGTCCGAGCGCGACCCGGGACTTTCCTGCGCTACCCGGCAATCGTTGGTACGCGGGCGACTTTCACGCACACACCCTCCACTCCGACGGCAGTTTGAGCATCCGGCAGTTGGCTTCTAGAGCAGTTAGAGCGGGCCTTGACTTTCTTGCGGTCACAGACCACAACACAGTGAGCCACCACAGCCACCTTCGCGGGGTTTCAGCCGAGTATGGAATCAGTTTGCTGCCGGGTCAGGAGATCACCACGGCGCGTGGCCACGCTAATGCCTACGGCAGCATCCCGTGGGTTGACTTCAGAGAAAATCCTCAAACTTGGGTGGACGTGGTTGCCCGAAACGGCGGCATGCTCTCGCTCAACCATCCAGTCGATGGAGATTGCTCGTGGCAGTGGCACCTCGCGCGGAAGCCGACCCACGCCGAGATCATGCATTCGAGTTGGCAGGAGGCCCCGCAGGACACAAGCATATGGGCGTGGTGGAACGCATGGGGAACCCGTACGATCCCTCTTGGTGGAAGCGACTTCCATAAGCCGAATGACGGCGTTGAAGTCGGCACCCCGACCACCTGGGTCTCGGCACCCGACCCAGGCTATGACAGTATCCTGACCGCAGCGATCGCTGGGCATACCGCCCTCAGTATGGGAACGGCAGCGCGGGGACCGGTCCTTGTGCGTGTTGAAGATGAGTTGATCGCGATCGACGCGGACGGCGCCATCTTCTTGGACATTGACGGTCGGCGCCGCACGGTCACGAGTTCTCTTCAACCCATCAAAGATACCGGCCACGGTCCTTACCGTTTGGAAGGACCTGACCGGCGCATCCTCGCGATCAGCGCCTGAGCGCGATCATCTGAGTCGAACTGTCACGATCTCCCACGGACCTAGGTGCAGTTCCAGGAGACCGGGTGCAGGCGTCGTTGTCATCTCTCGCCCGAGAATATCGGTGATTGTGGCAGTAACGAAGTCTCCGACGAGGGTTGCGGTAGTTTGCGTAGCTGTCATGGCGACAATCCTTGCTTCCAGTACTCCGTCGACGCGCCGCAGGCTCGACAGCGAGACGTCCTCACCGGAAACACCGAACCCCTTGCGTGGCATGGGAAGGCGTGCGGTCGAGGCGGCAAGACCACGAGCGACTAGCGGTCTTGCTCGGAATGACTCAGAGGCAGCGACCGCCTGTGACTGCTGCCAGCCGTCAGCATCGACAAGCAGCGCCAGGCTTTCGTGGATCGTATTACCCAATTCTTGAGCTTCAGGGATCGGGATCTCGGATGCGGCAGGCTCATCTCGGAGTGGATGCAGGTTCACGCTTATCGAACCAACCGAACGTGACAGCGTTACGGCCAGTTCTCGGCCATCGACGGCCTCGTACTCGGTCGGATGTTCAACGAGCAGCGTCGCTGCTCCCGCCGAGGCGAATCCATACGCCGGGAATGTTGGAAGCGGGAATTCGCCCCAACCGCCCTCCCCAGTCAGGCCTCGCGTGGTGACTGCGAATTGCCCTTCTGAGGCTGAGGTTTCGACTGGCTGTGGCAGGGGCACGTGCAACCGCACGCGATGATCCTTTGACTGGTTCGTGTACTCAATTGCGAGCCGAACCATCGGCTCGCCCCGCCTGAGCTCGACCAACATCCGCACATCGGTTCGCACCGAACAGGTGGAGCGTTCGTCGCGGTTGTCAGCCAGCGATTCAGGCCAGTTGAACGTCCGAACAACAGCGACCACCGCACGCAGCGGCCCACTCTCCACCAGTTTGACGTCGACATCGATCGGTTCGTCGACTACTTTGTCGCGCGACGGGGGACCGTAGTTGTAGCTATCGCCGCGGTCGCCGCCATCGACGATGCGGCCCACACCGTTGAGGGTCGAACCGTTTGTGGCGGTGACTGAGAAGGTCCCGTCTTCGGCGAAGGTGACGCTCACCAGCCCATTCTGCATCGCTCTTGTTGAGGCATTCACTGTCGAAGCACTGGGTAGTGTCTCCCCTTGGCCGACTCGAACGAACGTCTGACCCGATGCGGGAACGGGCACCTCCACGAGAATGCGTCGGCGGAGCTGTGCGACCGTTCGCACGCGCCACTCTCCGGGATGGTCCCTGGCCGCACGTTCCAGATCCGCCTCCAAACGTGCGATGTCGAACACAGGAGTCGTTGGTACTTCCGCGACATCGATCTCCAACGTGAACGGTGTGATGCGATAGCCGTCGACCTGTTGGCCGAACAGTTCGCGCCCATGAATTCGGTTGATGATCCGTGAGAAGTCGCTCGAGGCGATCGACTCATCACCAAGCAGAGTCGACGCGGAGCTTACCTCCTGCACGCAGAGGGCATGATGATCCGCCATCGTGGCGACTATTCCGCGTGTCGTGTCAGGTGCAGCGACTTCAAGTTCAATCAGTAGACTTCGGTTGGTTGGGAGCGTGTTTGCGACGAGGTACGAATCGTCCGGAACTATCGCGGCGAGACCGGCGAGAATGCCGTCGCGGACCGCTCTAGTGATATGGATAGCCTCTTCGAGCCGTGCCGCGACTTGTCTCACTGTTTCGTCGCTCCCGCATCCCACCACGGAGTCGTGGGCGGTCGATTCAATGATACGACGCCAGGCCAGCTGGAAGTAACGAGTATGGTCTTCCTGCGACCAGAGTGAGGCAAGGCGCTCAGCCTCACTCATAGTACGTTCCGACTCTGCCATGAGCCGTTTGAGCGAACGTCGAATGGAGATGACGCCGGGAAGAATATTGCCCCGAGCGTGGCTACGTAGTTCACCTTGCACCACCTCAAGACCATCCGCCTCGCCGTTTCGCGAGATATAGTCCCCAAGAGTGCCAACCTGTATCGGAAAGGCTTCACTGCCGTACTCTCGCACCCAGTGCATGAGATCCGGATGGGGCGCCATGTGGTCGGTTCCGACCATCCCGAGGATTGTCTCGTCCCCATAACGCGCCCGCGTTTGCGTGCGATACGCACGTAGCGCGTCCGGAATCTTTTCCGGGATGTTCAATAGATCAAGGCCATTGCCGTAACTATCGAACAGGTATTCGACTCGCACGAATGATCCGTCGGGGCTTTCCCAGCGAAATGCGTGCTTCTGGACGGCCGCAGGGACACCGCGCCAAAGACACGCGTCGGTGAGCCCCGCCTTGGAGAGGATCTGCGGCATCTGCGCCACGTGCCCGAACATGTCAGGTAGATAGCCGATGCGCATGGCGCCGCCGAGCAACTGGGCGCCGTTCCATCCCATTTCCAGATTACGGATGATGGTTTCACCTGAGCAGAGGAACTCATCGAGCAGAATCTGCCACGGGCCTATGGCCACTTGCCCGGAGAGCACCAAAGCACGCACACGAGCAGTATTCTCTGGTCTGATCTCAAGATAGTCCTCGATCGCTGCAGTTTGTCCATCGAGCGTGAATCGAAACTCAGGATCCTGCTCTGCGCGCTCGATGACCCCGTCGAACATGTCGACCAGTCGGAATCTAAAGACCTGAAAAGGCTCATACCATTCGCGGTCCCAATGCGTATGTGGAACCAGCATGATTCCGCTTTCTGGGATTGTTTCCGTCGTCGCTCTTTTCATCGAGACGCCTCCCCAGTGAGTGTAATTCCCTGCCTACGGGCTAGGACGCGCGCGATGCGTTGCCCGGTGATGACGTCGGCCCGGCCCTCAGCGGTCCCGTTGGACGGCGGGACCGAGTCCACGACCATGGCATGGAACGCGATCAGTTCTTCCTCGAAGGCCTCAGTTATGTCCCGCACGATCTCGTTCGATTCGCCGACACCATCTGACGACACGATTCTCAGTTCGGTCGGTGCGTTGAGAAGGTAGGGAACCGTGAATTCGAGGGCGAACGAGCCGGTCGTGTGGTGAATCGTCACCGTTTCCCGGTAGCGCGGGTAGTCCGCTAGGTAATGCCAGTGCAAGTTGATTCTCGCTTGTTCAGAGACTGTGCCACTTATCTCGATCGAACCCGGATCATCACTCTCTGCCCAAATACGTACATCATCGATGCCGGTAATCGACCCCAATAGATACCTGATCAACGATATGTCGTGGATCAGGCTGCCCAAGACGACATTGGTGTAGAGATTTCGAAACGCCTGGGGTGTGCCTTCACCTAATGCGGTCGTCGTGACCGCGCGGTCGGCTTCCTTCGCCCGCTCAATGATCGCTGGGTCGATGTCGCTGATCGGTGTTTGCAGGTTCGCGTACGCAAGTTGAGATGAGCCGCTGGGGTGCAGAACCTCGACATTGACATAACGAATCTCGCTGGGTTTCGGGAGTATGCGCTTGAGGCGCGACACCGCCGGATCATATTCCTTCATGTAGGCGAGGAAGAGAAGCGGAGTCCCTGCCTTCCGCTCGGCATCGCTCAGCGCGTCGATCTCGCTAAGCGAGAAAGCGAGCGGCTTCTCACAGAAGACGGCTACTCCACGTCGAATGCACTCCAGCGCTAGCGTCCCATGCGATCCCGAAGTTAAAAGTAGTACGCCGTCGAGTGTCTCGGCATTCAGCATGTCGGCAAGGGTCTGATAACGATGCTCCGGCGTTACTCCAAACTGCTCACCGATGCGCGCGGATTGCGAAGCTGACAGATCGGCGACGGAAAGGAGTTCAAAGAGGTCCCATCGCCGCTGGATCAGGGGCAGGTGTACTGACTGGGCGACAGCACCAAGGCCAGCGACTCCGATTTTGACTTTCATTCTTACGCCCACTTCCTCAGAGCTTCACGGTTAGTGCGGTGGTCGGCCTCGATTTGTCTCGGATCGTCTCCTACGGCCGGAATTGTGTCCTGTTCGACCACGAGCCAGCCCTGGTAGCCGCTCTCGGCCACGAGCGTCATGAAGGTGCTAACGTCCAGATCACCCGCCCCTAGCGGCACGAATGCTTTGCCGGTCCATACCGCTCGCATATCGCTCTTGCGCTCTATAACTGCGCGCAGCACTTCCACACGCGCGTCCTTCAGGTGGAGATGGTTCACACGGCTGCCCCAGCGACGCCACCCAGCAACAGGTTCGCCTCCGCCAAGAATCAAGTGGCCAGTGTCGAGCGTGAGACCAATGTCGGTGCGAGCAAGCAACTCGTCGATCTCCTCGGGCGTCTCAACATAGGTGCACGCGTGGTGGTGAAAGGTCGGCTCGAATCCGCGCGCCCGAACTCGATCTGCGGCGGTCATCACGTTCTCGGCGAAGGCTTCCCAACGGGATGCGGTCAGCGCATAGCTAGGCCCGCCACCTGGGTTCGCGCGCCGTTTGGGTGACCCACTGCAGGCCAGCGTGGGCAGCGGCAGGAACTCTGGAGAAGCCTCGGCCGCTTCCGAGAACACATCGAGGGCCGTATCTAAGCTTCCTAGAGCTTCAGAGAACCCAACACTGTCCGAGAAAGGGAGGTCGATCCAGCCCCCCGCAAGTTCTAGACCATGTCGGTCCAAGCGGTCACGCAACTTCTGGCCCCGACCGAGGAATCCGATGGGCCCCATATCGACACCCACGTAGTCCTGACGGTGGAGCACGTCACATAACTCGTCTGGCAGAGCGAGATCAACTCCACCCTCGGGTGCCAGTTCGAAGACACCGAAGCTGACGGGTGCTCCTGCAACTTTGATCATACGTTGTCGGCAAACTTTCCCGCCAACGACTCTTCGGCATCCACATCAACCGGCGTAGCAGAACTGTGACACCCAAAAACGTGTAGGTACAAGTTACTTACGTCTCCTTTGTGGGGTCAGGCAGGATGATGTCGCGCACGAGTGAATCTAAGTCCGCGTCTGCCGCCAGGAACTGCCGCATGGTGAGGCGGCAGGACCCGAAGCCCTCGAACTCATCGACGGTCATGCCGTCTAGTTCATAGGCGCGGTTGAAGTCCGGAACCTTTGCGGACAGGTCAGCAATGATCCGAGGGTCGACAGGCATGTCGATCCGCGAGACGGGGTCGATGCCGCTGGTGTTGAATTTCTGCTGCCACGAGAACGGCGGGGAGATGACCAAATCGCCACCGACCAACTCGCTCCACTGCATGTGGTTGCGGAAGGCGGCCGAGAGGATGCGACTACGGAAGCCGCGCTCCTGGAAGATGTGGTATCCACGCTTAAGGGCCGCGACGCCTGCCCATTCCAGGTAGCCAGGGTTGATAGTGATCGCGTCTCGTGCCACGACCTTCTTCAGCCAGTCGTCCAGGCGCCCACCCATGATGGTGACGACTGGCCCCATCGCGGAGACGTTGAGTTGCTCGGCTTCGCGTCGGACGAGGCCACGCTCGATGGCCTCACCGACGGCAACGGCCTGCGACACGGTGAAGGAGACTGTGGCGTTGACGCTGACTCCGCGATACGTGGTCTCCTCAATTGCATCGATGCCCGTCTTCGTGGCCGGGATCTTGACGATAATGTTCTTGGCGAGGGCGTGGAACTCAAGCGCCTGGGCGACCAGGCGGTCCTTGTCGCGGTGCAGACGTGGGTCAGTCTGAACCGAGATGCGCCCATTGCGGCCGCCATGCTCTTCGAAGGCTGGCTCGAGTAGCTTGGCCGCCTCGACGGTCATGTCCTTGACGGCCTGCCAACCGATCTCCGATTCTCCCGCGGTAGGCCGATGCTCAGCTATCTCGTGGATGCGCGGAGCCCAGACCTCCGGATGCTTCTTGATCGTGTTGAGGGCGATGACCGGATTGCAGGTTGCACCCACGCAACCCCAGGTGATTGCCGCGGTCAGCTCGGCTGGATCCGCGGAGTCGTTCCACAGTACGGTCGGGGTGGTTGTCGTCATCTGCAGCAGCGGTGACTGGGCACTCCGGCTCGCGAGAGTGGGTTTCGTCAGTATCTGTGTCACGGGATCTCCCAGCTGTTTCGGCATTTCCCGAGTGCTCACGCACTTCGGTGAGTGCGCACTCGGGCCGAGTCCCCAGTCAAGACCCTCAAGGGGTGCCTGTCAACCGTATGTTCTGACAATCTAACAAATCCAGGCGAACAGCGGAGGCGCTACTGAGCGAAGAGGGTGGTGGAGAAGTTGTACCGTGACGCTCGGTAAACATGCATACCGTGTTCGATGGCGCGCCCGGAGATGTCATACGCCGTGCGGTCCATCGTCAGAAGGGCCGCTTTCGGTTTCTCCTTGAGAATACGGGCCTCTACAGCCGTCGCCGTGCGGGCGCCGATCTGCTGCTGCGCCATGTGGATCTCGATTCCGTGATTACGCAGCGATTCGTAGAGACCCAGATCGCTGAGCTCCTCGGACGTGGGGGCGATCTCAAGGGCCATCTGGTTGACCATCAGCGCCAGAGGCTCACCATCGGCGTAGCGCAAGCGCCTGACGGTCACTACATCTCCGCCCAGTGGGATCTCGAGCGCGTCCGAGACCTCTGGTGTCCCAGGCTCGACGCTGTACTCCAGCACGGTGGTAGTCGGCGTCCGACCGCTGCTGGCCAGGTCGTCGAAAAGGCTTGTGAGGTCGACCCTGCGGTGAACCCGGGCTGGCGCGACCTGCGTGCCCACTCCGCGCTTTCGCACGAGCATTCCGAGGTCAACCAACTCTTGAAGGGCACGCCGCGCCGTCGGCCGGGAGACCCGGAGCCGTCCGGCTAGGGCGATCTCGTTTTCCAGGCGTTGTCCGGGTATGAGCTCTCCGTTCTCAATCTCCTTCTCAATTGTCTTGGCCATCTGGTAGTACAGCGGCACCGGGCTCGAGCGATCGAGATTGATTCGCAGCACGGTTGCTTGGTCGCTGGACATATGCAACGGGCCTCCTCTCTTTGACTGCACAATCTACGAGAGGTTGTTCAGTCTTGTATAGACATTATGACTAAATCCGGTGATGCGCACGGACGGTCGTGGCTCCAGGGACAACCCCAGCGAGCCAGCTCAGACTGTGACGACGCTGATCCGGCCCAACCTGATGTCAGAATGTTAGGACAAAGACTTGACTTTGCTTCACCACTTCGTGCACAGTCCTGTGTAAGCGTCATCGAATTCGCTGATCCTGACGATCGCGGATTGACTTCCAGCGCCCTGCTCCCCCCGCCGGGGTGATGAGTGATGACGTGGACATCCAGGAGGAACCGTGCCCGCAGATGTTGAGGTCGTGACGATCGGCCGGTCGGGGGTGGACATCTACCCACTGCAGACAGGCATCGGGCTCGAGGACGTGGAGACCTTCGGGAAGTTCCTCGGCGGCAGCCCGACGAATGTCGCCGTCGCGGTCGCTCGTCTGGGCCACTCAGCGGCCGTGCTCACCGGCGTCGGCGACGATTCCTTCGGCCGATTCGTGCGGCGCGAGATGGTTCGGCTCGGCGTCAAGGATGACCTGGTGATCACGAGTCCGGCCTTCGCCACGCCAGTCACTTTTTGCGAGATCTTCCCGCCCGACAATTTCCCACTCTACTTCTATCGACAACCCAGCGCTCCCGACATGCAACTGCGTGACATGGACCTCCCGCTTGTGGCTATAACCCGCGCCAAGCTCCTCTGGATGTCGGTTACCGGACTTTCCGAGGAGCCGAGCCGATCGGCCCACCATGCTGCGCTGGCGGCGCGGGCCCGGGCCCGGTTTACGGTCCTCGACCTCGACTACCGGCCGATCTTCTGGTCCAGCGTCTCTGAGGCGACGGAGCAGATACGCCAGTGTCTGGGTCAGTTCACCGTCGCGGTGGGCAACCGCGCAGAGTGCGAAGTCGCAGTCGGCGAGACCGAGCCGGACCGGGCGGCCGATGCGTTGCTTGAAGCTGGAGTGGAGATTGCCATCGTCAAGCAGGGCCCTGAGGGGACGCTGGCCAAAACCCGCGACGAGCGTGTCGTCGTGCCCCCGATCCCGATCAATGTCGTCAATGGGCTCGGGGCTGGTGACGCCTTCGGTGGCTCGTTGTGCCACGGCCTGCTCAATGGCTGGTCGCTGGAGCGGATAGTAGCGGGTGCGAGCGCGGCTGGTGCGATCGTGGCCTCCAGGCTTGAGTGCTCCACAGCCATGCCTAGCGCTGACGAGGTCGAGGCGGTCCTTGCCGGAATGCCCGTCGCACGGCTCAACCATACGAAGCAGGGGGAGTCGCTACATGTTCAGCATTGAGGAGATCTGCCAGGTACGCGCAAACGAGCCTGAGCGCATCGCGAAGGCATTGCGCGACCGCCAGCGCAGCACGATGGCTCGGGACTCCAACACCAAGCTCATGATCATCGCCGCCGACCATCCAGCGCGTGGCGCGTTCGCGGCCGGTTCTGACCCCATGGCGATGGCTCACCGGGGAGACCTGCTCGCCCGATGCGTGGAGGCACTCTCTCGCCCTGGTGTGCACGGCTTCCTTGGGACGGCGGACATCATCGAGGAGCTGACCCTACTCGGCGCGCTCGACGGCAAGCTCGTATTCGGTTCGATGAACCGCGGGGGACTGACGGGAGCCAGCTTCGAGATGGACGATCGCTTCACCGGCTACGACGCCCGCGGAGTGAGCGACGCCGGGCTGGACGGAGGCAAGATGCTTCTGCGTATTGATCTTGACGATCCAGGTACCATCCGGACGCTCGAGGCCTGCGCTGGCGTCGTCGACGAGCTCGCGGGCCATCAGGTTGTTGCCCTGGTGGAGCCGTTCATCTCACGCAGGGTGGGCGGCGAGGTCCGCAGCGACCTCACTCCAGACGCCGTCATACGTTCGATCGCGATAACTTCAGGCCTGGGCCGCACGTCGGCCTACACCTGGCTCAAGCTTCCCTGTGTGCCGGAGATGGAGCGTGTCTTGGCCGCCTCGACCCTTCCGGCTTTGATCCTCGGCGGTGAGGTATCTGACGACCCCGAAGATGCGCTGGAGGGCTGGGCCAAGGCCCTCGCTCTGCCCACTGTCCGAGGCCTGGCGATCGGCCGATCTCTGCTGTACCCGCCAGGCGATGACGTCGCGGCGGCCGTCGACAACGCCGTGGGGCTGCTATGAGGACGAATGACGACCTCGTGATTCGTGCGGGGAAGACCGCACACGGTCAGTATGCCGTGGACATCACCCCTGAACGGGCTGGCTGGCGTTTCAGCGGCATCAAGATCGTGGTGCTTGACCCCGGTTCTAGCCACGAGCTCAGTACGGGGGAGGACGAAGCCCTTG
>Ga0182021_10005317_pt1 | contig 15224 bp, 10 predicted proteins | sample 612E3MmetaG_FD_120493 | JGI IMG/M metagenome (GOLD analysis project Ga0182021, IMG submission 120493) | Permafrost microbial communities from Stordalen Mire, Sweden - 612E3M metaG (Illumina Assembly) | ecosystem: Environmental > Terrestrial > Soil > Wetlands > Permafrost | place: Sweden... | reverse complement strand
GGCGAAAGTGCCGGTGGCAAAACGGGCGATACTTTCCTTCAGCGCTGCCGTGACGCGCAGGTAATCGCGCTTGTCCTCGTAGGATGGGTCTATGAGTACCAGGCCTCGCCTTGGCGGTGGCGGCAACACGGACTTGATGTCAATGAAGCCATCGGCCTGGTGCGTGGCAACACGAGCGGATTCGCCGGCCATGGCCTTTTTGAGCAGGCGGAAGTCGCTACTGTGCAATTCGAAAAGATGCAGCCGATCCTGGCTGCGCAGTCGGTGCAGCGCCAGCCATGGCGAGCCCGGGTAGTGACGCAGCCGGCCATTCGGATTGAGCAGTCGGACGGCGGCGACGTAGGCGGCGAGCGCCGCCGGCAGATCGTGCCTGTCCCACAAGCGGCCGATGCCGGTGGTGAACTCGGCGTTCTTCCTTGCCTGCTCGGAATCGAGCAGGTAGCGGCCGGCACCGGCGTGGCTATCGACGACCCAGTACGGCTTTTCCTTCTGGTTCAGGTGATCCAGCAACTGCAGCAGGATGCAGTGTTTGAGAACATCGGCGTGGTTGCCGGCGTGAAAGGCGTGGCGGTAGCTCAGCATGTGCAGGTCGGTCAGATGCAGCGGTAGAATTGACAGCGTGAATGATACTCAGGGAATTCGAATTTCGAAATTGATGGCCGAACGCGGACTTTGCTCCCGTCGCGAGGCCGATGCCTACATTGAGCGCGGGCTGGTCTTCGTCAATGGCCAGCGGGTGACGCAACTGGGCACGCGGGCAGCGGCCGACGCCGCCATCACGCTGGCCGACGAGGCACGCGCGCGTCAGGCACGACAGGTTACGATACTTCTGCACAAACCGGTTGGCTATGTTTCCGGGCAGGCCGAGGACGGTCACAAACCGGCAGTCGTGTTGATCACCCCCGCCAGCCAACAGCGCGATGATCTGACCCAGCGCTTCGAGCCGGCGCACATGCGTGGCCTGGCGCCGGCCGGGCGCCTGGATATCGACTCGACCGGACTCCTGGTGCTGACCCAGGATGGTCGCGTAGCGCGACAGTTGATCGGCGACAATTCGGCGATCGAAAAGGAATATCTTGTCCGCATCGAGGGCGCGCCCGATGCGCGCGCCCTGGCATTGCTAAATCACGGCCTGGCCCTTGACGGCAGACCGTTGCGTCCGGCGCGCGTGGAGACGTTGAATGACGATCAGTTGCGCTTCATCCTCAGGGAGGGACGCAAGCGACAGATCAGGCGGATGTGTGAACTGGTGGGCTTGCGGGTAACCGGCCTCAAGCGTGTGCGCATTGGTCGGGTGCGTCTGGCGCAATTGCCTCTGGGGCAATGGCGCTACTTGCGCGCCGACGAGAAATTCTGACAAGGGAACGGAAATGACCGATTCGCCGGCGGGCCTACCGATTGCCGACATGACACCGAGTGCCATTGTCCGCCATCTTGACGAATATGTCGTTGGCCAGGATGACGCCAAGCGGATCCTGGCAGTGGCGGTCTATTCCCACTACCGCAAGATTGCTCAGGCGCACGCCGGCGGTATCGAACTGGCCAAGAGCAATGTGTTGTTGATCGGTTCCACGGGAACCGGCAAGACATTGCTTTGCCAGACGCTATCGCGCGTGCTTGGTGTTCCATTCGTTACTGCCGATGCGGTGTCGTTGGCCCAGACCGAGTACGTTAACGAGGAAATCGAAGCGTTGCTGCGCCGTCTGATCGACCGCGCCGAGGGAGATATTGGCCGGGCCCAGCTCGGCATCATCTTCATCGACGAAGTTGACAAGTTGAAATCGGTCAGCGGCCAGTCGCGCAGTGCCTCGGGCGAGGCGGTGCAGAACTCACTGCTGAAGATCATGGAGGGCGCGCCCGTCCAGTTGAAGAATCATCAGTACATCGATACCAGCAACATCCTGTTCATCTGCGGCGGCGCTTTTGTCGGTCTCGAGGCGATCCTGACCAAGACCCACGCCTTCGGCTTCATTTCAGCCTCCGAGGACGACAGCCAGCGCGTCCTCGATCGCTTGAACTCGCGGGTCAAGCCGACCGATCTATTCGAATACGGCCTCATCCCGGAGTTCTCCGGACGGTTACCGATTGTCGCTCGCTTGCCTGACCTCAGCCGCGACCTGCTGGTAAGGATCATGACCGAGCCGAAGAACTCGGTGTATAACCAATTTCGCCAGATTCTGGCGCAGCAAGGCGTCGAACTGGTGGTCGAGAAGACCGTCTTCCAGCAGGTTGCCGACTTGGCAATCGAGTATCGCGTCGGTGCCCGTAGCTTGCGCGGCATCTTCGAGGAGATGATGACGCCGGTGCTCTATGTCGTTCCGGACGACCCGGCAATTCACAAGGTGGTGATCGGCTCGCTGTTCGAAGAGGCCCAGTTGTACAGGCGGAAAGCGCCGTAAACTTCGTTCCACGTTCTGGTGTCGGCGTGCCGCCGGCCCGGTTGTCGCTTGCCGGCTTGAGCGTCGTCACTGGAGAATTGGAGGCTGGCTGGCATGTTGGGCTTCAAGGCCAATATTCGAACCTGGTTGCTGGCACTTGTGCTGATGAGCATTGTGCCACCGGCGATCTTTTCCCTGATGGTGGTGACCGATCTCGCCCGTTCGCGCGAGGAGGTCTTGACCGGGGAAGTGGTCCAGCGCAGCAACATCATTGCGATTGCCGTGGCCCAGGAGTTTCAGCACGTCGTCACCATACTCGAAGTATTGAGTCGGTCGGAGCGTTTGCGCAACGGGCAATTTGCCGCCTTTCACGCCGAAGCGTTGAAGGCGCTTCCCGTCGCGCCCGAGCTTCGTTCGATCGGACTCATTGCCGCCGATGGCAGGCAGATCCTGAACACGCGCCTGCGTTTCGGTGATCCCGTGCCGCCGTCGAATGGGCCCGACGTGGTGGCCAGGACATTTTCCAGCGGCCGGCCAACGCTCAGTGAGCCATTTGTCGGCGCCACCTCGAATGAGATGTCGATCGCCATCGGCGTGCCGGTGAGCCTGAATGGACAGCCGGCATACGTGTTGAAGGGCAACCTGCGTCTCAGCGTGCTGAGCGACTTGATTCGCCAGCACAAACTGCCGACTGACTGGGTTGGCGCCGTCGTCGACCACGGCGGCGTCATTCTGGCGCGATCGACTGCCGCCGATGCGCTGGTTGGCACACACTCCACGGATACTCTGCGCCGGTCGATCGCCGCCGGTCAACGTGGCTTGATCGATTCGATCACTCGCGACGGCGTCGAAGTGCGGGCCGGCTTGAGTGAGGTGCCCGGCTGGAACTTGTTGGTTGCCGTTGGCGCGCCGCGGGCCTTGCTCTATCAACCGCTGTACACCTGGCTGTGGGCGATCGTGGTCGTCGGCCTGGGAGCTCTCGCGGGTGCCGTCATCTGGGCGCTCTGGCTGGCGGCCAGGATCGCCGGACGCATTGGCCAAACGTCGCTGGCTTCGCAGGCCTTGCGCGAGGGTCGCCCGCCGGAACTGGTTACGTCACATATTCGCGAACTCGATGAAATGGCCGATACGCTGGCGGTGGTCAGCCATCTGCAAGCGGAGTTGCGTGCCAACGAAGAGAAACTGCGCCTGCTTGCCGACAGCACTTCCGACATGATCGGCCGCCTGGATATGCAGGGCTGTTACCTCTACGTCTCGGCAGCGGTTGGGCGTCTCTACGGTTATGCTGATCATGAATTGATCGGTCGCAAGGCAATCGACTTTGTTCATCCCGACGATGTTCTGAGGGTACGCGAGACCATCGAACGTGTGCGTTCCACTCATCGGCCGGCGACGGTGCGTCTGCGTCGGCGGCATCGCAATGGCCATTACGTTTGGGTCGAGACCGCGATCAACGCCTTGCAGGCCGCAGATGGCTCGGTGCAGGAACTCGTAGTTGCTTCGCGCGACATTACCGCCCAGCAACAGGCCGCTGAACGCTTGCGCGAGGACGAAGGGCGGCATCGGGCGGTGATGGAATCGGCAGCCGATGCCATCCTGCTCTCCGATGACGAGGGGCAATATGTCGATGCCAATCCGGTGGCCCTGGTGATGACCGGATATACGATCGACGAATTGCGGCAGCTGAAGGGCTCCGAGCTGGTAGCCGAACGCGATCGCCATCGTCTGCCTGAACATCTGGCGGCCACTTTGCGTGGCGAGCGGCGGTTGACGGACTGGTGGATGCGGCGCAAGAACGGGAGCGAATTCCTTGCCGAGTTCAGTACCTTGCGCCTGCCCGACGGTCGAGTGCTTTCGGTTGGACGCGATGTCTCGGCGCGGCGGGAGGCCGAAGCCCGGTTACAGTTGGCGGCGAGCGTTTTCACCGAAACCAATCAGGGCATTGTCATCACCGACGCGACCGCCAACATCCTGGATGCGAATCCTGCATTCTGCGAAATGATGGGCTATCGCCGCGATGAGGTGCTGGGCAAGAATCCGCGCTTTCTCCAGTCGGGCTACCACGATCGCGCATTCTATGCGGCGATCTGGCAGGCTGTCGCCACCACGGGGCGCTGGCAAGGCGAAATGTGGAATCGAAGCGCCGACGGTGGTGTACATCCGCACCAGGTGACGATATCGGCGATTCGCGATCGCGTCGGTGCCGTACTCCGGTATCTCGGCGTTTACGCCGATATTACTGAACTCAAGCAGCAGCAGCAGAAGGTCGAACACCTTGCCTATCATGACGCCCTGACCAAGTTGCCTAACCGCCTGCTCTTCGACGATCGCCTCGACCGCGCTCTGGCCCTGGCTGTGCGCAATAAGTCGCACGTTGTGATCTGCTATCTCGACCTTGACGGTTTCAAGCCGGTCAACGATGTCTATGGCCACAAATCCGGCGATATCGTGCTACGCCATGTCGCCCATTGTCTGGAAGTTGGGGTACGCGGTCACGATACAGCGGCCCGACTTGGTGGCGACGAATTTGTCCTGGTGTTGTCGGAAGTGTCTCAGCAGTCCGAGTGGTATCCGGTCATCGAACGCGTCAAAGCGGCGATTGCCGAGCCTTGCGATATCGGCGACGGCCACTTGGTCACTGTCACGGCCAGTGTCGGCGTCGCCATTTTCCCCGATGACGGCACGGAGCCTGAAATCTTGCTGCACGCGGCCGATTTGGCGCTCTACCAGGCAAAACGCACTGGCCGCAATCGCATTTGTCTTGCCAGCGACTGCCAGACCGAGGGCTAGGGGCAACACCACGGCGCCTGCCGATGGCGGCGCCCGACCCGTTGGGCAGACAATACTACCCACGCCGGCCCCCACTGCGAGGCGCAAGCTTGTAGAATGATGGCAATTGAAGCTGTCAAGGCGAACCGTGGTTCGCCTTTTTTCGTGGGAACCGGCAATGCTAAATTTTGTTCGTGACAACAAGAAGGTCGCCCAGGTCATTCTCGGCTTGATTACCTTGCCTTTTGCCTTCTGGGGAGTTGAGTCCTATGTGCGTAACGTCAGTATTCACGACGATGTTGCGCAGGTTGCGGGGACCAAGATCAGCATGGCTGAATTTACCAAGGCGCTTCAGGATCAGCAGAACAGGATTCGCCAGGCCACGGGCGGGCGTGTCGATGCCGCAATGCTCGATAGTCCGGAGATCAAACGTGCGGTGGTCGACAATCTGGTTCAGAAGCAACTGCTGATGACCTATGCCAAAAAGGCCCGGCTGCTGATCAGCGACGAGCAACTGGCTCGCTTTATCGCCTCGGTGCCGGCCTTGCAGGAGAATGGCCAGTTTTCGAAGGAGCGCTACGAGGCGGTGATTGCAGCGCAGAACATGAGTCAGCAAGGCTTTGAGTACACCGTTCGCCAGGATCTTGCGGTACAGCAGCTGTTGATGGCCGTTGGCGACGGTGTCATCACCGGAACGGTAGCTGCGGATCGTTGGTTGGCCACGCAACTGGAAGAGCGGGAAGTGTCGGAAACGACATTCAAGTCGGACCAGTACCTCTCTTCCGTCAAGGTCGCGCCGGCGGCCATCCAGACTTTCTATGATGCCAATGCCAGAAAGTTCGATCTGCCGGAGCAGCTGCGAGCCCAGTACGTGGTCTTCAGCCGCGAGCAATTCCTCAGTCAGATCACTGTCAGCGACAATGAGGTCAAGGCCTGGTATGACAGCCATGCCGACCGCTATCGTCAGCCGGAAGAGCGGCGTGCCAGCCACATCCTGATTCCCGTCGCCAAGGATGCCGCGGCCGGTGCAGTCAAGGAGGCCGAGAGCCGCGCTGCGGAAGTGTTGGCGCAAGTCCGCAAGACCCCGGGTGATTTTGGCAAACTGGCCAAACAGTATTCGAAAGATCCCGGTTCGGCCGACAAAGGTGGGGACTTGGGCTGGTTCGGCCATGGCATGATGGTGAAGCCGTTCGAAGAAGCCGCATTTGCCCTCAAGGAAGGCCAGATCTCAGATCTGGTGCGTTCCGATTTCGGTTATCACATCATTCGCGTGACCGGTGTCAAGGCTGCTCAGGGCAAGCCGCTAGCCGAGGTGCGTAACGATATCGCCGCCGAGATCAAGGCGCAGGGAGCGGCGAAGAAGTACGCGGAAATTGCTGAGAGTTTTAGCAACACGGTGTACGAACAGGCGGACAGCCTGGCGCCGGCAGCGGAGAAATTTGGCTTGCCGGTGCAGCAAAGTGGCTGGATTGCCAAGGGTGGTGCAGCCGCAGGCGTGCTGAACAATCCGAAGCTGATCGCCGCGCTGTTCTCCGATGATGCCATCAAGAACAAGCGCAATACCGAGGCCATTGAAGTGAAGCCTGCTGTATTGGTGGCTGCGCGCGTGCTTGAGTACAAGCCGGCAGCACAGCAGCCGTTGTCAGCGGTGTCGGCGGACATAGAGAAGTTTCTTGCCAGGCAGGAAGCTGCCAAGCTTGCCGCGGCCAACGGACAAGCCTTGCTGGCGAAGCTCAAGAATGGCGAGAAATCGACGAATTCCTGGAGCACGCCGCACTTCGTTGCCTCGGCCGCTGCCGCCGCTCTCAGACCGGTATTCAAGGCCGATGTTGCCAAACTGCCGACCTACGTTGGCAACGAGACGCCTGGCGGCTACGCTGTCTATCGAATTTCACAGGTGCGGCCGTACGTTGCGCAGGCTGGTGAGCCGAAACCCGAAGTCAAGGCATTGCGCAACCGCTATGCACGAGCAATCGCGGAGGAAGAGCAGACGGCGTGGCTCGAGACCTTGCGTAGCCGCTATCCCGTGGAACTGAATCTGGCCGCACTGGAAGCGAAGGAGAAGTAGCCGGCGCCAGCGGTCGTGGGTCAGCACCCGCGACCGGCGTCAGCTCAGCCGGGCAGGGGGTCTGAATTCCCTAGCGCGACCGTATTGAGGCCGCCATCGACATACATGATTTCGCCGGTGATTGCGCTAGCGAGGTCGGAGAGCAGGAAGGCTGCGGCATTGCCGACTTCGTCGATGGTGACATTGCGCCGCAGCGGCGCGTGGTGAGCGTTGTATGCAAGCAGTTTGCCGAAACTGCCGATTCCCGATGCCGCCAGAGTCTTGATCGGGCCGGCGGAAACGGCGTTGGCGCGAATGCCTTGCGGGCCGAGGCAAAAAGCCAGATAGCGAGTCGCCGCCTCGAGGCTGGCCTTGGCCAGTCCCATGGTGTTGTAGTTCGGCATGGTGCGCTCGGCGCCGAGATAGGTAAGTGCCAGCGTGGCCGCGTTGTTGCCCTTCAGCAGCAATGGCCGGGCTGCCTTCACCAGTGCGGGATAACTATAGGACGAGATGTCGTGCGCGATGCGAAAGGCGTCGCGCGTGATGCCGTCGAGGAAGTCGCCCTCGATCGCTTCGTTGGGAGCGAACGCGATGGAGTGCACCAGGCCATCAAGGCCGTCCCAGTGCTGCGCCAAAGCGACGAACAGATCGGTGATCTGCTGGTCGTCGGCGACGTCGCACGGGAACACGGCTTGGCTGTCGAATTCCTCGCCAAACTTCACTACACGTTCCTTGAAGCGATCGCTCTGGTAGGTGAACGCCAACTCGGCCCCCTCGCGCCGGCACGCCTTGGCAATGCCGTAGGCGATTGACCGGTTGGATAGCAGGCCGGTGATGAGAATCCGTTTGCCGGCGAGAAAGCCCATCTTGTTCCCCTGATGTTTGAACGGCGCGGATTATAGCGGATGCTATCCGCTGGCTAAGCATGGTGTCCGGGAATGACGACGCTATACTGTCAACTTGACGCGGGCGACAAGGGCGCCGAGCAAGGAGAACGAACCGAATGGGACTGGATGTATCTTGCCATCAACCGGCGTTGCCGCCCGCCGGAACAACCTGCCGCCACGCGGCAGGTGCTGCTTGGTGCCCAGGAAGGGACTCGAACCCCCACGGAGTTACCCGCTAGTACCTGAAACTAGTGCGTCTACCAATTCCGCCACCTGGGCAAGCGGCAAGAGGCGCGCATTCTATAGGAAAAGATTGAATTGTCAAAGCAACGCAGTGATCCGAATTCCCTGGCTGGTTTGTCGCCGCTACGGCGCGCCGATCCAATGATCGAACGCGAAATGGCAAAGTACGAATACCCGCTGCCGAGTCGTGAGTACATTTTGCAAACGCTGACCGAGAAAGGGATTCCAGTCAGCTTCGAAGATCTCATGCCGCTGCTGGACATCCGTGAAGGTGAGCATGAAGACTTCGCCCGACGCCTCGGGGCGATGGCCCGCGATGGCCAATTATTGCAGAACCGGCGCGGTGACTGGCTGATTCCGGACAAGGCGGACCTTGTTCGTGGTCGCATCGACGGACATGCCGATGGTTTTGGCTTTCTGGTCCCTGATGGCGGTGGTGCCGACATCTTCCTGCCCGAGAAGGAGATGGCCAAGGTGCTGCACGGCGACCGGGCGATCGCCCGTGTCGTCGGCCTCGATCGCAAGGGCCGGCCGGAAGGGAAGATCGTCGAAGTTACCGAACGGGCGAACAGCCGCGTCGTCGGCCGCGTCTATCAGGAACATGGTGTCTGGTATGTGATTGCGGAGAATCGCCGCATCAGCCAGGACATTCTCCTCACACCGCCGGAAAAGCGGGCGCAGAAGCCGACGCCCGGTCAGGTGGTTGTTGTCGAACTGATCGAACAGCCGAGCAAACAGTCACAACCCATCGGCAGGATCGTCGAACTGTTGGGCAACTATGCCGATCCAGGCATGGAGATCGAGATTGCCTTGAGGAAGCACGATTTGCCCTTCGTCTTTGGCAAGGATGCCGAACGGCAAGCGGCAAAGCTGCCGGACGAAGTGCGCAAGGCGGATTGGAAGGGACGGCAGGATCTGACCAAGCTGCCCTTGGTCACCATCGATAGCGAAACCGCCAGGGATTTCGACGATGCCGTCTATTGCCAGCGCCAGGGCAAAGGCTTTCGACTGGTGGTGGCCATCGCCGATGTTTCGCACTACGTGCAGCCGGGGAACGGGCTCGATCGCGATGCCTACGACCGTGGCAACTCGGTCTATTTCCCCCGCCGGGTCATACCGATGCTGCCGGAGAAACTGTCCAACGGTCTTTGTTCGTTGAATCCGCAGGTCGAACGCCTGTGCATGGCATGCGACATGGATATTGCCGGCAACGGCGATATCGAGAATTACCAATTCTATCCGGCCGTGATGTGGTCGCACGCGAGGTTGACCTATACCGAGGTCGCCGCAGCGCTGTACGAGCGCGACGACGCGGCGCGCAAGAAACTGGCGGCGCTGGTGCCGCACCTGGAGGATCTGGAAGCGCTGTATCGAGTTCTGGCTGCGGCGCGGGAACGGCGGGGGGCGATCGATTTCGAGACCCTCGAAACGCGAATGGTCTTTGACGATCACGGCAAGATCGCCAAGATCGAGCCTTACGAGCGTAACGACGCCCATCGCCTGATCGAGGAGTGCATGCTGGCGGCCAATGTTTGCGCCTCGGCCTTTCTCAAGGGGCACGGCCATCCGGCGCTCTATCGGATCCATGAGGGCCCGACGGCCGAGAGGCTGACGAAGCTGCGCGATTTTCTCGGCACCTTCGGCCTGCAACTGGGCGGCGGTGATGATCCGCACGCCAAGGACTACGCGCAATTGTTGGCCAAGTTGCAAGGTCGGCCGGACAAACAGCTATTGCAAACCGTCATGTTGCGTTCGCTGCGCCAGGCGATTTACAGTCCGGACAACGTCGGTCATTTCGGACTTGCCTACGAGAGCTACACGCACTTTACGTCGCCCATTCGACGCTATCCGGATCTGCTCGTCCATCGCAGCATCAAGGCCGTTCTGGCCAAGGAACATTATGTTCCTGGCGACTGGACCGAAATCGGGCTGCACTGTTCCACCACGGAACGGCGCGCCGACGAAGCTTCGCGTGACGTCGAAGCATGGCTGAAGTGCTTTTACATGCAGGACAGGATCGGCGAGGTGTTTTCCGGCAGCATCTCGGCCGTGGTTCCCTTCGGAATTTTTGTCGCCCTTGACGACGTGTTCATCGAGGGCTTGGTCCACGTCTCCGATCTCGGCCAGGATTACTTCCACTTTGACGAGAAGACACATGCCATGCTCGGCGAACGGACCGGCAAGCGTTTTCGGCTTGCCGATCGCGTGCGGGTACAGCTGGTTCGGGTCGATCTTGATCACAACAAGATCGACTTTAGACTCGCTGGCGAAGGTCGCTCCACCGACGCGCCCGAAAGAACCCCGCGCAAGCGGCGCTGATTATCCCAGGAGTTGACGCTGACTAAAGTAGGGTGAGCGAGTCTTGACATTCGCTTCCGAAGTCATTAGGGTGCCCAAAAGGACGGTAAACAAAGAATAAATGACCGTCACCAGCCGCATTGCCGTTGCTGGTTCTGGTAACACATCGCGTGTCTTGCTTCGGAGGGGGGCGAATGGCATCGACTCATTTGTGTTTCCGACAACCAAGCATCAGCTTCCGCAGCCTGCTGAGATGGCGAACGTCCTCTAATGCTGCCTTTTTAGACTCGATGGCCGTAAAGGCCTCGTTTCTTACTCCGACGATACCGTTCGGGGTTCTCGTTATCAATACTTTGTTGCGTTTTTCGGCTTCTATCAACCGAAAGGGAGTGCCATGCGCAAACTGATCGTCTTGGGTTGGAGAAGATTGAGTTCGAACTGGGCGGCGATTGTTCCCGGATTGGCGATCGTGGCAGGACTGCTGCCGATTGACGCATCGGCTCTGCCGCTGTTTGCCCGCCAGACCGGACAAAACTGTTTGTCTTGTCACGCTGGCGGACAATTTCCTGAACTGACTGCCTATGGCCGCAAGTTCAAACTGACTGGCTATACCATGGGCGAGCGTGCCACCATCCCGTTGGCCGTCATGGGTGTGGCATCTGCCAGCAAGGTGGCGTCGACCGCCGGCAGTACCGATGTCGGGGCGGATTTCCCCCACGACGGACAATTCGAATTCACGACGGCGAGTTTGTTGTGTTGCGGCAAGATCACCGACAACATCGGTTCCTTCATTCAGTGGACCTGGGATCGCTTCGATCACCAGAACGATGCCGGCAAGTGGGTCAGCAAGTCCCACATCGACCAGGTCGACCTTCGCTACGCAGATCGCTCCATCGCCCCGACCCATGATCTGATCTTCGGCGCCAGCTTGAACAACAATCCTGGCGTGGCTGACGTCTGGAATACCCATAACAGCGCTTTTACACCGGTGCCGACCTACGTACCGGTAGGCAATCCGGCGGGCAACGCCGGTGGTCCGTTTGTCGATGTGCCGGCAGCGCCCACGGATCAGAGCCTGGGACAACATTCCGCCGGCTTGACCGGCTATTTGTTCTGGAATGACTTTCTTTACGCGGAGGTTGGCGGTTACCGGTCGACCGAAAAGCCATTCACAGTACTTGGCGACACGCGCGTGTCGGGATTCGATTCGTTTCAACGCCTGAAGGGCATCAATCCCTATTGGCGCCTGGCGCTGAACCACGATTGGGGTGCCAATAGCGCCATGATCGGCATACATGGCATGTCGGCCGAGACCTATCTCGACTCTGCGGATACCGGCAGCCCGACCGCGAAATTCCGCGATATCGGCATCGACGGCCAATACCAGTACATCCTCGATCCACACGTGCTGACGGCGATGTTCAGTTATACGCACGAGAAGCAGAGCTACAACGACGCGCTGTGGAATTTGAGTAACGCCAATTTCACCGGCACGTTTGCCAACTCGTCGAATACGCTGGATTATCTCCGCGCCAAGGTGACCTACATCTATCAGGCCAAGTACGGCGTGTCGCTGGCCCATACCAGCATTCGTGGCAGCGCTGATGCGGTTTTGTATGGCAATCCGACGGCAGTGCCTGATTCGCGGCTATGGGCGCCCGAGATCTTCTGGACGCCTGTGCAGAATGTTCGCGTCGGACTTCAGTACTTCATGTGGGACAAGTATCTCGGCGCCAAGTCGAACTATGACGGCAATGGCCGCAACGCCAAGGACAACAACACGCTGTTCGTGTACCTGTGGGCGGCCTACTGATCGCCCATGGCAATGTTAACGACGACGCGATTCCCGCCCCAACTGCTGAAATCATCGGAGGACGCCATGAGATGGATTCTTCTTGCCGCCATCGCCGCGCTCGGCCTGATCGGCTGCGCCAACCTCGAACGCTCGCGTGATCTAGCCAACCCGAACGTTCGCCCTGAAGTGACTGCAGCGCAAGTGTGCTCCAACTGCCACGGTCTGGACGGCAACTCCGTGTCGCCAATATTTCCCAGGCTGGCCGGGCAACAGGAGTCATACATCGTGGCCCAGCTCGAGAACTTTCGCAGTCACCAGCGGTCGGACCCGGCGGGCTACGAGTACATGTGGGGCATCAGCCGCAGCCTGACCGACGCCCAGATAAAGGGACTGGCGGAGTACTTCGGCCGGCAGACGGCAGGCAAGAATGCTGCGGTCGCAGGCGGCAGCCTGGATGCCGGACGCAAGATCTTCGAGCAGGGCGTACCCGAGAAGGAGACTGCGCCATGCATGGCTTGCCATGGGGCCAATGCCGAGGGTCTGGGTGCATTCCCGCGGCTGGCTGGCCAACATCAAGACTACCTGGTGAAACAGTTGCACGTCTTTCAGGAGACCGAGGGACGTCCCGGAACACCGATGAAGCAGATCACCCACTTGCTGACCAATGAAGACATGGTCAATGTTGCCGCCTACTTGCAGGCTTTCCCCGGGCAGTAGCTTGAGGCAAGCGAACTCAACGCAGAATTCGTGAAAGGGAACTCATGATGAGAAAGCACTTGATCCTTGTCGTGGTTGGCGCGTTTGCCAGCGCGGGCGCCGTAGCGGCGGATCGCTACACTGTCGATCCGACATTTACCGTGCCGACTTTCGAGATCGGCCATCTCGGCTTCACGACCCAGCAGGGGCGCTTCAATCACGCCACAGGGACTGTCGTCCTTGATCGGGCAGCACACAAAGGCAGTGTCGAACTCATCATCGATACCAAGTCGCTGGACATGAGTTCGGCAGCATGGACCCGGCATCTGGCGGAGCCGGATCTGTTCAACAGCGAGAAGTATCCGACCATGACTTTCCAGGCCTCAACCCTGACATTCAAAGGCGACAAGGTTGTCGGCGCCGACGGCATGTTTACCCTGCGTGGTATCACCAAGCCACTACGGGTTACGGTGAACGGCTTTCGTTGCCTGGCTCATCCGATGACCAAGAAAGAGGTCTGCGGCGGCGATGTGACCGCTGTGATCAAACGGTCGGAGTTCGGCATGACCAAGTACATTCCAGAAGTGAGCGACGAGATCAGTATTCGCGTTCCGGTCGAGGCGCATAAGGACTGATAACGCTGCCCTAAGCGGCGGGCCGGCAGTGTTGTCGCGGCTCGCCGGTGTCGGCAAGACAGAATGTGCGGCTGTTGGCTGCCGTCAGGGATGCGGCAGGATATGATGCGTCCGCCAACATCTTCATCATTTTCAGCACAGCGACAACCGATATGTCTGACACGCGAATGATTTGCGGCTTCCACGCCGTTACGGCCAAGTTGCGTCATGCGCTGGAAGATGTCAAAGAGATTCTCGTCGCCGAGGGGCGTCGAGACGGGCGGATGCGCGATCTCCTGCGTGTCGCCGAAGCGGCGGGTGTGCGGGTGATCGCCTGCGAGCCGGAACGGCTCGACGGACTGGCTGGTGGTACCCGGCATCAAGGCGTTGTGGCACGGGTTGCCGCGGTCGGAAAGTACGTCAGCCTTGACGATGTGCTCGACCCGTTGACGGAACCTGCGCTGCTGCTCGTCCTGGATGGTGTCCAGGATCCGCACAACCTGGGTGCCTGCCTGAGAGTTGCCGATGCCGCCGGGGCCCATGCGGTCGTCGCGCCGAAGGATCGCGCCTGCGGTTTGAATGCCGCTGCGATCAAGGTGGCGAGCGGTGCGGCGGATACCGTGCCCTATATTGTCGTCACCAACCTCGCCCGTTGCTTGCGCGAGCTGCAGGAACGCGGCATCTGGGTGATCGGCACGGCAGGCGAAACAGACAAGGATCTCTACGCGGTCGACCAGCATGGTCCGGTCGCCTGGGTCCTTGGTGCCGAAGGCAGTGGCCTGCGGCGATTGACCCGGGATACCTGCGACGAACTGGTGCGTATCCCGATGGCGGGTACCGTGGAGAGCCTGAATGTCTCGGTGGCAGCCGGAATTTGCCTCTTCGAGACGCGTCGCCAGCGCGGCTAGGCAGCTAGACCAGAACCGCTACCAGAGTCGCCACCAGGCCTTGGATTTCCCCTGGCCGTTCAGATAGGCACTGTCGGGAAAGTTCTTGCGCATCACGCGCTCGGCGTCGTCGCGCAGATCGTTGAGACCGAGCGCGTCGTAGGCCTTGACCATGATGTAGAGCGCCCGCTCGTTGGCGGGTGCGGTCGGGTAGGTCTTGATCGCGTCCTGGGCCCGGGCCGCCGCAGCCACGTAGTCACCACGGCGCAGATAGAAGTCGGCAACGTGGGTTTCGTGCGATGCCAGCGCATTGACCAGGTAATGCAAGCGCTTCACCGCGTCTGGGGCGTACTTGCTGTCGGGAAAGCGGGTGACCAATTCCTTGAAGGCATCGAAGGATTCTCGCGCAGTTTTTGGGTCGCGCTCTGACGGATCCTGGTCGCTGATGCTGCCGAACATGCCCAGATCCTCATTGAACAACGCCAATCCTTTCAGGTAGTAGGCGTAGTCGACGTTCGGGTGGTTCGGATGCAGGCGCATGAAGCGGTCACAGGCAGCAGTGGCCGAGGCGATTTCATTCTGCTTGTAGTAGGCATAAGCGACTTCGAGC
>Ga0182021_10005315_pt1 | contig 15225 bp, 14 predicted proteins | sample 612E3MmetaG_FD_120493 | JGI IMG/M metagenome (GOLD analysis project Ga0182021, IMG submission 120493) | Permafrost microbial communities from Stordalen Mire, Sweden - 612E3M metaG (Illumina Assembly) | ecosystem: Environmental > Terrestrial > Soil > Wetlands > Permafrost | place: Sweden... | reverse complement strand
TCGCAGACGGCGATTTCGACGTCCAGCCAGGTCTGATAGCGGTTGGGCTCGTTCCAGATGGCCCCCATTTCGGGATTGGTATACCGTTCGATCATGGGTGGTAGCCTCTCCTCGCCGGTTAGGGAGTAGATTTGGGTCCAAATGATAGCAGAGGAGGGAGAGGATGGCAATCGCCGGGCGATGCGCTATGATAGAAGCCATGAAGCCCGCGGAACCCTCGGATTGGAAGGTCAAACCCCTCCCCGAAAAGCGGGCCGCAATTCCCCTCGACCGATTATTCAATCCAGCCGAAATGCTGAAAATCCGGCAGGGCCTGAGACCCGAGCAGATGGAAGACAAGTGGTTCATTTATTGGAAGGATGTGGCACTCTTTTTCCACCGCAGTTGGACGGGCATCTGTATGTATGTCTTGCAGTTCAAAGCCGAAGGCGATTCGGCGCGATTGATCCAGGCCGAGGTGAACCGCGACCCCGAACAATACCTCAACGTCGACGATAAATACGACGCCGATCTGATTGATTATCTGATCGATGTCTTGCTTTTGGGCAAGGCTGCCGATTTTCCCGTAAATCCGGCTTCGCCGCTCGACGGCGCGCTTCAGAATTGGAGCTTGGCCGGCCGGGCTATGCTTGGAAAGAGGCCGGGCCGAAAAAAGTAGCCTTACAAATGAGACCCGTCGCAATAGGGCGGAGTCTTGGTCTTCTGGCAAGTGCATACGGCTACTTGCTTCTTTGCTTTGATCTTGAATTCAAGCGGCGCGTTCTTGGTGGCTTTGTGTGATCCGTCGCAAAAAGGAATCTTGCTCGATTTTCCGCAGCTGCACCAATAATAGGTTCCGGGTTCGAGATCCAGAATGGCAGGGGTCTTTTTCATGAAATTTCTCCTTTTTAAGGCCTTTCGGCAATTCGCTGTTTTATGGAATGAAGATATTCCCATTCATTCCGCGAGTCAATGCGGGTCATGACCCAGCACAGGTTCCAGTATAGTTCCTTGACCATTGGCTATTGTCGATATATCCTACTCAAAAAGCTTGAGGGTGAAATAATCAATGCCTCGTTCCAGCGGTTCTTCTCAGTCGAAATCTGATTCCTCTGCAACTATCGGCTATGAAGCCCAACTTTGGCAGATGGCCGACGCGTTGCGCGGCAGCATGGACGCTGCCGAGTACAAGCACGTCTGTTTGGGTCTCATTTTCTTAAAATATATCTCCGACGCCTTCGAGGAGCGCCATGCCGCGCTTCTATCCGAAAAGTCAAAAGGCGCCGACCCCGAAGATCCGGACGAATACCGTGCCCAGAGCATCTTCTGGGTGCCGCCCGAGGCACGCTGGGGCCATCTGAAAGCGCAGGCTCGTCAGGCTACCATCGGTCAATTCGTCGACGACGCCATGGCCGGCATCGAACGCGACAATCCCGCGCTCAAGGGTGTGCTCCCCAGAGATTACGGTCGTCCCGCTCTCGACAAACAGCGTCTTGGCCAGCTTATCGACCTCATCAGCAACATCAAGATCGGCGACGAAGCGAGCCGTGCCAAGGACGTGCTCGGCCGCGTCTATGAATATTTTCTCTCCCAATTCGCGAGCGCCGAGGGCAAGAAGGGCGGCGAATTTTATACCCCACGCTGTGTGGTCAAGCTGCTGGTCGAAATGCTCGAGCCCTATCGAGGCCGCGTATACGATCCCTGCTGCGGCTCCTCGGGCATGTTCGTGCAGTCGGTGGAATTCATTCGCGCCCATGCCAAAGGGAACGGCAACGGCGGCAAAGCCAAGGCCGATATTTCGATCTATGGCCAAGAGTCGAACTATACCACCTGGCGTCTCGCCCGGATGAATCTGGCAATCCGCAGTATAGACTCGAGTCAAATCGCCCAGGGCGATACCTTTCATAACGACCGACACCCCGATCTAAAAGCCGACTTTATCCTCGCCAATCCGCCTTTCAATGTCTCCGATTGGGGCGGAGAACGCCTGCGTGATGACAAGCGTTGGAAATACGGCGCGCCGCCGTCCGGCAATGCCAACTTCGCTTGGGTACAGCACATTGTTTATCATTTGGCGCCCATCGGCGTGGCCGGCTTCGTACTGGCTAACGGCTCGATGTCGTCCAATCAATCCGGCGAGGGCGAAATCCGTAAAAATTTGATTGAAGCCGATATCGTGGATTGCATGGTTGCGTTGCCGGGTCAGCTTTTCTACTCAACCCAGATTCCTGCATGCTTATGGTTCCTTGCGCGCGACCGCAAAAACGGCAAATTCCGCGACCGGCGCGGCCAGGTGCTTTTCATCGACGCGCGCAAGCTGGGCCCGCTCGTAGATCGTACTCACCGCGAACTTACCAATGAGGATATTTCCCGTGTCTCCAGTACTTATCACGCCTGGCGGGGTGAGAAGGAAGCAGGCGAATATGCCGATGTGCCCGGCTTCTGTAAGAGCGCCCCGCTGGACGAGATGCGTAAGCACGGCCACGTGCTCACGCCCGGCCGCTATGTCGGCGCGGAGGCCGTGGAGGATGACGGCGAGCCATTTGAAGAAAAGATGAAGCGGCTCACGGCAACTCTGCGTGAGCAGCAGGCCGAATCTTCAAAGCTCGATAGGTCGATTTCTTCAATATTGAAAGAGCTCGGATTTGATAACGGGGATTAGTATGGCTGAGCAGAGTATTGTTCCAATGGAGCACGTAGAGATCGCGATTATTGTCTTGCGAGGGCAGAAAGTCATTCTTGCTGAGAAGCTGGCGTCTTTATACGAAGTTGAAGTCAAAGTGCTCAATCAAGCTGCTAAGCGCAATAGTGAGCGTTTTCCAGAAGATTTCATGTTTCAATTGAATGAAGAGGAAGCAGAGTTTTTAAGGTCACAAAGTGTGACCATAAAGAATGGCCGTGGTCGACATCGGAAATATTTGCCCTATGCCTTTACCGAGCAAGGCGTGGCCATGTTATCTTCCGTTTTGCGCAGCCCCCGCGCGGTTCAGGTGAACATCGAAATTATGCGCGCATTCGTCCGCTTGCGGCAAATGCTTCAATCTAATGCCGATCTTGCTCGTAAATTGGCGGCATTGGAAAAGAAATACGATGCCCAATTTAAAGTTGTGTTTGATGCCATTCGTGAACTCATGGCGCCAGTGATGAAGCCCAAACGCCGAATCGGTTTCAGCGGAGGGAAAACGTGAGGCGTTTTGTTGCTGATATTGAATTCAAGTATACGGCCGATTGCCGGGGATATCGAGGTGTGGCTCATCGGTGCTGCGAAGATCGATGCCCCTATCTCCGCTAACCTGAAGGAGCTTGGACATGATTAAACGAAAAGAAGTCCGAATACCGCAGACAAATACCGCCATCCGGCACATCATGCTCCAGTACTTTTATGAACGAAACAAGAACGCAACAAGCGCCCGTGGCAAGAAAGGAGCCGCCGTCAAGATAAGCGACGTTAAAAGAGAGCTAAAAACAACGAACGCCCTTACGCAACAAGAAGTCCAGAGCAACCTGACCTATCTCACTAGCCAGGGTTGGGTTGAAGAGGATTCCGTGGAGAAGTCGTTCAAGGCTCCGAGCGGATCGCTCATCCCTTCCTCCACGAGTTTTTATAAGATCACTGCTGCCGGCATCGATAAGATCGAAGGACCGGGAGAGTTCACGATGCATAAATTCCATGGAATCAAGATTGAAGCTACAGGTCAAAACATCATTACTTTGGGCGACGGAAATCAGATAGACGCTAGGTTCGGCGATCTTGGACAATCCTTAGCGGATCTCCGTGATGCAATTACTCAGTCTGAGGTATCGGATACCCAAAAGATGAACCTTGTTGCTGATATCGAGACGATTCAATCGCAACTTGCGAAGCCGGAGCCGAATCGTGGAATTCTTAAAGTCGCTTGGGAAATGGTCAAAGGAGCAGCTTCTATCGACGGTTGTGTAACGTTCGTTCAAAAGGTTTCAGGACTTATCGCGGGTTTTCTTTGATGCGGAGGTTAGCAACTATATTTAAATGTGCAGCCGAAGCTGCGATGTTTGACTTCGACGTTACCGCCAAACTCAGGGAGGTTGTCCATGGCGAGTGAGTGGCGAGAAGTCCGGCTTCGTGAAGTTGCGACGCTGATTACTAAAGGAACTACGCCAACTACGCTGGGAATGCCCTTTGTTTCCACTGGGATTAACTATATAAAGGCCGAGTCCGTGACAAACGAAGGCACCATCGATCGAAGGAAGTTCTCATTTATTGATCCGACGACTCATGAAGCCTTGCGACGATCACAGATTAAAGCGGGAGACTTGCTCATGTCGATGGCCGGCATCTACCTGGGCAAAGTTGCCGTAGTACCGCCTGAAGTAATTCCTGCAAACACGAATCAGGCGGTCGCCATCATTCGTCTAAACAGCGACGTGGACAGAAAATTCGTTTCCTACTTTCTGCGTAATCGGGAGTTCAATGCCTATATTAATAGCCTTGTGGCTCAATCAGCGCAACCGAACTTGAACCTTGCGGAGATTGGAAACCTTCCTCTTCGGTTGCCTTCCCTAAATGAACAACGTGCCATAGTCCACATCCTCGGCACGTTAGATGATAAGATCGATTTGAACCGACGCATGAACGAATCGCTGGAAGCGATGGCGCGGGAGCTATACAAGTCGTGGTACGTGGACTTCGATCCCGTCCGCGCCAAAGCCGATGGACGCGATCCTGGCCTCTCCAAGCCCATCGACGACTTATTCCCCTCCCGCTTCATTGAATCCGAACTCGGCGAAATTCCGGAGGGGTGGGAAGTATCAAATATCGGTTCCGTCGCTAATGTTATTGACTGTCTTCATTCAAAGAAGCCTGAGCGTCGAGATTCTGGACTGCCGCTTCTGCAGCTCTCAAACATCCGAAACGATGGTTTAATTGACATGCAGGATACTTATTTCGTCGATAAGTCCGATTACAAAAAGTGGGTGTCGCGGATGGAAGCGTTGCCGGGAGACTGCGTGATCACAAACGTGGGCCGTGTCGGCGCTGTGGCGCAGATGCCAAATAATCAAAAGGCCGCGTTAGGCAGGAATATGACTGGTATTCGATGCAAACAATCATTTCCCTACCCGACTTTGTTGATCGAATGCCTACTTTCGAAGGCGATGAAGGACGAAATTGTTCAAAAGATGGATTCGGGCACGATCTTGGATGCACTCAATGTGCGTAACATTCCGGGATTACGCTTTCTGTGTCCAAAAAAGCGAGAAATCTTGGATTGCTTTGAACTTAGCGCGCGGCCACTTCGGGCATTGATGGAAAGGAACCTCGCTGCATCGAGAATCCTCGCTATCCTGCGGGACACATTGTTGCCAAAACTCATCTCCGGTGAGTTGCGAGTGGGGGGTGCTGAACGTGTCGTTAGGAACATGCTGCCATGAGTTCATTATCTACTAAAGACAGAATTATTCTGGAGAAGTATCTCGGTATGCGCTCAGGATACGTTCTAAATTTCTCGGACCGCACGTTTGGCGAGTTCGTTTTTGAAAGCGTTGAGATCGACATTCATGACGAGAAGTACACTAAACAGGGAACCTCAAAGGCGAACAAGCTCCGTGCATTTTGGAAACTCGAGTCCGACGTTATGGTTAGTAATCTCCTTCTTGCACTGATTGATTACGAAAAATCTCTTAATAATATGCCGGATGTAGAAGCAAAGGCCCTATCGGAGAAGTGCCGTCATATTGCGGCGGGACTTCTCGCTGGCGGTCCGAGGTTGAGTTCCCTCAAAGAGCACGCGAGGATCCTGAATGCTGGTCATCTGGCCGAGCAGATATGGCGTCTAGAGGCGTCTGTCGAAAGTGATCCGAGTCTCGCCATTGGGACCGCGAAGGAGCTTATTGAAACCTGCTGTAAAACGATTCTCGCGGAGCGCGGGAAGCCTGTCGCCGGCATTTTGGACATCTCGACGCTTACAAAGATGACCCTAAAGGAATTAAAGCTAGTTCCAGAAGGGATTCCCGATGCTGCTCGCGGCGCGGACGTTATTAGGCGGCTTCTTAGTAACCTTGGAACCATCGGTAATAGCCTGGCAGAACTACGCGGCCTCTATGGGACAGGACATGGTAAGCATGGGAGCGCGACTGGATTGGGCAGCCGCCATGCGAAGCTGGCAGTTGGCGCTGCGGCGACGCTGGCAATGTTTCTGTTTGAAACACATAAGGAGACTCCGTCGTGACTAAGTCTCAGATTCTCGCCCCTCGTCATTACGCGGCATCGCCGGCTTTTTCTTCATGTGGTTTTGGGAAATGATAGGCATATGAAGCGCGAACCTAAGCTACTGCTCGCGAAGGCCTGCGACTCGTTGGTCTTAAGCATCGAGCTGTTCAACAGACCGAATGATCGGGGCCGAGTTAGCGGCACCTTAATCCATCTCGATCATGGCTTCGAAATGCTCTTGAAAGCCGCAATCTTGCATCGCGGGGGAAGCATCCGCGAGAATCGAGCTAAGGAGACGATAGGATTCGATGCCTGCGTCCGGAGGTCCATAAGCGATGGAACGGTCAAGTATTTAACCGAGGAACAGGCGCTCGTCCTACAAACGATCAATGGACTGCGGGATGCAGCACAACATCACCTGCTCGACATCTCCGAAGGCCAGCTATATATTCACATGCAGTCAGGCGTCACGCTCTTTCGGGATTTATTAAAGAGCGTTTTCGATCAAGAACTTGCGACCCAATTGCCGATACGCGTGCTTCCAGTTTCGACTACTCCTCCGATCACAATCACTACCTTATTTGACTCGGAAATTGTAGAAATTAAGAAACTCCTACACCCTGGCCGACGGCGTCGGATCGATGCTTTGGCAAGATTGCGCCCGCTAGCAATCCTTGATGGTACTATCCGTGGTGAGAAGGGCCAGCCTAGCGATTCAGATTTGCGACGTCTCAGCAAAGATTTTTTAGCGGGAAAGGCTTGGGGCGACGTCTTTCAAGGCGCCGCGGCGGTGGAGATCACGGCGGATGGATCGGGCCCGGGCCTCTCACTTCGGCTCTCGAAGAGAGAAGGTATTCCAATCCTTCTCGTTGCTGAAGGGACGCCGGGAGCCTCTGTCGTCGCAGTAAAGCGTGTCGATGAACTCGGATACTACAACCTCGGCGCGAAGCAACTCGCGGAGAAGGTCTGCCTAACGATGCCGAAGACTATCGCAGTTGTGGAATATCTCAGCCTTCGCGGCAACCAGGACTGCTACAAGGAGTTTAAAATCGGGAAGACCCTACACAAGAGGTATTCCCAAAAGGCAATGGATGTGATTAAACAGGCGCTCCTTGGGGAGAGTGCGAATGACATCTGGGTGAAACAACATCGCAAAAAGCCATAAGCATGAACTTCCCCTTCACTGAGTCCATCGTCGAGCAAGCCGCTCTGGCGTGGTTCGAAAGCGCCGGTTGGCAGGTCCGGAACGGCGCCGAGATTGCTCCAGGCGAACCGGCGGCTGAGCGAGCCGACTTCGGGCAGATAATCCTGACGCAGCGTCTGCGTGATGCGCTTACGCGGCTCAATCCGGCGCTGCCGGCTGAAGCATTGGAAGACGCCTTCCGCAAGCTGACGCGGCCCGAAGGCGCGGATCTAATCGTCCGCAACCGTGCCTTGCATCGCCTGTTGGTCGATGGCGTGACGGTTGAATATCGCGATGCAGCAGGCAATATCCGCGGCGCGCAGGCGTGGGTGATTGATTTTGACGACCCGGTCAACAATGACTATCTGGCTGTGAATCAGTTCGGCGTCGTTGAGAATAAACATTCGCGGCGGCCGGACATAGTATTATTTGTGAACGGCTTGCCGCTGGCAGTGGCAGAGCTCAAGAACGCCGCTGACGAAAACGCCACGATCTGGAGCGCCTTCCAGCAGCTCCAGACATACAAATCAGAAGTGCCGTCGCTTTTCGCCTCGAACGAATTGCTTGCCGTCTCCGATGGGGTGGAGGCGCGGGTGGGTACGCTCAGCGCCGGGCGCGAATGGTTCAAACCTTGGCGAACCATTGAAGGCGAGACATTGGCCGATGTGCATCTGCCGGAAATGGAGATGGTAATCGAAGGCTTGTGCGCGCCGCGCCGCTTTCTAGACCTGCTGCGTGACTTCATCGTGTTCGAGGACGACGGCGGTCGCATCGCCAAGAAGATGGCCGGTTATCATCAATTCCACGCGGTGCGAGTGGCGGTTGGCGAGACGCTGCGTGCAGTGGAGTTGAGTCGGGCGGTTGGTAAAGTGGCCGAACCAGAGGTTCGCTACGAAGCGGGCCACAAGCATGGCGGCAAGCTCGGCGACAGGCGTGTGGGCGTGGTGTGGCATACGCAGGGCTCGGGCAAGAGCCTGACGATGGTATTCTACGCCGGCCGTATTATCCGTGAGCCAGCGATGGAGAATCCGACCATCGTCGTTCTTACCGACCGCAATGATCTTGATGACCAGCTCTTCGGCACCTTCTCGCGCTGCCAAGACCTGCTGCGTCAGCCGCCGGTGCAGGCGGAGAGCCGCGCGCATCTGCGCGGGTTGCTCAGCGTGGCGGCGGGAGGGGTGGTGTTCACCACCATACACAAGTTTTTCCCCGAGGAGAAATGTGACTGGTATCCGACGCTTTCCATGCGCCACAACATCGTGGTGCTCGCCGACGAAGCGCATCGTAGCCAGTACGACTTTATAGACGGCTATGCCCGCCACATGCGTGATGCGCTGCCGAATGCCTCTTTCATTGGCTTCACGGGTACGCCGATCGAACAGCAAGACGCCAACACGCGTGCGGTCTTCGGCGACTATATCAGCGTCTACGACATCCAACGCGCCGTGCAGGACGGCGCCACGGTGCCGATTTACTACGAGAGCCGGTTGGCAAAGCTCGCGCTCGACGAAGCCGAGCGGCCGAAGATCGATCCTGAGTTTGAGGAAGCGACCGAGGGCGAGGAGGTCGAGCGCAAGGAGAGGCTTAAGACAAAGTGGGCACAGCTCGAGGCCGTGGTCGGAGCGCAGAAACGTCTGGGATTGGTGGCCAAGGACATCGTTGAGCATTTCGAAAAGCGGCTCGAAGCGATGGATGGCAAGGGAATGATCGTATGTATGAGCCGCCGCATTTGCGTGGAGCTTTATCGGGAGATCGTGAAACTGCGTCCCGGATGGGCAGGGGCAGAAGATGAAAGCGGAACGCTCAAGGTGGTTATGACTGGTTCGGCTTCTGATCCGGCCGACTGGCAAGCCCATATTCGCAACAAGCCCCGACGCGAAGCGCTGGCCAATCGTTTCCGCGATCCCAAGGATCCGTTCCAAATCGTAATTGTGCGCGATATGTGGCTCACTGGCTTCGACGCGCCGAGCCTGCACACGATGTATATCGACAAGCCGATGCGTGGGCATGGGCTTATGCAGGCGATCGCCCGGGTGAACCGAGTGTTTAAAGACAAGCCCGGCGGATTGGTCGTGGACTACTTGGGCCTGGCCCAGGAGTTAAAGCAGGCTCTAGCTACTTATACCGAAAGCGGTGGCACAGGGCGAACGGCGCTGGATCAGGATGAAGCCGTCGCCATAATGCTTGAGAAATACGAAGTGTGTTCGAGCCTCTTTCATGGCTTTGATTGGTCGAAGTGGACGACCGGCTCGCCGCGGGAAAAACTCTGCCTGCTCCCTCTCGCCCAGGAGCATGTCTTGAAACAGGAGAGCGGGAAGGAAAGATGTCTGAATGCGGTGCGCGAATTGTCCCAAGCCTTCGCATTATCGGTGCCGCACGCCGAAGCGTTGCGGATCCGCGACGACGTGGCGTTCTTTCAAGCCGTCCAGGCTGTCCTCGCCAAGCGCGCGCCCGGCGATGCCCGGCCCGAGGAGGATATCGAACACGCGGTCCGTCAGATCATCGCGCGGGCGGTGGCGCCTGAAGGCGTGATCGATATCTTCGCCGCGGCTGGCCTCGCCAAGCCCGATATCTCTATCCTTTCGGAAGAGTTCATGGCCGAAGTGCGCGGAATGCCCCAGCGAAACCTCGCCGTCGAACTGTTGCAGAAGCTGCTGAAGGGCGAGTTGGCGGCGCGCCGGCGTAAGAACGTGGTCCAGGCGCGTTCGTTTGCCGAAATGCTCGAGCAGACGATCCGCCGTTACCAGAACCGTGCCATCGAAGCGGCGCAGGTGATCGAGGAACTTATCGCATTGGCGAAGGAAATGCGTGAGGCCAATGCCCGCGGCGAAAAAATGCGGCTTACAGAAGACGAGCTCGCATTTTACGATGCACTCGAAACCAACGACAGCGCTGTGAAGGTTCTGGGGGACGAGACTCTGCGAGCTATTGCTCGAGAACTTGTCGAAACGGTCCGAAGCAACATTACGATCGATTGGACGCTTCGCGAGAACGTCCGGGCTCAGTTGCGCGTGTTGGTGAAGCGGATTCTTAGGCGCTATGGCTACCCGCCGGACAAACAGGAGAAGGCGACGCAAACGGTATTGGAACAGGCGGAAGTGTTGTCGGAGGGTTGGGTCGCGGCATAAAAAACATTTCGTTTGTCGGGATCAATTAGGCGGAACCCAGCATTTCATTCGGTCCCTTTAGTTCCGGATTTAGTTTTGAATCTCTCTTTGAGGCAAAGGTACATATCCCAAAAAGATCTATAAGTCATTTGAATCTAATTTGTTTAACCTAAATGCGATAATCTCTCCTGAACCACCGTTAGATAAAGCACATAATTCGGGGAGGCGCGATGAATGACCTTAATGACTTCGAAAGTATTTATAAACATCTGGAAGGAAGCGCGATAAATTACAAGTATCCGCATCAAATCGGGGAGCTTTTTAAGAACCTGAGAGATCTGAAACAGAGGGAGGAAAATAAAGAGGAAACGGAAAAGGCGCAATGGGAAGTGGACTTTTTCAATTTTGTGATAAGAGACAATAAATTATCGCCCAAATTTAGCACGACAAACGAAAAGGGAGAAGTAATCGAATTCCCCACCTTGAAGAGGTTCGACGAAAGGACATACGCGTACTTGATTGAAAGAGCGAATGCCACGCATAGCCCTTTGACCAAGGCCCGGTATTCCCACCTTCTTTGGTTAAGCCCGAAGATACATCATAATTTTGCGAAAATGGCCGTGGATGCTTACCTTGAGCTTATCAAGATTTATGAGAAAAAGGATCTCGAAAAACCGGAGGAACATTACGGCTTAGACGCGATTAACGCGATCAGAAACGCTTTCTTTATAGGATGCCAAGTGAAATACAAAATCGCGGACATCAAAAATGAGATGACCAGGCTAATCAAAGAATTCAATTTAAAAAGCAGCTCCGCGTTTGCTTTGAGATTCGATTTAATTGGCTTAATGCTTAGCGATAAAAGAACATTTTTAATCGACGAATTAGATGGAATTGAGGGAATCTGCTTGGATCTTTCTAATAAGGATATGGAGAGGGGGAATATTCACGGCGCAATAAGGTTTCTCGAAATAGGCGAAAAAATCGATACGCGCCTCAATAAGAAATCCCGGAATTGGAAGATAAGGATTGCGGAATTATATGAAGCATTAATGAATCAAGCCGAGAAGGGGAATAATTTGGCTGCCCTCTCTTTCTGCCAGCAGGCGCTGGAAAACTACAAAATAATTAAGAACGAAAGCAAAATAGCCGAAATGGAAAAGAAATATACGGAGCTCAGGGAATCGATGAAGCTCGCGAAATTCGAACAAGAAATTGATCTGTCGGAGCACATCATGAAGTGCCGGGAAATCGCGTCGGAACTGGTTAAAGAGGAACCAGAAGAGATTATTAAAAAGCTCATGGTTTCAAACCAGCTTCTTCCGCGCTATAAGGACATGGAAAAAATGGCCGATGATATAGGGCAGGAACACCCCATACAAAAAATATTCTCCAAAGTCGTAATGGACCAAAGGGGGCACACGGCTCAGCATTTTGCCGATGAGTCCGAAGAGAAATATTACGGCATTCTGGAACAATATCAATTGGATCTCCGGATAAACAAATTCCCCCTAATAAGGGAGATATTCTTTGCCGCGATTAGGAATAACAAGCTTAATACGGAGGCCTTCCTAGAATTCTTGCTCAAACACTCTTGGTATGGCAAGAACATTTCGAAGAAGCTGGGCGCGGGAAGAAACATAACCTATAATTGGATGAACCTGTTAGCACCTTCCATTCATGAATATTTCTTAGAAATGGAACGAGTCTTCCTTGAATCGGAAGGCCGCCCCAACTTGGTGCTCCCCGTCGATTCTCTCACGCTTAAAATAGAAGGGCTGCTCAGAGACATGTGCGAATTTTCGGGAGTAGCGACCTTCTATCAGACAAAAGACAATAAGGGGAGGGCCATAACAAGGGAAAAAGACCTCCACGCTCTTCTCTATGAGGATAAAATAAAGGAATTGTTTGACGAAGACGACTTGTTATTCTTCAGATTTCTTTTGGTGGAACAGGCGGGTTTTAATTTGCGGCACAGAGTCGCCCATTCGCTCTTGTTTTTTCAAGAATATGGAGTAGACTTCATGCAACTTTTAATATTGGCTTTGCTGAGAATAGGGAAATATGATTTTGTGAAGGAAAATACTCAAGAAGATAATAACTCCGTGTGATCCGTACCTGCATCACCCATTCATACCCGATTTTGAAGAACAGCGTTCGGTCGGAGCGCACGAAATCGTTTCTCCGGCCGCCCGGGGAATTGTCCGAGCGACCGAGGAAGACAATCGTCTACTGATACAGCCTCGGATTCCTCCGCCAGTCCTTGTTCTTATCGTGCGCCATCGCGGCTACGCGGTGGCGACGCTCCATTAGCCTAACCGATTCCAAGGCGCTGGACGCTCCCATGCTGGCCGCGTCGCGGCCGACGCACTCCAGCCGAAGCGTGTGGAAGCCAGGCTCCGGCCAGAAATCGAGAAGGGGAAATTCTCTATCCTCGTTCCGGGCCGCATGGAAATCCAGCGGCGCGCCGAGTTTAATCCCATCAAGAGAAGCCAGCCACTTCCCGCTCATCGGGGCATTGGGAGGCTTGAGCAGTAAATGAGAATGATTAGGCCCGCTTTACGTCTATTCACTATGGAAGGAAAAACGCGTATAGATAATGATCCGATCAAATCCCGGCGGCAGGACGCATACACAAATACTTCTGCTATAATGATTTCGATGGATATTCTAGAGCTTTTTACCGTCGGATATGAAGGCCGTCAGATCGAGACTTTTATCAATGATCTGAGGATCCATGGGATCGCGCGCGTCATCGATGTTCGGGAAATTCCTATTTCGAGAAAGCCGGGATTTTCCAAATCCTCTCTACGGGCTAATTTAATCTCCGCGAATATCGATTATGTTCATATAAAACCCCTTGGGAGTCCCACCCCCATCCGGCACAAATTACGCGCCGACTCCGATCATGAAGCTTTTGTAGAATCGTTCACAGCCTATCTCCTTACGCAGGATATATTTATCCGGGAAGCGCTTGAATTCGCGAAGAATGGGCGGAGTTGTCTGCTTTGCTTTGAACGGCAAGCCGAAAATTGTCATCGATCGATTGTCGCTCAGCGAATATCGGAATTGAGCCCTCAAGAAGTCGTCATCCATAACCTTTGAAGACAAGCGGATTCCGACCGAAGAACATTCTTATAACGGTTAAAGCCTACCCAATTCCGAGTTTGTCTTATGGCGAGACCGTATGTTGTGCCGGGGTCGATATGGAGACAAGGGATTGGATTCGACTTTACCCTGTGCCTTTTAGGGATTTGGATCCTCAACAAAGATTCGCCAAGTACAATGTTGTCAGAGCGAATTGCGCGAAAGCCACGGACGACCATCGTCCGGAGAGCTTTCGGATCCAGGCTGCTTCCATTGAAATCATCGATAATCTGGATACGAAGGAAAAATGGAGGAAGAGGAAAGAAATTGTAATGTCCGCGCCTCGAATGGGGCTCTGCGAATTATTGAGGAGTCAGGACGAATCTGGGATGTCTTTTGGATTGACTAAACCGAGAGCGATCAGTTTTGAAAGTGAACGACGATCCCCTAAAAGCCCGGAAAAGGTGGAAAAAGCTTATTCACGTCCGACTTTATTCGATAAACAAAAACAAAAGATAGAAAATATCCCGTTCCAATTCTATTATCAGTTCTTTTGCATGGATAACGAAGATTGTCCAGGACATAAGCTCCCGATTACGGATTGGGAAATAAATCAGGCATTCCGTGATTGGCGCTTCCGGTATCCAGAAATCGATGTTTTATTGGAAAAAATCAAAGCAAAATGGCTTGATTTAACCAATCCAATGACGAAAGACGCGTTTTTATTTGTAGGGAATTTGCATCGATTCAGGAACCAATTTGTTGTTCTCGGCGTGTTTTCTCCTCCGATCTAGACGTGTCCGAGTGGAAAAAAATAATCCTCCGGGCAAGTGATACGTCATCCGAGCAAGCGAGGAAAACGGTCGCTTACTGATATAGCCTCGGCTCCTTCCGCCAGTCCTTGTTTTTATCATGCGCCATCGCGGCTACGCGGGGCCGGCGCTCCATTAGCCTCACCGACTCTATGGCGCAAGACGTTCCCAGGCTGGCAGCATCACGACCAAGGCACTCCAGCCGCAGCGTGTGCTGGCTAGGCTCCGGCCAGAAATCGAGAAGGGGGAATTCCCGATCTTGACCCCGTCGAGAAACGCCTGCCAGCGTCCGACGTCCGGCACCGCCGTTCCTTCGAGGACGAGGTGGAGAGGCTCCTTGGCCTTGACCTCGAAGGGTGTCCGAATGTGCAGGCAGTTCGCTTCTATTTACCCTAAGATTTGTTGGATTTCTTGACCGAAAGTGCCAATCGGCTCGAATTACTTGACGACCTTACCCTGAGGATCGGTGGTCACCCCCATCTTCTTTCCATTGAGCAAAAGGGACAGCTCATAGGTTTTCCCGGTGTCCCTGGTCAGGATCTCGGCTTTGAGGACCTTGGCCCCCGCGTAATCCTTGGCCAGCGTTTGCTTGACCGGCGCAGGAAGGTTTTCGGGAGCGATCGTCTCCTCAATTTCAATGACCGTGCCGTCGGCCAAATAAAGGAGATCGCGGTTCAGGTTGCCGTCGACGCTTTCCACTTCGTACTGGGTCACGCCTTTTTCCACTTCCTTGGAAGCGCCCTTGATGACGGCATTGGGATAGGCGGCTTTGAAAGCTTTCAAGACGGCGGGCGGTAGGATCTTTAAATCGACCGCCTGATCCTTCGCTTTCCCCGGGGCGGCGGCAAGACCGGCTAGCGCCAGTCCGAG
>Ga0182021_10005314_pt1 | contig 15226 bp, 7 predicted proteins | sample 612E3MmetaG_FD_120493 | JGI IMG/M metagenome (GOLD analysis project Ga0182021, IMG submission 120493) | Permafrost microbial communities from Stordalen Mire, Sweden - 612E3M metaG (Illumina Assembly) | ecosystem: Environmental > Terrestrial > Soil > Wetlands > Permafrost | place: Sweden... | reverse complement strand
CCTGGCTTGCCGACCACAGGATCGAAGGTGTTCCCGTGGTTGCCGCCGCTGCTCTGCTGGAAATCGCGCTCGCGGCGGCGCGGGCGCAATTCCCGGCCGCGCCCTGTCTTGAAGTGATTGGTCTCGAAATCCCGCGCGCGCTGGTGATCGAAGAGGGCGTGACCCGGGAGTTGCTGGTGTGGTCGGGCCAGGATGGCCGGCTTGAAATCGAAAGCCGATCCCGGCTGTCGGATGAGCCGCGCACCGTGCATGCGGTGGCGCGTGTTGCGCCTGGAAGTGGCCAGGTGCCTTCCCTGCCGGCGGCCGCCGAAATCGTGCGGCGGGTTGAGGCCGTGGACCTCTATGGGCTGGCGGCCGCGCTGGGTCTGGATTACGGGCCGTTGTTCCAAACCATCGCGGCTATCGACATCACGGAAGATGGCGAGGCCCTGGTCACGCTGGTTCAGCACGCCGTCGCATTGAGGGGCGGGGACACGATCCTCGACCCGACCTTGTTTGACGGCGCATTGCAGGCTTGCTTCGCATTGCTCGTCGACCGGGTGAGTCTGGCGCCGGGGGAAAGCTTCATCCCCTCCAGGTTCGGCCGCACCCGCGTGTTCTCGCCCTATGGCCGCCGTCCCGTGACTGCGAGGGTCACGATCAAGCGCGCCGGTGTCCGCTCCGTCTGTGCCGCCGTCAGCCTGTTCGACGAAGCTGGCCGCGTCGTGGCCGAGGCGGATGATTGCTGGTTCCAGCGCGTCCGCCTGACCCGCGAGGACTCGCTGGGGGGAAAGATCTTCCGCACCGCGCTGGTCGCCGCCCCGCGCTCCGAAGACCGCGTCAGCCCGGAGATGGACGTCGGCGCCGCCGTGGCGGCGGGTCTCGCGGTGACGACCGGCGAAAATGCTTACGGCGACGCCCGGCTGCTCTTCGACGCTTACCTCGCCGCAGCAGCCAGCGAAGCGGTCTGGGCGCTCGTAGCCGATGGCGCAATCATCCGCGTCGATGCGCTGATCGAGTCCGGCGCCGTTGCGGCTGACGCCGCGCCTTTGCTCTCCTGGTTGCTATGGGCGATGGAGCGAAATGGCGCGGCGATTCCGATCGAGGATGGCTGGCGCCTGGCCGAAGACGGCGGGCTCCCGGATTCGGCGTTGATCTGGCGGACCCTGATGGCGGAGTCCCCCGAACTGATGCCCGAACTGGTCCTGTCCGCGTCAGCCGATCTGCCGGTTCTTCTTCGCGATGGATTGAAGGGCGGCAACCTTCCCAGCGCGCTGGTCGAACATATGCTGTTCGCATCGCCATCGGGCGAGCAGACCATAAGGTGTTTATCCAAGGCGGTGGTGGAACTGGCCGGCCGCTGGCCGGCCGGAAGACCGCTGCGCATCATCGAACTGGGGGCCGGGACCGGTGTCCTGACACGCCGTTTGTTGAGCGCGCTCGCCGGATGGCCGGGAACCCTGAACTATGTGGCGACCGACGCCGACGCACAGATGGTTCCGCGTCTCGGGACCGCGACCGCCGGCCGGATCGGCGCATTCGCGCGGCATTGGGACCCGCGCGATGCGGCGGGAGAAGCGCCTGCGGGCCGGTATGATATTGTGCTCTCTCTCTATGCGCTGACCCGGCTCGGTCTGGACGATCGCGCGCTGACCCGTGTGCACGACCGCCTCGCGCCTGGCGGTGTTCTGCTCGGCGCTGAACCGGAACCGAACGAGGCCTGGAACGCGGTGTTCGGGCGACGCGACGACTGGTGGGGAGACAGCATCGACAGCCGATTCCCGCTCTCGCCGCTGCGGGATGGAGCGTCATGGGCCGACTCCATCACCCGCGCCGGCTTCTCGGGTGCGACGGCCGACGTGATCGCGGGAGGGCTGTGGTCGGCCACATTGCTGACCGGCGATCGGGCCGCGGACTTGCACCAGATCCCGGAACTGCCGCGATCCGACGCGGCGGTCATCCTGATCGCCGCTCAGGGTCAGCCTCTCGCCATGCGCTTGCGGGCGTTGCTGATCTCGATCGGCGCCGATGTGCGCACCATCGATCCGCCGGAAGTCGCGGACGGCGCCGCTCTCTGCGCGGCCTTGGCCGAAGCCGGCGAGACCGCGCCGCATGTGGTGATACTGCCGCCGGCTGGCGGGCGCGAGTTCGGCTCGACCGACGAAGCCACCTGGCGGATGACGGCCGCGCTCACCGTGACGCGGCTGGTCGCTGACGCGCGCGAGCGCGCGAATCTTTGGATCGTGACCCTGGACGCGCAGGGGACCGCGGCGCCCAATCCCAACGAAGCTGCCCTTTGGGGGCTGGGCCGCACCATCGCCAATGAACTGTCGCAATTGCACTGCCGGATGGTTGATCTGGCATCCGGCTGCAAGGTCGACGACGCGGCGCTGATTCTGTTCGATGAGATAAAAGCCCCCGACGACGAGCGGGAAATCGTCTGGACCGCGGCCGGCCGCCATGTTTCCCGGGTTCGGGCCGGGCTGAAGTCGGCTCTGGCCCCGGCGGCGGCGACCGAGCTTGTCGTGACCCAGCCTGGCCTGCTCGACACGCTGTCCTGGCAGCGCATCGACCCCGTGTCGCCGGGGCCCGACGAGATCGCGGTCGAAGTGTGCGCGGTCGGCCTCAACTTCCGCGACGTCATGTGGGCCATGGCCCTGTTGCCGGAGGAGGCGCTGCTCGACGGATTCTCCGGTCCATCGCTGGGCCTGGAATGCACCGGCATCGTCAGCGAGGTGGGATCCGGCGTCAGTGAGTTCGCCGTCGGCGATCGCGTCATGGCGTTGGCGCCCGCCGCGCTGCGCTCCCAAGTCGTAACGAAGGCGCACGCCGCGGTGCGGTTGCCCGAGATGTTGAGTTTCGGCGCCGGCGCCACCATTCCGGTGGCCCATCTGACCGCCGTCTATTCGCTCGATCGACTGGCGCGGCTGTCGGCCGGCGAGTGGGTCCTGATCCATGGCGGCGCGGGTGGTGTCGGCATCGCCGCGATTCAATATGCCCAGCACAAGGGGGCGATCGTGATCGCCACGGCCGGATCGAATGCCAAACGCGCCTTTCTGCGCAATCTCGGGGTCGATCACGTCCTCGATTCCCGCGATCTGTCCTTCGCCGACGACATCCGCCAACTGACGGGCGGGCGCGGGATCGATGTCGTGCTGAATTCGCTGTCCGGCGAAGCCATGGAGCGCAGTATCGGTCTGCTGAAGCCGTTCGGACGTTTCCTGGAACTCGGCAAGCGGGATTTCATGATGGACACCCGCGTCGGGCTGCGTCCGTTGCGTCAGAATATTTCCTATTTCGCCGTCGATGTGGATCGGCTGCCGGTCGAGCGGCCGGAGGTGGCGGGGGGCCTGCTGCGGGAGATCGCGGAACTGGTCGAGGCCGGCGTGCTCCGCCCCTTGCCCTGGCGCGCCTACCCGTTCGCCGAAGCGGCCGAAGCGTTCCGTCTGATGCAGGGGGCGGGGCATATCGGCAAGATCGTGTTGGAGCCGGATGGCCACCTCGTTCCGGCCGCGCCCGGCGCCGGGCTCGTTGTCCGGCCGGACCGGACCTATCTGATCACTGGCGGTCTGTCCGGTTTTGGGTTGGAAACGGCCCGTTGGCTGGCCGACCGGGGCGCACGCCATTTCGCGTTGTTGAGTCGGCGTGGCGCCGACGCGCCCGAGGCCTCGGAGGCCTTGACCGCATTCGCCGCCAGGTCGGTCGATGCCAGGGCTTTCGCCTGCGACGTGGCGGATTCTCTCATGCTGGGCAATGTTCTTGGTCGGATCAGGCGCGACATGCCGCCGCTCGCGGGCGTCATTCATGCCGCGATGGTGGTTGATGACGGGCTGGTGGGCGACCTGACATCGGACAGGATAGCGCGCGTGCTGGGGCCGAAACTCGACGGCGCCGTCAATCTCGATCGCCTGACCCGCCGCGACCCTGTCGAACTCTTCCTGCTCTATTCCTCGGCGACGACGCTTTTGGGTGCGCCGGGGCAGGGCAGCTATGTCGCGGCGAACAGCGCGCTGGAGGCGCTCGCCCGGGGGCGGGTATCCTCGGGTCTGCCGGGTCTTGCCATCGCCTGGGGCCCGATCGGGGACGTCGGATACCTGTCGCGCCAGGAAGAAACCCGCGATGCCTTGATCCGCCGGCTGGCAACCGCCCCGATGGCGGCCAGGGACGCCCTGGATATGCTGCCCCGGTTGCTTGCTTCGGGCGAGCCCGTGCTCGCGTTCGCGCCGGTGCGCTGGGAGGCGGCGCACAAGGTTCTTCCCATTCTGGGAACGCCGACTTTCGCAGATCTCGCCTCCCGGACCTCGGAGATCAGCAATGTCGATCTCAAGGAGCGGTTGAGCGAGCTTTCGGCGTCGGAAGCGAAGGATCTCATCGTCTCGCTGCTGACCGAAGAGGTCGCGCGGATCCTGTCCTTCTCCGCCGACCGGATCGATCCGCTGCGCCCACTTTCGGAGTTCGGCATGGATTCGCTGATGGCGGTGGAGTTGCGGCTGGCGGTCGAGACGCGGCTGGGCATCGACATGCCGCTGGTGTCGTTGTCCGACAATACGTCGCTTTCGACGATCGCCACCCGCATGGTGCGCGGCCTCTCGAAACCGGAAGTCAAGGCGACCGTGCTGGATGCGATGCTTCGCCACGAGACCTCGGACATGGCGCGGGTGGAATCGGAATCGCGCCAAGGCGAGCGAATGGACGCGGAATGACGACCAAGCCGAAAGCGGCGGGTCTCTCCGCGGCCGAAAAGGCGGGGCTGCTGCGGCGCCTGTCCGACCGTCGCGCGGTCGGCGATCGGTCGGCGCCCAAGGCTCACATCGCGGCGGCCTCGATGCTGGAGGAACTGAACAGTATCGCGGAATACGAACAACTGCGATTGGTTCGCGCCGCCGGCGACATGCTCGGCATCTCAAATCCCTATTTCCGGGTTCACGACGGCATCGCTGGCCCCGAGACCAGTATCGGCGGTCAGTCTTTCATCAATTTCTCGTCCTACAATTATCTCGGCCTCAACGGTCATCCCGAGGTCAGCGCGGCGGCGAAGGCCGCGATCGACCGTTACGGCACGTCCGTGTCGGCCAGCCGACTGGTATCGGGCGAGCGCGAGATTCATCGCGAGCTCGAACGGCGACTGGCCGCCGTGCATGGCGCGGAAGACTGCGTTTCGTTCGTCAGCGGCCATGCCACCAACGTCACCGTGATCGGTCATCTGCTCGACAAGGGCGATCTGATCCTGCACGACGCGCTGAGCCACAACAGCGCCGTCCAGGGCGCGCAGTTGTCGGGCGCCCATCGGGTCAGCTTTCCGCACAACGATGCCGGCGCCGCGAAACGGTTGCTGGCGGAACATCGCCGGCGCCACCGGCGGGTGCTCGTGGTCATCGAGGGCCATTACAGCATGGACGGCGACATCCCCGACCTGCCAGCTTTCACCGAGATCGTGCGCCAGGAACAGGCTTGGCTGCTGGTGGATGAGGCTCATTCGCTGGGTGTGCTGGGCCGGCGCGGACATGGGCTTGCGGAGCATTTCGGCATGGGTCCGGATGCCGCCGACCTGTGGATGGGGACGCTCAGCAAGACTCTGGCCGGGTGCGGCGGCTACATCGCCGGGCGCAAGGAGCTGATCGAGTACCTGAAGCTGTCGGCGCCGGGCTTCGTCTATTCCGTCGGTATGTCGCCGCCGGTGGCCGCGGCCGCCATCGCGGCGCTGGATATCATGGCGCGCGAACCGGAACGCGTCGGCCGCCTGCAAGCCATGTCGCGCCTGTTCCTGGAGAAGGCCAAGCAGGCGGGTCTGGATACTGGTTCGTCAGAAGGTTTCGGAATCGTGCCGATCATTACCGGCAGTTCGATCGCGGCGGCCCGCCTCTCGGACGCCTTGTTCAAGCGCGGGATCAATGTCCAGCCGATCCTCTACCCCGCGGTCCCCGAGCAGGCCGCGCGCCTGCGCTTCTTCCTGTCTTGCGAGCATACGCCCGGGCAGATCGAAGCCGCGGTCGGCTTCCTCGCGGAGGAAAGCGCGCGGCTCCAGGGCCAGAGTCTCGATCTTGCCGCCCTGGCAGGAAGGCTAAAGTCCTGATCGCGTGGCGCGATAGGCCTCGAAGATCGCATCCGAGAGTTCATGCGCGGCGAGGTCCCGTCGGACCGGTGTCGCGGCATCGGGATGCCAGATCGCATAATCGGTGCTGATCTCGTCGAAGCCGCAGGCCGCGAAGGTGGCGGGCAGGCTGGGCAAGTGGTCTCCATAGAAGGCGCACATGCCCGCGCGCTCTGAAAGCGCTTCGGTCAGGTGACCGAGCATGGCGTCGCTGCGGCGGACGCCCGACAGGAACTGCGCCAATTCTCCATCCTCCGATGTGCTGGGTACGCCCGCAAACCGTTCGTGTTTCGGCGCGTCCGGAGTGATTGGGAGCCAGGGACCGTGATTGTCCATGGTGATGGCGAACAGGAAGATGGGCGATCGCTCCTCTCGCAGGATATCGACCGCCACCCGTGCGACCTCGGTATCGGCAATATAATGGCCGACCCGCGTCGCGCCGCTGAAGGCTTCCTCGCCCAGGAAGACGTCAAACCCCAAATGCGGCATGACCTCGTCCCTGCGGTAGAAGGTGCGGTCGAACGGGTGCAGGCAGATCGTCCGGTGGCCATCGGCCCGCATCCGGCGGGCCAGCGAAGCCAATGGCGCGCGCGCGAAGGCGAAATACGGGTTGAAGCGATCGAGACCGATGGCCTCCTCCGGCAATCCGGTCATCACCGCGAATTCCGCCCGCATTGTATTCGCGCCCCAACCGGGCACGGTCAGGTTGCCCCATCGGATGCCCGATCGGCAGCAATTGTCGAACGCCGGTACGATATCGGACGGGATGCCGGCATGCAGCCGTCGGGGGTCGAAGAACGATTCGCATTGAACCACCATGACGGGAGCGGCGGCGGACGACGGCCGGACGATGATGGCGGGGGTTCGAAGATTAGCTTGAGCGCGGCGGGCGCCGCGTTCGTCACGGGCGATCTGGCTGTAGATCAACTGCACGGCGCACAGGCCCAGTAAACTGGCATCCGCGATCGGGTCGCCGGACAGGTTCAGCCTGCGCAGGCGCCTGGCCGCCCATTCGAGTTTTGGTCCATGCACCACCCACCCGAACCCCACGGCCCCGCCGAAAACGATGAGCGGCGGCCACGGCGACCAGGACCATTGCGGTGGTTCCACGACGAGCAGCGCGATCAAGGCGACAGCTGCCGCGGCGGCGGTCGCGATGACCCGCGTGGGGCCGGCGAACGGAAGATAAAGGCGCGGGTGGCGAAAAAGCTCGATGGCTTCGCCGAGGTCGGAGAACACCACCGGTTCGCGCAGCGTCTCGCGCTTGACCCAATCCAGAAACGCGAAACCGCCCATCAAGGCGAAGGTGATGACGCCGGCGAAAATCGGCCGCGCCGTCATGGCAAGGAAAAGTGCGAACATCAGCAAAGGCGGGCCGATATCGATGACCAGCGCCAGGGACCATGAATTGCGAACGCGGGCCTCTATCCGGGTCAGCGTCCATCCGGTCAACGTCAGAGCAAGCCCGACCAGAAGTGGCCACATCGGCTGTGCTCTCTTAGCTGGGGATGATGTGGAACCGGTTGGCGCGCATGATCGCGTCGCCCAAACGGGCCGGCAGCAGGTCGGCGATACGCAACGCGGCCGCCAGCGGCCATGGAAACGCGACGCGCCGCCGCCTGTTGTCGATGCCGCGCCGGACGATCGTCGCCGTCCGCTCCAGCGAGTACAGGAAGGGCGTGCCGCCCTTGAACCGGTCGGTCATCGGCGAGGAGAAGAATCCCGGGCAGACGACCGTGACCGCGATGCCGGCGGGCGCCAGCAGGGCCCGTAACGATTCTCCGTACATGCGCGCGCCGGCCTTGCTGGCGCTATAGGCCGGGCTATAGGGCAGCCCGCGATAGCCGGCGACCGACGATACCACCGCGATCTGCCCTTGGCCGCGCGCGATGAAGGACGGCAGCAGCGGTTCGATCGTGTGCATGACCCCCAGCAGGTTGGTCCTGACCTGCCGCGAGGCGAGTTCCAGGCCTTCCGCCATCGATCCCGGCGCCGGGCCGGCCGATGTTCCCGCGTTCGCGATCACCAGGTCGATTGGCCCGTCGCGCCCGAACTCACCGAGCCAGGCCGCCAGCGGGTCGGCCTCGCCGACATCGAGCGCGGCCGCGTCGACCTCCGCCCCGGCATCCCGGCATAGCGCGGCGACCGCGGCCAGTCGCGTCTCGTTGCGTCCGATCAGCCCCAGTTTCCGGCCCGAGGCGGCATAAAGCTGCGCCAGGGCTGCGCCCAGGCCGCTGGAGGCGCCCGTGATGACGATCCGTTTCCGTTCGGGAATGGGCGGCATGCAAGAACCTCGATGCGGCGGGCAGACTAACGGGCGCTCGTGCGTTTCTTTCGGACCGGCGCGGCGTCTTGCGAGCCGATCCCGCTTGGCTGCGGCATGGGCGTGATGATGGCCTCCGAGAGCGGTTGTTCCAGTCGCGCCATCGCTCCGGCAACGGCGAGTTCGAGGCTTGCACGGCTGAAGAATCCGCCGTTGACCTGTGTCCGCGCGACCGCGACCCGGCGAAAGGCGTCGAAAGTTTCCGGGTCGGGCGGCGTCTTCATGGACCAGAAGTCGTCCAGACCGCCTTGGAAGGTCAAATCCTGCATGTCGTAGATGGCGTCGCCCAAAGTCACGACGGGCTTGCCGCAGGCCAGGGCCAGAAAGCCGACCGTGCTGTTGACCGTGACGACGCCTTCGCTCTTCGTGATCAAGGACATCAGGTCGGCGTCTTCCAGATAGATGACCCGATCGCCGACGCCGGCCTTGGCGGCGATCCGGGCGGTCAGGATTCGCCAGTTCGTCAACGCGTTGTCCAGCGGATGCTCCTTGAGTACGAGCAGGCTGTCGGCTGGCGCATTGCGGGCGAATGACGCGACCACCAGCTCGATCGCGGGCGCGATGCGCCCGACAGTCGAGTGATGCCGGATCTGTGAGTCGCAATCGAGCTGGAGCGGGAAGAAATAAAAGGGCCGGTCGAGCGCCGCGAGGCGAGCGACACCCTGAGCGACGCGCCGCTCGATCGCGCGCTTACGGCTGAATTTGAGCAGCCAGCCGGCATATTCAACCAGCGGGTGCCACGGGCGGTGGGTTCGAAAGCCGGGGTAGAACGGCATCAGGGACATCGTCGCGACGTTGTAGAGAACATCCTCGAACGAACGTCGCGAAAAACTGCTGACCACGTTCTGTCCGTCGCGCCAGGGGGGAAGTTTCGCGGCGGTGGCCCGGAACCAGGCCGGATCGCGGGGCAGGGACGAATAACCGTTGACGCCGCCCAGTTCCATCGTCACCCAGTTCGGCCTGATATAGCCCTCGTCGAAGACGTAGACGCGAATGCCGCGCCGCTCGGCGATGCGGACCGCCTCCCGGTGCAGCGGACGGCAGTCGCCGAACAAGATAATGTCGGTGACCGCCCATTTCGTCAGGTGCGCTTCAAGGAATTTGGGCCACTGTTTCAGTCCCCAGCGGTAATTGACCGCTCCGGGCGAACGCCAGAACACCCAGTCACCGCCATTGAAGTTGATGCGGTGGACAGGATTGCCCTTTTCGGCCAGCGCCCGCCCCAGCTCCCCGAAAAACTGGGACGCCATTCCTTGCAGGAAGAGGTAGCTCCGCTGGGCAGGCACTTAATGAAGGCCCGGTTTGGCGACGGTCGCCGGGATGATGAAGGCGCACACCACCGACCTCGGTACCCAGCGCGGTCGCGCGAGCTGGTCGGAATTCCGAGGTTCGACGTGGAGGAGACGCTCGATCAATGTTCTGGACCGCCGGACATGGTGGGTTGAAGGATCGACATACCGTGGATACAGGATGATCGCGCCCTTGCCCAGTTCTTCAAGACCATGAATCGGTTTGCGATGCGGTAAAATTGAAAAATCCGCGATCGGGGAGCCTGAATGGACGTGCCCGCCAAGCCCTCGGCGATGACGGGCAGCCGCCGAGGACCGGGCTACCGTTGCATGTAAAGACTTGTCGAAAAGAAAATTGCCAGTTGGAGCCGGTGCGCCGCGGGCTGAAGTGAGCCAAAGCGAAAGGCATGCGTAATCCCGAAGAATTGGCGAAATTCCCGCGGACATACGCGCGGCGATCGAAACGGTCGCGTTGAATTGACTGGTGACATCGCGCCCCGCGGCACGTACGATGCTGAGCCGGGGACAATGCTAAGCCCCGGCATGTCCGCGCGCCTTGGCGCGACGGTTCGACGGCAGGGGAGGATTTCAGATGTTGCTGGCTGGCAGATTTGGCGCGGGAACCGTTCATGTCCTTGGCGGCGCATTGGTCGCCGCGGCGGCGCTCGGCGCGGTATCGCCGATGGCGGCTGCGGAAACCCGCAGTTTCGTCGTCAGCTATTTCTACGACGCCAACTGGTCCGACGGCAAAACCGATTGCCCTGACGGCCTCAACCTGTCCGCGATCGATTTCTATCGCCGCGATCTGGCCCGCGCCGGCAAGACTCATGACGAGATCGAGGCCGCGCTCAAGGATTTCCCGGGCGAGGGCGGGCTGAAGCAGCCCTGGGTTCCGATGGTCGTCACGCGGGGCAACGGCAAGGACAATGTCTACGCCAACCCCACCACGATGCCCGACATGGGCCTGAAAGAGGTCAAGGGCAAATATGCCTATGGCTTCAACCTCGATGGTAAAGGCGCCGCGTCGCCCAACAGCTTCGAAGACCCGGATACCCATGAGCAGGGCGTCAACAACCAGCTATACCGAACGATGGGCTGCATTCGCTCGTTCCGCGGCCTGCCGCCACCGGGACGCCCCAGCCTGGCCGAGAATTTGTGGGACGTGCTGCGGGATGTCATTCCCGCTTGGGTTGTTACCCTGGATGCGCCCGACGGTTTCGCCAAGGACGGGGCGGTCACGGTGACGATCGACCGTTCGCTGGACCGTATCACCCGCGACGCCAGCGGCACCGCGGCGCAGGCCGACATGACCTTCCGCATCGACTCCGACCCCCGTTCCCACAACGTATTGCAGGGGCAGCTCAAGGGCGGCGTGGTGATGGTCGCCGGCGGCGACGTCCATATGCAACTCGACCCTTACCTGATGCCCGACCTGCAGATGACCAAGACCCATCTGCGCCTGGCGTTCAATCCGGACGGGACGATGCGCGGCATGATCGGCGGCTATCAGCCCTGGATGAACCTCTATTACGGCCTGGCCGATCAGGGGCACATCAAGGAATATGCCGGTTCCATCGATATTCCGGCGGTCTATTACTCGTACAAGCGCAACGCGGATTTCGATCCCGATCCCAAGACCGGCGAAAACCGCCAGATTTCCAGCACCTATATGATCGAAGCAGTGCCGGCCTTCATCGTTCCGGCCGGATCCGACAAGACCGCGGAGGCCCGCTGAGCATGCGGCATACGTCCACTCTACTACGCCTCGCGCTCTCCGCGGCCACTGTCGCTTTTCTCTGGGCCACTCCGGCCCCCGCGGCTGACGGCGACAAGCCGGCCGGCGCCGAAACCGTCACGCGGCGGCTGAGCCAGGAGCAATATCGCCAGATCATCGGCGATCTGTTCGGCCCCACGATCAAGGTCGGCGGCCGGTTCGAGCCCGACATTCGGCGCGAGGGACTGCTTGCTGTTGGCGCCTCTCAGGTCAGCGTCACCGCCTCCGGCCTCGAGGAATATGACAAGATCGCGCGCAACGTGGCCGCCCAGGTGGTCAGCGAGCAGCATCGCGACACGCTGATCCCCTGCCATCCCGCCAAGCCCAATGCGCCGGACGATTCCTGCGCCACGCAGTTCCTGCGCGATACCGGGCGGATGCTCTATCGGCGGCCGCTGACCGACGAGGAGTTGGCATCGCGGGTCAAGGTGGCGAACGACGCCGCCGTCGGCTTGAAGGATTTCTACTCCGGCCTGGGCATCAGTCTCGCCACCATGCTGGAGTCACCCAAATTCCTGTTCCGCGAATCCATCGCCGAGCCGGACCCCAAGCATTCCGGCCAGTTCCGGATGGATGCCTATTCCAAGGCGTCGCAGCTCAGCTTCTTCCTGTGGGATTCTGCGCCCGACCCGGCTCTGCTCGACGCGGCCGCCAAGGGTGAACTCGAGACCGACAGCGGCCTCGCCAAGCAGGTGGATCGTTTGCTGGCCTCGCCCCGGTTGCAGGGCGGCGTCCGCGCCTTCTTCGTCGACATGCTGGGATTCGATGAATTCCAGACTTTGGCGAAAGACACGATGATATTTCCGAAGTTCAATCCGGCGGTGGCCAAGGACGCGCAGGAGCAGACGCTCCGCACCATCAACAAGGTGCTGGTCGTCGACCAGGCCGATTACCGGGATATCTTCACCACGCCCAAGACCTACCTGACGCCGCTGCTGGCCTCGGTTTATGCCGTGCCGCTGGTGGCGCCTGACGGCGGCTGGACACCCTATCAGTTCAAGGACGGCGATCCGCGCGCCGGCATCGTCTCGCAGGTCGCCTTCGTTGCGCTGCATTCTCATCCGGGCCGCAGCTCACCGACGCTTCGCGGCAAGGCGGTGCGTGAGGTGCTGCTCTGCCAGAAGGTTCCGACCCCGCCGGCCAACGTGAATTTTACCCTGGTCCAGGACACCAAGAACCCGCAATACAAGACGGCCCGGGCCAGGCTCGGCGCCCACGCCACCCAGGCGACCTGCGCCGGCTGCCACAAGATCATGGATCCGATCGGCCTCGGCCTTGAGGGCTTCGATTCGGGCGGCAGCATTCGTACGATGGAAAATGGCGTCGCGCTCGATCTGTCGGGTGAGCTGGACGGCACGAACTTCACCGACGCGGCCGGCCTGGCCAAGGCGGTGCATGACGATCCGGCGGCCACGTCCTGCGTCGTCAACCGCGCCTTTGCCTACGGTATGGGCCGGCTCGCCGCCCGTGACGAGAGCGAAACCATCAACGGCCTGCAGAAGGCCTTCCAGGATAGCGGCTTCAAATTCCCGGCTCTGCTGCGGCAGATCGCGACCAGCGACGCCTTCTATCGCGTCGCCCCGCCGCAGCAGCTCGGCTCCGTCGATCAGCCGAGCAAGCTGGCGGCTGGAACCCGGATCGATTCGAACAACTCTCGAGAGGAGAGCGCGCAATGACACCGATGCATCGCATGAATCGTCGAACCGCCCTCAAGGGCATGCTGGGCGGCGCGGCCGTCACGGTGGGCCTGCCGTTCCTGGATTGCTTCCTTGACAGCAATGGGGTGGCCTTGGCCGACGGCGCCAAGCTGCCGGTCTGTTTCGGCACCTGGTTCTGGGGCCTCGGCCTCAACCCCGGTCGGTGGGAGCCGCCGACCGCCGGAAAGATCACGGCGCTCGGGCCCGAGTTGCAGCCGCTGGTCGCCTTCAAGGACAAGATGAACGTCTTCAGCGGCATGAAGACCTTCCTCGACGGCAAGCCCAACGGAGTCCATTTCTCCGGCGTCCAGGGCATCCTGACCGGCACGGCGCCGCGCGGCATGACGGCGGACAAGCCCAGCGTCGATACGCTGATCTCGGACGTCATCGGCACCCGGACGCGGTTCCGTTCGCTCGAAGTCGCCAGCGCCGGCAACCCGTCGCACAGCCAGAGCCGGCGCAATGGCGCGGTGGTCAACCCGGCCGAGATCTCGCCGGCCGCGCTCTATACCCGCGTCTTCGGCCCCGAATTCACCGACCCGAATGCCGCCGATTTCAAGCCCGACCCGGCGGTGATGGTGCGCAAGAGCGCGCTCTCGGCGGTGACCGAGGATCGCCAGAGCTTCGTGAAGCATCTGGGCGCGGCCGACCGCGCCCGGCTGGACGAGTATTTCACGTCGCTGCGTTCGCTCGAGCAGCAGCTGGCGCTGCAACTGGAAAAGCCGGCCCCGCTCGAAGCCTGCACGGTGCCGGGCAAAATCGACGAAACGCCGATCGGCACCGAGATCGAGATCGTCAAGACCAATCATCGCCTGTTCGCCGGCCTGCTGGCGCATGCGATGGCCTGCGGCCAGACCCAGGTGGTCAACGTCGCCTTCGCAGACGCGACCTCGTCGCTGCGTCGCGCCGGCGGCACGCAGACCCACCACGAATTCAGCCATGAAGAGCCGGTGGACGCCGTGCTGGGCTACCAGCCGACCCTGGCCTGGTTCTTCAACGAGATCATGGGCAGCCTGGCCTTCTTCCTGACCTCGCTCGACGGCATCAAGGAAGGCGACAAGACCTTGCTCGACCGCACCTTGATCATGACCGCGACCGATCTGGGTTATGCCAAGCTGCACGGGCTGGAGAACATGCCGCTGATGACGTTCGGCAGCGGCAACGGGCGGGTCAAGACCGGCATCCATGTCATCGCCCAGGGCGAACCGGTCACCCGCGTCGGCCTCACCTGCCAGCAGGTAATGGGCGTCCCGGTCTCGAGCTGGGGCACGGATTCGAACCAGACGTCGAAAACCATCACCGAGATCGTTGCCTGACCGCTTCGGTCGGACACGGGGCTTGGCGACTTGAACGGTTATAAGGGAAGGATCTGACGATGCGGCTTTTGCCCGTCCTTGGAATCGGTGTTGTCGGCGTCGCGATTGTCGCGGCCGTTTTGTACATGCGGCCGCATGGCGAGGCTGTGAACGCCGTCGCGCCGCTCAGCGCGCCGGCGGGGGTCACGTTCCAGACCGCGCGGACCGGCGGCACGATCCTGCTGGCCATGGCGGGCATCAATATTCCCGCCACCGGCACCGTCTATGCCGACGCTAAGGGCATGTCGCTCTACACCTTCGACAAGGATGGCGCGGACGGCAAGTCGGCCTGCGCCGGCGATTGCGCCAAGGATTGGCCGGCGCTGGCCGCGCCCGCCGATGCCAAGCCGTTCGGCGATTGGACGATCGTCGCCCGTGAGGATGGCTCCAAGCAGTGGGCCTTGCATGGCAAACCGCTCTATACCTCGGTCAAGGACAAGCGGCTCGGCGACGGCGCCGGCAACAATGTCGATACGGTCTGGCATCTGGCTTTGTTCAAGCCCGCCGAAGGGCACAAGCTGCCGGACGGCGTGGCGATCCAGGAAGTGGCCGCCGCCGCCGGTCAGGCGCTGGTCAATGATCAGAATATGCCGCTCTATGTTTATGACGGTGATGCCAATGGGGAAAAACCCAGCTGCGTGGCGCAGCCCTGCACCGACCATTGGACTCCCTTTGTCGCCGGGCAGCTGGCCCGCGCCAACGGCGAATTCACCGTGGT
>Ga0182021_10005313_pt1 | contig 15226 bp, 7 predicted proteins | sample 612E3MmetaG_FD_120493 | JGI IMG/M metagenome (GOLD analysis project Ga0182021, IMG submission 120493) | Permafrost microbial communities from Stordalen Mire, Sweden - 612E3M metaG (Illumina Assembly) | ecosystem: Environmental > Terrestrial > Soil > Wetlands > Permafrost | place: Sweden... | reverse complement strand
TCCTCCGCCGAGGATGGCCCGGAAGACGACGCCATCCTGCTGCACAACTCCGTCTATGACGAGCTGTGCTGGCGCATGATCACCGGGCGGATCACGCCCGGCGTCACGCTCTCGACCCGTGGCCTCGCCCAGGAACTCGGCGTCAGCCAAATGCCGGTGCGCGAGGCGCTGGCCCGCCTGGCCGCTGAACGGGCGATCGAGATTCGCTCCAAGCGCAAGATCACCGTGCCGCCGATGACGCCCGCCCGGTTCGACGATCTGCTGCGTTGCCGGCTGCTGCTGGAGCCCGAAGCGGCGCGGCTGGCGCTCGATTTCGTCGACCGCGCGCGGCTGAAGCTGCTGCGCGAGATCGATGCCAGAATGGACCTCGCGCTCAGGACCGGCGACGTCAACGCCTATATGGAAGGCAATTTCAACTTCCATTTCGAGCTCTACCGCGCCCAGGGCCTGGATACGCTCAACCAGTTGATCCAGACGCTGTGGCTACAGTTCGGCCCTTATATGCGTGTGGTTTATGGCCGCTTCGGCACCGCCCAGCTGGTCGATCAGCATCACATCGCGCTGGCCGCCATCGAGGCGCGCGACCGCGAGGCCCTGGGGCTGGCCATCCATCGCGACATCGAAGACGGCATGGGCCTGATCGGCCGCAGCGGGCTGCTGTGATGGCGACCTCTCGCCCTCTGATCGGCGTCGTGGCCGACGTCCGCTGGATCGACGGCCAGCCTTTCCACATGGCGCAGGAGAAATATCTGAACGCGATCCGGCTGGCGGCCGGCGGCTTTCCCATCATCCTGCCCAGCTTCGGCGCGGACCTCGACCTGACGGAGATGCTCGACCAGCTGGACGGGCTGGTGCTGACCGGGGCGATCTCCAACGTCGAGCCCTGGCGCTATGGCGGCCCTGTGGATTCCGGCTGCGAGCCCTATGACCCCCAGCGCGATTCGACCTCGCTGCCACTGGTCGACCTTTCGCTCAGCCATGAAGTGCCCCTGCTCGCGATCTGTCGCGGCTTTCAGGAACTCAACGTGGCGTTGGGTGGCACGCTGAACACACACGTCCACGAATTGCCGGGACGGCTGGACCACCGCGCCCGCTACGGCGCGCCATTGGCCGACCAATACGGGCCAGTACACCCGGTTGCGCTGGCAAAGGGCGGAGTTCTGGCTGACCTTGTCCCCGGAACCCAGGAGGTGATGGTCAACTCGCTGCACTGGCAGGGCATCGACCGGCTCGCGCCCAGGCTGACCATCGAGGCCACCGCGTCCGACGGGACGATCGAAGGCGTCAGGGTGACGGATGCGCCCAGTTTCGCGCTCGGCGTCCAATGGCACCCGGAATGGGAGGTCGAAAAATCGCCCTACTCCTTCGCATTGTTTCGCCGATTCGGTGACGCGGCGCGCGCGCGCCAGCAGCGGCGGCGAGACGGGTCCCGATAGGGCTTGGCCCCGGCAAGATCTGGCTCGATGGAACCCGCTCGCCTTGATTCGTCTCTGCGTCAGGAAGGTTGACGCGGACCTCGCGCGGGACATGATTCCCGTGCATCAATGGTGACGCCTTCAAAGGAGCACTACACATGCAGATCGGCATAATCGGCCTCGGCCGCATGGGCGGCAATATCTCTCGCCGGCTGATGAAAGCGGGTCACCATTGCGTGGTGTTCGACACCAGCGCCGGGGCGCGCGAGGCGTTGGCGCAGGAGGGGGCCACGCCGGCCGGTTCGATCGCGGCATTGGTGAACGCGCTTGAGGAAGGGCTGCGCGCCGTCTGGGTGATGCTGCCCGCGGGCCGCATCACGGAAGAGACGGTCGCCCAGCTCGGCGATCTGCTTAGCACCGGAGACATCATCATCGACGGCGGCAATTCCTATTACAAAGACGATATGCGCCGGGCCAAGTCCCTGGCCGACAAGGGCATCCTCTACGTCGATTGCGGCACTTCGGGCGGCGTCTGGGGCCTTGAGCGCGGTTACTGCATGATGATCGGCGGCCCCAAGCCGGCGGTCGACCATCTCGACCCGATCTTCGCGGCGCTGGCGCCGGGTCTGGGCAGCATCCCGCGCACGCCGGACCGCGAGCGGCACGACCCCCGCGCCGAGCAGGGCTATATTCACGCCGGCCCGTCCGGCGCCGGCCATTTCGTCAAGATGGTGCATAACGGCATCGAGTACGGCCTGATGCAGGCCTATGCCGAGGGCTTCGACATATTGCGCAACAAGGATTCCACGGAGCTGCCCGAGGGCGAGCGGTTCGTGCTGAACCTGCCGGATATTGCCGAGGTTTGGCGGCGCGGCAGCGTGGTCTCATCATGGATACTCGATCTGAGCGCCAGCGCCTTGGCGAAGGATCCGCAGCTTGAGAACTTCTCCGGCTTCGTTCAGGATTCCGGCGAGGGCCGCTGGACGGTCGAGGCCGCGATCGAGGAATCAGTTCCGGCGGAGGTGCTGACCACGGCACTCTATGCCCGCTTCCGCTCGCGCCAGGAGCATACCTTCGGCGAAAAGATGCTCTCGGCCATGCGCTTCGGCTTCGGCGGGCATGTCGAGGGCAAAGGCCCCGTCGACCCCATTCCACCCACCAAGACGCAGGACGGGAAATAGCCCATGACCGACGAGTCACAGGTCGAGATGACTCAGGCGGCGGAGGTTGTCGATTGCCCGCCGCGCCATGAGCGCGCCCTCGCCGCCCCCTGCGCCATGGTCATCTTCGGGGCCAGCGGCGACCTGACCCACCGCCTGGTGGTCCCGGCGCTCTACAATCTTGCGCGCACCCATGTGCTGCCGGAAAATTTCGGGCTGATCGGCGTCGCACGGTCAGAAATGACCAGCGAAGCCTGGCGCGATGAGCTTCACCACCAGTTGAAACAGCGTCTTGGGAGCGGCAAATCCGAAACCGAGGAGGGCGCTATCGACGAGACCGCGTGGGCGCGCCTTGCCGCCACCATGTCTTATGTCCCGGGCGACCTCACCGACCCCAAGCTCTATGACCGGCTTCGGACCGCGCTCGGCGAAGTGGAAGCAACGCGTGGCACACTCGGGAACGCGATCTTCTACCTGGCGGTCGCGGACCGGTTCTTCGGCACGATCGTGAATCAGCTCGGCGCCGCCAAACTGACCGAGCAGCCGGAGGACGAAACCGGCAAGCGCCGTTATTGGCGCCGCGTCGTCATCGAAAAGCCGTTCGGCAATAGCCTCGAGTCCGCGCGGGAGTTGAATGCCAGCATCCTGCGCACGCTCAACGAGGACCAGATATTCCGGATCGATCATTTTCTGGGCAAGGACGCGGTCCAGAGCATCATGGCGTTCCGGTTCGCCAACGGGTTGTTCGAGCCGATCTGGAACCGCGATCGGATCGACCACGTGCAGATCACCGTGGCGGAGACGGTGGGCGTGGAAAAGCGCGGCGACTTTTATGAGGCGACAGGCGCGCTGCGCGACATGGTTCCCAACCATGTTTTCGCGCTGGTCTCGATGGTGGCCATGGAACCGCCAACCGGTTTCGACGCCGCCTCGATCCGCAGCAAGAAGGCCGAAGTCTTCTCCGCGATTCCTTCCGTCAGGCCGGATCAGGCGGTCCGCGGCCAGTACGGAGCGGGCACGGTGCTGGACAAGACGGCGAAGCCCTATCGGCAGGAGCCGAACGTCTCGCCGGAATCGAACACCGAGACGTTTGTCGCCATGCAGCTCGAGATCGACAATTGGCGCTGGGCCGGCGTGCCCTTCTACATCCGCACCGGCAAGCACATGTCGCAACGCCTGACGGAGATCGCGATCCGCTTCAAACAGGCGCCCGCCGCGGCTTTCCGGCATACGCCGGTGGACGCCTTGCGCCCCAATTGGCTGGTGTTGCGGATCGCGCCGGACGAGGGCATCTCGCTGCAATTCGAGGTCAAGCGCCGGGGACCGGTGGTGGATCTGGCAGCCGTCAGGATGGACTTCCAATATGACGATTGGTTTCCGGAAGAGCCCAATGTCGGATACGAGACCCTGCTCTACGACGTGATGGTGGGCGACCCGACCTTGTTCATGCGGGCCGATATGGTCGAGCAGGCCTGGCGCATCGTGCAGCCGGTGCTCGATGCCTGGGCAGAGGACGCGTCCGATATCCACATCTATGACTCCGGCAGCGAGGGCCCGGAGGCCGCCGACGCGTTGTTGGCCGGGCACGGAAAGCGGCGCTGGCGGCCGGTCGGTCAGCCTCCGGAGACCAAGACTTGAACCCACGGCCAGAACCGCGCCAAACCCGGCCCAGGCTGGAAGTTTTCGCCGATCCGGATGCGTTGTCGCGCCGGGTCGCGGGTTGGATGCTCGGTCTGGCGATGGCGAAGACCGGCGCGTTCGCTCTGGCGCTCTCCGGCGGTTCCACCCCGCGCCGGCTCTATCAAGTTTTGGCCGAGCCGCCCTATCGCGGTGCCTTTCCGTGGTCTCGCACCCACTGCTTCTGGGGGGACGAGCGCTTCGTTCCCCACGATGACGCGCAAAGCAACTGCCGCATGGCGCACGAGGCGCTGCTGTCGCGTGTGCCGATTCCCGCCGCCAACATCCATCCCATTGCGACCGAAGGCGTAAGCGCCGCGGCCGCCGCGCAGCGCTATGTCGACGAGCTCAGATCCTTCTATGGCGCGGCGCAACTCGACCCGGCGCGGCCGCTATTCGACCTCGTCTTGCTGGGGCTGGGTCCGGACGGGCACACGGCCTCCTTATTCCCGGGCGCTGCCGTACTGGCGGAACGCAACCGGTGGGTCGATGCCGTCATTGGCCCCAGGCGGGAGGCGCGTATCACCCTGACCTATCCGGCCCTGGAGAGCACCCGGCGCGCGGCTTTCCTTGTTACTGGGGACGACAAGCGGGCAGTCCTGGCGCGCTTGCGTAACGGCGATGCCGCCCTGCCGGCCGCGCGCCTTCACCCGACCGGAGAGCTGTTCATTTTCAGCGACGCCGCCGCGGCCGGAGCCGACGCCGCTTGACCCGCGCGACCCCGATCGCGCTCGTGGTTTCGGATGTGGACGGCACTCTGGTGACGTCCGGCAAGATCCTGACCGAGCGGAGCCGCGCCGCCGCCGCGCGCCTGGATGAAGCGGGCATCGCCTTCTCGATCGTCAGCGCCCGGCCGCCCCTGGGCATGCGCATGCTGGTCCAGCCGCTCGACCTGCGGCTGCCGATGGGGGTCTATAACGGGGGCGGGCTTGTGATGCCCGACCTGACCGTCATCGAACAACGGATCGTGCCACCGGACACGGCGCGCGCGGCGGTGGCGGTCCTGCGCTCCTTCGCTGTCGGCATCTGGGCCTTCGCCGACGACCGCTGGCTGGTGGAAAATCCCGATAGCTTCTATGTCGCGCGGGAGGAGCGGACGATCCAGGCCCAGCCGACGATTGTCCAGAACATGGACGAACACCTCGACTCGATCGCCAAGATCGTTGGCGTCAGCGGCGACTTTGACCGGCTGGCTGCCTGCGAAACGGCGGCGCACCAGACGCTCGGGACCAACGCCTCGATCGTGCGATCGCAGCTTTATTATCTCGACATTACCCCGGCGGGCACGGACAAGGGCAACACGATCGCCGCGCTGGCCCAGCGCCTCGGCATACCGACCGCCCAGATCGCAACGATCGGCGACATGGAGAACGATGTCGCGATGTTCCGAGAGAGCGGACTCAGCATCGCGATGGGAAATGCCAACCCCGAGGTCAGGCGCCACGCCGATGAAGTGACGCTCTCAAACGATGAGGATGGTTTCGCCCATGCCATCGAGCAAATGATCCTGCCCTATGGACGAAACCGAGATTGGCCCGGCCAAGGCTGAGCATTTCGGCTGCGACGCGAAGTCGGTCGAGTGAGCCGATATCGCCTCGCGCCCTTGGTCCTCACTCCACCGTCACCTCGATCGCCGACGACCGCGAGTCGCCATACGGCGCGCGCGCCTGAATTCGGTGCCGGCCCGTCGACAGCTTCCATCGGACGGTTTCATCGGCGGCGGCAAGCTGGAGCGGCTTATCGTCGACATACCACACGACCTGCGGGATTCCGGCGCCGGCAGCGAGGCGCAGCGGCAAGAACGACAGCGACGCCGGCATCTCGGGGTTGCGGATGAAAGTCGAGTGGTTGTTCGGGGTCGAGATTCGCAGATGCGCGGGCACCGCGCCAGTCACCATCGAGACCGGCCGGATGGCGCTCCCCGCCGCATCGGGCGAAGGCTGCAGGAACTCGCTCAGCACGCGGTCGCAGCGCCCGTCATTGGGTTTGCCGGTTTCGGCGCAGAGCGGCATCGGCCGGAGGCCCGGCGGTTGCCGGAACTCGCCGTCAGCTAGGCCGTCACTGTCCGCGCCATGCAGATCGGTCAAAATGTCATGGGCCAGCATCGCGGCGCTGGTGGCCCCGGAAAGGCCGGCCATAGGCCGGCCGTCGGGCCGCCCGATCCACACTCCGACCAGATAGCGCTCGGAATAGGCGACCACCCAGGCGTCGCGATAACCCTGACTGGTGCCGGTTTTCACCGCAACCGGGAACGGATATTCGGTCGAACTCATGCGGGCGAAACTGGGCAGACGCGCCATCGGGTCGGCCAGGAAAGCCGTGATCTCACGCGCCGTCCGCTCGCTCAGCACACGGCGCGGCTCGGGCAGATCCTGCCCGTCATACCATTGCAAAGGCTTCAGGATTCCGTCGTTCGCCAGCGCGTCATAGGCCGTGACCAGCCGATCGAGCCCCGTCGGCAATCCGCCGACCGCGAGCGTCAACCCATAGCGGTCGGCCGTCCGGGCGCCGTCATGCAGTCCCAGACTGCCCAGGAACCAATGGGTCTGCATCAGCCCGGTGACCCGGATCAGCTTGGCCGCCGGGACATTGCGGGAGTTTCCCAGCGCCTGGCGCGGCAATAGCGGCCCCAGGAAGCGGCGGTCGGCATTGTCGATCCCGGTGCCGTTGTCGGGGTCGTCGACCAGGATCGTGCTGGGCGCGATGTCGCCGCGGTCGAGCGCCTGCGCATAGATGAAGGGCTTCAGCGTGCTGCCCGGCGAGCGCGGGCGGACGGCGTAGTCGATCATGCCGGCATCGGCGCTGGCGTAGCGGCTGGATCCGACCAGCGCCAGGACCTTGGCGCTCCTGGGGTCGAGCACGAGGACCGCGACCTGCTGCGCGCCCTGCGCCCTGAGCGCGTCGAGCCGGTCGCGGGCGAGCTTAGCGACCCGGCTCTCGATGCCGATATCGATCGTGCTGCGCATTTGTTCGATCGGAGGTTGGGCGGCCATCATCGCCTCGGTGAGCAGCACGGCATGCAGCGTGTCGACCGGCCGGACCGGATGGCGCTCCGGCGCCAGTTGGTCGATGTCGGCCTCGGCATGGGTGAATTCGTCGTCGCTCAGCACGCCCTGGGCATGCAGCCGCGCCAGCGCCCGATGGCCGCGCTCGACGGCCCGTGAGCATCCGCTCTCGGTCGCGGGATTCATCGCCGCCGGCGCCTGGGGGATCGCCGACAGGAAGGCGATCTCGGCCCAGCTCAGATCGTCCACCGGCTTGTCGAAATACCAGCGCGCCGCATGGGCGATACCGTGGCTGCTCTGCCCGAACGGCACCAGCCTGAGATATTGCTGCAGCACCGCCTGGCGGCCATAACGCGCCGTCATCGCAAGAGCGGTCGCCATCTCCAACGTCTTGGCGACATAGCCGCGGCTCGCCGGATGCTGCATGCGCGCCACCTGCATCGCCAGGGTCGAGGCGCCCGACACGCGCCGCGCCGCGCCGATGTTCGATCTGGCCGCGCGCAGCACGGCCAGCGGATCAACGCCCGGATGGTCCCAGAAGCGGTGATCCTCGAGCGCCAGGATCGCGGCGCTCACCCGCTCGGGCACGCGTTCAACCGGCCAATAGCCGTATCCCAGGTCGGTGCGGCCGATCTGCCCGAGAAACACCCCCTGCCGGTCGGACAGGATGGCGGTCGGGCGCGGTGCGATAAAGGTCGAGCGATGCCAGATGAACCCGGCCGCCGCCGCGACCAGGAGCAAAGCCCCCGACAGAACCCGCCTTTTGCGTCCCAGAATCCCTGCTCGGATCATGGCAGCCAGTTCGCCTATTTCGCGGCCGCAGGCCGGTCGATCGCCACCATCGCGCCGGCGCCGTTGGCGTTGACCGCGTCGTCATACATCATCTGCGCATAGGCCGCCGGCTGAATGAAATGCCCCGGAACGCCGGCCTTGCTGCGGAAATGGAAACTGTAGGTTCCCTTGGGCAGCGTCTCGTAGAAATAGGCCACCTGATCGTCGAGGAAAGCCGTATAGGCCGGCGTCAGGCTCGGTTCGGCCGACGGCGTCGCCTCGGGCGGCGCGGTGGCGAGCGACGGGTTGAGCGGCTCCATGCCCGCCGCCAGCGGGATCACGATCGCAATGTGATGCCGCTCGACCGGATTGACGATCTCGACCGAGTCCTCGACCACGTCGCCGACATGTAGGGCGATCGTCGCGCCCGGTTGATCGAGCAGCTGCCGCTTGGCGGGCGCGCCGGTCGGGTCCAGTTTCGCGACGTCGCGGGTCACCACGAACCCGGCCGAGACCGGAGCCACATGGCTGCCGTCTTCGACCGGCAGATAGAGGAGGTCGCTTTCGACCACCAGCCCCTGCTTGTCGCTGGCGTTCGCGGCCGTAACCGTCACGGCGCCCGGATCCTTGGCGACGATCCGCAGCAGCGGATGATCTCCTCCGACCGCCACATTCTGCGTTCCGGCGGGCAGCGCCACCATTACCGGCTGCGATGCCTCGTTTGGTGTGGCGGTCAGGAACTGGCTCAGCGCCAACATGGCTTCGGCGTTGGCGTTGGTCGTGCCCCAGCCGTCGCCCTTGCCCAGCGCCACCAGCGCGGTCGCCAGCAACTGCCGGCGCGGGTCGACTTGCCCGGCGGTCGAGAGCGCCCGGAGCGCCTCGGCGACAGTGCGGGTCTCGGACGGCAGGATCAGCTGGTTGCTGGTGTTGCCTTCCTGCAGGCCGCCATAGACCTCCTGCCCGTTGCGCTGCTTGATCACGATGCCTTTCCACAAGGCGTCGTCCAGGACCTTCAGCGAAGCGGTATCGACCGACGGCGCGGACGCCAAAGCCAGGCGCACCTGGGCGACCCCCTCGATCGAGAGATAATTGACCTTGCGCAGCAGTTCCGCGGCGTAGCCGCTGTCGAGGTCGCCCGCGAAGGCCAGCGCCGACAGCGCCCAGCTGCGTTCGGTGTAGGACTCGCCGGATACGAAGCCGGCGTAGTCGGATCGCAGCGCCTGCTTGAGCGACCGCTTCAAGGTCGCCACCTGCGCCGCGTCGACCGGGAATCCGGCCTTCTGGGCCTCCACCATGAATTCGAGCGACCAGGCGGTCGGCAGCACCTCGCCGCGCATGCCGGGCCAGAAGGCGACCATGCCGGAATCGTCGGTGACGGTGCCGATCCAGGCCAGCGTCTCCTTGACGCTTTGCGCCGCGCGGTCTCCCGGCTGGTCCGTCATCAATGCCGCCGCGAATTGCTTGGCGGCGATTTCCGCGCGCGCCGCGCTGACCCGCTGCTCGGTGCAGCCGAACGGGTACTCGCGCAGATAGGTGAGGCCGGCCATCAGCCGCACCAGGCCAGGCTCGGTCGACAGCAGGATCGCGCGTTTCAACGTACCCGGCCTGACCGGTTGATCCACGGCGGGCAAGGTCAAAGGCGACGCGCTGGTGATGTCGGCAAGCTGCCGCAGGCGGACCGGGCTGCGGTCCGGGCGGATCGGTAGGTCGACGGCGAACGCATCGCGCGCCTTGTCCGCGCTGCGCTCGACGCCCAGCGTCACCGTCACGGATTGGCGCACCGGCGCCCCCGCGTCGGTATAGGAGGGCGTCGGCACCGTCGCCGCGAACTCGAAGGGCTGCGGCTGACCCGGCGTCCAGTCGAAAGTCCGGGTCAGCGGTCCCGCGACGTCGAGGCCGTCGATCTTGACCTCGGCGCGGCCGGCTCCGCCGCCGCCTTCGACCACTCGGCCGATCGCGGCCAACATGAACTGATCCCCCGGCCGGACGAATCGCGGCAGGTTCGGCTCGACGATGACCGGCAGGCGCACCGAGATATTGCCGATGGCGAAGCCGAACCGGTCGGCCCCGCTGACTGCCTTGGCCCGAATCTTGAAGTTGGTGAGATTGTCGGGAAGCTTGATCTGGACCTTGGCGATCCCGCTGGAATCCACCTTCAGCGCCGGATTGTAATAGGGCACCGGCTGGAAATTCTTGCGGATGGTCACCTTGTTGAGCAACGCCTGATCGCCGGCGCCGACGTCGCCGCCCGGATCCTCGTCCAGCGGCAGGGAGCCGAAGACGTCGTTGCGAGTGTCGCTGAACGCGACCCGGCTGCCGCGGTCGCGGATGAAGTTGGGCAGCGGATCGAGCGGCGCTTCCTTGGCCAGCGCCAGGACCGCCTGATCGATCAGCCACAAAGTGACCTCGCCGGCGAGCGGCTTGCCGGCGTCGTCTGTCAGCTTCACCGTCAGTTCGAACGTGTCGCCCGGCTGCGCCATATCCGGATTCTCGAGCTTGACGGTGACGATGTTCTTGACCGGCTTCACGCCGACCCAGGCGGTGGCCGCGAGCGTTTGCGGGCGGCGCAGATCGATCGCGCCGGTATCGCCGCCGCCTTTCAGACGACCGCGCATCAGCGCGAAATGGACCGGCAGGCGCGGCATGTCGGTCTTCTCGATCGGCAGGCTGAACTTGCCGTAGCCGTTCTTGACGTCGAGCCACTCATAGCGGTTCTGGCCGTCGGGCTGCTCGACGATCGCGAGCGCGCGGGCCGTCTGGAACGGGCTTTCCAGGACCAAGGTCGCGGTCTCGCCCGGGATGTAGCTCGGCTTGTCGGTGGTCACCTTGAAAACCTGGGCGGGCGGCCGCGACCAGGTGACCGGCTGATTGCCGCCGGCGAACAGATCGATGCTGACCATCTGACGGCGGCCGAGATCGTCCGAGGATTCGATCTCGACGATGTAGACCCCGGATTCGCTGATCGGAAGGTCGAGCTTCAGCGCGTCGGCGCCGCTGGTGATCGCCTTTTCCAGCCGCTTTTCGTCGACCACCTCGGTGCGGTATTTGGGCTTGCCCTCGGTGAAGTCGCTCGCCTGCAGGATCGAGCTCCACTGCCGTTCGAGCAGCCTGAGCGTGATCGGCTTTCCGGCGAGCGGCTTGCCGTCGCCGTCGACCATCAGGATTTCGACCGGGATCTTGTCCGCCTTGTCGATATAGCGCGGCGCCTTGAGGCCCAGCACGAAGGCCGGCAGCGCCAGCACCTCTTCGGTGTTGGTGACAGTCTTGTCGTCGTCGCCGATCACCGTCGCCTCGACCACATAGCGGCGCGGTTGGTTGGTCTTTTCGCGCGTGGGGTCGAGCGTCAGCCTGTCCCGTCCCTCGCCGTCGGTCTTGCTGGAAGATTCCAGCGTCGCCGAACCTTCGAACGGCGTGCCGCTCTGATAGCGCGAGTCGGTGGCGTAGACGAAGCCCTCTCGCGCCTTGGGCGTAAAGGCGTAGGGAAACTGGGTGATCCGCCAGCGCACCGGGCGGTCGCTGGCGGCGCCGCCGGCATAATAGGTCGCCGTCATGCCGACGGTGGCCGGCTTGTCGAGCGGAATGGTCTTGGGCGCGTCCAGCCTGACCTGGAACTTCGGCAGCCGGTAGGCATCCTTCTTGAACAGCGCAGCGGCGCAGCGCGCGCCGTTGACGTCGATCCGCGCCTCATAGGTTCCGGTCGCCGTCGTCTTTTCATTGAACAGGTAATGGAGGTTGCCGCCGTCATCGACCGCGAGCGGATAGCGCCACTCGGCGTCGTTCGGGCCAGTAACAACGACTTCGGTCTTCATGCCCTGGCCGCCGGGCGTCAGCCCGCCGTCCGCCAGCTGCCGCACATAGGCCTTGATATGCACCGGGTCATCGGGCCGATAGATCGGACGTTCAGTGAAGATGTGGCAGAGCGTCTTGGGCGGCGGATGCCGGCCGGTCAAATCCGCCTGCATCCAGTCGAGCCAACGCCCGTTGTTGGGAAACCAGCCGTTCGCGGAATAGCGGTCGGGTGGGGATGAAGGGTCGACGACCAGCACATCGTCGCCCTTGATCACCGCGATCCGTCGCAATTGCTCGCGCGCCGGGCCGCGGCCGGGCCGCTGCCAGACGAAATGGCCGTCGGCAGCCGTAAGGCCTGTTGCGATCGTGGTCCAGGAATTGTGATCGCCGCCCTCGACCCGGATCTCGGCCTTCTCGACGGGGCGGCCATCCGAGAGCGAGGTGACGAAGAACCGGACCGAGCGTTCTTCCTCCACCACGCTGACGCTGAGGTCGGTGACCTGGACCCGCATCCATTGGCGCTGCTGATCCGCGCCAAGACGACGGATTCCGACCAGATAGGTTCCCGGTCTCTCCTTGCCGCCGATCCGCGCCAGGGCCGGTCCCAGATCAAGCCCGAAGCGGGCGCTCACGCCCAACGGCGTCAGCGGCAGCTTCATGAGCTCGGAAATGCTGGGCGACCCCAGCCGTTGCAGTTGCTGTGTGATTTCATCAGGCTGGATCGTTCCGACGCCGGTATGCGGCGCCACCTCCTCGCCGGGCGAAGGCGGCCGGACGTCCTCGTCCACCGTTACGGGGCTGAGCGGGAACGGCCAGAAGGAACGGTCCAGCGGATCGACCGCATGGATGCGGACGTCGGCGTCGCTATAGCCGCGGCCCCGCATCGGGATCATTTGCGGCCCCAAACGTTCCACGGTGCCGGACCCGTAGGCCAGATCGAGGAAGGGCGCCTCGGCGGGCCAGAACAGATACGCGGCGCTTCGCCCCGTCATCACCAGGTCGCGCTGGCGTGTATCCTTCAGCGCGGTCGGCTCGAGCGCGACCTCATAGAGCGTATCGGTCTGGAACCGCGCCGAGATGCGCAGCTGGTCACCCACCACGGTGCTTTTCACGCCGTCGACCGAGGGCGTGATCCGCACCAGATTGCGCGCCGCGATCGGGTCGATCTGGCCCAAAAGCGCCGAGAATTGGACGACGATTTCCCGCTTGGTCGAAAGGCTGGGCTGAACGTTCGCATCCGGGGCGCTCTGGCCAACCGCCGGATTCTCGCCGGATGTGGTGGGCAACGGCGCCTTCAAGGGATTTGCATCGACGACCGCGTTTTGCGCAGGTTGGTCCTGGTCGGCGTCGCCCTCGTCGCTGTCGCCTTCACTCTCGGAGGGCGCTTCGCCCTGATTCTCGGCAGTGTACGTCCGATGCCGATGCCTTCGGTAAGCGACCTGCTCGGTCTCGGTCTTGCAGCTCAGCGCCGCCGTCTTGCCGTAGGTGCTGCCTTCGGCGCTGACCGGCACACGCTTCTCCGCGCAGCCGAGGAAGATTGGCCGGAAAGTTTCCGCGGTCGAAAAACTGATCCGCTGGACCGTCGCGCTGAGACCAGCCTCGGTCGAAAGTCCCAGCGTTACGGTCGTCCGCATGCCGGCCGGAATCGGCTGACGGAGCGCGACAACATAGCGTGCGTGATCGTCGCGGCTGTTACGCTCCACCGTCTTGATCGTGAAATCGCTGGGATCGATGCGTTTGGTCTGAGCGCGATCGAGCCCCGGGAGCGGCGCGATCTCGATATCGAGCATCTGCGCCAGCGCCTTGGCATCGACCGGTTGCGCGAATTCCAGCGTAATTCTGTCCAGGGAATCGAGGCCGGAGGCGCCGTCGGCCGGCAATGTGGACAGGGGCGCGTCCATGAGCGTGGCGAGAACCGTTGCCTTATCCCCCACGGTCCAAGTGTACCGGGTCAGGGCCGGCCAGGCTTCCGCCGGCCGAAACTGCAGAGTTCGCGCGTTGAGCCAAGTGAACGCGCCCGGCTGGGCGGGCGACATGCTGACATATTTGTTCGGTGCGTGCTCAGACCCACCCATGGTCGGCCCGACGGCGTGGTCGAAGAAGATGGTAACCGGGTCCCAGCGGCGGAGGAATTTATCAGGGACGATGGTCGCGCCGGCCGGCTGCTTGACGATGGCCGACGGCCCGCTGTCCGCCGCCGCCGAGAGGCCCGCGGAGTTGGCGGTGAGTGCGAGAAGCAGCGCGCCGCCGAAGAGCGGCCACAATGTCTGGAACGGGACGCGACGCATGGCCGGGCTGGCTCCTAATTCTTCGCTTGTTTTCCGACGAGTGCCAAATAGTCCGCTTTGACCGAATCCGGCGGTCCCTTGTCGGGCAGGACCGATCCGACCAGCGCGGGCTGGACATCGATCGCCGGACCATCGGAGGGCGCATCGACGACCAGGACATAGGTTCCGGCCTTGAGCGTGTGCATGTGAACCAGCCCCTCGCCGATCTCCGCTCCGTCGGCGCCGAGCAGCCGGGACGACGCGACATCGACCGAGGCGCGCACACCGACGCCAACGGTCCGCGTTTCCGGGAGGGTGAAGCTGAAGGCGCGAGACTGGCCCGGCGCCAATCGCCGTTTCGGCCCCAGCCCTTCTCCGATCGGCATCACATCGATCGCCGCGAACCGCACGGAGCCGGACAGCGCCGGAACACCGGCGGGATCGATCTCGATATCGCCCGGCTGATCCTGGGCCAGCACGAAATTGAGGTCCGCGCCCGTGCCGAACAATGTCCGGCCGGATTCATTGCCGCCAGAGCGGACGCTGAGGACGATCGGGATATCGCTCGCGACATGCACGAGCCGCCGCGCCCGCCCGCCCGCGACCTTCAAATTCATGGATGCCCCGCTCAACGGTACAATCGCGGGCGGCGTGATCGTCGTTGACGGCGCCTTGGAGACGGCTTGCGGCAGAGGATCGAGACCGACCGCGAACAGACCCGGTCGGTATTCGACATTCACCAAGCTGCCGGGCGGAGCCGCGATTTGGCCACCGCGCCGGACCGACCCATCGGGTGCGACGACCGACGCCGATTTTGCGCTGCCGGCGATGCGAAGCACGGCGTTGCCAGCCTGCCCCGGCTCGATTCCCAGATGCAAAATTCCCGGCGTCGGGCTGTAACGCGAGACGATGGCGCCGGCGGACAGCAACACCGGCGCCTTTGCATCCACCGGTTCGACGGTGATGCTGTACGGCGCCGGCTCAGCGACGGCGTGCAGCAGCAACAAATGGTCGGCCGAGGTCTCGACGATCTCGGCGCGTGGCGACACGCTCCAGATCATCCGCTCGGGCGCGTCACCCTTCATGGGAACGGCGGTCGTGTCGGCCGGCAGCACCAGGGTCAACCGTTTGAAGCCAACGGG
>Ga0182021_10005312_pt1 | contig 15226 bp, 12 predicted proteins | sample 612E3MmetaG_FD_120493 | JGI IMG/M metagenome (GOLD analysis project Ga0182021, IMG submission 120493) | Permafrost microbial communities from Stordalen Mire, Sweden - 612E3M metaG (Illumina Assembly) | ecosystem: Environmental > Terrestrial > Soil > Wetlands > Permafrost | place: Sweden... | reverse complement strand
GTGATCACCCGAGGGAAGCCCGTCGGGATGTCCACTCCCACGATGTCGTCCTCGGAGATGTGCTCCAGGAACATCGTGAAGGCACGGATGCTGTTGCCGTGGGCAACCACGAACGGCGTGACGCCCTTCAGCAGCTCCGGGCCGATGACGTCCTCCCAGTAGGGCACGACCCGGACGACGACGTCGGCCAGGCACTCGGTCGCCGGCAGGGCGCTCGGCGTCACGTCCCCGTAGCGGGGGTCGTGGCTCGGATGGCGGGGGTCGCCTAGCTCGAGCGCCGGCGGCGGCGTCGCGTAGCTGCGGCGCCAGAGCTTGACCTGCTCGGGTCCGAAGGTCTCCGCCGCCTCTTTCTTGTTGCCGCCCTGCAGGGCACCGTAGTGGCGCTCGTTCAGGCGCCAATGGCGCTTCACGGGAAGGAACGTCAGTCCCATCTCCTCCAGCGCGAGGTTCGCCGTCCGCACGGCCCGGGTGAGCACCGACGTGTGGACGGTGTCGACATGAAGTCCGGTCTCCGCGGCGAGGAGCTTCCCGGCCGAGCGCGCCTCGGCCTCGCCCGCCGTGCTCAGGTCGACGTCGGTCCAGCCGGTGAAGCGGTTCTCGGCGTTCCAGGTACTCTCACCATGGCGCAAAACGACGAGCGTGGGCATGCAGCCGAGGCTATCTCCGCCCCCCGTCGACCCACTAATCAGCCAGGGGCTGAGCTCAGCCTTGCTTGACCCGGTGCCTGTGATGCACGAGTAGGGCCCCGCCCGCACCGACAACGTGCTGAAGCGGCACGTCGGCGTCGGCGGACTCGAAACCACCGAGCGGCTTCCAGTCGCGTCCGTCCCGGCTGTCGGCACCGAACAGCACCGCCGCCAAGGGGAGGCCGACGACCACGAGGACAACGAGCAACCAGATCATGACCCCAGCTCCGACCGCATCTGCGAGGACCTCATGACTCCATTGTCGGCTCATGGACGATGAAGAACAAGCAACTAGTTGCGCACGACACTTTAGTGTGACTTAATGATCATGTGATCGACGTACGTCGTTTGAAGGTCCTGCAAGCGGTCGTCGAGACCGGTTCGGTATCGGCTGCCGCGGAGCTGATGAGCTACTCGCCCTCGGCGGTGAGCCAACAGTTGAGCGCGCTGGAGCACGAGACCGGCGTCAGGCTCTTCGAGCGCGTCGGCCGGGGGATCAGGCCGACGGACGCCGCCCGGCTCCTCTTCGAGCACACGACCCGCGTGCTCGCCACGATCCGGGACGCCGAGGACGCCCTTGCCGCACTGGCCTCCGGCCACAGCGGCCGGATCAGGCTCGGGGCTTTCCCGACGGCCGGCTCCTCGCTCGTGCCCGGAGCCCTCGCCGCCTTCCAGGCGCTTCACCCCGACGTCGCCCTCGACCTTGCGGTGGTGGAGGGCGATGAGGCGATCGCAGGCCTGCGGAGCGGGTCGATCGACGTCCTCGTCGCGGTGGAGACCCTCTCCCCGGGTGACGTCGCCACCGACGGCTACGTCCACCGGCACCTGTTGTCGGACCCGTTCCGGATCGTGCTGCCCCGCTCTCACCCCCTGGCGGCGCAGCGCTCGGTCGACCTGGCGCTTCTCGCCTCGGAACGATGGATCGGGGTCAGCTCCGGCCCGCGCCACTGCCAGCTCGTCGTCGAGGCGGCCTGCACACAGGCCGGGTTCCGGCCCGTTTACGCCATCGAGGCGGACGAGTACCCGACTGCCCAGGGCTTCGTCGCCGCCGGGCTCGGGGTGGCCTTCGTGCCCATGCTCGCCCTCGGCTCCTCCCTCAATCCCGGCGTCGTCGTCCGGAGGCTCAAGAACGCCCAGCCGGCGCGCCAGGTCTGGGCCCTGACCAGGCCCGCCCTCGCCGACCAGGTGCCGGTGCTCGCCATGCTCTCCTGCCTGCAGAACGCCGCCAGCGAATTCATCCGCGACGTTGTCGAGGCGGCTCCCCCGAGCCTCGAGGGGATGTTCGTCGACGCCGACTAGGAAGTGGTCCCGGCAATTGTCGAGAACTTGACAATCTGGCGCTCAAGTTAGCTATACTGGCTCCTGTACGAAGGACGTGCGGGTGCCGATGAGCATGGCATCCATAGAAGTGGAGGCTCTCAGAATGTCCAAGGCCGTCGGAATCGACCTCGGAACGACCAACTCTGTTGTCGCGTTCCTGGAGGCTGGCGAGCCCACGGTGATCCCGAATGCGGAGGGCGGGCGAACGACGCCGTCCATCGTGGGATTTGCCAAGTCCGGCGAAGTCCTGGTCGGCGAAGTCGCCAAGCGCCAGGCGATCACCAACCCTGACAGGACCGTCCGCTCGGTCAAGCGGCAGATGGGGACCAGCTGGACGATCGACATCGACGGGAAGGCCTACAAGCCCCAGGAGATCTCCGCCAGGATTCTCCAGAAGCTGAAGCGCGACGCCGAGGCGTTCCTCGGGGACACCGTCAACCAGGCGGTGATCACAGTCCCTGCTTACTTCGACGACGCCCAGCGCACCGCGACCAAAGAGGCCGGGCAGATCGCCGGGCTGGAAGTGCTCCGGATCATCAACGAGCCGACCGCCGCCGCCCTCGCCTACGGCCTCGACAAAGAGAAGGCCGACCAGACCGTGCTCGTGTTCGACCTCGGTGGCGGCACCTTCGACGTATCCGTCCTCGAGATCGGAGACGGTGTCTTCGAGGTGAAGTCCACCTCGGGCAACACCCATCTCGGCGGGGACGACTGGGACCAGCGCGTCATGGACTGGCTCGTGAAGACGTTCAAGGACACCGAGGGGGTCGACCTCTCCAACGACAAGATGGCCCTGCAGCGCCTCAAGGAGGCCGCCGAGAAGGCCAAGATCGAGTTGTCGGCCGTCCAGGAGACGACCATCAACCTGCCTTTCATCACCGCCACCAACGAGGGACCGAAGCACCTCGACCTGAAGCTCACGCGGGCCAAGTTCCAGGAGCTCACCGCTGATCTCGCCGATGCCTGCAAGGGGCCCTTCGAGCAGGCCATCCAGGACTCCGGCCTGACCGCCAAGGACATCGACCACGTCGTGCTCGTCGGAGGTTCCACGCGCATGCCGGCGATCTACGACCTCGTCGTGCAGCTCGCCGGCAAGGAGCCCCACAAGGGCGTCAACCCTGACGAGGTGGTCGCCGTCGGCGCCGCCATCCAGGCCGGCGTCTTGAAGGGCGAGGTGAAGGACATCCTCCTCCTCGACGTCACGCCCCTCAGCCTCGGCATCGAGACCAAGGGCGGGATCACCCACAGGCTCATCGAGCGCAACACCACCATCCCGACGAAGCGCTCCGAGATCTTCACCACGGCGGACGACAACCAGCCGTCGGTCGAGATCCACGTCCTCCAGGGCGAGCGCGACATGGCGATGTACAACAAGACGCTGGGCAAGTTCCAGCTCGTCGACCTGCCGCCGGCGCCTCGAGGCGTACCTCAGATCGAGGTCGCGTTCGACATCGACGCCAACGGCATCGTGCACGTCTCGGCCAAGGACCTGGCCACCGGGCGCGAGCAGTCCATCACCATCACGGGCCAGACGTCGCTTCCCCGCGACGACATCGAGCGCATGGTGCGCGACGCCGAGCAGCACGCGGCCGAGGACCGCCAGCGCAAGGAAGAGGCCGAGGCCCGCAACAACGCGGACGCGCTCGTCTACCAGACCGACAAGCTCCTGAAGGACCAGGGCGACAAGGTCCCGGCCGAGGAGCGTGACAGGGTCGAGGGTGCGCTCAAGAATCTTCGCGAGTCCGTCGCCGGCACCGACGTGGAGCGGATCCGCCGCGACACCGAGGCGCTGCGCACCGCCTCGCAGGCCTTCGGCCAGCGCCTCTACGAGCAGGCCGCCCAGCAGCAGAGCGCCGGCGGCGCTGCGGGAGACACCTCGGGCGGATCGAGCGACTCGAGTCCTTCCGACGACGAGGTCGTCGACGCTGAGATCGTCGACGATCCTGGCACGGCGGCTTCGTGACCCGGGAACCGGACCGGGAGCCGGACCGACCGGGATCCGAGGAGACGACCGGGAACGCCGGCGGCGGCGAGGAGCCTGACGGGGACCTGAACCTGCCCCTCGACGCCCTCCTCGACTGGGGCACGAGTCCCGTCGTGACCGACGCCGAGCGCGACACCGGGCTCGGCGCGGAGACGGCGGCAGCCCTTCTCGCAGCCGAGCGCGACGAGTACCTCGATTCGCTCCGGCGTCTGCAGGCCGACTTCGACAACTTCCGCAAGCGGTCGATGCGCCAGCAGACCGAGCTGTTGGACCATGCCACCGAGGGGCTTTGCGTGCGACTGCTCCCCGTGCTCGACGCCCTCGACCTCGCCACCGCGCACCTTCGCGGCCAGGCCGAGACGAACGACGCCGGCAGGGCGCTCGAGCAGATCGACTCGCTGCTCCGCGACATCCTCGCCCGCGAGGGCGTCGAGAAGATCGACGCCGTCGGTGTCCCGTTCGACCCGACGATCCATGACGCCGTCGGCCAGATGCCGTCAGAGCCGGCTACGCCCGCCGCGCCCGGGTCGCCCGGCGCGCCCGGGTCGCCCGATTCTGCCGGCGAAGCTGACGCGGGCGAGCCCGAAGACGCCGGCGCTCACGCGTCCAAGCACGCCCCCAAGCCGAAGAGCCCCAAGTCACATGCCCAACCAGCCGGCCCGACGGTGGCTCAGGTCATGCGGGCGGGCTACCGGATGAAGTCCAACCTGCTGAGGCCGGCGATGGTCCTCGTCGGAGGCTGACGCCAACCATGGCTCCCCAGAGGGATTGGTACACGACCGACTACTACAAGGTGCTCGGCGTCTCGGACACGGCGACCGACAAAGAGCTGCGCCGCGCCTACCGCAAGCTCGCCAAGCAGTACCACCCAGACTCGAACCCCGGTTCCGAGGACAAATTCAAAGCGATCTCGGCGGCTTACGACGTCCTCGGCGACGCCGAGAAACGCAAGGAGTACGACGAGGTGCGACGCCTTGGTCCCCTGAGCGGTCTCGGCGGCTTCGGCGGGGGCGGCGGGGGTGCCGGCGCCGGCAACGGGAACTTCAACTTCCGCATCGACGACCTCTCGGACATCTTCGGCGGCCTGTTCGGCCGCGGGCGCCAGAGCACGGGCGGTGGCCGCGGTGGCCCCGGTTCTGGGCCGAGGCGCGGTCAAGACCTCGAGGCCGAGCTCCACCTCGCCTTCCAGGAAGCCGTCGACGGTGCGGTCACGACGGTCAACGTCATGAGCGGCGCCCGGTGCTCAACGTGCGGCGGCTCGGGCTCGCGCCCCGGCACGGCGCCCGTCGTCTGCACGCGCTGTGGCGGGCTCGGCGTGCTCAACGACAACCAGGGGATGTTCTCCCTCTCCTCGCCCTGCCCCGAATGCGGCGGGCGCGGGACGAGGATCGTCGACCCTTGCCCCGCGTGTCACGGCACCGGGCTCGAGCAGCGCCAGCGCCAGGTCAAGGTCAGGATCCCCGCCGGCGTCGAGGACGGCCAGCGCATCCGGGTGAAGGGTCGCGGCGGTCCGGGGGCCAACGGCGGCCCCGCCGGCGATCTCTACGTGACCGTGCAGGTGGCCGCCCACCCGCTCTTCGGCCGCAAGGGCCGCAACCTGACCCTGGCGGTCCCTGTCACCTACCCCGAGGCGACTCTCGGCGGCGCGATCACGGTGCCGTCGCTCAGCGGGCCGGTCACCTTGAAGGTCCCGCCCGGGACGCGACAGGGCCGGACGTTCCGTGTGAAGGGCAAAGGGATCACGACCGGCTCCTCGACGGGCGACTTGCTGGTCACCGTCGACGTCGTCGTGCCGTCGCACCTCACCGACGACCAGCGCAAGGCGGTCGAAGCGCTCGCGAAGACCTTGGACGAATCGCCCCGGCAGCACCTAGGAGTATGAAGATGGCCTACAAATCGCCAGATCAAGGCTTCGGCGAAGGCTCCACCCGAGCCGTCTATGTCATCTCGGTCGCAGCCGAGCTCGCCGGCGTGCACCCGCAGACGTTGCGCATCTACGAGCGCAAGGGCCTCTTGGACCCGGCGCGCACAGGCGGCGGCAACCGCCGTTACAGCGAGGCGGACATCACCCACCTCCGGCGAATCCAGGAGCTCACCGCCGCGGGGCTGAACCTCGAGGGTGTGAGGCGCGTGATGGCGCTCGAGGGCGAGATCGTCCGCCTGCGCGCCGAGCTCGAGATGACCCGGGCGGCCGCCCGCGAGGCGATCGAGCAGACCCACCGCCAGTACCGGCGCGACCTCGTGCCGGTGTCCACCAACCGACTCCCGGCCCGCCGCGCCACGAACAGGTAGCACCCCTGCCCGCTCCGTGAGGGTGGGCCACCAACCGACAGACCCAAGGGAACACCAGCATGACTCTCGACCCGAACCGTTGGACGCTCAAGACCCAGGAGGCTCTCCGCGACGCCATCGCGCTCGCGAAGGACTCGCACCACGCGGAGGTCGGCCCCGATCATCTCCTGTCAGCAGCCCTGTCTCAAGACGGCGGGGTCGCCATCCCTCTCCTCGACCGTCTCGGCATCGCGCCGCTGTCGGTCCGCAACAGGATCGCCGAGTCCCTCGCCAGGGTCCCGAAGGCCTATGGCACATCGGAGCCGTCCTTGAGCCGCGAGCTCTCGGAGGCTTTCGAGCGCGCGGACAAGGCGCGCACCGACATGGGCGACGAGTACCTGTCCGTCGAGCACCTCCTGTTAGCCCTCGCCGACCGCCTCGGGGTCGACCACGACGACCTCCTCCGGGCGCTGCAGGCCGTCCGGGGCAGCCACCGCGTCACGTCGCAGAACCCCGAGGAGCAGTACCAGTCGCTCGAGAAGTACGGCCGCGACCTGACCGAGCTCGCGAGACAGGGCAAGCTCGACCCGGTCATCGGTCGCGACGACGAGATCCGCCGGGTGATCCAGGTCCTCTCGCGGCGCACCAAGAACAACCCGGTGCTCATCGGCGAGCCCGGGGTGGGAAAGACCGCCATCGTCGAGGGGCTCGCCACGCGCATCGTGGAAGGCGACGTGCCCGAGTCGCTCAAGAACAAGCGGCTCATCGGCCTCGATCTCGCCTCGATGGTCGCCGGCGCGAAGTACCGGGGCGAGTTCGAAGAGCGCCTGAAGGCGGTGCTGAAGGAGATCTCCGATTCCGAGGGTGAGATCGTCACCTTCATCGACGAGCTGCACACCATCGTCGGCGCCGGGGCGGCCGAGGGCGCCATGGACGCCGGCAACATGATCAAGCCGATGCTGGCGCGAGGCGAGCTGCGCATGATCGGCGCCACGACCCTTGACGAGTACCGCAAGTACATCGAGAAGGATGCCGCCCTGGAGAGGCGTTTTCAGCCCGTCCTCGTGGACCAGCCTTCGGTCACCGACACGATCGCGATCCTGCGCGGCCTGAAGGAGCGCTACGAGGTCCACCACGGCGTCCGCATCCAGGACGCGGCCCTCGTAGCCGCCGCGGTGCTGTCCGACCGCTACGTGACGGGCCGGTTCCTTCCCGACAAGGCGATCGACCTCGTCGACGAAGCCGCCAGCCGGCTGCGCATGGAGATCGACTCCATGCCGACCGAGATCGACGTGGTGACGCGTCGCGTCCGCCAGCTCGAGATAGAGCGCGTCGCCCTCCAGAAAGAGACGGACCCCGCTTCGGTCGAGCGCCTCGCCAAGCTCGAGGCCGAGCTCGCTGACCTGCGCGAGCAGCAGACGGCGATGACAGCGCACTGGCAGGCCGAAAAGGATGCCATCTCCGCCATCAGGGACCTGAAGGGCGAGCTCGAGGCCGCCCGCCAGGAGGCCGAACGCCACGAGCGCGACGGTGATCTGGGAGGGGCCGCCGAGATCCGCTACGGCCGCGTCCCGGATCTGGAACAGCGCATACAGGCCGCGACAGACAAGCTCGACGCCCTCCAGTCCGAGCAGAAGATGCTGAAGGAGGAGGTCGACGCCGAGGACATCGCCGAGGTCGTCAGCCGGGCAACAGGAGTACCGGTCTCCCGCCTCATCGAGGGCGAGGTCCGCAAGCTCGTCGAGCTCGAGGATCTGCTCCACCGGCGCGTCATCGGGCAGGACGAGGCCGTGACGGCCGTCTCGAACGCCATCCGGCGCAGCCGCGCCGGGCTCTCTGATCCCAACCGTCCCATCGGATCGTTCCTGTTCCTCGGCCCGACCGGCGTCGGCAAGACCGAGCTCGCCAAGGCCCTCGCCGAGGTGCTCTTCGACGACGAGCGGGCGATCATCCGCATCGACATGGGCGAGTACCAAGAGAAACACAGCGTTTCCCGCCTCGTCGGCGCACCTCCCGGTTACGTCGGCTACGAGGAGGGCGGCCAGCTGACCGAGTCGGTGCGGCGGCGCCCATATGCGGTCGTGCTGCTCGACGAGATCGAGAAGGCGAACCCGGACGTGTTCAACATCTTGTTGCAGGTGCTCGACGACGGGCGCCTGACAGACGGTCAGGGTCGGACGGTCAACTTCACGAACACCGTGCTGATCATGACCTCCAACCTGCGCGGCGACCCGCTGCACGTCTTCAAGCCCGAGTTCGTCAACCGTATCGACGAGATCGTCCGCTTCCGCCCCCTCGAGCGCGAGGACCTCTTCGCCATCGTCGGGATCCAGCTGTCCGAGCTGAAGCGGCGCCTCGAGGCGCGGCGCATCGAGATGGACGTCACGCCCGAGGCCGAGATCTGGCTGGGCAACCACGGTTACGACCCGGACTTCGGGGCCCGGCCGCTGCGCCGCATCATCCAAAAAGAGATCGGCGACCCCCTGTCGGTCGCCCTGCTCGAGGGCAGGTACAAAGAGGACGACACGGTCAAGGTCGAGGTGCTCGACAACAGGATCGTCCTCGCCTGAGCGCGCGGCGCCGCGGCGGTCGCGGCGCTCGGTGATATGGGACGATGAGGTCATGCGGAGGCTGCCGGCCCTCGTCGGCCTCGCCGTCGTCCTCTTGAGCGTCCTCCCAGGCTTGCACCAGTCGGCGGCCTCGGTGTCCCGGTCCCGGTTAGAGATCCCGTCGTCGGCACGCCAGCTGATCGTGGTGTCGAGCCGGACGTTCGACCCGGCCGACTACCTGGCGAGCTTCCGGACCTTCCGACGTGCCGGCCCGGCAGCCCCCTGGGTCCAGGTGTACGGGACCTGGCAGGCCGAGACAGGCCGCGGACACCTGCTGGCGACCCGCCGCGAGGGGGACGGGGCGACGCCAGTCGGAGTCTTCTCCGTAGGCTCGACCGTGTACGGCAACTACGCCAACCCGGGCGGCCTGCACGACCGGTACCACCGCCTCGTGTGCGGTGACTGGTGGGACGAGGACAAGTACTCGAGCCGGTACAACCGCTTCGTGCACGTCCCGTGCGGGACGACACCGGCCTTCGCGGCGTCCTCGGAGGCACTGTGGACCGACTACAGCGTCTATGCCTACTTGGCCGTGATCGACTTCAACGTCGACCCGACCGTCGCGGGCGCGGACGCCCCCGGCTCGGGGATCTTCCTCCACGTCTGGGAGAACGGCCCGACGCACGGTTGCGTGGCGCTGCCGCTCCCGGATCTGGTGAAGGTGCTGCGGTGGCTGAATCCCGCCGACCACCCGGTCATCGAGATCGGCACCACCGCCGAGGTGAACGGCTCGGGCCGATTCAGGCCTTGACGTAGGGCTGACCGTCGGCCCTCGGCGGCCGGCCCCTGCCGACGAACCCCGTGACGGCGACGATCGTGGCGGCATACGGGATCATCAGCAGCAGATCGGAGGGGATAGGCGAGCCGATCGTGCCGAGCACGTTGGCGAGGCCGAGCGTGAAGCCGAAGAACAACGCCGCGCCGGTGGCGCCAAGGGGTGTCCAGCGTCCGAAGATCATGGCGGCGAGGGCGATGTACCCCTGGCCGGAGCTGATGTCCTTGCCGAAGGACCCCACCGAGCCGATGGTGAGGGAAGCGCCTCCGATTCCGGCGACGAGACCGCCCAGGAGCACGTTCCGGTACCTCGTCCAGAGCACCTTGATGCCGACGGTGTCGGCTGCCGTCGGGTGCTCACCCACCGCCCGGACGCGCAGCCCCCAACGGGTCTTGAAAAGGCCGATGTGGACGAGGGCCAGCATGGCGTAGGTGATGTAGAGGAAGATCGTCGAGTCGAACAGGATCGGGCCGATGATGGGTATGTCGCCCAGCACCGGGATCTTGATGGGACTGAAAGTGTTCGGCGAGTTCAGGCGGTTCTGGTACGGGACGAGTGCCTGGTCGTAGAGGTACCCCGTCAGTCCTGAGGCGAAGACGTTGAGCACCACGCCGACGATGATCTGGTCGACCATGTAGCGGATGGCGAACACTGCCAGCAGCGCCGCCAGAAGGCCTCCGGCGAGCGACCCGGTGATCAGGCCGAGCCAGAGCGAGCCGAAGGCGCTCGCTATGACCGCGGCCCCGAATGCGCCCAGCAGCAGCTGGCCCTCGATGGCGATGTTGATGACGCCGGATCGTTCGCACAGACAGCCCGAGAGGGCGCCGAGGATGAGCGGGATCGCGGCCAGCATTGTGGCCTGCATGAGCGACACGAACGGAAGGGGGACGAGGCCGGCGTCCGCCCAGCAGAGAAATGACACGACGAAGGCGATCCCTGCGGTCGCGCTTATCACGCCCCGGGGCAGCTTGGAGAGGTTGAAGACGGCGTAGGCGACGCCGAGCACGACAGAGAGGGCGCCCAGTCCCTCGCAGACCGGCCCGGGCGCGAGGCTGAGGTTCGGCACGTTGACCGCCGCGCCCGTGAGGGTGAAGGTGAACACGGCGTCGCCGGAGTTGGCGAGAAGCCCGAAGACGAAGATGTCGACCAGGCCGAGCGCCACGAAAAGGCCACCGAAGGCCTTCTGCCTGTCGAGGGAGAACCCCTCCTCGTGCAGCAGGGGAACAGTCGTCATGAGCCCCATCCCTGGGCGAGGAGCTGGCCACCTTCGCCGGCGCCCCGGCGCCGAAGGTGGAATATCTCCCGCACGAGCGGCGGAGCGGCAACGAAGAGCACGATCAGTGCCTGGATGACCGTCACGATGTCGACGGGTATCTGCGTCTGGGCCTGCATCTGGATGCCCCCGGCATGCAAGGAGCCGTAGAGGAGGGCGGCGAGCACGACGCCCCCGGGACTGGCGCGGCCGAGGAGGGCGACGGTGATGGCGTCGATGCCGTAAGTCCCGTAGATCTGCGGGGTGAGCTGGAAGTCCGTTCCGAGGACGACCGACGCCCCGGCGAGGCCCGCCAGACCGCCGGCGATCATCATGACGACGACCCAGGTCCGTTCCGGGCTCATGCCGGCGCTGCGCGCCGCGTTCGGGTTGGCCCCGACGGTGCGCAGCTCGAATCCGACGGTGGTCCTGTTGAGCAACCACCAGACCGCGGCCGCGGCCGCCAGCGCCACCAGGAAGCCGGCATTGATCCGCAGGTTCGACCCCGCAAGATGGGGAAGCGTCGCGTTGGCGGCGACGCTCGGGCTTATCGGGTCGGTTCGACCGGGCTGGCGGAAGACCGTCAGACCGAGCAGGTACAAGAGCAGGAACTCCATCACGTAGTTGAGCATGATGGTGACGATCACCTCGTGGGCGCCGGTGCGGGCCTTCATGTCCCCCACGAACCACCCGACCACCGCCCCGCCCGCGAACCCGCCGATCACGGCGACGACGACGTGGATCACCACCGGCAGGTGCACGGCGAAGCCGATCCATCCTGCGACCATCGTCCCGCCGATGAATTGGCCCGTGGCGCCGATGTTGAAAAGTCCGGCCCGGAAGGCGAGGGCGACGGAGAGCCCCGAGAGGATGAGCGGCGTGGCGTTGACCGCGGTCTCGGACAAGGGGTTGAAGATCGCCGCGGTCGATCCCCCGTGGAAGGCGGCCGACACCGTGTGGGGGTTGAAGATGGAGCCTTCGAACATCGCCGAGTACGCGGACGCCGCGATGCCCCAGGCTCGCGAGAAGGCTGTTCCCGGGTGGGAGAACACCTTGCTCCAGGCGTGCAGGACGACCGGGCTCGTGAAGGCGATGAGGAGCCCGCCGATGACGATCGCCGAGACGATGGCGAGAAAGGTCACGACGGCCGAGTTGCCCTCCAGCACTGCGTTCAAAAGGGCGTGCGCCGAGATGCCGCCGCCCTTGTGGCCCGCCGGCGTCTCCCCGTCGGTGGTCACCGGGGACTCGGGCCCACCAGGCGGGGTCGCGGACACGGATGTGTCGACTGGAGTCCCGCCCGCGCCCTCCGTGGGCTCGCTCATGCCGGTTGCGCCTCGACCACGTCGTCGGACGTGCCGGCTCCGGCCATGAGCAGGCCGAGCTCCCCGATGGACACGGTGGGAGGCCGGATGCCTGCGATGCGCCCCTCGTACATGACGATGATCCTGTCGGCGAGGGCGTAGATCTCGTCGAGCTCGGTCGAGCAGATCATCACGGCGGCACCGCCGTCACGGGCGGCGACGATCTGGTGGTGCACGAACTCGATCGAGCCCACGTCGAGACCTCGCGTCGGCTGGTTCGCGACGAGGAGCCGCACGTCTCGCGAGAGCTCGCGGGCGACGATGACCTTTTGCTGGTTGCCCCCCGAGAGGTTGCCGACCGGCATTCCGATCGAGGTCGCCCGGATGTCGTACTCCTCCATCCGCTTGGTGGCGCCGTCCTTGATGGCGTCGAGATGAAGAGACAGCCCCGAGGCGTAGGGCGGCCGGTTGTAGACGTCGAGGACGAGGTTCTCGGCGACCGAGAAGCGCTCGACTATCCCGTCCTCCTGGCGGTCCTCGGGGATATAGCTCACGCCGGACTCGAGCACGGTTCGCGTCCGCGCCCCTGTCAGATCGCGGCCCGCGACGCGGATCGCGCCCGCCTTCACCGGCTGGAGGCCAAGCAGCACCTCACACAGCTGTGTCTGGCCGTTGCCCTGGACACCGGCGATCCCGACTATCTCGCCCCCGCGGACCTCGAAGGAGATCCCGTCGACGACCGCGCGCCCGGTGGCGTCCTCGACTCGTAGACCCTCCACCTCCAAGATGACCTCGGCGGGGCGGGCGGGGTCCTTGTGGACCTTCAGCTCGACGGCGCGCCCCACCATCAAGGTGGCCAGCTCCTCGTCCGTCGCGGTCACCGGTGGCGATCCCACAACCGCACCGCGCCGGATGACGGTTATCCGATCCGCGATCTCCTGCACTTCCTTGAGCTTGTGGCTGATGAAGATGATCGAGGTCCCGGAGGCCTTGAGCTCCCGCATGATGCGGAACAGGTCCTCGGTCTCGCCAGGGGTGAGGACGGCGGTCGGCTCGTCCAAGATGAGCACGCTCGCCTCGCGGTGCAGCGCCTTCACGATCTCGACGCGTTGTTGGATCCCGACGGGAATGTCTTCCACGACCGCGTCCGGGTCGAGCGCGAAACCGAAGCGGTTCGAGAGCTCGAGCACGTCGTTGCGCGCCCGGCGCCTGTCGAGGAGCCCGAGGAGCTTGGTGCGCTCGACTCCGAGCATGACGTTCTCGGCGACGGTGAAGACCGGCACAAGCATGAAGTGCTGGTGGACCATGCCGATCCCGGCTGCAAGGGCATCGCCGGGGTTGTGGAACTCGACAGGCTTGCCGTCGAGGAGGATGTGGCCCTCGTCAGGCTGGAGGAGCCCGTAGAGGACATTCATCAAGGTCGACTTACCGGCGCCGTTCTCGCCCAGGAGGGCGTGGATCTCGCCCTGCTCGACAGTGAGGTCGATGCCGTCGTTGGCAACAAGGCTCCCAAAGCGTTTGGTGATCCCACGCAACTCGAGTTGCAGCGCGGCCTCCTAGCGAACATGGCACGTCCCGGGGCGGTACGTTACCTCACCGCCCCGGGACGGGCACTGGTCACATCTGGATTGTGACTACACCGCGCTCTTGGTGGGGGTCTTGATCATGCCGCTCTCGATGCCCGCCTGCACCTGCGCGAGCTCCTTCTTCAGCGACGCCGGGACCTTGCTGTTCCACTGGTGGAACGGTGCAAGCGCCACGCCGCCGTTCTTGAGGGTGCCGATGTAGTTGCCACCCTTGAACGTGCCGCCCTGGGCAGCGTAGATGGCTGCCTTCACCGACGCCTGGATGCCCTTTTCCACGCTCGTGATGAAGTACGGGCAGTACTTGGCGGCGCTGATGCAGCCGTCGGTGTCGACCCACTCCATGTTGACCTTGCCGCCACCCTGGTCGGCGCTCTTCACCGCAGCCGCCGCACCGAGACCGACGTTGCCGGCCACGGGGAAGATGATGTCGGCCTTCTCGGCGATGAAGGTGTTCGTGAGGCGCTGGCCCTTGCCCTGGTCGGTGAAGTCACCGGTGAACGAGCCCTTCTGCGTCTTCTCGTTCCACCCGAGCACCTGGACCTTGGTGCCGTGCTTCTGGTTGTAGTACTGCACGCCGTCCCAGTACCCGTCCATGTAGATCGTCACGGTCGGGAGCTGGATGCCACCGAAGGTGGCGACGACGCCGGTCTTGGACATGCCGGCGGCGAGGTAACCGCCGAGGAAGCCGTCCTGAACCGTGTTGAAGACCAGCGCGTCGATGTTCTTGACCGCCGGGGAGTACGTGTAGTCGACGATGGCGAACTTCGACTTGGGGTTCTTTACAGCGGCCTTCTGGGTGTCAGTGCCCATGAGGAAGCCGACGGTGACGATGATGCCGCACTTCTCCGCGACGAAAGTGTTGATGTTGGGGATGTAGTCGCTCTCGGAGCTCGACTGCAGGTACTTACCGGTGATCTTGGATGGCCTGCCTGCAACAGCCTGCTGCACGCCTTGCCACGAGGACGCGTTGAAAGACCTGTCGTCGATGCCGCCGGTGTCGGTCACCATGCAGGCAAGGAACTTTCCGGCATGTGCAGCCTTGGTCGTGCTGTGTTGCGCCGGCTTGGCCGTCGTCGCGCCCGACGAAGCCGCGCCGGAGGCAAGCAGCCCTCCGACGCCCAGGGCAAGGACCGACAACAGGATTAGTCGCTTCATTTTTCTGCGCCTCCCAGATGGACAGTAATAGTTACCGTTACGTTACGGCCCGGGAACCTCGCGCGCCAGGCTCGATGTCCCCCTGCCCGCATGTACGGCACCTCGCCAGTATGACATCGTTTCGCAACATTTGCTCGACTGGCCGATCCGCCCGGGCGAACCCAGCCCTCCCCGCCCCGGCTCCGGCGACTCGGACCTACCGGGGACCGACATCGGCTCGGCTACACTTGCCCGGCCGGGCCGGCGCGGAGATCGCCCAGCTCACGGCATAATTCTCTCGATGATCC
>Ga0182021_10005310_pt1 | contig 15227 bp, 13 predicted proteins | sample 612E3MmetaG_FD_120493 | JGI IMG/M metagenome (GOLD analysis project Ga0182021, IMG submission 120493) | Permafrost microbial communities from Stordalen Mire, Sweden - 612E3M metaG (Illumina Assembly) | ecosystem: Environmental > Terrestrial > Soil > Wetlands > Permafrost | place: Sweden... | reverse complement strand
TCAAATCCGAACTGCCTGCAGAGGACAGACACGATCCTGGTGTACTCTGTCCGGAAGAGATGGGGGAGTAATTCGCCCTGCTTCATTGATCGGGGACGCGGCTCGAGGAAATCAATGAATGCAAGCTTATTTGTGAATGCCATCCCTTCCGGCAATCCGTCGTACCTCCACGCTGTTCCCTTCCCCCTGTAGTACCGGACACCCTTTTGCAAATTCAACCGCCTCGGCAATAGACTCGGCCTTTACGACAATGTACCCTCCGATCGTCTCTTTGATTTCGCCGAACGGGCCGTTCGTCACGACCGGTTTCGCATTCTGTGTTTTGACGACCCTGGCCCCGTCGAAGAGAAGACCGTTGCCGCCGCCGAATTTGTTCTTGGCAGTGATGGCGCCGATCCAGTCCTTTGTCTGCTTCATCCAGATCTGGATTTGTTCCGGCGAAGCGACCTTGTTCCCGTCCTGGTGCCTGAAGATCAACATGAATTCGTCCATGATATAGCCCCTTCTGCTGTGTACAGTCCCGACAGCCGCACCCCTCTCTGGAATATATAAGAAGAACAAATGAGATTGTCGAAATTGGACACCCTGGCATTTGCGTTCCCCCCCCCCCGGGGCTTGATATTTTCGCCGGCCTTTCGTATATTATACACGCTGAATCGTCACACAGAGTGTCTTTGCATCCCCCACCCTTTAACCCGGCCCTGAGAGGCCGAAAGGGAGCAAACAGTGGTACGAGTCGAATTCTTTTCCCAACCTCCATCCCTGACTCAGGGGCTGGAGGTTTTTTTATGTTTCATCCCGCACCCCACTCCCATTTTACGCCGGGAAAACACGCCATGAGAAAGCTCAAAGCACAGATTATTGACGAAGCCGGGTTCGAGCGCACAATAACGCGGCTGGCACACGAGATTCTCGAGAAGAATAAAGGCGCTGAAAGCATAGTCATCGTCGGCATCCGGACCCGGGGAGAATTCATCGCGAGGCGCATTGCAAGGAAGATCGAGGAGGTGGAGGGGGTCACGCTCAAGATCGGGTCTCTCGACATCACCCTGTACAGGGACGACCTGCTCGGCAAGCTGGAACAACCGCAGCTCAAAGGGACGGATATCATATTCGACCTCAACGACAAGAATATCATACTTATCGACGACGTCCTATACACTGGCAGGACGATACGTGCCGCGCTCGATGAACTCATCGATCTCGGCCGGCCGAAGACCATTCAGCTTGCCGTGCTCGTGGACAGGGGCCACAGGCAGCTTCCCATCCGGGCGGACTACGTGGGGAAAAACGTCCCTACAAGTTCGAGTGAATCGATACGGGTTCACGTGCGGGAAGTGGACGGCGAGGACGCGGTACTGCTTATGCACCCGGAATTGCCTGAATGACGGTCAGGCTCATCAGAGAGGATTCGCCCATATGCCATTGAAAAGTAAACACCTGCTCGGTCTCGACGGCGTAAGCCGCGAGGATATACAGCTCATCCTGGATACTGCCGTGTCGTTCCGTGAGGTTCTGGAGCGCCCCATCAAAAAGGTGCCCCCCCTCCAGGGAAAGACGATCGCGAACATGTTTTTCGAGAACTCCACTCGCACGCGGCTGTCGTTCGAGCTTGCTGAGCGCCGCCTTTCCGCCGACGTGCTCGGCTTCCAGGCCACCGGGAGCAGCGTAAGCAAAGGGGAGACCCTCAAGGACACCGCACGCAACATTGAGGCGATGAAGGTCGATATGGTCGTCATGCGACATTCGGCGGCAGGGGCCCCGCACTACCTGGTCCAGGTGATCGATGCAAACGTCATCAATGCCGGAGACGGCGGCCACGAGCATCCCACGCAGGCCCTCCTCGACATGTATACGATCCGGGAGAAGATAGGCCGGCTCGAGGGTCTTCACGTGTGCATCGTGGGAGATATCGCGCACAGCAGGGTTGCCAGGTCAAACATCTACGGTCTCAAGACGATGGGGGCCCGGGTGTCCGTTTGCGGCCCTTCCACGATGATCCCCCGGGATATCGAGCGGCTCGGCGTCGACGTCTACCACCACATCGATGACGTCCTCCCGACTGTCGATGCGCTCAACGTTCTCCGGATCCAGATGGAGCGCGACGCGGGGCGGCTCTTCCCCACGCTCCGCGAGTATCATAATTTCTACGGCATCACACGCCAGCGTCTCGAGAAGGCCGGCCGGACGATCACAATTCTGCACCCGGGACCGATCAACCGTGATGTTGAAATCTCGGCGGACGTCGCGGACAGCGAACATTCGGTGATTTTGCAGCAGGTCCTGAACGGCGTTGCGGTCCGGATGGCGGTCCTGTATCTCCTTTCATCTCGCAACTGACAGAACGAAGGACTAACACACCAATGCACTATCTTCTGAGGAACGGCAGGCTTATCGATCCGCTGAAACGGCGTGACGAAGAAGTCGATATCCACATCGCGGACGGCAGGATCGAACGGATGGGAAAGGGACTCAGCGTCCCCCACGCGCAGGTAGTCGAGCTGAAAGGCAAAGTGGTTGCTCCCGGATTTATCGATATGCACGTCCACCTGCGGGAACCCGGGTTCGAATACAAGGAAACGATTCTCACCGGGTGCACGGCGGCGGCGGCGGGAGGATTCACCGCGGTCTGCTGCATGCCGAACACGAATCCCCCCATCGACGATGAATCAGTTGTCCGTCTCATTCGGGAAAAGGCGCGCGCCGCCCTTGACGGGCTCGTTGACGTGTATCCTGTTGCGGCCGTAACGAAAGGAAGAAAGGGGGAGCACCTTGCGCCCCTGGCGGAACTGGCCGCCGCCGGCGCCATAGCCTTCAGCGACGACGGCGAACCTGTGCATGACGGGGAGATCCTGAGACGTGCCCTGGAATATGCTTCCATGTTCGGCCGTCCTCTCATCCAGCACGCGCAGGACATGCCGATGACGAAGGGGGGAGCAATGAACGAGGGGTTTACGGCGACGCGCCTGGGGATTCCCGGCATGCCGCCGGCCGCCGAGGATTCGATGGTTGCACGGGACATCCAGATCGCGAAATACACCCGGGGAAAATATCACGTTGCCCACATGAGCACGGCGGGCGCAACGGCAATGGTGCGGGCGGCAAAGGCGGAGGGATTGAACGTCACCTGCGAGGTTACCCCTCACCACATCGCCCTGACGGACGATGCAGTCAGCAGCTTCGATACGAACACAAAAATGAACCCCCCCTTGCGGACGCAGGAGGATGTCGACGCGCTCAGAAAGGGCTTGAAGGACGGGACAATAGACGTAATCGCCACGGACCACGCCCCACACTCGTTCGATGAAAAGCAGGTGGAATTCCAGACCGCCCCGTTCGGCATTGTGGGGCTCGAGACCGCCCTGGGGCTTGTGATCACGGAGCTTGTGAACAAGGGAGTCCTGACGCTCTCCCAGATGATCGAGAAGATGTCGACGAACCCGCGCAGGATACTGGGGCTCCCCGAAATCCGGATCGAGGAGGGCCAGAATGCGAACCTCACGATCTTCGACCCCGATGCCGAATGGATCGTGGATACGGGGGCATTCAAATCACGTTCGAAGAACTCCCCGTTCGGTGGGCGGCCGCTGACGGGGAAGCCGGTCGGCATTGTGAACAACGGCGAGGCGTACTGGGTTTGACCGGCGGCTCCCGCGTCCTCATTCGTGGACACCTGCATCTGTTTCCATACACACCCATCCGCCAGACCTTCAAAAGAAGCATCGAAAGAGCCGCATTTCGGCGCGTCCGGAATGGCACGTCATTTGACGTTACCAAATGACGACAGCTACCAAACATCCGGACCCGACGATGAAACCTCTCATTACACTTGCGGCGATCAGCGTCCTGCTCCTCTCAGGATGCCACCGGAATTTTGACCACCCGCAGTACGGTCCCCCCAGCGCGCCAACGGGAATCAGCACACAGACAGGGGACAACTTCATTGAGATCTTCTGGAATCCGAACCCCGAGCAGAACATTGTGGGGTACAATGTGTACGTCGGCGCGTCGTACCAGGGGAGATATCAGTGGATAGGGTCGACCCGGGGAACTTCGTATGTCGACAGAGGGGCCTTGAATGGCACCACCTACTACTACGCTGTGACTGCGTATGACAACGACGGAAACGAAAGCGATCTGAGCCGCGACGTGGCATACGACATCCCTCGACCGGAGGGGTACGGCGTCACCTTGACCGATTACAAGACGGTCCCGCTGGCTGCCGGGTATGATTTCTCGACTTACTCAACGCTCGCGTACAACGACAAGAACACGGACATGTGGTACGAGTACTACGGGGGCGTCAACTACATGGACGTCAATACCGACTCCGACATCCAGGATATGGGCCCCACGCAGACGATTCTCGACATCAATCAGGCCCCCGCAAGCGGCTGGTCGCCGACGCACGACGTCCAGCTCACTGCCGGTCACACCTACGTTGTCCGGACCTGGGACAACCACTATGCGAAATTCAGAGTTTCAGCCCTGTCGACTGACCACGTCGTGTTTGACTGGGCGTATCAGTTGGTACCAACAAACCCCTTGTTGAAACGCGCCGTGGTGGGCGGCGTGAACTCCCGTCCGGCCGTAACGCCGCACAGGATCAACTGAGGGGTTCTTATGTAAAACCGTGCCTTCGGCTGGGGGGAACGAAAGAGCCGCGGGCGCGTGTATAGAACAGTGGAGCGAGCGGTGCCGCACGAACGGTTCGATGGTGGCCGGCCGTGCAGGCACCCTCCTCCATTGTCATCAGTTGCGAGAACTCACACGCGATGAGGAGGCTGGACAGTCCCATGGTACGAACCCGCATCTGCTTCCCCGCCCTGTGTATCCTTCTTCTGATCGGTTCCGTCTCCTTCGCGCAGCACTATGGAAGGGGAGGACGCAGTTCCGGGGGATTCGGCTTCGGGCGCGCCCGGGGGTTCTATCCGGGCAGCATGGGCGTGTACAGTCCCGCGCCGACGTATTTCCTGAACATGTCTCCCGATGTTGCCGGCTGGCCTCAGCCCTACCTCGAGCCTTCCGCGGAGGATCCTGAGAACATGCAATACGCTCCGACCCCGGGATACGGAATGCCGCAGCCGGACCGGGGACCAGTTGCGGCCGAGGTAAAGCTGGATGACTGCCGGGAAAACGCCCGATCGGCCGGGTACAGTTTTTCCGAACAGAGGGTGGTTTCATGTGAAGACTCCACCGTCGACGTGTATCTTTCGTACAATGAAGACGGGAACTACCTGTTCCTTGTCCCGGAGGATACGCAGATCAAGGACATCGGACCGCGTAACGAGTTCAGGAACATCAGGCTCATCAAACCCACCGACTGGTCTCCCGATCACGGGGCGCCTCTCACCGCTGGGCACGCGTACATCATCTGGACATATAGCGGGGATTTCTTCCTCGTCAAAGTCGATGCCCTGTGGGAGAAACACGTGATGTTCAGCTGGGTCTGGCACTCCCGCCTCTCCAGGCAGGATGCTGAGCGGTTTCTGAAGAACAACGCAGGCGGTCCCCCCGGCGCAGCGTCCTCCGCGCGATAAACCGGCCTCACCCCGGAAAGTTGACTTTCAACCGGCGGCAGGTTACTTTTCGATCCTTGGCACCTCCATGAGAATGCTCACCCCCCTTGCGATTCTTGTCGCGCTTGTTTCCACTCTCCCCGCGGGGGCTGCGTCGGCTCCGCGCGAAAGAGTGCCGGGTGGAAAGATGGAGATCCGTGAAGTTTTCGATGACGTTCAGCGGGGTATCTCACAGGGAAATGTCGCGATATTCTCACCCCATCTGCACTCGCAGGTTCGCGTTACCCTTCACGGCGGCGAAACCGGCCTTTACAGCGCAAATCAGGCGTACTATCTCCTTGAGAATTTCTTCCGGGAACGGACTCCCGTGAGTTTCAAATTCACGACATTCGGAGAGTCCGACAACACGCCCTACGGGACCGGCAGCGCCTCTTTCACATTCCATGGTGTCCGTCAGCATGTGCAGGTCTACGTCGCGCTTGCACCTCATGGGGGACGCTGGGTGATAACGCAAATCAACATCTACTGAAATCCTTGGCCGGGTATTTCTCCTCCTTCAGTGCTTTTCTGACCCGGGCCGGAATCCCGCCCGCCGCCGCGATCGTCGCCGCACTCCTTGTTCTCCTCGGTATCTCCCGCGCAGTGCATTCAGTGCTTGAGTCCTCATATGCATCGCGCTGGGATCAGGTAAGCGAGGAACAATGCAGGGCGAACCTGTCGCTTGCCATTAGCCGTTTTACGAAGGAACAGCGTTCTCTTAAACGCCTCGTAGAAGATCTGGCGGCGAGTCCCGAGCTTCACGCCTATTTTCTGAACAAGGGGAATGACCGGACCCCGCTCTTCGAACGGCTCGCCCAGGTCAGCCGCGATGAGGATGTGGGGATCGACGTGTATGATGCTGGGGGAGACCTTGTGGCATGGGATGGTCCGGGGGGGCCGGTCACCCGTGCGGACCGTGCACGTGCACTCCTCGGGCATACGTTCACGTATGTCGAGCGGACGCCGGTCTCCTCCGTTCTCATGGTCGGGGTTCCTCTCCGGACCGACGATACGGTTCGGGGGATAGGCGTCATACGAAGGACGATCGACTCCAACGCCCCTCTGAATAATCCCCTCCTCAGGCAGGAGGCGGTTGACGAGCAGCTTTCCCGGGAAATCGGCACAACCGTGGAGTTTTCCTTTGCGGGGGAGAGCGAGACCGTCAACGACAGCAGGTTCCTCTCCGGGCCGATGTACGGGCTCGACAGCACATTTCTCGGGACCGTCAGCGTGCTTCGGCCGGTCCGTAGCGCGTTTTTCGAGTCACTGGGAGGCGTCTTCAGCAAGATCGATGCATTCCTTTCAATTCTTCTCCTCGTGTGCGTCGCATGGGCTCTCTGGCGGTCTATGGCATTTCTCCGGAGCTTCACGCAGGTGGCTCTCCTGGTCACGGCGCTCGTCTGGATCATCCGCTACGCGCTCCTCTTTCTCGACGTCCCCTCGGGGTTCCTGTCCGGTGGGATATTCGACCCGGGACTGTTCGCTTCGAAGTTTGGATTCGGGCTCGCGAAATCCATCGGCGAGCTGACGATCACCACCGTGGCCGTCTCGCTAAATGTTGCACTGGTGATCCGATTGCGTCTTCGCAGACCTCCCCATGCGCTCCCCCCGGCGAGGCTCCCGTTTGCCGTGAGGGTGATTGCCTCCGTCGGTGCGACACTTATTCTCTTCTGGGTCCTGCGGGGATACGCTGCAGCTATCCGCAGCGGCGTCTTTGATTCGGCCCTGACGTATTTTGATGCCCGCGTCCTGGTCCCTTCCCCGGGACTGGTGTTCATGGTACTGAACCTCTTCCTCCTCGGGTCATGCACGATTGTCGCAGCCATCACACTTGCGCTCGCCGTCGTCCGGTGGTGCACGGAGGGCGAAAGGGGGAAAATCACCGGGTGGCTGATGGCGGGGGGGCTCTTTGCGGTCGCGGGTATCGGGTTCGGCATGCTGCAGGAGACGCCGCTCATGAGCCCGTGGTACCGCCTCCTGTTTGGCGCGGGGGTCCTTCTGGCCGCCCGGGGCTACGATGCGCTCACCGTGGCCGGGGACCGGACTGCGCTCCGGCGCTTTCTGCTTCTCATACTTGCCGCTTCGGTCGTGGCGCTTTACCCGCTCCTCGATGACTTTGTGCATGAAAAGGACCGCGGAAGGGTTGAGGTCTTTGCAGCCGAAGAGTTGAAGCCCGTCGACGGCTGGCTCAAGCACGTCGTTGAAGAGGCCCTGCAGGGGTTCGAGAGTGACGATTACCGGAACCGGCTTTCCGAGGGAGATGCGGCGGATGTCGCGGGGATCGCCTTTGAGAGATGGTCCTCCAGTCTCGCGTGCAGCCAGGGCTATGATGCGATGTTTACCGTGATCGACCCGACGGGGCGGCAGGCGAGCCGTTTTGTCATCGGCTCGTCCATTGCGGGGATGACGGAGGCCGATGCCGCGATTCCTCTCGGTTCCGGGCAGATCATCCTCGTCAGGAATTTCGGGACGGGGGTGAACGCGCTCAAGGTCTACGCCGGGTCCATGCCGATACTGGGGCAGGACAGCATGCTGCTTGGGCATGTGCGCGTCGTCGTGGCTGCGGGACAGCACGCGCTCTTTCGCGGCGAGACCCCCGCGATCCTACGCGGCTCTTCGGAGTCGAGACTTGAATCATTCTATCGCCGGGTCACGCTCTCCGAATACACGGACGGCGTCCTCCTCACGTCGAATAATCCTCTCGTCCCCATTGCGCGGCCCCTTCCGGAATCCGTCAATGAGGCGTTTGTGGATTCTTCCCGCACGTCGCTCTGGGCGGAGGAGGAGATCGACGGCGACCGGTATGAGACCTACTTTGTCCGGCGAGGACCCGCGGGCATCGTCTCCCTTGGTCTGAAGGAACTGGGCGCCACATGGCATATCGTCGGGATCGTGAAACTCGCCGCGCTCTGGGCCATCGTTGCCCTCCTTCTCATCGCCTGGTGGCGGATCGTCCAGTGGAGGAGGGGGATCCCGTACCGGATGACGTTCCGCGACCGGCTGCTTCTTGCTCTCCTTGTTACTGCAATCGTCCCGCTCACGTTCGTCGCATTCTACGCAAGGGTCTATGAAGGCGAGCAGCAAATGGAGACGCTCGAACAGAGGCTGGACGAGGAGACGCAGGGGTTGATCTACACGATCACCGATCGTCCCGAACAGGGAGTGACCGTCCCCGCGTTTCCCGACTCGCCGCTCAAGGCCGAGGAACTCGCCTCCGACATCGGAACGGACTTCAATATCTATACCGACAACCAGTTGCGCGTCAGCAGCCGGCCCACGCTGTACGATGTGGGGATCCTCGATTCACGCCTCAGCGGCAATGTCTATGCGAAAATCGTGCTGGGGGGGAGGCGCTTTGTCATCCAGACGGAAAAGATCGGTTCGGTCGAGTACAGCGTGGGCTACAGACCGGTTCTCGACGCGAACCAGAACATCATCGGTGTTGTCTCGGTCCCGACGCTGTTCCGGTCCGAAGAGAGCGAGGAACAGGCCGCCCGGCGGAACGCGCTTCTCCTCGGGACGTACGCCGCCGTTCTCCTTCTGGTCATCGCCATTGCCGCCGCATTCGCCGGCCGGATCGCCGCGCCGGTGCAGAGGCTGACCGAGGCCACAAGGAAGGTCGCCCGGGGGGATCTCGATGTTCACGTGCCCCACGCCGGTGCGGAAGGAGAGATCAGCGAGCTCATCAGAGCGTTTGACCAGATGACGCACGATCTTCGCAAGAGCCGTGAAGACCTCGTCCGCTACGAGAGAGAGCTTGCTTGGAAGGAGATGGCCAAACAGGTCGCGCACGAGATCAAAAACCCCCTGACGCCGATGCGTCTCTCGATTCAGCATCTGCGGCGGACGTATCAGGACGGAGCCGAACACTTCGGGGAAATACTCGATAGCGTAACAAAGACCGTCATCGAACAGATCGATACGCTGAGCAGGATTGCGTCGGAGTTCTCACACTTCGCCCGCATGCCGCGCCGGAATCTGGACCGGCTGGATGTGAGCGGGGTCGTCGGGGAGGCGGTCCGGCTTTTCAGCCAGGAGAGCTCCGTGGTCTTCAGAATCGACATCAGTGAGGGGACGCCTCCCGTGATCGCAGACAGAGAGGAACTTCGCCGTGCCGTGATTAACATCATCCGGAACGGCATACAGGCGATGGATGGTGCCGGATCGATCGTCATACGGGGGGGCCCGGAGGGGGGAGGGGTCGGCCTCAGCGTGACGGACTACGGCAAGGGGGTCCCTGCGGACATGATCGGGAAGCTCTTCATGCCGAACTTCTCGACGAAGACGGATGGGATGGGCCTCGGCCTCGCGATCGTGAAAAAGACTATGGAGGACCTGCACGGAACGGTGACGCTCAAGAGCGAGGAGGGGAAGGGGACTACGGTCACTCTCTGGTTCCCTGCCTCTGATGCGGAAGGGACGGGGGCGGCATGAAGGTGATCAGGCCTCTTGCATTCCCTCCCGGCATCGTCGCGGGCTTCAGCACGCGGAGCGGAGGGGTGAGTCCTCCTCCGCTGGGGATGAACCTCTCGTTCCGCGTCGGAGATGACCCCTCGAACGTCCGGAAGAACCGGGAGATCTTTTTCGGAGCCCTGGGAATCCCGCCGGAGCGGATCGCTGTCCCGGGGCAGGTCCACGGCACAATGGTCCGCCGGGTGGAAGAGCCGGGGGAATACCCCGAAACGGACGCCCTGATCTCCTCCGCGAAAGGGCTTTTTCTCTGCGTCTCCGTTGCGGACTGCGTGCCTATACTTCTCTTGGACACACAGTCAGGTGCTGTCGGGGCGGTGCATGCAGGGTGGCGCGGGACCGCCTCCGCCATCGTCGTGGCGGCCCTCGGGGCCATGCGCGCCGAGTTTGGGACGCTCCCATCCCGCATCATTGCGTCCATAGGCCCCTGTGCCTCAGCTTGCTGTTACGCAGTCGGGGCTGACGTCGCCTCCCGGTTTCCATCCGGGTGTGTCCGGAACGATCGGGGCGTGCTGTTCGTCGATCTAAAATCCGCAAACAGGACTCAGCTCATCGGCGCCGGCGTTCCCCCTGAAACCGTCGAACTGAGCCCGTACTGCACGATTTCCGATTCATCCCTGTTTCATTCACACCGGAGGGAGGGTGCAAAATCCGGAAGAATGATGGGAGTGATCGGACGCATGGCTTGACAGGCATTCGTTGATTATGTTACGCTAATTCGTTATCCTTCTCACCGTAGCATTTTTCAACAGGGGGTGCACCATGTGCGGCATCGTCGGCTATATCGGCCAGAAAAACTGTGTTCCTATACTGCTCGAGGGGTTGAGGAGGCTTGAGTACAGGGGATACGATTCAGCGGGCATCGCGTTGATAAAGGGGGGGTGCTTCCAGATAGAGAAAAAGGCCGGAAAAGTCTCCGACCTTGCGGAAGCGATCCGGCTGCTGAATGGCTCATTTTCCTCTGGTCTCGGCATGGGGCATACCCGCTGGGCCACGCACGGGGAGCCTAATGACGCAAATGCGCACCCGCACTGGGATGCGACAAAGCAGATCGCGATCATCCATAACGGGATCATCGAGAATTACTCTGCAATAAGGACGAAGCTTGTAAGGGACGGTCATAAGTTCACCGGGGCGACGGACACGGAAGTGCTGGCGCACCTGATTGGCGCCATGTATGATGAGTGCCGTGATCTCACGACCGCGGTCCGCCACGCGCTCGCCGAGGTGGAAGGGACATACGGACTTGTTGTGCTCTCGGTCCATGAGCCGGATAAGATGATCGCGGCCCGGAAGGGGAGTCCACTCATTCTCGGCATCGGCGAGGGGGAGAATTATGTGGCGTCGGATGCCTCGGCGATTGTGGACCACACGCGCAACGTCGTATACCTCGATGACGGGGAGATCGCCGTCGTGACGCGCGACGGGTTCCGGACGGTCACTATCGACGACGTCTCGGTGACCCACCAGGTGGAAGAAGTGACCCTGGAACTCTCCCAGATTGAGCGTGGGGGGTACGATCACTTCATGCTCAAGGAGATACACGAGCAGCCCGATACGATCATGAACGCGATGCGCGGGCGGCTCCTCGTTGAGCAGGGGAACGTCGTCCTCGGCGGACTGCGGCACGTGATGGACAAGCTTCTCTGCGCGCGCAGGTTTGTCATTACGGCGTGCGGCACGTCCTGGCATGCCGGGCTGGTGGGGAAGTACATGTTCGAACAGATCGCAAAGATGCCGACGGAAGTCGAGTACGCGTCGGAGTTTCGTTACCGGAATCCGATATCCGGAGCGACGACGTCGTGTTCCTCATAAGCCAGAGCGGCGAGACGGCCGACACGCTTGCGGCGGCGAGGGAGGCGAAGGCGAAGCATGCGACGATCCTGGGGATCGTGAACGTCGTCGGCAGTTCAATCGCGCGTGAATCGCACGGCGGTGTCTACGTCCATGCGGGCCCGGAAATCGGTGTGGCCTCGACGAAGGCGTTCACGTCCCAGCTCACCGTTCTTGCGCTGATAACGCTTATGGTTGCCCGGGCAAGAGGGATGTCCGAGGCCGACGGGAAAGTGCTTGCCGAGGAAATCGCTTCGCTCCCGGACAAGGTGAGGACGATTCTCCAGAACACGGAGACGATAAAGGCCATTGCGCAGGAATTCAAGGACACCCCGACGGCGCTCTATCTTGGCCGCGGCGCAAACTTCCCGGTCGCTCTCGAAGGCGCGCTCAAGCTGAAAGAGATCTCCTACATCCACGCGGAAGGATACCCGGCAGCGGAGATGAAGCACGGGCCGATCGCCCTCATCGACGAGGAAATGCCCGTCGTCGTCGTCGTGCCGAAAGACGCCATCTACGAAAAGGTCATAAGCAACATTCAGGAAGTCCGTGCCCGCAGGGGACGCGTGATCGCGGTGGCGAACGAAGATGACCACGAGATCGATGCGCTTGCCGAATTCGTGATCCGGGTGCCGCGCACGTACGGGTTCTTCGGGCCGATCATCAACGTGATCCCTCTCCAGCTTCTGGCGTATTACATCGCCGTCGCCAGGGGGACGAACGTGGACCAGCCGCGGAATCTGGCAAAGAGCGTGACCGTCGAGTGACGGCTGTCTCCTTACAAACGAAAGGATCGCGATGAAACAGGAACCCCGTTTTAGACCGACTGATTGGGCGCTTGTGCTCGGCGCGTCGAGCGGATTCGGCGGGGCGGCGGCGATCGAGCTCGCCCGGGCGGGGATGAACATCTTCGGCGTCCACCTCGACCGGCAGACGACGATGCCGAACGTCCATCAGGTCATCCGGGATATCAAGCACACGGGGCGCGAAGCGGTCTTCTACAACATCAACGCTGCCGACGCTATCAAGAGGGCGGAAACGCTCGACGAAATCAAGGAGCGGTTCGGCAGCCACGGCAATACCGTGCGGGTGCTTATACACTCGCTTGCCTTCGGCACACTGAAGGCGTTCATTAGCAAGAACTCTGAGGATTCGGTAAATCAGGCCCAGATGGAGATGACGATCGACGTCATGGCGAACAGCCTCGTGTACTGGACGCAGGGGCTCTTCTGGCGGGGTCTGATAAAGCGCGGCGGACGGATATTCGCCATGACGAGCTCCGGCGGGCACAGCACCCTCCCGTTCTACGGAGCGGTGTCGGCGGCAAAGGCGACGCTCGAATCGCATATCCGCCAGCTCGCAAATGAGCTCGGCCCGTACGGCATCACGGCGAATGCGGTCATGGCGGGAGTGACGGACACGCCCGCGCTCCGGAAGATTCCGGGAAGCGTCGATATGCTCCGTATCGCGAAGGCGAAAAATCCCGGCGGCCGGCTTACGACCCCTGAAGACATCGCGAAGATGATTGTGCTCCTCTCGGAGGAAAACGCCGCGTGGGTGAGCGGGAACGTGATCGGCGTCGACGGGGGCGAAGACATCGTGAGCTACGTCGGACAGAAAGGAACCTCCGACTGATTTCTGTCGCTGCAGGCGGCTTCCACGCCTGCGGCTCTCACGCATGCGGCGCCTGCCGTCGAATCGTGTCACGCCGCCGCCCGCTTGCGCCCGGCAGTGAAAGGCCGCAGATGTGAGGCTCGTGCGGCTCTCCGGCGGGTATCCGCTCTCTGGTTCTGCATCCCGGAATCCCGGCTCTCTCCCCAACCCCCTGTTCTTCAGTTCATCAATCTAATGCGAGGAATTCTTCAATGTCTGAGTACGCCATCACCGATGAGCAAAAGATGCTCCGCGACATGGTCCGTGAGTTCGTCAATGCCGAGATAAAGCCCATTGCCCACAAAATCGACGAGGAGGAGAGGATCCCGCCGGAGCTCATCCGGAAGATCGCCGACCTGGGTCTCCTCGGGGAGGCCTTCCCGCAGGAATACGGGGGCGGGGGATTCGGCGAAATGGGATATTGCCTCGCGGCGGAGGAGATCGCTCGGGGGTGCATGTCGACCGCGACGTTCATCGGTGCCCATCAATCGATCGGCGCCAACGCCATTTACCTCGGCGGAAGCGAGGCCCTCAAAAAGAAATACCTCGTCCCCCTTGCAGAGGGGAAGATGATCGGCGCGTTTGCGCTCACGGAAGTCCTTGCCGGTTCGGATTCGTTCAATCTCCGGACAAGGGCCGTGCGCGACGGCAACGAGTGGGTGATCAACGGCGAAAAGATGTGGATCACGAACGGCTCGATCGCCGACGTCGTTTCGACGTTTGCGCGGACGGAGCGGGGGATCACCGGGTTTGTCGTGGAAACGAAGACTCCAGGTTACACCGCCGGCCCCCCGGAGAAGAAAATGGGAATCCGCGGAAGCGTGACGACCCCCATCGTCTTCGAGAATGTCCGGGTGCCGCAAGAGAATATGATCGGGGATGACGGCCGCGGTTTCCTTGTGGCCATGAAGACGCTTGATGCGGGGAGGCTCGGGCTCGGCGCGGCGACGCTTGGCGCGGCAAAGGAGCTCCTGGAGATGTCTGCGAAGTACGCAAAGGAGCGAAAACAGTTCGACGTGCCGATCGCCCAGTTCGAGGCGATCCAGTTCATGCTCGCAGAAATGGCCACCTATGTCTACGCGATGGAATCGATGGTGTACAGGACAGCGGCAGCGTACGACGAGGGAAAGTCGATCTCCCGCCAGGCGGCGATCGTAAAGCTCTTCTGTTCCGAATCACTCGATAAAGTGGCTGATTTCGCGGTGCAGGTCCACGGAGGTATGGGGTACTCGCGGGATCTTCCGGTCGAACGTTACTACCGCGACTCGAGGATCAACAGGATCTTCGAAGGGACGAACGAAATTCAGAAGCTGGTGATCGCCCGCGAAGTACTGAAGAAATCCGGAAAGACGTAATAACTTCGTTGCGTTTTTCCACCGGGTGCATTATATTGTGCTATTTTATGGACAGGTAGCTCAGTTGGTAGAGCAAAGGACTGAAAATCCTTGTGTCGGGGGTTCGATTCCCTCCCTGTCCACGCCTTTTCGTTAGTTGTACCCCTCCCGAGTCGGGACTGTCAGAAGAATGACAGTCTCCGGTCCATTTTACCTCTTCCGTCGTGGGCGATACCACCAGCAGATACTCGAACATTACCACTCCAGTTGTAAACTCCGTGGGTGAGAGTTCGACCCTTGAGATCTCCGGCGTACAGTTCAGTAGAATCGGCCGGTCGTCCAGCTGCATCATTATAAGCGGTTTGCATCTCGCCTATAG
>Ga0182021_10005309_pt1 | contig 15228 bp, 9 predicted proteins | sample 612E3MmetaG_FD_120493 | JGI IMG/M metagenome (GOLD analysis project Ga0182021, IMG submission 120493) | Permafrost microbial communities from Stordalen Mire, Sweden - 612E3M metaG (Illumina Assembly) | ecosystem: Environmental > Terrestrial > Soil > Wetlands > Permafrost | place: Sweden... | reverse complement strand
GATTGTAATGCTCCATCCAGGCGTCGAACTTTGCGCCCAACTGCCACGCCCGATAAATCACCGGCCCTAAACGCCGATCGCCGCGTGACAAAAACGCTTCCCGCAAAGACTCTTCGGGACGCGACCAGCTCACCTTCAAGCCCGGCCCGCGCAGTTCGCGCCGCAGCAACTGCTGCTTCGCCAACGTATTCTCCGCTTCATCCAATGGCACCCACTGAAACGGCGTGTGCGGTTTGGGAATGAACGTACTCGCGCCGATGTTGACCTGCGCCGCGTTGCCGTGCAGTTTGCGTCCTTCGCGCAGCACCGCCTTGGCCAGATCCACAATCGCCTGCACGTCTTCCAAGGTCTCACTGGGATGGCCGATCATGAAGTACAACTTGATCGTCCGCCAACCGCGCGAGAAGACTTCGCGCGTCGTCTCGATTACTTGTGGTGTGGGAATGAACTTGTTGATCACGCGCCGCATGTGTTCAGTCGCCGCTTCGGGCGCAAAAGTGAAACCGCCGCGCCGATTGTCCTTCAGCGCTTCCATGAGATCCGCCGAGGCCGACTCAATCCGCAGCGATGGCAGCGACACCGATAGATGTTGCCCGGCAAATTTTTCGCCGATGGCGCGCGACAATTCCTTCACCCGCGTGTAATCGCTGGACGACAATGACAACAGCGCAATCTCTTCAAAGCCGGTCTCGCGCATGATGTCTTCGACCGCCGCGAGCACTTCATCCACCTTGCGTTCGCGCACGGGGCGCGTCACCATCCCCGCGTGACAGAAGCGGCAGCCGCGCGTGCACCCGCGCATAATCTCGATCGGCGCGCGGTTGTGCGAAATATCGATGTAGGGCACGATGAACTTGGTGATGGGCGGCGGCAGCACCGGCACGATGCGCTTGCTCACCCGGGCGGGCAGTTCCGGCTCGATCGGCTGTACACGCTCGATCGTGCCATCGAGATGATAGGCGACTTCGTACAGACTCGGCACATACACGCCGTCGATGCGGGCCAGGCGGCGCAAGAGGTCCGATCGAGCCTCCTTCGACTCCACGGCGAGCGCATGCTGAGCGGAATGCAATGAAGTCGAAGCACGCCCGCCGCTCCGCTCGGGATGCTCTCGTTTCCACTGCTCGATGCAGCGTGCCACCTCGACGATGACTTCTTCGCCCTCCCCAATCGCAAAGGCGTCGATGAAGTCCGCCATCGGTTCGGGGTTGTAAGTCGCATGGCCGCCCGCCAAAACGATCGGGTGGTTTACATCCCGCTCGGCGGCTCGCACCGGCACGCCGCCCAGATCGAGCAGGTTCAGCACATTGCTGTACAACTGCTCGTAAGGCAGGCTGATGCCGATGAGGTCAAATTCGTGGAGCGGATGGTGCGTTTCGAGCGAATACAACGGCAAACCTTCGCGGCGCATGACCGCTTCCATGTCGCTCCACGGGCAGTAAGTGCGCTCGCACAAAATTCCCGCACGCCGATTGAGGATGTCATACAGCGTGGCCAGTCCCAGATTGGACATGCCCAGTTCGTAGATGTCCGGGAAGGCCAACGCCACGCGAATGCTGGCCGCCTCCCAGTCGTTGACGACTTGATTGTGTTCGCCGCCCGTATAGCGACCCGGCTTCTCGACGGTCAACAAGACCCGATCGAGCACGGCGTCGATCTCGCGCGGCGTCCAGCGTTGAGTGATTATCATTTCCATCGCAGCCCCCGCTAAACAGACTCCCGCAGGTCGACGGCCCCCCTGTTGGGGGACTTCCTGCGGGAGAGATGTGCTTTTATTTTACCACACGCGTCAGCAAAATCGATTGACTTTTAGGGCGCACATGGTAGAATCGCCGCACTTTCCTACAAACAAATGGACAGCAATGAATCGTCTTTCTATTGTTATGGTTGCGCTGAGCGCATTGCTCGCCGCTTGTGGTGGTGGCGGCGGTGCGGGTGCCGTTGCCAATTCTGCGAAAGCCTATTATGAGGCGTATTCTCGGCTAGACTTTGCCAAAATGAAAGAGATGACATGCGAAGCTCAGAAGAGCGGCCTCGATCTAGCACTCGCTTCCATTACCGGAAGCGGTCAAACTGTAGATCAGATCAAGCAGGTGCTCAAAATCGATGTATCTGGACTCAAGTTTGAAGAGAAGTCGATAAGCGGTAATATTGGAACTGTAGTTGTTTCTGGCAAGATGAGGTTGGAAGCCCTGGGACAATCGCAAGATCAAGATGTCAACAACGAAGAACTTCCTATGGTTAACGAAGGCGGTCAATGGAAGGTTTGTACCACTAAGTTGCCAGGTGGTTAAAACTCAAGTGGGTCTTCTGCCCCACGAATTGATGCTACAGGAATCTGATCGGCCATGAAATACCGGTGGGCAGTTCGAGCGACGTTGCTGCTGCTGGCAAGTCTGCTGCTGTTGAGCGCGTGCAGCGCAGGGGGCGGCCCGGCCATTGCAGCCACCCGCGGCTGGCTGCAATCTCTGGCCGATTTGAACTTTAAGCAGGTGATGGATCAGACGTGCGCCAACCCGAAAGTGCGCACTGAAATCGAAGTGAGGCTTGATCCGTTTATTGATATTCAAGCCACCTTGCAAACTTTGAAAGGCCAGTTTGACTTCAGCGGCTTGAAGTTTGAAGAGCTCAGCAACGACGGTCGGACCGCGCAGATTCAGTTGAGCGGGAAAATGGTGTTGAAGGCGCTGGGCCAAAGCCAGGCGCTGGATGTCTACGAAGACCTGACCGTCGTCAAAGAAAATGATGTCTGGAAGGTGTGCGCTAACGCCGCCAACTTGCTGAAGTTCTAGTCAAGCGATCCAAAACCGTGTATAATCCGGGGCGCTGCGGCGCCCCTACTTGGCCCATTCGTCTAGCGGACTAGGACGTCGCCCTCTCAAGGCGAAGATCGCGGGTTCGAACCCCGCATGGGCCACAGGTCAAAAACTTCCCAAGCACGACGGGGAGTTTTTGTTGTTTCCACCATCATTCTCAATAACAACTTTTATCTGACATTAACATGCCTTTCATCTAAGAGTTGCATAGTATTTCGTTAGGACGACCCAACTCCGGATCATATACGTTGTACGCAAAATGACATCTTGACTGATCAGATGTCATTTTGCGTGAGTCACCAGTTGGAGGAACGACTTGATCGATGCAACCCAGTTATCCAAAGCATATGGCGAAGTGCAGGCATTGGCTGAGGTAAGTTTCCAAGTAGCCGCCGGTGAAATCGTTGGCTTGCTAGGCCCGAATGGGGCGGGCAAGACGACGGCGATCAAAATCCTGACAGGCTACCTGCAGCCGGATGAGGGCAGCGTGACGATCGATGGCCTGGATGTGCTCACGCACACACTGGAAGTTCAAAGCCGCATCGGCTACTTGCCCGAAAACGCCCCACTGTACCCCGAGCTCTCCGTGCAAAAATATCTGATGCTGATGGCCGATCTGCGGCAGATGCCACCGGCCGATCGGCTGGCGCGCATTTCTGAAGCGGTTCAGGCGACTGCTCTCACCGATTATCTGACGCGCCCGATCGGCCAGCTCTCGAAAGGGCTTCGTCAACGTGTCGGCCTGGCGCAGGCCATCCTGCATAAACCGCGTTTGTTGATCCTCGACGAGCCGACGGTGGGGCTTGATCCCACACAGATTGTCGAGATTCGCCGCCTGATTAAACGGCTGGCGAAGCACAGCACCATCCTCTTCTCCACCCACATCCTGCCTGAGGTCGAAGCGCTGTGCGATCGAGTCTTGATCTTGATGAACGGCCGGGTGCGAGCGGATGCACACCTGTCTGAACTGGAAGCCACATCTGACGCTATTCTGGTCTTGCAAGACAAAACGAAGAACGTGGATGCGATGCTGCGTCAGATCAAAGGCGTGCGCGGCGTCGAGCGAATGACGATGTCCGACGGGTTTCCAGCTTATCGCATTCAGGGCGCAGCCAAAGCCGATCTTACTCCGTCCGTATATGCCCTGGCGCGCGATAACGCCTGGCCGCTGCGCGAACTACGCCGTGATGTGCGCACGCTCGAAGCCGTCTTCAATCAACTGGCAACCACCGAGGTGGCAACCACTGAAGTGGCAACCACTGAAGTGGCAACGACGAAAGTCGAAGAAGCCTGAACATCTGATCTGCAATCTCTTTGAATGCCTATGAAACAAATACTTGCCCTCACCCGTAAAGAAGTCAACGCCTATTTTGGCTCGCCCATGGCGCTGATCTTTCTCGGCGCTTTTCTGGCCGTGACGCTGTTCGCCTTCTTCTGGGTGGAAACGTTTTTCGCGCGCGGCGTAGCCGACGTACGCCCCTTGTTCCGCTGGATGCCGCTGTTGTTGATCTTCCTCGTCGCAGCGCTGACGATGCGCCAGTGGAGTGAGGAACAGCGCTCAGGTACGCTGGAAATGCTGCTGACCTTGCCGGTGCGCCCGCTCCAGCTCGTCATCGGCAAGTTTCTCGCCGTCATGACGATGGTCGTCGTCGCATTGGTGCTCACCCTGCCCTTAGCCATCACCGTGTCCAGTCTGGGCAACCTCGATTGGGGACCCGTCATCGGCGGTTATCTGGCCGCGTTGTTGTTGGCAGCCGCCTATGCCGCGATCGGCCTCTTCGTCTCAGCGCGCACCGACAATCAAATCGTCGCGCTCATCATCACAGTCTTGATCGGCGCATTATTCTACCTTATCGGGACGGGTGGCGTGACGGATTTCGTCGGCGGCAACGTGGCCGATGTGCTGCGCGCCGTCGGCACTAGCAGCCGCTTTGAAAGCATCGAGCGTGGTGTGGTCGATCTGCGCGACCTGATCTATTACCTGTCGCTGACCGGTATCTTCCTGACACTCAACACGCTCTCGCTCGATCGCAAGCGCTGGAGCAGTGGCGAACAAACCATGACCTATCGACGCGCCAAGACCATCACGGCGTGGCTCGTCAGCGCCAACCTGATCCTGATCAACGTCTGGGTTTATCCGCTGGCCGGGGCGCGGCTCGATCTGACGGCCCAACAGGAGTTCAGTCTGTCGCAGACCACTCACGATCTGCTGGGAAATCTGCAAGAGCCGCTGGTCATGCGCGCGTATATCAGCGAGAAGACGCACCCGCTGCTCGCGCCGTTGATTCCGCAAATTCGCGACATGTTCAAAGAATACGAAATCGCCTCGAACGGCAAAGTCAAGGCCGACGTGGTCGATCCGGCGAATGATCCCGCCGTGGAAGCAGAAGCCACGCAGACGTATGGCATTCAACCGACGCCGCTGCAAGTGGCCGGCCGGTTCGAAGCCTCGGTGATTAATGCCTACTTCGATATTCTGGTGCGCTATGGCGATCAGACGATGGTGCTCAACTTCCGTGACTTGATCGAAGCCACCCCGAATCGGGATGGCACGGTCGACGTGCAGCTGCGCAATCTGGAATACGATCTCACCCGCGCCGTCAAGAAAGTCGTCTACGGGTTCCAGAGTCTCGACAATGTTTTTGCGGCGATGCCAGGCCCGGTGAAGCTTCAATTAGTCACGACGCCCGCGACCTTGCCACAGTCCTTGCAAACAGTGCCCGACACGATCAAGAAAGTCGCCGGCGACATCGCCAAACAAGCGGGCGGCAAATTCGCGTTTGAGATCGTGAATCCCGACGGGCCGAATCCGGCGATCGATCGGCGCACGTTGCAAGACACGTTCAAATTGCAGCCGATCCCGGCGTCACTCTTCTCGAATCAATCGTATTACCTCGATATGCTCCTGACCATCGGCGATAAGACACAGCCCATCTATCCCGCCCAGGATTTCAGCGAGGCGTCCGTGCGCACGGCAATCGAATCGGCCTTGAAGCGATCGTCGTCGGGTTTCGTCAAAGTAATCGGGTTGTGGACGCCACCCGCCACGCCGCAATCTGATCAGTTCGGCCAGCCGCAACAGCCGCTCTCCTCGTGGCAAACCGTACAGCAACAGTTAAGCCAGGACTACAGTGTACGCTCGGTCGATTTGACCAACGGCCAGGTGCCACCCGATGTCGATGTACTGGTCGTCGTCGCGCCCCAGAACATGACGGATAAGGAACGTTACGCGATCGATCAATACTTGATGCGCGGCGGTTCGGTCGTCGTCGCCGCCGGCAATTACGCGATCGACAATTCGCAGCTTGGCAACGGGTTGGGCTTGCGGCCGGTGCAGAACGGCTTGCAGGATATGCTGAACGCCTATGGCATTCAGGTCGAAAATTCTCTCGTAATGGATCAGCAAAACGAGCCGTTCCCGGTGCAAGTGGCGCGCAACGTGGGCGGCGTCCAGGTGCAGGAGATTCAAGCGCTCAACTATCCCTTCTTCCCGGATGTGCGGCCCGCTGCCATGGATCGCAACAGCCCGATCGTAGCGCAGCTGCCCGCCGTAACGATGAACTTTGCCTCGCCGGTCACGCTCGATGAAGCCAAGAATGCCAATCGCCAAACGAATGTGCTGCTGAAGTCGAGCGCGAATTCGTGGCTGAGCACCAACGTGGACATTCAACCGAACTTCCAATTGTATCCGGCCACCGGCTTCGCGCCTGCCGCTGATCACAAGTCGTATCCTTTAGCGGTCGCGGTCCAGGGATCGTTTGATAGTTTTTTCAAGGGCAAACCGTCGCCATTCCAGCAGGCCGATCAACCGAACGTGGCACAGCCAGCCGGCGCGCAGCCCACGCCGACACCTGCTCCGCAGACAGCGAGTCTCATTGAGTCATCACCCGCTACGGCCCGGCTCGTCGTCGTGGGCAGTTCCGAATTTCTGGACGACCTCATCTTGCAGTTGTCGTCGCGCTTGACGCAGAATCGTTACTTGGATAACTTGCAGTTTATGCAGAATGCCGTCGATTGGTCGGTGGAAGATACCGACCTGCTCACGATTCGATCGCGCGGCACGGCCACACACGTACTCAACCCGCTGGATCAGCGCGAGCAATCGACGTGGGAGATCGTGAACTATGCCATCGCACTGGCGGCGCTGATCGGTATTGGCGTGCTGTGGTACACCCGCCGTCGCAACGAACAGCCGATCGAGTTGACGCCGGTTCCAACTGAGAAAGATCCGCAGGATTGAAGGAGACACGAGCGATGAATCGAAGAAATCAAATTCTGGCAGCGCTGCTCGTGGCGCAATTGATCATCGTGGCGATCGTCTGCGTGCCACGCGTGCTGCCCGCGCCGTCAGCAACCGCGCCGCTCTTGGGCGCAGTGAAAGCCGCGGACGTCACGGGCCTGGTCATTCAAGAGCAGAACGGTAACCAGGTCGAGCTAGCCAAGAAAGACACAGCGTGGATCGTGCCGAACAGCGACGACTACGCAGCGAGCAGCGCTAAGATCACGGCGTTCGTCACCAAGCTGATCGGGCTGCAATCCGATCCACTGGTGACGCGCACGGTCAGCAGCCACAAACGCCTGCAAGTAGCCGATGATACTTTTGTACGCAAGATCGATCTGAAGTTGGCGGATGGCAGCACGCGCACTCTATACCTCGGCAGCGGGTCGGGAGGGGGCACGACTTACGTGCGCCTCGGCAGTCAGGATGATGTTTATCTAGCACGTGGCCTTAACAGTTTTGAAGCGGGCGCCGACGTTGCTGCGTGGATCGATCCCACTTACTTGAGTGTGCCGCAGGCCCAGCTGTTGTCGGCGACGATTGAAAATGCTCAGGGCAAGTGGCAGTTTGCGAAGAACGCGCAGAGTCAATGGACACAACCAGGCGCAGCAGACACGAGCAAGTTTGATCCGAATAGCGTGACGACTTTGCTAGGGCGGTTGAGTTCACTCGCAATGGTCAAGCCGTTGGGCAAAACGGACAAACCTGAGTATGGTCTCGATAAGCCGATGGCGACTGTGACGGTCATCGTGTCAGCTACGGCCAGCACCAAAGTCACCACCCTGCGTATCGGCACAAAGGATAAAGACGGCAACTATCCGGTGATCTCATCTGATTCGCAGTATGTCGTGGCAGTAGCCGGAGCCAACCTCGATCCATTCGTAAACGCGAGCCAGGACACATTCCTGATCAAGGCCACGCCTACGCCGAACGCGCTTTCGCTACCAACGCCTGAGGCCGTCTTGCCGACGTTGGAAGCCACGCCCGTGTTGATCCCAACCGTTGTCGTGACATCAACGCCAGTGTCAACATCCACAATAACCATACCCGTCACTTCCACTGGCACGCCGCAACCCAAGTAGAAAAAATTCGCCGCCGCGCCATCCCAATCAATCGATCGGGATGGCGCGGCGGCGAGTAAGAGATCGAACAACTCAAGCCTCTTAGCTAGCACCACGCACCAGGGGCTCGACCCTTCTCAGGTATCATTAGTCGTTGTTATCTTTTACTCTGAGGAGCGCTGCCATGAAACCTCGCCACCTTGCCATCAGTTTGATATTGATCTCGTTCACGTTGTTGGCCTGCACGTTAGCCGGTTCAGCTGCGCCGTCCGAAGGCACCGCGCCTACTCCACCCGGCACATCCACTGAGGCCACACTACCGCCGTTAGCGCCGGGGACGTTGGTGCCCACGCGCATCCCACCCACACCGACTCTAGCGGTCACCACCACGCCGAGCGCCACCCCGACTCTGACGGCGACCCTCACCCCTACCAATACACCCCGCCCTGTCTCAACCGGGCCGCTGGATTTTACCATCAGCATCATCGGGTGTCGCCCCGATGCCGCCCGCGAAGGCGGCGTGATCCTGAAAATGCGCTTTGACGCCACGGGCGGCAACGGCGTCTACACCTATTATCGCGAGAACCAACGCACCACGCGCACCTTTGAACGCCCCGCCACCAAGGGCACGGCCGTCATCGATTCATATCGGGTCGAATCGGGCGATGGGCAAAGCGTCGACAAAAAAGAGCGTTTCACCGGCGCTCAATTCGGCTGTCCTTAACCCGATCGGTCTCAGCCAGTTCAGCGACAAAAACAGCGCGCCCGATTTTCACCGAGCGCGCTGTCGTGTTAGAACGATTACGTCTCAACGCGGTTAAGGCGTCGGCAAAGGAGTAGGCGTAAGCGTGACCGGGCTGACGACCTGCACGATCTGAGTCGCATTGACGGGTCCGTAATCTGAGCCTGCGGTAATAATCAGCGAGTAGACTTTCTGCCCCGGCTCAGTAGGGCAATGCTGTGCCTGGCCTGAAGGCGGCAGATTTGTTTGCAGCGGCTGTCCATTCACCTCCAGCGCGATCGGCGATCGCGCCCCCGAGGTAACCCACGATAAAACCACGCATTGCAGTCCTAGCTGCACCGTGGTGGGTTGCGCGCTGAACGAATCGATCGTGGGCAGCGGCGGCACGGTCGGCGTCGTAGGAATCGGCGTGAAGGTGTTGGTCGGCACGATCACAGGCGTGTTAGTCGGCGTTGGAGTGAAAGTGGCTGTCGGCGGCGCCGGCGTGGGCGTCCCGAAAACGTTGAGCGGCGTCATACTGTAGGCGATCTGCGCCTGCCCGGTATATTCCACATATTCAATGCGGAATTCATGAGTGCCCTGCGCCAGCGTCATTTGCCCCGAGTATTTCGTCGGCGAAGTCTGCTTGACCTCGTTAATCAGCAAAACCCCGTCCACATAGAAGCGCACGCCGTCGTCGACGGTGAAGTCAAAGCGATAATCGCCCTGGGCCACCGTCATGACGCGTGACCAGCGCACCGAGAAGTTATCGACCGGCATCAAGGGGCCAGGTGAACCATCGCCCCAGTTAAAATTGATACTCGGATCGAAGCGTACCAGCGTGGGAATGCCGCTCCATTGATTGTTGGCAAAATAGTTGCCCGTCCAATCTGTTGAAGTGCCCGTCAAGGGTTGGTACGTGAACCAGATCGAAGCCGGACTTGCCGCGCTGAAGTAACGCAGCTCAAACGTGTGCGTGCCGGCGGTTAGCGCCTGATCCTGACTAAAGGTTGCATTGGCGTTCTGGATCCACTGATTGATGATCAAGTTGCCATCGATGAAGAGCGCCACGCCGCCAGTGACGCGCGTCGTAAACCGATAGGTCCCGGCGTCAAAGTTGACGGTCCGCGTCCAGCGCACCGAGAAGTTGCTCAGGGGGATACCCGGCGCGGGCGGATTCTGTCCCCAATCAACTGACACGGCGACATCATTGCGCGTGTAAGCCGGTACGCCGCCCAGGAACTGATTGCTGAAGTATTCACCTTTCCAATCAGGATATGATGTGATCTTGTCGACGTTGAAGTTGATAAAGGAAACGCCCACGCCTTCGTAGTATTCCACGCGGACCACGTGTGAACCCGCGGCCACATTCACATCTTTGCTATACGCGTTGGGGGTCGCCGTATGCCATTCGTCGATAATGAGCTGGCTGTCGAGCCACACGCGCACGCCATCATCGACTTGCGCCGAGAAACGATACATCCCGCCGTCAAAGGTCAACGACCGCGTCCACCGGGCTGAGAAGTAGTCGGCTGGAATGTTGGGAGCGGATGAACCAGTGCCCCAGCTGAAGTTGATCGACGGATCATTGCGCACCAGCGCCGGTGCGCCTTGCAAATTAGGATTGTTATAGTACTCGCCGCGCCACATGTTTGGATCGGGGGTTTGTGTCGCCGTGGGGAAAGGCACTGGCGTGAAAGTCAGCGTCGGCTGAATCACCATCGGCGTCAGGCCGGGCGTAGGTGGTTCGCGTGTGGACACGATCACCGTGGGCGCGTTGGACCCCGGTACAACCGTCAAATTCACCGTCTGATAAGCGCCCGTCGCGGTCGACTGCACGATCACACTCGCGTTGGAGATCGAAGTCCATCGCGGATCGTTCGGATACGTGAACGTCCACACAAACGATCCGGCGGCCGCGGTGTCGGCCGTGCCAATCTGCAAGATCGGATCAGTCGGCTTGGCAGGATCACGCAGGTAAAAGACAATGCGATCATTCGGGCGATAATTCAAACCTTGCAATGTGGCGAGTATGCCGCCCGAAACCACCTGGGGCGTAGCCGCCACAGTCGGTTGAGGCACACCAGAAGTCGCAGTCGGCGTCACCGGCGCGGCGCTACTGCCCTGCCCCAGCAAGATCACCAACAAAACCAGCGCGATCAACAATGCCACGGCCAAGATACCCAGCCCAATCCATACCGCGACTGGCGTGCGCGCAAGTGGTCGCCTGTCGGCGTCATAGGGAGTGGGATAGGGTGCCGCTTCCTCGACCGGCGGTGGCGGAGGAGGCTCAGGCTGCGTGTCAAAGGGGTCGTTTTCGAGTGACATAGCGAGTTCCTTTATTCAATTCGATCGTGCGCGAGTCACGTCAGGCGCAAGACGTTATAGACCTGCATCGCGTCGACAATACCGCGAAAGGCCAGCGGCGCGAGCGATTCCACTTCCACCTGATCCTTGATCAATTCGTAAGTCTGCGGCGAGACCAAAATCTGATCAGAAGCCGCGTATTGTTCCAAACGCGCGGCGACGTTCACCGTATGGCCCAACGCCGTGTATTCGCGCTTGCGCGCCGAACCGAACATGCCGACCACCACTTCACCCGTGTGGATGCCGATCCCGATCGGGAGTTGGTAGAGCGCATCGTGGCGCGCATTGATCTCATTCATCATCGCACGCATCGCCACCGCCGAGCGTACGGCGCGCAGCGCATCATCGGCCCCCGAAATAGGCGCGCCATAGATCGCCATGATGCAATCGCCGATGTGCTTATCGAGCGTGCCGTCGTTCTGAAAAATGATTTCACCCAGCGGGCTAAAATAGTTATCGCTGAGAAACTGCGCCCATTCCTGCGGATCGTGTTTTTCGGTCAAACTGGTGAACCCGCGGATATCGGCAAATAACACCGTCGCCGCCTGTTTGCGCGGCGTCAAATGCGAAGGATCGTTTTGCAGCTGCTGCAGCACCTGCGCCGATACAAACTGCTTCAAGCGCTTACGCACGAAGTACTCACGCACTTTGGCGCGCAGCTCCACGTTATCAAACGGTTTCGTCAAAAAACCGTCGATGCCTTCATTGGTGGCGGCGATGGCGCCTTCCAGCGTGGCATAGCCGGTCAACATGATGCGCGTAATGTCGGGGTTGATACTGCCGATGGCGGCCAGCGTTTGCAAGCCGTCGAGGCCGGGCATCTTATAATCACTGATGACGATGGTGATCTCGCCCGGCTGTTGTTTGACCACCTCGATCGCCTCATGCCCCGTGGTGGCTTGAAAGATGCTGTAGTTTTCGCGGCCCAACGCTTTTTGCAGCGCGCGTCGCACGCCTTCTTCATCGTCCACAATGAGCAACCCGTTCATATCAGCCTCCACGACCATTATAAGCTATTCCTCACTTGAAAGAAAAATAGTTACTACTCAGCCAGAACGTCGGACTGTACAAGGTCATTCCCGCCTTCGCGGGAATGACGGCTGAGTAGTAACGAAAAATAAAGGTTAGCCTGCCTTCTAAATCGAAGGCAGTTCCACCCGGAACAGCGTACCCTGCCCGTTCCCGGTTTCAACGATGATCTCGCCATTGTGTTTCTTCACAATTTCATATGAAATGTAGAGCCCCAAACCGGTGCCCACGCCCACCCCCTTGGTCGTGTAAAACGGATGGAAGATGTTGGACAACACGTGCGCCGGAATGCCAGGGCCGTTGTCTTTCACGTAGAGCCACACCACCCCGCGCGCGGCATCATGCCCCGTGCCCATTTCCAGCTTACCGGTACTCTTCTCCAACGCATCGCCGGCATTTTGAATCAGATTTAAGGCGACCTGCCCCAGGTTAGCAAAGTTGCCCCGCACCTTAGGCAGATCTTCCTCATAGTTCTCGACCACTTCAATCGACAAGTTCTTCAAGCGATTGTGCAAGATGCGCAGTGCATCCTGGCACACGACCGTCAGGCTCACTTCTTCCGTGTAGGACTGCGATTGACGCGATAGATCGAGCAGCGAACTGACGATCCCTTTGGCGCGACGCAGTTCCTTCAAGCTAAACACCAGGTCATCCGCAATCTCGATCAGATCGGCGTCGGCCAGCGGCTTGATGCTGCCGGGCCGAATCACGGGCAAGGCCGCGGCCGAATCGCTGACTGGCGTATACGGCAACCCGATCGTCTCCAACGACGATTGGATCAAGCTGCTGACGCTGGCTAACGGGTTATTCAATTCGTGCGCGACACCCGCCACCAGCTGACCGACCGCGGCTAAGCTCTCGGAGCGGATCAGGGCCTGCTGTGTCCGTTCGCGTTCGGCTAAGGCATCCTGCAATTTCTGGTACGCCAGCGCATTGTCAATCGCGATGGACGCTTGATTCGCCAGCAGATTCAACACCCGCAGTTCATCTTCACCAAAACGATGCGGCACCAGATAAGAGACCGTAAACACCCCCAGCACTTGTCCAGCACGTTTTAAGGGAAACCCGGCGATGGATTTGAGGCCCGTCTTAAGCGCTTCCGGGGTCGCATACAATTCGTGGTGCGGGACATCGTCGATCACCATCGGCCGGCCGCTGCGCCGCACCTGATCGATCAGGCCGCTGTGCTGGGGTTGCGAGGTCGCCGGCGCGCGCAGACCCGATCGCCACAAAGCCACCGACTTGGCAAACGCATCCTGCTCGGCGTCATAGAGATAGATGTGCGTGTCTTCGGCCGCGGTCAGGCTCATCACATTGGCGCAAATCGCATCCAACACCCGATCGAGATCCAGGGTGGACGTCATCTGCAAACTCACATCGCGCAGCGCCGAAAGTTCTGCCAGGCGGCGGCGGCTTTGCTCGATCAACCGCGCGTTGCTCATCGCCATCGCGACCTGATTGGCGAACAGCTCGGCCAGCCAGCGATCTTCCACGCTGAACTGCCGTAAAAAAGCGTTGGCGCAAATTTCCAACACCCCTAGCACCCCGGTTTCCCAACGGAGAGGCACCGCCAGAAGTGCCGTATAATGCGTATCGCCGCCGAAGGGCGCGGTCTTGCCTACCCAATGCTGATAATCATTAACCACCTGGGGCTGACTCGATTGAAACACGCGCCCCGCTAATCCCTCACCAATCTTCACGGCCACACCTTGATAAACCTCCATGAAGCCGTGCGTGATCGCTAAGCGCAGTGAAGTCCGATCGGGATCGGCCAGAAAGATACCGCCGGCTTCGGCCCGCAGCAGATCGACGGCGCGGCGCACCAGGGTTTGCAACAACCGATCGGGGTCCGCTGAATGTCCCAGCACGTCTAGTGAAGCTTCATACAACGCCATCATCGCGTGCAGCCGGTTCTGCGCCTGATCGAGCAAACGCACCTTATCAATCGCTTCGGCCGCCTGGCTGGCAAAGGCAAACACGATGATCCCGTCTCGTTCGGTGAACGCATGGGGCGTGATGCTATGGGCCGCTAACACGCCGATCGATTCACCCTTCACGACCAAGGGCGCACCAATCCAGGCGCGAATCTCTTCCTGCTGCGTGCTGGCCGCGACCCATAATTCACTGTCGCGGGTGTCTGCAATAACGATCGGCTTCTGCGACGTCATCAGCACCCGATTCAACGGATACCGTCCCAAGGGGGCCGGATCCAAAGTGCCTTGCAGCATACCGAGTTCACCACTTGCGCGCACCGTAATGAGCAGCGTGTTTTCATCATCTTCAACGTCAGAGCCCTGCATATCGAGCACGGACGGCAGCAGCAGGATACGCACTTGATCGTAACGCACGACCTGGCCCAGGTCGCGCAAAATCGTATCCAGCACGTCGGCCAATTCCGAGCGCGGATCGATCATGGGGGCGATCATGTCAGAGGCAGCCATGCATGCGTTTCTCCCCTGGAGTTATCTGAGGCTATTCTATCATGCCGTCAAAGCAAGTCAATTGCGCCGCCGCTTGCTGGGCAAACTCGCTTGCCCATGCGTTCGGTGATGATATAATGAAATTCAGTCGAGGCCCGCTTATGCCCACTGCGACGATCTTAGTTGTCGAAGACGATGCCCTTCAGATAGACATGCTGGAGATGATCCTGGCGCGTAACGACTTCGCCGTGATCCGCGCTTATCACGGCGAAATGGCGCTGGAGCTCTACCACCGCCACCCTGAAATCGACCTGATTCTCCTCGACGTGATGCTGCCCGGCGAGTTGGATGGCATTGCCGTGTGTCGCCGGGTGCGCGCCGACCAGACCCGCCTGTATGTGTCCATCATTATGGTCACCGCGTTGGGCAAAACCGAACAGGTGGTACAGGGACTCGATGCCGGCGCCGACGACTACATCACCAAGCCCTTCAGCACGCGGGAGTTGATGGCGCGCTTGCAAGCGGGCTTACGCAT
>Ga0182021_10005308_pt1 | contig 15230 bp, 14 predicted proteins | sample 612E3MmetaG_FD_120493 | JGI IMG/M metagenome (GOLD analysis project Ga0182021, IMG submission 120493) | Permafrost microbial communities from Stordalen Mire, Sweden - 612E3M metaG (Illumina Assembly) | ecosystem: Environmental > Terrestrial > Soil > Wetlands > Permafrost | place: Sweden... | reverse complement strand
GTTTTTTGAAAAATATCGAATACGAATAAAACGAATGATGTAACGTAGATTTTGAAGGTGTATCGAGTATTTACTTATATATTATAGCACATAGGTTCTAATTAATAAAAAAGGCTATTAGTATCAATTGGTAGGGTGTGGTCGTTTTTGGCCGCACCATTCAAAGGTCATCATTTGAATTTTGTCTTCATTTTCGCCAACCCAATCAGCTGATAGGTTGCGGGTGTGAAAAAATGTTCCGCCCTCTACATAAAATCGAATATATTCCGGTATGGTTTTGTTTTTAGCTGAATTTTGGAATTGGTGCGGTGCCCCAAAAATGCTGGGGTACTGCACCCTTGCTACTTGCCGCTTTTCACCCTAATCTGTTTTCTCTTAAATAGAGATTATGTTTTTTGTGTTTATTTGTCTTATGGGGTAACTTCCAACTTATATAGTTTTCCATAAGCAATCATCCAAAGAGTATTATCGTCATCCTCAATCACAGATGTAATATCGGTTGTCACCCAGCACCATTTTTCTTGCTTTGTGTCCAGGTATGCAATGCCGTTATCTGAATTGAACCAGAGGAAACCATTTGTGCTTTCATAAAAAGGAATTCCAAATGGCCATGAGTACTTATAACCAGAGTCAGGTTGACGATTCACAATGAATACTGGCGAACGGACTACCTGATGCCATACGCCATCCTTACCCATCCAACCTGTATCATCAACCCATAGTTGCCCAGATTTTGTGATATACAGGCTAGTAGGATCATCAGCATAATACTCACTGACTGGATTGTACACATAATTAAATGATCCCGTCTCAGGTACAAATTTGTACAGCACATTGGCCCTTGTTTCAGTATTGTACAAAAGAAAAATATCCCCGTTGTCGGCGATTTTCACGGACGCATAGGTCGGAAATGTATTGGCATATAAATTCGGAAGGGATATCCAAAATTTAATTTGACCGCTTTTTGGATCAATACTGTATATTCCATCTTTCTGTACAAATGCCCAAAATAATTGCCGTTTGGCATCAAAAACCAATGGCCCGTCAGGAACATTATTAATCGCGGTATTTTCTATAAAAACTCGCTTTTTTTCATCAAATTTTGCAAAATAATGTTCCGTGGGTGAGAAGCCATCTGCAATTACGTCACCGTTCGCCAATGCATAGACCCCAAAAATGTGTGCCGAGGTCCCTTCAAAATATCCATCAATCTTTTCCCATTTTTTATTGTTTGTATGGTAGATTAAAATATCCTTTGCGTCCATACTCAAACGATCATTCTGAACTAATCCCCAATGATTTACAAACCAAATTTCATTGCCACCATCTTTAGATTTTCTAGTTAAAAAGGGGATAGTAACGTAATTATCTGATGGCACTTTTCCAATTTCTTGCCATGGATAACTTGGTGGTTGATCAGATAAAACAGACTGACTGGGAACATTGATTGGGTAATCCAAATTTGTTAATGGCGGAATACAACCATATGACCCGCTAGGATTGTCAACACTTGATGACTTGGAACAACCAGCCAGCAATATTGTTGAAAATAACGTGATAAAGATTAATACTCTTTTCATACAATTCCTATTTGAAAAGTAGTTGGTAGGGTGTGGTCGTTTTTGACCGCACCATTCAAAGATCATCAATTGAATTCTGTCTTCATCTTCGCCAAGCCAATCAGTTGATGGTTGCGAGTGTGAAGAAAAATGTTCTGTCCTCTACATGAGATTGAATATATTCCGGCATAGTTTTATAAATGGTGCGGTGCCCCAATAATGCCGGGGCACTGTACCATTGCTTAATCTCGCTGGTTGTGCGTTTACGCGAATCGTAGGCGTCCAATGTAGCGCCGCTGCCATCCACCATGCCGATCATTGGATAGGATCTTGTTAAAAGCTATAAAGTTAATTATGGTTATAGAGTTTCCCATCAGTTACAGTCCAAAAGTAACCCTGATTATCTTCTGTAACTCCAATCTCAAGTGCATCACTATCAAAAACTTTACACCATTCACCTATTTTTGGATTAAACCTTACCAATCCAAAACTGGTATACCAAATATTACCATCTGAATCTTCAATAAGCACTTTGGGTCTCAGCCAGGCATAATCACTTCTTGGCGAATGTTGTGAAATAAATACCGGAGAGCGGATTATTAAATTAATTCCCATGCGATCCTCTGTTGGAAGAGGGGTCCCTATTATCCAGTAAGCATAATCGCTAATCCAAAGCCTATTATTATTATCGATTAACAATCCTCTTATAGGTTCTTCTTCATTAATTCTTAAGAATAAATTGGATAATATGAGAGTCTTTGTATCATAATAAACTAAATCGTTGCCGAAGGTTTTGGTTTGTGTGCCTAACCAAAGGCCATCCTTACTATCAACCGCAATCGAAACAATGATGGAACCATCTGCCAAATCCTGAGAAAGTATCTTTTTAGCAGAATTATTTTTAGGATCAAAAACATATACCCCATACCCATAAAGCACAAACCATAGTCTATTGTTTGAGTCTTCAGTTATTTCCCCGCCTCCTGATCCATCAAACTGTAATAGCTTTCCAGAATCAATTATCGTTTCAAATTTATCTGTTTTGTCATTGTATCTGCTTAATAAAGGCCCTTCTATTCCTGATCGCGATCCCATTGCCCATAACGTTCCGTCTTTTGAAAGAAAAAGTGTTTGGGGGGTGTCCATTTCGCCATTTCGTGTAATAAAATACTGCTTTAATTGTTTGTCGTTTTTTGTATACAACATCATATTTTGGTCAAGCATCCAGATTTGGTCGTCGCCACGAGCAATTACTTGACTTGGATTACTTAACCTTTGGTCGCGGAGTTGCAATTGCCACGAATTATAATTTGGCGAAACTAACGTTGGTGTTGGTTTTCCTGTCCATGTATCCACTGGATACGAAAAGGATTTCTGCGTTGGAAGGCACTCAAAATCACTTAGATTTTGATTTGTGTTACATCCTGACAGAAGGAATACACCTAAGATGATAAGAATTAATTGAATGAATTTATTTTCCTTTGTTATCATATGATTACCACCCAAAAAATTTTTCTATATCTTTAGTTACATTAGAATCAACAGCCAAATCTTTATGATACAGCATATCATAAGAATGATAATTTTTATCTGAAAGAGCGGGGAATGCAGCAAGGGTGCGATCGCTTTTGTCTGCACCAATTTTCTTATTCAAAGGTCATCCTTTGAATCCTGCCCTCGTCCCCACCTAGCCAACCTGGATTGTAAATTCCCATCTTTGCATACCGTCCAAAACTTGACCATTCCCAATCAGCCGCTTTGGTGACATACCCGTGTTTGATCGGGTTGTAATGGATGTAATCCAAATGGGTTTCCAGGTCTTCTTTATTGGTAATCGTATGTTCCCAAAAACGCCGCTGCCAGATGGCTGCTTCCCGCCTTTTTTGACGAGATTCATTTCGTTTCTGCCCCGGGCCGATCTCTTTTAAATACCTATGGGTGAACAGCCTTTTAATTTCACTCCAGCGGACAGAGTAATTATCATCCTCTTGCGGTAATTTCCAGATGCAATGCAGGTGATCTGGAAGCAGGCATATCGCAATGGTTTCGAAGGGAAGTCTTTGTTCGACATCGAACCATGCATCGTGTAATATTTTCCGGGCAGGAGGGGCGGTCAGGATTGGCATCCGTTGATAGGTTACGACTGTGAAGAAAAATGTTCCGCCCTTAACCCGGGATCGTGTATATTCTGGCATATTTTTATTTTAAGCTGAATAATGGAATTGGTGCGCTAAAAGCGCACCCTACCTTTGGTACTGAAATTTGGAATTGGTGCAGTGCCCCTGTATTATCGGGGCACCGCACCCTACTTTTTGCTACTTTTCGGCCAGGATCAGGTCAGCGAGGCGGCGCTTGGGCACGTGATGACCCTGCTGCGGGTCGCGCCAGTATTTGATCTCGCCGTCGCTGCCAACGGTTTCGAGCACCATCTTTTCAACCGGTTTGCCGAGGGCGATGACGTAGAGAATCTCGAATTGCGCCGGAATCTCCAGTACGGAACGTAATACTTCGCGTTTGATGTTGGCCAAAATACAACCGCCCAGGCCCTTTTCAACTGCACCAAGGAGGAGAGTCTGCGCGGCGATGCCGGGGTCGATGCTGAAATCTTTGGCAATATTGGTGTCTCCGAGCATGATCACATACGCTGCCGGGCGCTCGCCTTCCACCGGGCCGTCCCACTCCTTGAGATAGCCGGCCCAACTCAACTGCGGAAACACTTTTTCACAGCACTCCGGAGTAGTGACGATGCTATATTTCAAAGGCTGCGCGTTGCGGGAAGAGGGGGTCAGACGCGCCAGGTCCACTAATTCGTGAAGTGTGGCAGGTGAAACCCGCACGGATTGATCAAAGCGGCGGTAACTGCGGTTATGTACGACGAGATCTTTTAACATTGCATACTCCTGAACTTGTATTCATTTGATCCATTAAGTATAACGAGAAAAAAGAAATGGACTCACAAATTTGGGAGCCCATTTACTGATCTACGCAAGATGCTTTACATAACAGCGGCGGCGTTTGTGCTGACGATTCTTAAAGTATTTCCACATGGCCTGCACGTCATTGTTCAATTCCAGATTAGGGTTGGATTCCACGTATTTAATACCGTTATCAATGAATGTCTGGACAATCTGTTTCATCAGCATAGAGTTTAGGCCCTTGCCCAGATATTCATCGCGCACACCCACCAGGTAAAGGTCGGCGCGGTCATTCTTCTTCATGGCGCGCAGCAGGGTAACGAATCCAAAGGGGAAGAGCCTGCCCTGACACTGCTGCAGTGCCTTTGAGAAGGAGGGAAAAGTAATGCCGAAGGCAATGACTTTATCGTCCTTGTCCATCACGATGGAGACATAATCCATGATGGCCAGGCTGAAATAGGTATTGATATAGCCTTTTACCTGGGCCTGGCTGAGCGGGACCGTGCCGTAAAGGTGCCTGTAGGCTTCTTCAAGCACATCAAAAATTTGCGGAGCAACGGTGAGCAGGTCTTTTTTCTTGCCTTTGAACAGATGCAGGTTGTAGCGATCAGCGACCAGTTTGGAAGCCCGGGTGATCTTTTCGTCGAATTTGTCGGTGACGGTGAATTCAAACTCCAACCAATCCACGTCTTTCACGTATCCCAATTCTTCGAGACGCTTGGGGTAGTAGGGATAGTTGTAATTGGTGGCCAGGGTGGCCAGTTCAGCGAACCCATCCACCAGCATGCCCTCGCGGTCAAGGTCAGTAAAACCGAGCGGGCCGTGGATGCCGGTCATACCCAGATCCTTTGCCCAATTCTCGACTGTGCTGATGAGGCTTTTCACCACCTCGGCGTCATCGATGAAATCGATCCAGCCGAAGCGCAGGTACTTCTCTCCCCATTTCAACTCGTGTTTGGGCACATGCAGGGCGGCCACGCGACCGACGACCTGGCCGTCACGGTAGGCCAGCCAGTAACGGGCTTTGGCGTCTGCAAAGACAGGATTCTTGTCCCAGCTAAGGGTGTTCATCTCGTCGGTGAACAGGCTGGGGACATAATAAGGGTTGTTTTTGTACAGGGAGAGGGGATAGCGGATGAAGGTTTTCAGATCTTGCTTATTGGTGACTTCTCGTATTTCAACTGTCATGAATGATTCCTTGTTTTGATGAAATAAAAAAAATTTGTTACGTGCAAATTCTAAAAAAAAATAAAATGATTCAGAATTGATGGTATTTCTTCCATTGTTGAAACACCAGAGCAGATTATTGGGTACGCCAGACTGCCCAGTTTTTTCGAATGACTGTATGCAAAGTGTTTAATACCCAACCTGATGATTCTTCGTTCATGAATTAATCCCGGCGCTACCTCCTTTTATGCGGCATCCATTTTTGCTATGATTAACACAATCGGGTCGTTTTATTCAGGAGAGGAGCAAAATTGTGATGCGAAAATTCTTCTGGTTCTTAAACAAATATTTGATGGTCCCCATGTTTCGGTTGGGTCTGGGAACGCTTATTTGCAACCCCATCACCGGCTACATCATGGTACTCAAGGTGATCGGCCGCAAGAGCGGCAAGCTGCGCTACACTCCTGTCAATTATGCCATTCTTCGGGGAGCGGTGTACTGCATTTCCGGCTGGCGCAAAACTTCGGATTGGTATAAGAACCTGATGACTGCTCAAGAGGTCGAGGTACTCCTACCAGGAAGAGCCATTTTTGGCAGTGTGGCTGAGGAAACCGACCCGGAGACGCGCCGCCTGGTTATCAGACAGGTGCTGAAGAATGCCGGGTTCGCCGGGTTCTTTGAAGGGTACAACCCCTGGAAAATCACTGATGAAGAATTGTTGACTAAAACTGCCGAACTGCCGCTGCTGAAGATCACTCAGGTGGGGATTGGAAACGGATCGAGCGACCCGGCGGGCTGGGGATGGATCAGCGCGGGATTTCTGCTTGTGTTGATCATTGTGTTGTTGATCATTTTGTTATGACCCGGTAAAAATGAGGTTTGTTGATTATGGAAACAGGTAACATAAAGCGGATCCGCTGAGATCCGCCTTACATCAAAAAAATTTGAGAAATTACCCAACAACGCTTAAATTAACTACCTGTATGCAATTTCCAAAATCTAATAAATAAGTTGTTGTGGAAGTACTCTATAATATTATCTTCGACCTTAATCTCCTACCGAGTCTATCGTGGTGGCATAAGTCCCCGCGAAAACGGGGACTTAACCTGGTAAGTTACTGGATCATTTAGTGGAGTTAGCCAATCCATTTAAGTAGTGCGTAAACTCCGTTATGGGTGATGGTGGTACAGGCAAGAGAGTAGCCAGTCTCTACTGGTGAAATGACCAGGGTGCGCATTAATTTCCATTGCGTCCCAGTCCATTCTGCCACTTTTCCATTCCATCCGCGGTTGAATGCCCTAAACGGGAAACAGGCAATCAACTTTCCAGAATCGAAACTGCTGATCTGGTAACCTTCCCCTTCAAATTGTTTTTCACCGTTGTTTGTAAATCCTACAGGAACGATCATGCCGCTTTTTATTGTGGTGGTACCGGGCAAATTTACCACGGATATTGTGTTGGAGGTGTATGTTTCATCACCGGAGACCCAGGTAATACCCGCGGCGACTAGACTGCCTGGTAATGCATTAGCCTCAACGCGGCCAGATGAGGTAAAGAGTACCGCAATGACAAAAAAGAAAGTCAGAAGCGAAACATAGAATCTTTTCATTTAATTCTCCTTATTAACTTGTGGCAAAAAAATATCTTTGATTAATTTTTTTTTTACCGCCAATCAATTATTGATGCAACGGCCAGATAAAAAAATGATATTTATTTACTCTACTTAAGAACGAATTTACGGCTCAATATCAAAAAAGTTTTTATCCTGAATCTACTATATCTTTTTGGCCAACTTTTTCAATCAGTGGGAGACTCAATCATATGTAAGCGAATATCATGAAAGGCTGTCAGTGTTTGGACTACATCAATAGATTTGAAAACGACTCAGGATAATAAAATAGGTTAAAGGTTTTATAAAAGAAGAAATTTTACTGTCGGAAAATGATTATGGAATGGATTTTTCGATTGTTCCTGCCTGGAATTCTTTATGTAATCATGTGAACGCGATCTTCCAACGAGCAGGGGTTGGCTTTTTGGATGGGGAGTACCATCCATGCCACTTTTCATATAAAATCTGACTTTGATCGTAAAATTTACGAAAATCAGATAATTAAAGTCTACAATTTATATATTGGAATTTGTTTTAAACCAAGCTGATTCATGGTTGCTTCCTGTTTTATCTGGAAAATGATCTAAAAAACAGGAGAGGATCTGAATCATCTTCAACTGTAAGTGGATTCAATGGAGGGAAGATGAAGAGCTATGATTACCTGATCCTGGGTGGGGGCATGACCGGAGCTGCGGCTGCCGCAGCCATCCGTGAGATTGACCCGGCAGGGAGCATCGGCATGATCAGTGCCGAAGACCACCCGCCGTATACCCGCCCGGCTTTATCCAAGTCGCTGTGGCATGGCAAACCGGAAGCGAGCATTTATCTACCGCTGCCGGAAAAGAATTTTGATCTATTTGAAGATACCACGATCGTGGCGCTGGACGCGCAGAAAAAGGTACTCACCGACAAAAAAGGGGACACATACGGTTATCACAAGCTGCTGCTTGCCAGCGGTGGTACTCCGCGTGAGATCGCCGGCGCGCCAAAGGAGATCGTTTACTATCGCACTCTGGATGACTTCCACAAGATCAAAAATTGGACAGGCAAGGGCAAGCGCATTGGCATCATCGGCGGCGGGTTCATCGGTTCTGAGGTCGCGGCTTCGCTGGCAGAACAAGGTGAGCAAGTGATCATGGCCTATCTGGAAGAGAGCATCGGCATCCGGGTTTATCCGCGTGACCTTTCGGAATATGTGACCAGTTATTTCCGGAAGAAGAACGTTGAGGTGCATCCGAAATTCGAGATACAGGGCGTGGAAAAACGCGGTGAAAAGCTGGTGATGCGTGCCAAAGACGGTCAGGAGATCGAGGTGGACCATGTGATCGCCGGGCTGGGGATTATTCCAAACACCGAAGTGGCTGGAGCTGCCGGGGTGGTTATCGCTGCACCCGAGGGCGGCCGTGGGATCGTGGTGGACGAATATTTGCACACCAACCTGGCTGGAGTCTATGCGGCCGGCGACGTGGCCAGTTTCTTCAACGCGGTGCAGCAGCGTCAAATGCGGGCGGAGCATGAAGACAACGCGCTGACGATGGGGAGGATCGCTGGTTTGAATATGGCCGGGGAGAAAAAAGCTTATGTTCACCAGCCCTATTTCTATTCTGACCTGTTCGACCTGGGTTACAACGCGGTTGGCGAACTGGATGCTCGCCTGGAAATCTTCTCTGATTGGGTGGAACCCTACCGGAAAGGTGTTATCTATTACATGAAAGACCACAAAGTGCGGGGGTTGCTGCTTTGGAACATCTGGGGACAGTTAGATGCCGCACGCAATCTTCTGAGCGATGGTAAAAGTTATACACAAGAGCAACTAAAAGGCTGCATCACGGAATAAACTGCGGATAAAAAAGAGCGGAGCTGGCTCAAACCAGCTCCGCTCTTTTTAGTCGTTCAATCAGGAAGCAGCGATTTCATTTGATCAAAGATGAATTTGGCAGCTTTTTCGGGAGCAAAACGTGTGAATAAGTTCAGCATCTTTGAGTCACTTCCTACAAATATCTGGTACTTATTCTTTTCGATCCCATCAAGAATAATCTTTGCCGCCTCTTCTGGAGCGGTCGTCTTCATTTTGCTTCTATCTACACTGTTTGATTGTTCCGGTGTCATTACGCCAGAATTCACCGAAATATTCGTACCGATGGCACCGGGAAAGATCACAGTAACATGGATGTTGGTATTTAATAGCTCAGAGTGCAGACCCTCTGTAAACAGCTTAACAGCCGCTTTTGAGGCTCCATAAAGGGTCTGACCAGGAACAGGTAAGAACCCTCCCATACTGGATACATTGGCGATATGTGCTTCAGGCCGCTTCATCAGATAAGGCAGGAATGTTTTAGTCATATAAAGCATTCCAAAGAAGTTCACGTTCATGACCCGTTCGATTTGCGGATAGGTCAGATCATTCAATCTCACAAACGGTTGAATAATGCCAGCGTCATTGATAAGACCATCCACGCTGCCGTGCAGATTGATCAACTGTTCGGGTAGAGCTTCGACGGCTTTTTGATCAGTGATATTGACTACGTGTGTCGAGATCTTGCTGTTAAATTCTCCGGCCAGGGTTTTTGTTTCCAGAAGGGCTGGTTCGCTGATATCCAAAGCAGCCACGTGTGCTCCCTTTCGGACCAAAGCGAGAACTAACTGCCTGCCAATACCGTTTCCTCCACCAGTAACAACGAAAACCTTATTGAAGACTTTCATTTTTTCTCCTTCCCAGACGCTACCACATTTCTTTATTGGAGAGTATTTTCTCCTATTAGATTCAATTGTACAGATCAATAATAAGAAATATGATAGAAATTATCCATAAAACAGAGAAGAGAATTTAAGGTTGGATACACAGCAAATTTTATCTGTAAACCTAACACCTTATGCCTTACATTTAAATCAAAAGATCACCGCAAGGGGATCTTTTGCAACGATGAAGTGCCTCAGCAGAGAGTCAAAATCCGGTTTGAAGCACCTGTATCCTTTTGGGTATTGAAAGGGCGGTTTAAATCAAAAGACCACCTTGCGGTGATCTTTTGCAACGATGAAGTGCCTCAGTAGAGAGTCAAAATCCGGTTTGAAACACCTGTACCCTTTTGGGTATTGAAAGGGCGGTTTAAATCAAAAGACCACCTTGCGGTGATCTTTTGCAACGATGAAGTGCCCCCACAGAGATTCGAACTCTGGTTTGAGCCTTGAAAGGGCTACGTCCTGGTCCCCTAGACGATGGGGGCATCAACGAGCAAGATTCTACCAGACCCTGACCAAATGGTCAAGAAATTTGTCTAAATTTGTCTAAATTTATCAGAAATTTTGTCTAAATTTGCAAAATTGTTCATCTACCGGATTGTAAATCACATTCGCACATGAATCTGATATTTTAGGGCCATTTTTTGACTTTTCTCTCCATTTATGCTATTCTTCTTGTTCAAGTTAAATTATTAAAATATATTCCCAAGAAGGGTTTTTGATCTATGCAACGAGAGCGAGTCTCAGATAATGTTTACTGGTTCCAAAGCGAAATCTATGCTCAGGTGACTGCCGGAGCGATTACCGGGCCACAATGGGCTGTGGTAATCGATACCCTGGCCATACCAGAAGAAACGATCGAAATGCGCAATTATATAGAAGACCAATTAGGCGTTCCGGTCCGATATGTGATCAACACACACTATCACGCAGACCATTGTTGGGGAAATTGTTTTTTCCCAGGGGCAACGGTGATTTCACATAAGCTGTGCCGAGATATGATCGAACAAAATGGACAAATTTCTCTGGATAACGCCAAGAAACAAAACCCGGTTTTCAAGCAAGTGAAGTTGGTTTTACCGCATATGACTTTTAGTGAAGGCACGTTGTCACTACGGGTCGGCAAAAAAACCCTAGTGATGCAAATGGCACCGGGCCATTCAAAAGATGGCATTTCGGTTCTAATTGAAGAAGATCGGGTCCTTTTTGCCGGTGATTCCTTTATGGCGCTCCCTTATTTTGTTGATGGGAATCCGGATGAATTGAGCGCGACGATCAAAAAAATTGGCAAAATGGGTTTGGAGAACATCATTCAGGGGCATGGTGATATTATTCTTCGCGGTGAGATCGAAGAAGCCACGCGTGAAAATTTGGCATATATCAACGCGGTTCGCAAGGCAGTACGTTCTGCCGCAAAAAAACGTGAACCATTGGAAGCGCTTGCCGAAATCAACATCGAATCGTGTGGCAAAAGCCGGGTTAACTTAGGCGGTTTAGCCGAAGATCTTCATAAACGCAATATCAAGTATTTGTATCGTCATGTGGCCGAAGAAAACGAAGCTGCTGCACAATAACCGATAACTAATGACCTCTCGCATGAGAGGTCATTTATTTTCCTTATTTATTTTGTTCAGAGGGAATCGTTTTTTGTCCCCGCTTTTGTAATAAAGCGCGCAAACCCACAGTTCGTTCCGTACCATTCATTAATCGTGCAAGGTTTGGCAGCAATGTATAAATGACGATTGCCAGTGAAGCTGCTCCATATACCAAATATTCCCATGGTCCCAAACCTTGTGCTGCATTATAGGCAAAGATCACCAGTGAAAAGAAAGCGATACTGATCGTGGTCAGCGAAGCATATCCAATTCCCAGGTAAACCAGCAGGACCAATGGCAGAATAATTACCAGGCCAACTGGCCACAGCGCTACTGCTCCACCCAAGGTTGTCGCCCCCCCTGCTCCACCGCGAAGACGAATTTTGCCCAAGGAATTACGTTCGATCAAGAAAATTGAGAAGATCTGCCCAATTACAGCCAGGATCACAGCAATAACCTTCATCCAGATACTGCCTGGCAAGATCAAATACGCAATGTATGCAACAAGAATCCCTTTGCCGCCATCCAAAATAGCCGTCATTACTCCAGCCAATGGACCGGCTGCGCGAACGGTGTTTGTTGTACCCACCCGACCGCTGCCGACTGTACGGACATCTATCCCTTTTAAGATCATCACAATCAGATATCCAACCGGAATCGCTCCGATCAGGTAAGAACTTACTATTACGAATAGAACTTGACTGATCATTCAATCTCCATGAACAATAGTTATAACCCTGACTGGTTGGATTGGATTCGAAAGGATAATTATTTTTATGGATACTAAAGGAGGAAAGAAAGGATAAAAAACATTGAAAAAGCCAGGGTTGGTTCGATCCAAAGTTTACCGGCAGTTTCATTTTCTTCAAAATTTGCTGCCAGGCTGGTAAGTGCATACACCAAACCTAAAAGGATTAGTCCAAAAGGAATTGGTTTGATTGGAAAATAAAAAAGGCAGATCGCAGCCTGCGCGATGATCAAAGTGATCGTCACCATCCAGGGGATCAATCTCTTATCCGGTATACGTAAATTCAAGGTGCGGGCACAGAATAAGGTCACTGCAGGCACAATGGCGCTTAGTACTACGTAAAGCCTGAACCCGGCTCCACGCAGCGTGATCGCCAGGATCAAGAATAAAACCATCGAGACCACCGTTAAACTAACAATGGATAATGGAAATAAAACATCTCTTCGGTCGACGGAAATGTATTCAGAAACTAGCACTACCACAAAAAGCAGCCCGCCCATCGCGAAAATGACCCACCAGGCAGCACTTACCGCGATTTCGTTTAATGGCACGCCGATCACCAAAGCCGTCAGCGCAGGCAAGAGCAAATGCCGCCAGCGTTTTTCCTCTCTCAGGTGTGGGTGTCCGGCAATAACCCAATCGCTTCCAGCCGCAGCCATGCCTGAAACCAATATCGAAACGATGGTAAAAAAATTGATGTTTGCGACAAACAAGAAACCCGGAAACTGAATAGTGATGGAATTTTCTGGAATATGGATAAACGCGGCAGTTGAATAAGCCAGCAATACCATGGCGGTAACAATGCTTAATCGTCCTGAATCAGGTAAGTAGCGGTTTTCCTGCATTATTTTATTCTACACTTTCCCTACTTATTCCGCGAGGGCAATATTTCCATAGATTTGGAAAATACCTCTAGATGGGTAATCGATGAACGAATCTCGCCTTTTATTGCCTAGAACATAATAGAACGCCACTCCTATGGTAAAATTACTATTCGTATGAAAACGCCTCCAAACCTCACTGATTCACATCCACCTAAACTTATATCTACATTAATGGGTGGATTTAATACTGTTGCCAGCAACATTTCACTTATTGTGCTGCCGGTGGTTTTAGATTTGGTTCTTTGGCTGGGTCCTAAGCTAAAGCTCGAAAGCCTCCTCACCCCTCGTCTCATCGATCTGACGAATACTATTCTCAAATTAGAGACTACAGATTTACAAGAGACTATTAAATCCTCTCAAACCATCTGGACTCAGTTACTCAGCCAGTTCAATCTGAATATCATGGTACGCACATTCCCGGTGGGAGTACCAAGCTTGATCGCTCGAGAAATGACCATTGATTCACCTCTTGGAAACAGCTTGCAGTTCCAGGTGGCCACCATCGAAAACGCATTTCTCATTCTCATCGGCCTCCTCATTCTGGGCTTTTTTCTGGGAAATTTCTATTTCAATGCGCTTTCACGTTATACAGCCAAACCGGCTGAAAAATTGGAATTCAAGAAATTAATGTTCCAGTTTGGACAGGGACTGGTCATGGCATTGATCCTGGCTGCAGTGATCTTGATCATTTCAATTCCTGGTCTTTTACTGCTTTCAGCGATCTCCCTTGCCAGTGGAAGCGTCGCAAATTTCATTTTACTGATCGCAATTTTTGCGCTCATGTGGCTGGTATTGCCTTTGGTTTTTGCTCCCCATGGTGTATACGTTCTGAATCAAAAGGCTTTTCCTTCTATGCTTCTTAGCATACGCATGATCCGCTTTTTTCTGCCCGGGACAGGAATGTTTATTATCACTGCCGTTCTTATCAGCGAAGGGCTGAATATGGTTTGGACAATTCCAGGAGCAACTTCTTGGTTAACCTTGATCGCGATCTTTGGTCACGCTTTTATTGTGACTGCCCTTTTAACTGCTAGTTTTATTTATTATCGTGAGGGGCTGCGCTGGATGCAAGAAATGATACAACGCATGTCAACTCCGATGAGCAAGCCTGAAAATGGAGGCCCCTTTGGAACAACCCGTCAATAATTTACCTTCTTATGGTGCAAAAGATATTCAAGTGCTCGAAGGCCTGGAAGCAGTGCGCCGCCGCCCGGGTATGTACGTAGGCGGCACAGATATTAAAGCCCTCCATCATCTCGTCTATGAAGTGGTGGATAACTCCATTGATGAAGCCCTGGCTGGCGTTTGTAATAACATCGAAATTACCATCCATGCCGACAGCAGCGTTTCTGTTTCGGATAACGGCCGCGGTATCCCCGTAGATATTCACCCTGAAAAGCACAAATCAGCGCTCGAAGTTGTCATGACGGTCTTACATGCCGGCGGCAAATTCGGTCACAACAGCTACAAAGTTTCCGGCGGTTTGCACGGTGTGGGTGTTTCAGCCGTAAACGCGCTCTCTGAATGGTGCGAAGTCCAAGTTTATCGTGACGGCAAGATCAATTTCCAGCGCTATGAACGCGGCATCCCTCAGGAGCCGGTCAAAGTGATCGGTGAATGTGACATTGCCAAAACCGGCACCACCACGACCTTCCGCTTTGACCGTGAATTGTTTAAAGGGGAGATGGACTTTAGTTTCAATACCCTCATCCAACGGTTCAGAGAGATGGCCTTTGTCACCCGCAATGTCAAGATCAAACTGGTGGATGAGCGCGACCCCCAGCGTGAAGCGACCTTCCTGTTCGAAGGCGGTATCTCTTCCTTTGTTCGTTACTTGGACCGCAATCGCGAGGTTCTGCATCCCGTTTTCTATGTTGAAAAAGAAATCGAAAATATTGGTATTGAAGCGGCCGTTCAATATACTGATGCGTACAGCGAATCGATTTACTCCTTCGCCAACACCATTAACACCATTGACGGCGGTTCCCACCTCACCGGTCTGCGCACAGCTATT
>Ga0182021_10005307_pt1 | contig 15231 bp, 13 predicted proteins | sample 612E3MmetaG_FD_120493 | JGI IMG/M metagenome (GOLD analysis project Ga0182021, IMG submission 120493) | Permafrost microbial communities from Stordalen Mire, Sweden - 612E3M metaG (Illumina Assembly) | ecosystem: Environmental > Terrestrial > Soil > Wetlands > Permafrost | place: Sweden... | reverse complement strand
TGTAAACAATATGTTACTGCCGCTTCCCAGAATAAGAAACGGATAGAGGGTTTCTTTGCGGTTTCTGAAGAGGTTAGCGGCTTCCTTTTCCGTTTCGATGGTGATGAGGTTACGAGCCCTGTAATTGAGAGAGAATGTATTGTACTCCTTAAGGGATATGTCTTTATATATTTTCAAAATGTTTTTTTGTAAAAATATATAAACCGTTCTGAAAAAGAATAAGATAATAACCTATTTCCCTTATTAAATAAGCAAAGTCACTAGCAGGGACACAACTCACAAACAGGCCCGGGTACTGGAACACCTGACGCACTGCCTGGAAACAAGCCTTTTGCATAGAGAGCAACTTTCTACTTTTCCAGCTTTTTCAGGATTTCCATTATAATCGCATTCTGGTTTTCCAGGTGCATTAGAATTGTCTCTATTTCAAGTTCGGCTTTTGTATTCACTTCAAAATCAGCTTCAGCTCTTGCTTCTGCATGATCGCTTTGAAGGTTCTGTCCGATCATGATCAATGGCATCAGGAAGATCTGAATCATGTTAGAGATAAAAAGCCATAACACAAATGCCGGAAAGGGGTCGAATCGTGACTTTTCAGGTGCAAGAGAATTCCATCCCAGCCATGTTGCTGTCCAGATGAAAATAGCGAAAAAGAACCCCATTGTACCTATATGTTTTGTGATCCACAGGGCAAGCCGGTCAAGTGGGGATAACTTTTGTCTGGTTATAATATTTGCATTCGTGATAGGTTTACGGAGGGCTATCAGTTCCTTTAATGTTTTTGGTTCATGGGCTTTCATGGGAGTATTTTTATTTTCTAGTTTAAAGGCTATACTATTCTTACAGTGAAATATAAAGATTATACATTCCCTACTTTATTTACGGAAGAATGCTCACAGCGTCATGAATCAGATTCATCATACCGGCCGGAGGATTGATTCCGAGATAAAAAACAAGCGCCAGAAGAAAATATTGGGAATATGTTTCTGAAGGATCCGGATTTTCTAAAGCAGGAAGCAGATCCTTTGTCTGATTGAATAAAATAAATAAAAAGTTTTTTGCAAGACTGTAAATACAGATGGTCAGGAAAAACAAGGCAAGAATAAAAATAATTATGTGAGAGGAGAAGAACAAGGCTTTAAATATCCAAAATTCAGTAACAAACAATCCTGAAGGTGGCATGGCAATTATGGCAATAAGTATCAACAGAAAAACCATGGCACCGGGCAAATTTCTTTTAAAATAATTTCCGGTTTCATTGATCATGTAAGTGCGAAAATTGCGATGAAACTGGTCAATCTGGTAGAATAAACTTGATTTGACAAAAGAGTGAAGCACCATATGAAAAATTGCGGCAAAATATCCAATTCCACCGGAAGCGAGTCCGATTGCTGCCAATCCCATATGTTCTATGCTTGAATAGGCGCTCATGCGTTTCAGATGATTAACTTTTAAAAGGTAGGCTGCTGACACGATAATTGAAATTAATCCGCATGCAAATAATACGTTGTTCATCCAGTGCAGAATAGATGTATGGGCAAACATTGAATATGTCCGAAAAATTGCAATGAATCCGACATTCATCAAAGTGGTTGATATAAATGCGCTTATAGGCGGAGGAGCTACGGTATGGGCATCAATCGCTGCAGTATGCATCGGGAAAAGTCCCATCTTGGTGCAGAACCCGATAATCATAAAAAGAAAAACAAATTTCAGCCAGGAGGGATCTACTTGCACCAGCTTAGTCTGTATGGCTTTGAATGAGAACTCAATTACATCCGATTCCTCCATCGCAATACTTAACAAAACGATGCCGATAAAAGTTATTGTTATCCCAATTGAACAGATAAATACATATTTCCATGTGGCTTCGAGTGAGAGAGGAGTCCGTTCATGATAAATCAATACTGAAACGCTCAGGGTGGTCAATTCAATAAAAACCCACATTATCCCGATATGAGAAGCAAGATAGGCGCATGTCATAACAATTATCAGAATTATCAGCGCCGCAAAGTAAAAGCTTTGAGACCGGCTGCTGTCTTTCCGGTGTTGAAGGTATATGAAGCTGTGATAAATAGTTGTGTAGCTCAATAAGGTCAGAACACACATAAAAATAATGCCCAGGGCATCGAATCTGAAATAGCCGGCATTTTCCATATTCAAATGGAAATATGCATATATGGTCATCGCAGTTTGAATTGCAAGAAACAGGACAAGAAGCAAAACACGAACCATCCGGTTACGGTTCAGCATTGAAACCACACCGATTAAAAAGCCGGTAATAAGATAATAGCCAAACATTTATATTAATCCCTCAAATCAGTTAAATTATCTACACTCATCTCTTCAAAAGTATTTCCTATCCGGTTCACAAAAACTCCCAGAACCAGTACACTTACAAAAATATCAAGGGTGATTCCTGAATTCACGAGCATCGGCATTTTGTTACCTGCTGAAATTGACAAAATAAATACCCCGTTTTCAATTACCAGGTAGCCCATTATGTGTGTCACGATCTTTTTACGCGTAATGATTATGAAAAGCCCCGAGAACAAAGCCGAAATGGCAACTAAAAAAAACATTTTCTGTATATGGACACCGGTAACAATATTTGATAGAATGAACGAACCAAGAATGATACTGGTGATTATCACAACGGAAAAGAAGTCGGGGACAAAAGGTTGTGCTTCCCGCACAATATTATTTTTCTTTATGATGTAGGTCAGAAATAATGGTATAGCAATTGTTTTGAATACAATTGTCTCAAATAAAATGAAAATAAGGTTGAGGGTGTTGATTTGAATTAGTTCAATAAACGACAACCCGAAAAGTATTATCCCCTGTAACGCAAGAATGTTTATATAAGTGGAAAGCCGGTTGGCTATGCCCATATATATAAGGCTGATGGCAAATGTAATGAGCAGAATATGGGTCATTTAATAATCATTATTATTTCAAAAATATATTCCCAGTATAAGGAGTGCAGTAAAAAAAATCAATAATGAAACTGACGTAATCGTGAAAATAAACTGAGGATTATGACTCATCCTGAATCTTGCCATAAAAGATTCCAGAGTTCCGACAACAATCGCAAAAAGAATTTGCACAGAAATAAAGATTGGCATGGAAAAATACCACTCATTACCGGGAGTCAGAAACAGGTTTGCAATTATAGCGCCATACATGGCAAATTTCAGATTGGTGACATAAAAGATCAGCCCAAGATCGAAGCCACTGTTATCAAGTATCATAACCTCATGTATCATCGTCAGTTCCAGATGTGTATTGGGATCATCAACAGGCATCCGGCTATTTTCAATCATGGCAATCAAAATCAGGACAAACGAGGCTAATGTCCCGATTGCATAAGAAATATAAGAACCGAAATGGATACTTGTAAAAATATCAGCAAACGAAGTAAACCCGGTAAGTAATGCAAGTGACCCCATTAGTATGAAGAATGCTGGTTCTGCAAGCAGGGAGTACAGGGCTTCACGACTTGCCCCCATACCTTCAAAGCTGCTTCCGGTATCAAGAGCGCTGATAATACTGAAAAATTTACCGACAGCAAGTAAATATGCGAAAAGTACGAAATCGCCATTAAAAGATAATATACCTTTCTGATTTCCAAATGGTATAAACATAATAGAAATCAGAACTGACGCAAAATATATATCAGGAGCGATTTTAAAAATAAAACTGGTGGTCCGGCTATACACGCTTTCTTTTCTTAATAATCGCCAGATGTCTTTCATGGGTTGAAAAATGCCAGGTCCCTTTCTTCCGGAGAAAATGCTTTTTGTACGGATAACAATCCCTGTAAAAAAGAAACTGGTTGCAATAATTAAAATCAAACCTAACCCGGGCATATTATATCTGTTTAAACAGGTTAACCAAATAGGCCGCCAGACCACTCAGAATCGAAAAGATCACAACAATAAAAATGAAAATCACACCATATAATAAATAGTGCCGTACATTCCCGTTTTGAATGAATCTTACACGCGCCATAATTTTATTCATGATTCTTAAGGGAAGATCTATGAAAACGGTTTCAACTTTATCATATGGGTGTGTATGTGAGTGAATCGGCTTTGAAAACACACCTTTAATATCTTCTTCCTTTTTATTCATCTGCAGCATTGGTCCTATTAGTTTTCTATAACTGCGAACATACGAACTTGCCGTATACTGCATTTTACTGCCGGGTGCTGCATATCCACAACCCCAGGTCGGACCAAAGACCATTTTCCTGTTTCGTGAAACAAAATATTTTAAGATTCTTATAGCCACAATTGCAAGCAAGAATGCCCATGCAACAACGCTCACCGACTGGAGATTACTTATCATTTTTAATTCCGGATATCCAACACTCAACCCGGATGTAAATAAACTGACAGGATTTATTAAGATCCTGATGAACATCTGTGGGAACAAACCGATAATCAATATAAAAAGAAAAATAAGATAGCCGGGTAATAACTTCATCGGTTCAGCTTCCTTAATTTCATGATCTGAATGGATTCGTTCCTGACCCAGAAAAATGATCCCGAAAGCCTTTGTAAAACACAGCAGCGCCAGTCCGCCTATAAGCACAAGTGATGAAATAGATATGATAAAAATAGTTGTCAATGACAGTGAACCTGAATGGATGCCTTCAAAGAAGCCAAGGTATATCAGGAACTCAGAGATAAACCCGTTAAATGGCGGCAAACCGCAAATTGCCAAAGCTGCAATAAGAAATAAAATGGCCGTCTGTGGCATTTTTTTAATCAATCCCCCCATGCTGTCAATGTTCAGGGTATGAATAGTCTGATAAATTGTACCTGCTCCGTAGAACAATAACGACTTGAACAATGAATGGTTTAAAGTATGCAATAAGGCTCCCGCAAATCCGGCAAAGGCAAGATACTGGTTATTTATCCCGATGCCTATTGCTCCCAGACCAATTCCCATTCCGATAATGCCGATGTTTTCTATGCTGTGATAGGCGAGTAATTTTTTAAGGTCATGCTGGACAATTGCCAGAATTACACCATATACACCTGATATTATTGACACTATCAGAATGAAATATCCTATAATCAGATAATTCTGGTTCACCAGCAGCAACATCCGTAATATACCGAAAATTCCAAGTTTTATAATGACTCCCGACATAACCCCTGATATATGAGCCGGGGCCACGGGATGGGCGTAGGGCAGCCATGTGTGGAATGGCACAAAACCTGCTTTAATTGCAAAACCGATAAAAAAACACAAGTACAGAACAAGACTTATTGCCGGGTTTACAGAAGTACAGTACCTGCTGATTGCATTGAAATCATAAGAATTGGTTCGGACACTCACCCAGATAAGCCCTGCAATAAGAAAAAGCATGCAGATATGCGATTGTATTAAATAATTTATGCCGGCTTTTAAAGTTTCCGGTTTACTGTATTCAAATATGACCAGTATGAAGGTAGTAACTGCCATTATTTCCCATACATAAAGGAATGCAAGACTGTTCTGAATGCAGAATATACCTATCATGCTGGCATGATTAATAATAAAACAGGAAAAATGCAGAGTTATCATTCCTGATTTATTTTCATAGAGCTTCAGGTAACGTCTGCCGTAAAGTATACCGGTAAGAACAGTAAAGTTCATTATTAAAATAAACCAGCCTGAAAGTGCATCTACTCTGATGGGGATCTCGCCAAAAATTGATCCGCCATTTATTATTTCCTGAAACGGATGTCCCGAAATGGCGCTGACTGCTACCCATGAGCTGATTCCTGCATTTACTAATACGGAACCAAGAGCTATATTTCCTGCCCGGGCCTCTTTTGAAAAGATGATAATCAGGATGAAAATCAATAGTGTGATTACTATACAGAAACTAAAGCTCATTCGGGCTATGGGTTGAACTTAATCGAAGATAACATTGACATGCGCAACTTCTGGAAAAAGTTCAAAAGTAATTAAAGAGGTTGAATAACACAAAAATATTCCACTTCTGATATTTAGATCGCCATCTTAATTGGTCCTCAAACCTTTTCGATTAATGTTTTTTATTAATTTTGCACCCGATTTCAAAAGCAGTGGAACCAATAAAGAAATGATGATTTATGGGGGCAACAAATTAATTGGTCTGCTTTTATTAACAATTGTTATCAGGGCCTTTGGAAAGAATATTTTAAAAATCTTACCCTACTAACATGAGCTTTCTAATAATAAATAACCAGCAGGCGGTACCGGTCAGAAACATTCCGGAGACGTCATACGATTTGTTTTTTGACAATAATATTTCTTCTCTGGAATACCATCCGGAACGACATTGTGTTTTATATTTCGGTTACAGGAAGGGTACCCGGATACAACTGATTTGTTGTATTGCAGATGATCTTCAGCATAACATATTGGTTTCGTCCACAATAGTAAACAGTGATGCTATGCTCAATTCATTCTCTGCTAAAAACCTTTCTTTCGAAAAATTTGAACGGGAAATACATGAGAATTTTGGTGTTGGTTATGTTGATCATCCATGGTTGAAACCGGTTCGTTATGCTGAAAACAGGGCAGATAAATCCAAAACAATTCCTGATTACCCGTTTTTCAGTATTGACAGCGAAGAGCTTCATGAAGTCGGAGTGGGACCGGTTCATGCCGGTATTATAGAACCCGGACATTTCAGATTCGTTTGTAACGGTGAACAGATTTTGCATCTCGAAATACAGTTAGGTTATCAGCACCGGGGCATTGAACAACTTTTCCTGGATAAGAAGAAGCTGATTCAACGAACTACTCTTGCTGAGTCTGTTGCAGGAGATAGTGCAGTCGGCCATACAAGCGCATTTGCTTATTTGCTGGAAAGTCTGAGCGGAATTGTACCCGTTCATGAAATTCTTTATTCACGGACCCTTGCACAGGAATTGGAACGCATAGCTGTTCACACAGGCGATCTGAGTGCAATCTGCACTGATGTTGCATACCAGCTGGGTAGTTCAGTTTTTGGCAGGCTTAGGACACCAATAATAAATTTTTTCCAGGAATGGTGTGGTAACAGATTGGCGAAAGGTTTGATCCGGGCAGGATACAATCCATATCCGTTTAATAAAGTTTCAGCTGACAGGCTGAATGCAATTTTAAATGCCTTTGAACCTGATTTTATCGAAATGAATAGTGAGCTTTCCAGGTTACCCAGTGCATTATCGCGATTTGAAAGAACAGGCGCATTAAAGTATGAACAGTTATTATCCATTGGCACGGTTGGAATGTCTGCAAGGATGAATGCACTGATGAGGGATATAAGAATATCACACCCCTATGGCTTATATCCGGATTTGATTCACGATCCTATAATTAAACATCATGGTGATGTGTATTCAAAGGTACAGATAAGGAAGCAGGAGGTATTGCAGTCAATTTCGTACTTAAGGCAATGGCTGAATCAGATTCCTGAATCTGGTAAATTTGAGGATGCTTCCATTTCACTTAAACCTGATTCATTTGCGATCTCACTTACCGAAGGTTGGAGAGGTGAAATATGCCATGCAGCCATCACCGGTGAAAATGGTGAACTCGTAATATACAAAGTAAAAGATCCTTCGTTTCATAACTGGCTGGCATTGGCATTGGCAGTAAGGAACAATGAGATTTCTGACTTCCCGGTTTGTAACAAGAGTTTTAACCTTTCGTATTGCGGTCACGATCTTTAAAACACAAAAGTGCAACTATATGTTAAACACATTAAAAATATTGTATCACCAGGGGAAACAATACATACCTGATCTGAGAATAGCCAAAGTTCCCGGGTTATTCAGAGGTCGCCCTGAGATCAGCTTTGAAAAAACAAAGGGAACGGTACTGGCTGATGTTTGTCCCACAAATGCCATTACACCCGATCCGGTCACGATTGATATGGGTAAATGTACCTTCTGCGGAGAATGTTCCAGGCTCTTTCCGGGGAAGATTAAGTTTACAGCTGATTATAAAATATCTTCAAATGAAAGACAAAGTCTGATAATTCCGGAAGGTCTGGCTGAACCTGTAACTCTTAATCCTGCACTTATCAGAAACGAGATACAAAAGCTTTTCAGAGGATCCCTGAAGCTCAGGCAGGTTTCCGCGGGAGGGGATAACAGCTGTGAACTAGAACTGAATGCCTGTGGCAATGTGAATTTTGATATGGGTCGCTATGGAATTGAATTTGTTGCCTCACCCCGTCATGCAGACGGAATTGTCATTACCGGTCCTGTTTCTAAAAACATGGCTGAACCTTTGCAGATCACATATGATGCCACTCCGTCACCAAAAATAATTATCCTGGCAGGTACTGATGCCATCAGCGGAGGGATTTTTGAAGGTAGTCCGGCTATTGACAGGAAATTCATTGAAGAAAATTATATAGATCTTTATGTGCCCGGAAATCCGGTTCATCCGCTGACATTTATTAATGGCGTTATGGATCTGCTGGGTATCAGAGGGTAAGGGTATGACCTGCCGCGTAGGTTTGTCTTATTACAGCATAAACCTTGTATCATAATCTTGTTGCAATCTTAATAGTAAATTAATTCAAAATTAATTTAGGAACGGTTTGCCTGATTTAATTTTATTGGTCGACCTTTTTAAAATTAATCGATATAAATCAGTATTTTTATTTTATAGTGATTTTACCTCTCAGGTTCCAAAAGTTAACAAATGATACATCATTTAATTAAATGTGCCTTAAGCAATATTTTCCGGAAAAAATCATTCAGCCTCATCAAAGTTATTGGACTAAGCATAGGACTGACAGTATTTTTCCTGTTGTTTTTATACGCCCGGTATGAGAGCAGCTATGACAGGTTTTTCCCTCAGGCAGAAAATACGTATAGAATCCAGATAGAACAATTTCAGGATAACCGCAGACAATTCAATAAGGCTACATCTACTTATTCGATTGGTCCGTTACTTAAGGATAAGTTTTCATCTGTTATTCAGTACGCCCGTGCAGGATTGGAGAAATGTCTGGTCTGCCGTAATGATGTAAAATTTAATGACCAGGAATTGCTATGGGTGGATTCTACATTTCTTAAAGTAATACAGGTTAAGATGGTACAGGGAGATGTCAAAGAGGCTCTCGCTGTTCCATATTCGGTGGTATTGTCTGATGAACTTGCAAAGGTTTACTTTGGTGACGAAGACCCAATGGGACAAGTAATCTATATCAACGAACATCTTCCTTTTATAGTAAGGGGAATTTTTAAATCATTGCCATCCAACAGCCATTTCAATTTTAAACTGTTACTTTCTTTAAGTACCGGAAATGTATTATGGCCCGGATGGGGAACCGATAACAGGGGATGGGGGGGCCACACCTGGCTTTATACTTATCTGACTCTGGCTCAGGGTACTGATGCTGCTGAGCTTGAAAAACAGATTGATCTGCTTGTCGAAGCTCAGTTACCTGATCAGCTTAAAACAGAGAACATTAAACTATTATTTCACCTTCAGAATATCCGTGATATTCATCTGAACTCCAATTTGGAAAATGAATTAAAGCCAAACGGATCGGTACAGAATGTCAGGATGCTTTTCCTGATAGGAGTATTGATTATTGTTATTGCATGGATCAATTTTATCAACATTGGCATTTCCGAAGCATTGGACAGGGCAAAGGAAACTGGAATCCGGAAAGTAAATGGAGCAAAAAAAGGCAACATCATCTGGCAGTTTATGACTGAGGTCTTTATTCTTAATCTGGTCAGCATGATGGTGACAATGATTTTAATATTTACATCGCTTCCATTATTTGAATTTCTGTCAGGACAACCGGTAGGCGGATTTCTTTTTAAAAACCTGTCTCTCCTATGCATAATGCCTCTCATGATTCTGGCAGGCACCCTAATATCCGGATTATATCCTGCTTTTGTCATGTCATCCTTTCAGACACAAAAAGCACTTAAAGGATCTTTATTCAGTGGTAATGAGCGTTTTTCTTTTAAGAAAATACTGGTTGTTATACAGCTGTCTGCAGCAATATGCCTGATTATTTCTGTAATAACCATCTTCAGGCAACTCAACTTTATCAATTCAGCGGACCTGGGTTTTAAAAAAGATTTTGTTGTTGTGATCAATGCTCCCAGGACATTGAACATGGACTCATCCAAAATGAGTAAATACAGGGTTTTTAAAGACCTGATAAAAGCAAACAGTAGCGTCAAAGATGTTGCCAGCTCAACCTTTTCAATGGGCAAAGAATGTCTCAATGAGCTTAATATTAACAAGATTGACGGCAAAGAAATCAGCTATGTCACCCTGAAATTAAATCAGATTGATGAGAGTTATCTTAATGTGTATAGTATAAATCTGATTGCCGGAAAGAACTTTGAATTTCAGAATCGCCAGAATTCTGAACGTGCTATGATAAATCAGACTGCTGTTAAGGTTTTGGGATTTAAAAAAGCAAATGATATTGTCGGGCATTTTGTCACCGATACAAGAAACAGACCTATTAAGATAATCGGTGTAATATCAGATTTTCATCAGGAGAGTTTCCGGCAGACTATCCGGCCAATGATATTCCTTTATGAGCATCCGAATAATTTCGGACAGTATGCTGTGTTGCTAAAGGGCAACAGTTTTCAGAAAGCGATTGCTTATATCGACGATCGATGGACATCTACCTATCCGACAGCACCTTTCGACTTTGATTTTCTTGATCAGCAACTTAAGAGTCTTTATTTGTCTGATGTAAGGTTCGGATATTTGCTTTTTACATTCGCCTTTCTGGCAATTTTTATAGCAAGTCTTGGATTATTGGGATTAATCATGATCCTTGCACAAAAGAATACAAAGCAAATCGGGATACGGAAAATTAATGGTGCAAATTCAAGGCAGATTATGTTTATGCTCAACCGGGATTTTATTCAGTGGGTTGGCCTCGCTTTTGTAATAGCCACACCATTTGCTCTCTACCTTATGCATTCATGGCTTGAGGGATTTGCATATAAAACAAAAATGAGCTGGTGGATTTTTGCACTTGCAGGAGTCATTACCCTTTTGGTGACCTTAATTAGCGTCAGCCTTCATAGCTGGAAAGCTGCAAGGCAGAATCCTGTGGAAGCATTGAAGTATGAATAGTATTTCTTTACACCCACAGGGAGATTTTAATTCTGAACAACCTCAACCGGAATATTGTTATTCTGATAAGGAAGTTTTAAAGTATAAAATTTAAATACTTAATAAGATGAACCTCGAAAATATCTTAAATCGTCTCTGGACTGATTACTCTGATCAGAATCCGTCAGCCGGGAAAATCTTCAAACTGTTTACAGATGAAGGGGAAACAGTTGTTAATGACCATATTGCCTTCAGAACTCTGGATAATCCCATGATAAATATAGATGTTATTGCAAGACAGTTTATTAATAACGGATATGTGCCAAAAGGGGATTATCAATTCAAAGATAAACACCTTTTTGCCAGACATTTTGAATTACCTTCCGATATAACCAAACCGCGGGTTTTCATCAGCCAGCTGATACTTTCCGAATGTTCTGAGTATATTCAGAAAATTTTCAGTGAATCACTGGAAAAGGTTGATCATAACAAGTTTGCCTCCGATGAATTATTATTTATGGGTACTATATTAAATCCATTATCGTATGAAATCTATAACCGTCTCAGAGAGGAATCGGAATATGCTGCCTGGTTTTATATTTTCGGATTTCGGGCAAACCATTTCACTGTAGGGATAAACACCTTGACTAAATACAATAACATATATAAAGTCAATGAGTTATTAAAAAAGAACGGATTCCTGCTGAACAGTTCCGGGGGGGAGGTAAAAGGGACACCCGAAGATCTTCTTCAGCAATCAAGTACCATGGCAGATATAGTAAAAGTAAAATTCATTGAAGGTGAATATGAAGTTCCTTCCTGTTACTATGAATTTGCGCAAAGGTTTCCTGATTCAAGTGGTAAGCTGTATAGCGGGTTTGTTGCAAAATCGGCAGACAAAATCTTCGAAAGCACCCATTTTTACAGGAAAAAATAATTCTCTATAGAATTTAATTTTACTTGCGAACTATTTTAGCAGGCACCCAGCATCAAGCACCTTCCTTTTGTCTTTTGTCTTTTGTCTTTTAATACCCGGCGGCCTGACCGTCTTTTCGTGATTCGGAGGCTCCGAACCAGACTTTATTCTTATCATCCCACATAATTGCCTGGTAACCACCGTATCCACCCAGATCCCATTGAATGGTATGCCCCATAGTCATCAGTTTCTGAACCACTTCAGTACGAAAACCACTCTCAAGAAGAAGAATACCTCCATCGGTCATGTGCTGTCCGGTCGGTTCGGATGAACCAATATGATGGATCCTCGGAGCATCTCCGGCTTCCTGAAGGTTCATTTTAAAATCGATCAGATTAACTACGATCTGCGCATGCCCCTGGGGTTGCATATCTCCACCCATAACGCCAAAGCTGACCCATGGTTTACCGTTTTTTGTTATGAATGCAGGTATTATCGTATGAAATGGTCTCTTACCCGGAGCATACACATTATTATGACCATCATCCAGACTGAACATTTCCCCACGATCCTGCAGAACAAAACCAAGACCGGTAGGACACATCCCCGATCCCATACCACGATAATTGCTCTGGATGAGTGAAACCATGTTTCCGTATTTATCTGCAACTGTCATATAAACTGTATTTCCGGCTTCAATCTTACCGGCATCGTAGATCTTGGCTGCTTTATTGCGATCGATAAGTTTTCGTCTTTCCGCTGCATATTTTTTTGATATCAGTTGTGCAACTGGTGTTTCATAGAAAAAAGGATCTGCGTAAAACTTCGCCCTGTCTTCAAATGCCAGCTTTTTAGCCTCTGTAAAGACATGAATATAATCAGCTGAGCCAAAGCCCATTGCAGAAATGTTAAATCCTTCGAGGATATTAAGTATCTGAAGAGCAGCAATCCCCTGTCCGTTTGGCGGTAGTTCCCAGATCTCATAACCACGGTAAGTTGTACTCACCGGCTCAACCCATTCGGAATGGTGACGCGACAAATCATCGTAAGAAAGAAACCCACCCTGTTGTTTCATAAATGCATCAATATCCCTTGCGATGGAACCCCTGTAAAACTCAGTTCGTCCTCCTATGGCAATTTTTTCAAGTGTGTTGGCGAGTAAAGGATTTCTGAAAATTTCGCCCTTGGACGGAGTTCTTCCTTCGGGCATGAATACTTCTTTAATATTGGGATATTCTTTCAGATTTTCTGCATCTATGTTCAGATAATATGCTATGACCTCAGTTACCGGAAATCCCTCCCTGGCATAATTTATTGCTGGTTGAAGAATATCCTTTATCGGAAGGTGGCCGAAAATGTCATGCATTTCAAACCATCCGTCAACACAGCCCGGCACTGAAACAGGCAGAGGGCCATATGAAGGAATAAACTCATATCCTTTGTCCTTAAAATATTCAAGTTTCAGTGAGCGGGGAGATCTTCCGCTGGCATTCAGGCCATATAGCTTACCTTTTTCGGCGCTCCAGATTATTGCGAACAGGTCACCTCCGATACCTGCTCCGGTAGGTTCCACAACTCCAAGTACTGCATCAGCAGCAATAGCTGCATCGATAGCATTGCCTCCCTTCTTCAGAATGTCCAGGGCTACCTGGGTTGCAAGCGGCTGACTCGTAGCTGCCATGCCGTTTCGTGCAATAACTTCTGATCTTGTAGCAAAATCATGTCCCGTGATTCTGTCCTGTGCCATAGTAACTACTGTTATAATACTGAAAATAAGACATATAAATGAAGTTTTCATCTCAAAACAAATTTTATGCGAAGTTACAAGAATTGGGGATAAGAATTATATGTACCCTTTTATTTTCTTAACAAACCGATAAGTTTGATTTTTATTTGATCAAAGCTTTAAGACGCATATCCTGAGGCATTTTCTCAATAGCATATCTGAGGGAGGTTCTTGGCATTGTTGCTTTTTTGCTGATAACATAATTGAAAACCTCCTCCTGGTGCGCCTGGCTTGCGGCTTTAAGCATCCAGCCATACCCTTTTTGCACCATATCATCCTTATCAGAATGAAGGATATCGGCAATCTCAAATATATCTTCCAGAAATTTACCTTTGCGTGCCGGTACTATGAGCGAAACCGATGAAGCCCTCTTTACCCAGCGATTCTGTGATTTTGCCCATTTCTTTAATCCTGACAGAAAAGACGGGTACATTTCAATAAAAGTCCCGACAGTATGATTGCAGAGAGTATCGCATGATGCCCAGTTACCTACATAATTCCCTATCCATCTCTCAAAAATTTCAAAATCAGGCGGTTCGTAATTCTTTCTTACATTATATGACCAGTTACAGGCAATAAATGACTCTTCCATATAACCCGATTCCCATAATTCGTCACATAATGAGAATACATTTGATTTGCTTTTATCAGTCAGAGCTTTATAATGTTCCTTTCCGATCTGGCTCACAGCCGCAGATTTTATTCCGTACAGCTTCACATCTTCTTTAAAGAATCTTTCACCTGACAGCTTTGTCTTTTCGTCTGCATTCCGCACCAGGTCCAGTCTGATCTTTTCAATAATATTGTTCATTGATATTTCTGCTTTTTAAATGCAACTTACACCAATTATACTCTCACCCTTCAGGGTCGGGCAAAGAAAGAGAAAAATCTGATTTTAGTCCGGATTGTCAAATCAGAGCAAAGAATAACGAAGTATACAAAGTTAAAACCTTATTTTTTTGATTTATGGTTTTGTTGAACAAATTCTTTGAGACATTAGCACCCGGTTGCATATTTCATAATCGCAACCTGGCTTAATCAATATAATTTAAAAATTCGTTTATGACATTTAAAAAAAATAATCCATGTGTAAAGATCAATCAACCGCCTATTGATTCAGCAGCAAATGATTTTGATTATTTTGTTGACCAGTTTGTATTAAGGGAACGGAAGAATATAATTCCTTTCTGGTATATGCAAAGATGGTTTTTTTGCGCCTTCATCCATAAGGTGGAAGATGACAAGAGGTGTAGAATTTTTAATTTTGAACTAAAGTGGACTTTTATTTGGAAACCAGAGGCTATATAGGTAGGATAGGGGGTATTAATTATTAAGTTTGCCGTTTGATCTGACAGATACAATAAAATTATTCAAAGTGATGAATGAAAATGAACAGGATGATTAAGATTAAAATAGTTTCCCCTGACAATATCCGTATAATTGA
>Ga0182021_10005306_pt1 | contig 15234 bp, 9 predicted proteins | sample 612E3MmetaG_FD_120493 | JGI IMG/M metagenome (GOLD analysis project Ga0182021, IMG submission 120493) | Permafrost microbial communities from Stordalen Mire, Sweden - 612E3M metaG (Illumina Assembly) | ecosystem: Environmental > Terrestrial > Soil > Wetlands > Permafrost | place: Sweden... | reverse complement strand
TCCTTCCCATTATTATTGTCCTCATTCTCATGCTCGTTTTTCGCTGGAGCAGCCCCCTGGCCGGCCTGGTCGGCTGGTGCTGCGGCTTGCTAGTAGCATGGTTGGCCTTTGGCCTCAACTGGCCCGTTTTTTGGGTTTCGCAGGCCAAAGGGCTGATGCTTACCTTTAATGTCATTCTGGTTCTCTGGCCCGCCATCTTTCTTTACAATATTGTCGATCAGATCGGCGGCGTTACTGCCATTGCCCTGGCCTTACAGGGCATGGTCCACGACAAAGGCTGGCTGCTCGTCTTGCAGGCCTGGATGCTTTCCGCCATCATCGAATGTCTGACCGGCTTTGGCCTGCCCATTGCTATGGTGGCGCCGCTGCTGATAGCGCTTGGCGTTTCACCAGTGTTGGCAGTTTCCGCAGTTGCGATAGGCCATCCCTGGGCCAGCAGCACCGGCGGCATGGCGCTTGCGCTGCGCCTGCTGGCTGAGATCACCCACTATACCCCCGAGGCACTTTTCCCGGCATCGGCCCTCTTGCTCGGGCTTTCCATCCTCCTCACCGGGTTGGCAGTCGCCTTTTTGTTAGGTCAAAAGCAGCAGTGGTGGCGCGTACTCATCACAAGCTGCGTAGTAGCGGCAGCCCACTATCTTCTGGGTGTTTCCGGCATGCTTTCGCTGGCGGCTTTGATCTCCGCTGTGATCGGATTCACCGTGGGTGCCTGGTTAAGCCGCAAGCCGCGTGAAGCCAGCCGTACAAAAGCTCCGCTTAATCCCGCCCTGGTGGCCGGCTTGATCGCCTACGGCATCCTGGTCGTGATCATGCTGGTGGTGTCTGTGTTCCCGCCCCTGAACCGTGTGCTCTCCCCCATCGTCTGGACGCTGCAATTCCCGTCTGTTGCCACAGCCAATGGAGTGGTGACCCCGGCGGAAAGCGGCTATCTCTTCCATATATTCACCCATCCGGGTGTACTGATCCTCATCACTATTGCCTTAAGTTTGCTGGCATTTCGCATTTATCCGGCCATCCCCGCCCTGGACCTGAAGAAGTCCCTCAAGGTCACCATGAAGTCGGGGGTACCGGCTGCGCTGGGAACATTGTTCATGATCGGCCTTTCAACCACAATGGAACATGCCGGCATGACCCAGGCCTTGGCCAAAAGCCTGAGCGCCCTGGTCGGCGGGGTTTACCCGCTTTTCGCACCCGTCATCGGCGTCATCGGCTCCTTCGCCACCGGCAGCAATGTCAATTCCAACGTGTTGTTTGGAGCGCTGCAAAAAGAAGTGGCCATTCTGGTGGGCGCCAGCCCGGTTGTGATCCTGGCCGCGCAGACCACCGGCGGCTCGATGGGCAGCATGATCGCTCCGGCCAAACTGGCCGTAGGTACCAGCACCAGCAGTGTCAAAGGCCACGAAGGCGACGTCTTGCGCATCACCCTGCCGATCTGCCTGGCGATTGCCATGATCATCGGCCTGGTCACCCTGCTGATCTCATGACCTTCTCAAAAAGATATACTACTCTCAGAATATTGGCTGCATACGAATTTGTCATTGAATAACAAAGGGGAAGCCACAAACTTTAATGGCCTCCTCTTTGTTGATCTTTTGGTTCAAAAAATTTTATTGGACTATTTCACTTCTTCCAAAACCGCCCGTACGAGTACCCGGTACTTATAGGAATTGCTTGCTTCATCATATCCGCGGCAGGTGACCAGGGTGATATAAGGCGAGTCTTCGTGTTTGAGCACTGAATAGACTGCGCCTGAGTCCACCTCTGCAACTTGCCGGACTTCGTAAATGTACTGCGATCCCCAGGCGTGGACGATCACTTTATCTCCCCACGAAAGTCCAAACAATCCCACAAACGGACCGGGGTTGCCGTTCACATCCACCACGTGACCGGTCAAAACCGAATTGCCAGACATCGTCGGGTAGGCAGTTCCATTCAGCCAACCGACCTGATTCCCCAGCCAGGAGACATCCCATTCGCCATTTGCCTGTCGCGGCACACCAACAATCGGAAGGTTAACATTCAGATGAGGAATCTCCAACCATAGATCTCCCAGGTTAGAATACGCCTTATCCGCAGATTGAACAGAGAGGATCGTCTTACGTAGCGGCGCAAATCCGCTCTTGGGTAATACAGACGTTGCATCTACCGCCGATGCACTGGTCCCTCCCGTTACAGGAATCCTCTGAGTAACCGTCAACACTTCGCTGCCACAGGTACTGGTTGCGCCATTATTGTTGTTGTCGCCGGTGTACACTGCCTGCCAATAATAAGTTCCAGCCGCATTGAATGTGACCGGGTTTGAAGTCTGTATAACACCGCTGGTCACTGTCTTGATTCCTGCAGTCTGGGCATTCACAGTACAGGTATCATTCGTATAGATTGTATAAGTGACCGTACCGATCGCTCCACTGGCAGCCCCAACTAAAGTACCATTGTCATAAACTGTGCTGCCTGTCGTAACAGCACTGGAAGAAAGTGCTGTCGTGATGGTCGGAGAGGCTTTGTTAACCGTCAATACTTCTTCGTTACAGATGCTGGTGGAGGGGTTGAAGCCAGTAACTCCGCTGTATACTGCCTGCCAATAATACGTTCCGGCTGTATTGAATGTGATCGAATTTGAATCCGGCACACCTCCAGCGCTGACTGCCACACTGCCTGCGTTTTGACCATTCAATGTACAGACGTTGTCGGTATATGCAAAATAGGTCACCGTTCCAATGCTTGCTCCACTTAAGGAAGCACTATCATGCACTGCACCCCCAACCGTGATACTGGTAGCAGAAAGCGTTGTTCCAATGCTTGTAGTAGCGTTGGCGGTGCTCGTGCTGGTTAATGTTGCACTGGTAGAACTGGTGTTGCTGCCTTCTGAGGTAACCAGAGCTCCGCTTGGTATTGTGTTCACATAAACGCCAACGTCAGGTGCGGTCACATCCACCTTTATTGTACAGTTGCCACCGCCCGGAATTGAGCTTCCTGCTGCTGGCAAAGTCAAGCTGCCTGTGGTTGACGTCGGTGAGCCACCGCAAGTAGTGGAAAGGTTGGGAGTACCGGCAATTTCAACACCGCTGGGCAGGTTATCAGTGAAAGAAGAATTGAGTGTGGCAGAAGTGGCATTGATATTGCTTAGAGTGATCGTCAGGGTCGAGGTGCCACCTGCTGGGATGCTAGCCAGGCTAAAGCTCTTGCTTATTGTCGGATCACAGAATGGTCGGGAAATGGTGGTGTTGTTTAATGTAACTGCCCCTGTTTCTGCTAAAAATCTGCCATTGACCGTTGAACCGCCGTCATCGGTGATCGAAGCATATGCAAGTATATTTCCTACGAATGAACTGGTTGTACCGAGGGTGGCTGAAGAGCCGACCTGCCAGTAGACATTGCAGGCCTGAGCACCGTTGGTAAGGACAACCTTGCTGCTCGAAGCCGTAATGAGTGAGGAGCCTGCCTGAAAAACGAAGACGGCATTTGGATCACCCTTGCCATCGAGTGTCAGAGTTCCTGTAAGCCCTATTGAGGAGGCGGAGTTATACACACCTGGAATTAAGGGTGACATGGTACCAAGGTCAGCACTGATCGGAGTTGTTGACCCCTGCCCGGCAGCATTGATATAAGCAGCCGCCAAAGCTGTCTTGGCATTTTGCGTATCCGTGTCAGCGGTAGTATGGTTCGTCCCACTGATGAACGTCACAGATGCAAAACCAGGTTCTGTTGATGTTGGAGAGGATCCAGCATCCCCGGTGATCGTCGTTGCTCCAACATTGGTGATGCCTGAGTAAGCCAGAACTGCGAATTTTTCGGCGTTACCCAAATTGATGTGTGCAGCGGCTGCAAAAACACCACTTGTTATTAATGCTAACGCAAGGAAAATAGCCAAGAACGGTACAACTCTCGGAATTGACCAAACCTTTAGTCTTTTCATATTTTATCTCCACCTGGCTTTGTCTTTGAGAAACCTCTTACCGCATGTTTTTAGCAATCATACGGGGTCTTAAACACATTACCCATCGATGACTGCATCTGTCCTAAAAAAAAACTGAATTATTGCTATAAATCCGGGGATTGGAGGTTCCTCCCTAATCTATATTTGTACCGAGATTACACATCGAAATAATGTTGCCATTATAGGAATTGGCGGTGTGATCTGCATCAGCAGAACAGGATCAGCTCCGATCATTGCAGCACTGTCCAAAATGTCAATTTCCAGACATACATCGATCTCTCGGAGGAATCCTTTTCCCTTGAGATTTATCTCCATGACCGTTACAATCACTTTAGTAATTTCAAAATTGTAGAAAGAATTGAAAGATGAATTTACCTGAACAAAATGTCCTCCCTCATATTATCATCGTCGGCGCCGGTTTTGGCGGCTTACGCGCGGCACGCGCGCTGGCTCACGCCCCGGTGCGGGTGACGCTTGTCGACAAAAACAACTATCACCTCTTCCAGCCGCTGCTCTACCAGGTAGCCACTGCCGGCATCTCGCCGGACGAGATCGCTCACCCGGTGCGTGGCATTTTACGCAGCCAGAAAAACCTGGAATTCATCCTGGCTGAAGTCTTTAAAGTGGACCTACCCGGCAAGAAGCTGAAAACCAGCGCCGGAGAAATTGTTTTTGACGCGCTCATTCTGGCTGTGGGCGGCGTGACCCAATTTTTCGGTATCGAATCGTTGGAACGTAACGCTTTTGGCCTGAAAAATATTGGCGACGCCACTTCGGTACGTAACCACCTGCTAACCATGTTCGAGCTAGCCAACCAGGAACCAGACGAAACCGTTCGCCAGGCGCTACTGACCTTTGTGGTCGTGGGCGGCGGCCCTACCGGCGTGGAAACCGCCGGGGCACTCTCGGAATTGACCCACCTGGTGCTTTCCAAAGACTACCCGCGCATGAACATCGATGCCGTCAAAGTGATCCTTCTCGAGGCCTTTGATAAGCTGCTGCCGGCCTTCCCGCCTGAGTTGAGCGAGAATACCCTGCAAGTGCTGCACCGCAAACATGTGGAGGTGCGTTTTGGCGCGGCAGTCACCGATTTCAACGGCGAGCGTGTCACCCTCAAAGATGGCACCATCCTGCCCACCCGCACAGTGATCTGGGCAGCCGGAGTCAAAGCCGCCCCGGTGATGTCCACGCTTGGAGTAGCCCAGGGCAGTCTGGGACGTACTGGCGTGGAACCCACCCTGCAGCTCAAAGATTATCCCTTTGCTTTTGTCATTGGCGACGCCGCCTTGATGTCTGATAAAGACGGCAGACCGCTGCCGATGGTTGCACCCGTGGCCATGCAGCAGGCAGAAGTCGCTGCCAAAAATGCTCTGGCCTTCCTGAACGGAAGTTCACTGAGCACTTTTGCTTACAAAGACCCCGGCTCGATGGCCACTATTGGGCGCCGTCAGGCGGTGGCGAGGCTGGGCAACCTCAAATTTCGCGGAGCCACTGCCTGGCTCATCTGGCTCTTCGTTCACTTGATGCAGCTCGTCGGCTTCCGCAATCGCCTGCTGGTATTGGTCAACTGGGCCTGGGATTATCTCTTTTACGACCGCGCTGTACGCATGATCGGACCCTGCCTGTAAAGAAAGGCAATGAAATTCACACTCTGGTAAAATCGACCCTCTTGATCCATTCAAGAGGGTTTTGCAAAGTATCTGTATAATCAAAGAGTATTGATCTAATCTGATCTATGAGGAGCCTGTATGCTGCCAATTGGCGATGATAATTCCACACGACGGACAATTCCTGTGGTCACCTATTTGTTGATCGTGGCCAATTTCCTCGTTTTCTTTATTGAACTAGCCAATGGGGATACCTTTATCAATACCTGGTCTTTCGTTCCAGCGGTATACCAGGCAAACCATCTTTTTGGCTGGATCACGATCTTCACCTCTATGTTCATGCATGCCGGTTGGCTGCATATTCTAGGCAATATGCTCTATCTCTGGATCTTTGGCGATAATGTGGAAGATCAATTGGGTCACGGTAAATTTCTTCTTTTTTACCTGCTTTGCGGAATTGCGGCCAACTTTGCCCAGATGGCCATCGATCCAACTTCTCAGATCGGCAGCCTGGGAGCTTCCGGCGCCATTGCCGGTGTTCTGGCCGGCTACCTCATACTCTTCCCGCGCCAGCGTGTGCGCGTGCTGCTGCTCAATTTTATCGTCCCCATGCCCGCCATTGTGGTCATCGGCATTTGGTTCATATTGCAAATATTCAGCGAATTTAACGGCGCTGCTGATGGCGTCGCCTATATGGCACACATCGGCGGGTTTATCGCCGGTCTGATCCTGGTCATGATCCTGCGCAATCGTAATCAAAACATCTACCCTCAACAATGATTCAATAGAAACACTTTTAAAAGATAACTGCATTCGCCCCCTTTTAACGAAGGGGGCATTTTTTTGCATAACCTTAGACAAACAAATCAGAGGGATTGAATCCGAATTAGGCTGCGGGTAAACTGGAAGAAATAAAAGAGTATTTTTAGGAGAAACTCATGAGCCTTTCAACACAAACAACAGTCCAGTCTGAAGATCGTCTGGATATGAAAAAAATATTGCCGGTGTTTATCATTATTCTCATCGACCTGCTGGGATTGACCATCATTATTCCGCTGATGTCACTGTACGCCGTTTCTTTTGGCGCCAGCGCCAGCGTGATCGGCCTGTTGGGCGCAGCCTACCCGGCGGCTCAATTTGTCGGCGCGCCGTTTCTGGGCCGTCTCTCCGACCGCTTTGGCCGCAAACCCATTCTAATCATCAGCCAGATCGGCACGTTGATCGGCTTTTTGGTACTGGCCTTTTCAAACTCGCTGTGGATGCTGTTCTTGGCCCGCATCATTGACGGCCTTTCGGGAGCCAATATTTCCACTGCCCAGGCAGTGATCAGCGACAGTACCAATGAGAAGACGCGCACCCAGGGATTGGGCCTGGTGGGGGCTGCTTTCGGGTTGGGCTTTGTGGTCGGCCCAGTGATCGCGGCGCTCTCTCTGGCCGTGAGTCACAATAACTATCATGTGCCCGCCTTTGTGGCAGCCGGCTTTTCACTGCTTTCAATTTTGCTCACCATTTTCTTGCTCACCGAGACGCTCTCGCCAAACAGCAAAAAGGACCCCGCTCAAAAACGCAGTTTTTCTCTGAAATCATTTTGGGAGGCCATGAATAAACCTCTGGTGGGGATATTGCTGGCGCTGATGTTCCTGCAGCAAGTTGTATTTGGCGGATTTCAGCAATTATTGAGTTTATTCACATTGAACCGCCTTGGGCTTTTCGGCTCCGGTAACGCCATCTTATTCGTCTTCGTAGGCATCGTGATCGTGGCGGTACAGGGCTATTTCATCGGCAAATGGAGCCGTAAATTTGGTGAAGTCTGGCTCATCCGCTTCGGGTTGGGAATGCTCACTCTGGGATTGCTGTTGACGGCTTTGACCCCGCGCCAACCGGTGCCCTGGTATGACCGGCAAGCTGTGACCCTGGAACTCAGCGGCGGTCGCAACCTGGCCGGAGAAACCCCACCCACCAGCACGCTGCAAGTCTCCATCCCTGCTGACACCAATAAGGGATATTTAGGTTTGGGTTGGATTCTGATCTCCATGATACCGGTTGCCCTGGGCGGCGGCGTCTTGCAGCCTTCGATCAACAGTCTGCTCACTCGCCGGGTCAGCCCGGCAGAGATTGGCGGTACGCTGGGCATCTCGGCCGCCCTGCTCAGCGGAGCCAATTCGGTGGCGCCAGTGGCCGGCGGCGAACTCTTTCAGGTGCTGGGTTCGAGCGCGCCCTTCTTGATCGGAGCTGCCATTGCTGCGGTTCTCTTCTTTATTGTTTTGAAAGAGCTGAAACGCAGCCCGCAGCCTCAATCGAATTAACGCTGCGCCGAAAAATGGTACTTCAAAAATGAGATGTCCCATTGCGGAGTTACTCCGCGTTACTCTTTAACTTTAGCCAAGTTTTCTTATTAATTCCACTCTTTCACCTGGTTTACAGTGAATAATTACCTGTATTTTGATTGCCCTATTCTTCCTCTTGTCAAAGCCCCATATTTTAGTAGAATTAAAAAGACTATTGGATGGTTCTTAATTGCTCAAAGGATCTGACTCGATTTATGGACGATTAAATATTCGTAGTAAAGGAGTACACTATGGCAGGCCTTGAGGACATTCTTGCGGTAATTCTTGGGGGGGGAAGAGGCACCAGACTTTTTCCGTTAACCCAAGAAAGGTCAAAGCCTGCGGTCCCGATGGCGGGAAAGTACCGGCTTATCGATATTCCCATCAGCAATTGTATTAACTCTGGCATTATTCGTATCGCAGTTCTCACTCAATTCAATTCGATCTCCTTGCACCGCCACATCACACGTACCTACAATTTTGATGCTTTTCACACCGGCTGGGTGCAAGTCTGGGCAGCCGAACAAACTGTCGCCAACAATGATTGGTACCAGGGAACCGCCGACGCAGTTCGCAAGCAGCTCCTGCAGATTCGTACGACCAAGGCAAAATACGTTTTGATCCTGGCGGGCGATCATCTTTATCGCATGGACTTTTCTAAAATGGCAAATTTCCATTTTGAGAAGGGTGCCGATATTACGATCGCTACCCTGCCAGTGGCAAAAGAAGAAGCCAGCCGCTTCGGGATCTTGAAACGAGATGAATCCTTGCGGATCACGGATTTCATTGAGAAACCCAAAGACCCAGAAACCCTGCAGAAATATATCAGCCGCGCTGATGAAAAGAAACCCCTGCTGGCTTCAACGGGTATTTACCTTTTCAATATCGACTGCCTGTGCGATTTGCTGGAGAGCAATTCTTTTGACGATTTTGGCGGCCAGGTGATCCCGGCAGCCATTCGAACGCATAATGTTTACGGCTACGATTTCGAGGGATTCTGGGAAGATATTGGTACAATTCGTTCGTTCTATGATACCAATCTGGCGTTGACCAGTCCGAATTCTCCGTTCGATTTTTTCGATCCGGAACGGCCCATCTACACCCATCCGCGCTTTTTGCCCGGGTCGACCATCACCCACAGCGTATTCGAGAACACCCTGCTGGCGGAAGGCTGCTCGATCGATAACGCCGAGATCTTTCATTCTGTTATCGGCCTGCGCAGTCAAATTCGCTGCAATAGCATGATTCGTGATACCGTGATGATGGGTGCTGATTTTTATGAACCCACCGATTCGAACTCAGATCCGAACATCGAATTAGGAATCGGTCGGAATTGTTCAATTGAAGGAGCAATTATCGATAAAAATGCCCGCATAGGCGAAGGAACTGTAGTTAAACCCTTCCCGCGTGGCACAGATTTTAATGAAAAGAATTGGGTCGTTCGTGACGGTATTGTTGTAATCACAAAAAATGCCGTCATCCCACCGGGAACCCAAATCGTCCCTTAGATTTACCTCAAATACCATTGAAGGAGCAAGTAAATGGCAAAAAACGAATTTGAACTCCTTAAAAACGAGGAGCAACCGAAGGTTACCTGGCACGCACTCACTACCGATGATGTGCTGGAAAAACTCGATTCTCAGGTGGAAAGCGGCTTAACTGAAGAAATAGCCAAACTACGCCTTGAAGAGATCGGCCCAAATCAACTGGCAGAGAAACCGCACCCTTCATTTCTATCGCTGGTGCTGGCCCAATTAAAAAGTTTCGTGGTGATCCTGCTAATCGTGGCATCCGTCATCTCAGCCATTTTGGGTGAGTGGGTGGATGCTGCAGCCATCATGACCATTGTTGTGCTTAACGCTATCATGGGTGTGGTACAGGAATCCCGCGCCGAAGAAGCTTTAGCCGCCCTCAAGAAGATGGCTGCGCCAGACGCACAGGTACTGCGCAACAGTAAACACACCATCGTCCCTGCTGCCCAATTAGTCCCCGGAGACATCGTTTTTCTTGAAGCCGGCAATTTTATCCCGGCCGACCTGCGCTTGATCGAATCTCACAATTTACGCGTGGATGAATCCGCTCTCACCGGTGAGTCTGTTCCCGTGCAGAAAAATGCTGCGCTCCTGGTCAGCCCCGAGAGCAGCCTGGGTGACCGCAAGAATATTGCCTTCATGGGCACGGTCATTTCTTATGGCCGCGGCCAGGGCGTGGTGATCTCCACCGGCATGCACACTCAACTGGGAATGATCGCCACCATGCTGCAAGCCGTCGAAGAAGAAGAAACCCCCCTGCAAAAACGCCTGGATCAACTGGGCAAGACCCTGGGCTGGGCCTGCCTGGCCGTTTGTGCCATCGTTTTTGTCACCGGCATCCTCGAAGGCGGAAATCCGTTGACCCTGTTTATGATTGCGGTCAGCCTGGCCATCGCTGCTGTGCCGGAAGGTCTACCCGCCATCGTCACCATCAGCCTGGCCCTGGGCATGCGCGAAATGATCCATCGTCATGCGCTCATCCGCCGCCTTTCCTCCGTTGAGACTCTGGGGTCTGCTACCGTCATCTGCTCGGATAAGACCGGTACCCTCACTCAGAACGAAATGACCGTGACCCGCATCTGGGTGGACGGCCAATTCACGGCTGTTTCAGGACAAGGTTATCTCCCTGTCGGCGATTTTTCCGTGGCTGGCAAGAAAATCGATCTGGATGATTACCCGGCTGTTCGCACTGCCTTATGGGTAAGCGCTTTGAACAATGACGCGCTGCTCGAAAAGATCGAGGGCGAAGACGGAAAACCGGATTTCAACATGGTGGGTGACCCGACCGAAGGGTCTTTATTGGTGGCGGCTTATAAAGCCGGCGCTTTGACCGCCAATTTGAACCATGCTTACCCGCGTACCAATGAAGTTCCCTTTGATTCCGAACGAAAACGCATGGTCACTATCCATTCGATCGATCATCCCCAAGGAAGCGACATTTCGCCTTTTACCGATGACTCACAGAAAAAATGGAATGTGGTCGCTGTCAAAGGCGCGCCTGATCTGATCTTGAACCTGTGCACGGGTTATCAGCCCATGAATGACGGCGATTCGCTTCCGTTGGACGAGGCGGCCCGCGCACGTATCATCGCTGCCAACGAAGCCATGACTAAAGACGCCTTGCGTGTCTTGGCTGTGGCCTATAAAGTGATCAAAGTTCTGCCCGAAGAAATTTCCGCCGCAACATTGGAAAAGGACCTGATCTTTGTCGGGCTCATCGGTATGATCGATCCTGCCCGTACCGAAGTAAAACCCGCCCTGAAGAATGCAGCCAATGCCGGCATTCGCACCATTATGATTACCGGTGATTACCCCAACACCGCAAGAGCCATTGCCGAAAACATTGGCCTGCTGCGTCCGGGGCATAAAGTGATGACCGGCGCCCAGTTGGATGAGATCGATGACGCGACCTTGAAAACCGAGGTGGAACAGACGGACGTCTTTGCCCGTGTTTCGCCCGAACATAAGATGCGCATTGTCGATGCCCTCAAAGCCAACGGCGAGATCGTGGCCATGACCGGTGACGGCGTCAATGACGCTCCAGCTATCAAACGTGCAGACATCGGTATTTCGATGGGTATCACCGGCACCGATGTGGCCAAAGAGACCGCGGACATGGTGCTCACTGACGATAATTACGTGAGCATTGTCTCGGCCGTCGAACAGGGCCGCATCATTTATTCGAACATCCGCAAATTCGTCTACTATCTGATCTCCTGCAACCTGGCTGAGATCCTCATCATCTTTTTGCCCACCGCTTTTGGTAAACTCTTGATGCCAACCCTTTCCCCCGACCAGTACGCCCCGCTGACAGCTGTGCAGTTGCTCTGGCTGAACCTGGTCACCGACGGTGCCCCGGCACTGGCGCTGGGAACCGAAAAGGGCGACCCGGACATCATGGATCAAAAGCCGCGCCCTCCCAAGGAACCCATCATCAACAACGAGATGAAAGTTGGTGTGGTCATGCAGACCATTGCCATCACTTCCGTCACACTCGTTGCTTTCTTTATTGGCATGGCGCACGATATTCGTTATGCCGAAACGATGGCCTTTGCTACCCTTTCCATCTCGGAACTTCTGCGTGCTTACACTTCACGCTCTGAACACTACCCGCTGCTCAAGATCGGAGTGTTCTCCAACAAGTGGATGAACCTGGCCGTTGCCGCTTCACTAGCCTTAGTTCTGGCTGTGATCTACATTCCTTTCCTCAACCCAATCTTCCAGACCGAAGCCCTGACCGGTGCTGAATGGGAATTGATCTTGCCATTGTTCCTAATCCCGTCGGTTGTCGCCGAGTTGACCAAAGTGGTTTTACGCGCCGTCGCCAAAAAGCAAACTGCCTGAAAATTGTTCTGTCGTAAAATGATCCGTTCAAATACTCCCCACCGCAGAAAATCTATCCGTTTACCCGGATACGATTATTCACAAGGCGGGGAGTATTTTGTTACCATTGTTGCGTTCAACCACCAACCAATATTTGGAAATGTCACCAATGATGATATGAATCTTTCGCCCGTGGGCATGGTCGTCCAGAATTGTTGGGAAATAATTCCCGAACATTTTCCAAACACAGAATTGGGTGCATCTATCATCATGCCCAACCATTTTCATGCAATCATCCACATAATTGACGACGATTGTAGGGACACAGTAAATGGCGATGATGGTGATCGTAGGGGCACGATATATCGTGCCCCTACGACAGAACAATTTGGGAAACCCGTGGTTGGTTCGATACCAACCATCATTCGGACATTTAAGGCTGCTGTTACCAGAATTGTCGCTAGAGAATTACACACAACCCCCGTCTGGCAGCGCAATTATTACGAACACATCATTACCTCTGAAAGAGAATACATCCAAATAGAAGCGTATATCGAAAATAATCCGACAAATTGGTTGAATGATCGGGAAATATTGACTTAATTTATGGCTTTGGGGATTCTGACAATAACGCCGCAATCGGCGCAAAGGTGCGGCGGTGAATGGCGCAGGGGCCAAATTCTTCCAAGCGCTGTTGATGCAGCGCCGTGCCGTATCCTTTATGCCGGGCGAAGGCATACTGCGGATAAGACTGCACGCAGTCGACCATCCAGGCATCCCGGTGGGTCTTAGCCAGGATCGAAGCCGCCGCGATGCTCAAACTGCGCTGGTCGCCTTTGATGAGAGCCGTCTGCGGCCTATCCACATCCGGAAGGAACAAGGCATCGATCAATAAATGTTCGGCACTCACGCTCAGCGCCATCAGCGCCCGTTGCATGGCCAGGCGTGTTGCCGGCAGGATGCCCAACGTGTCGATCTCGGCGGCGCTGCTCTCACCCACCGCCCAGGCCAGCGCCTGCTCGTGAATCAACCCGGCCAGAACGGTACGCCGTTCCGCTTTGAGCTGCTTGGAATCGCGTACCCCTTGAAGCGTTTGCATTATCTTTATATCCATTGGAAGGATTACCGCACCAGCCACTACCGGGCCGGCCCAGGCGCCCCGTCCAGCTTCGTCAAACCCGGCAATTTGCCGGATATTCTGTTCCCACAACGCCTGTTCAAACTCCAGGTCAGGCGCAGCGGGAATTTGAGTGTCGTCTATGCGCGCAGGCATGATCCCTCAGCGGGAATACACTCCGCGGCGCAGGTTGCGCCGGATTAGCAGCAAATCCAAAGCCATGTGAACCGAATCATGCATCACATGGATCTTGCTGTGGGGCTGGTAATACCAGGGAATAGGTACTTCGATGGTGCGTAACTTCATTTGGCGGGCAATGGCTAATATTTCCACATCAAAGGTCCAGCCGTAGATAGTCATTTTTGGGAAAAGTGTTTCGGCTGCTTCAGCTGTGAAGCATTTAAAGCCGCACTGAGTGTCGTTCAGTTCGGGCAAGGTGAGAATGCGTACCAGCGAGTTAAATACCCGCCCCACCACATGGCGGTAGAAAGGTTCGTCATAGCGCACAGCCCCCCTGGCTTCACGCGATGCAATGGCGATATCAAAATCGCCGCGTTCCGGCGGAAGAAAATGGGCGATCTCTTCGATGGGCATGGAGAGATCGACATCGCAGATAAAACGGTAAGTCCCCTTTGCCTGCAGCATGCCTTTTTGCACCGCCCGACCTTTGCCCGGCAGCTCTTCATGGATCACTCTAACGTAATCATGTGCGCGCGCGAAAGTCTGCGCTATGCTCAAAGTGGCATCCACACTGGCGTTTTCAATGATGATCAATTCGCAGGGGTAGGACTGTTTCTTAATGAAATCATCCGCCTTCAATAACGAATCAGGCAAACGTAATTCTTCATTATGAGCAGGGAAAAGGATCGACAGAAAGGGTTGAGAATTAGGCATTAATTTATCTACCAAGATTTTTCTAATTATAAATGTTATTTTCAGACTTGTCCTATTTTGCCCCTTTTTTCTGTATATCTACATATTTTCAATGGATGTTATCACCCATAGTTGGGTTAAAACAAAGACCCCATAGATTAGGTGAGGTCTTTTTGTCGGGGCCCGCCCCAACAACGTCTGGGTTATCCCGCGAGGGACACGGCGATACACAAAACAAAAACCTCACGGATTAGGTGAGGTCTTCTTGTCGGGGCCTGCTTCAACTACGTCTGGGTTATCCCACGATGGGACAGGCCGCCGGCATTTAAAACAAAAACCTCACGGTTAAATGAGGCTTTTAAGTCGGGGTGGGCGGACTTGAACCGCCGGCCCCCGCGTCCCAAACGCGGTGCGCTGCCAACTGCGCTACACCCCGATGTGGATAGAGTATAATCCGAAGCAGCCTCAACCGTCAAGGAACGCGACTTAATGGATTTTCCTGCCTGCAAAACCATCCTGATGACCTGCCTGGCCATTCTCATTACTGCCTCCCTGGCTGCTTGTTCAACTCCCTTGCTCACTCCAGCAATCCCAACCCCGACACTAACTGCCACGGTTACATCCATTCTCCCTACACCCACTCAGACAGCTACCGCTACCCCACAAGGTTGCCAGGAGCAGAAAGGTACTATCAGCGTAACCAGCGTCCCCAGCAAGTTGTTAAAGGGTTCCATCGAGTTGAGAGTGTATACCCCTCCGTGTTATGCAGACATCTCCCCGACCCGCTATTCAGTGCTCTACATGCTGCACGGGCAGACCTATGATGACCAACAATGGCAGCTGTTGGGTTTGACAGACGCTGCTGACAATTTGATCGCGACCAAACAAATTGCCCCGCTGATCATTGTCATGCCCAACGAAGCCGCTTCCATGTCCGATGCGAATACTTCAGCATTTGGCGACGCCCTGGTCAATGAGGTCATCCCCTGGGTGGACCAGCACTATGCCGCCTGTGAGG
>Ga0182021_10005305_pt1 | contig 15234 bp, 13 predicted proteins | sample 612E3MmetaG_FD_120493 | JGI IMG/M metagenome (GOLD analysis project Ga0182021, IMG submission 120493) | Permafrost microbial communities from Stordalen Mire, Sweden - 612E3M metaG (Illumina Assembly) | ecosystem: Environmental > Terrestrial > Soil > Wetlands > Permafrost | place: Sweden... | reverse complement strand
CCTGCGCGAGGTCGCCGGTGAGCAGGTCCTTGTTGTAGGCGAAGTAGTCCATGATCTCGCTCATCGACTCCAGTGACGGTTCGTACCCCCACACCGCGTCCAAACCCGCTGTGATCGGAAACGGCACGCCAACGCTGCCCATCAGGACCAGGCGGTTGACCCGCTGCGGGTGCTGGTCGGCCGCGTGCAGGACAATTGCACCGCCAAAGCTATTGCCGACCAGGCTGGCCCGCTCGATCCCCAGTGCGTCCAGGAACCCGATCAGCTGGTCGGTCCACGTCTGCAGGTTGTAGTCGATCTGTGCCGGGCGCTCGGTAAACCCGAACCCCACCATGTCCAGGGCATAGACCCGAAACTGTTGGGCCAGCGTCGGGATGGTCAGACGCCAGTTCGCGTGGGCCGACACTCCTGGTCCCGAGCCGTGAACCAGGACGACAGGCTCGCCTTCGCCCTCCTGCAGGTAGTTCGTGCGGATGCCGTTTGCCAGCACGCTCCTGCCGATCTCCGGACCCTGTTCGACCATCGTCACTCCTTGGTTCGGTCCTCAATGCTCGCCTAGACCTCAAAGGTCCCTGACCTCCATGGTCCACCGGCACCGCCTCGGCGAGGCGGGCCGTTCCCGTCTCTGGAACGGTCGGGCCCGTCCCCACCCGCAGTGAGCGCGGCTGCGCCGCGAACAGAAGCGACCTGCCACCCAGGTCCGTTCGACGCCCGCGACGTGGCCGTGCACGCCCGAGACAGCCGGAGCCACCTCGAAGGTCGACTGTCGAGAGATCCTGCCCTCCTACCCAGCAGCCGCGCCAACCGAACCAACTCGTTGCCCGCCAGACCCGCCCCGGCCACCTCGCCGGCAGGGATGTTCCGCGCCACGGAACATCCCTGCCGCGCTGATCATCGGCGTGGCCACACTAGGTCAACGATGCCAGTGCAGTGCGAGGGGTGAGGTGCCGATGACACAGATCGACCAGGCTGGCAGCCACGAGGGTTTGCCCGTCACCGTTGTCGTGGCGCGCCACCCGGCCCCCGGCCGCGAAGCAGACCTCGATGCGTGGGCGCACGGGATCATCGAGTCCGCCGAGGCCTTCCCCGGACACCTCGGTGCCGAGATCTACCCTCCGGCTCCTCCTGACCGTAACGAGCTCGTGATCGCTTTCTCTTTCGCCAACGCCACCACGCTGACTGCCTGGGAGCACAGCGCGCAGCGCCGCCACTGGATCAAGGCGGCCGAGCCCCTGCTCGCCCGGGAGGCAACTCCGCACGCCATCAGCGGCTTCGAGGGAATCTTCTCCCATGTGCCCGGCCGGCCCGTGATGCCAGCGCCTCGCTGGAAAACAGCGGTGGTCATCGTACTGGCCCTCTACCCGGCGTCGCTGCTCCTCAACTGGGCCGTGGTTCCACACCTCGCCTCCTGGAACATCTGCCTGCGAGTTCTGGTGACCTCGGCGATCATCGTCCCGTTCATGTCTTGGGTGGGCGTGCCCTACCTGTCGAGATGGTTACGTCGCTGGCTCCAGCCGGCGCCGTAGCCTCGGGTTTCCCGGAATCTGGAGCGCCTGGTGGACCCCCTGAGATCGTCGCAGCCCCTGGTCGGGCTCCCAGTCAGGTGTTTGACGTCCTGAGCTTCACACTGCATCCAGTTCCCGCGCGCTGATGCCGACGCGAGAACTGCATGCAGCCCCACCTACCACCAGAATACGGATGCGCGACCCCTGTGGTTGGCTGCCTTCGTGCTCCGGCGAGCTCGGCACAGTACCCGAACCTCCACTCCGGAACCGGACCTGGAAAGGCGTCACGAACGGGATCGGGCCGATTTGACATCCTCCCAGCCAACAAAGACCAGATTCCCCCCGCTCACCCGGAGGCAACGCGGGCAGGTTCGCACTTCACAGACAGGGCCAAAACTCCCACGTCTCCACACTGCCCGCGCCATGGCCTGGGGTTAACGCTGGTATTGCCACACAGTGCCGGGCTTGGTTATCGCCCAAAGACCTCAACGAAGACCTTCCACCGACAGGTGGAAGGTCTTCCTCCGGCCCTGGGCGACCGGGTTTCCATAGGAGAAATCCAATGACAGATGAGGATCCGCAGCGGCGTGAGGCAAGGCGGGTTGACCACCCAGGAATAGTGGCCAAGCGGTTGCGGTCTGTTCCGATATTTGAACCTCCAGAACTCTGGCGCTCGTTTGTGCCGGGTGTATGGCATCCTTATCGCTCACGAGGTCGCGGTAACTCACGATGGCATCCCGCAAGGAAGCCGTCGACGTCCTCGAACTCTGCGGTCCTCAACGAGGAGAACCATGGCCCTGTCCCACGACTCGGAGCCCGCGTGGTGCACCACGACCCCGCGGCGTACGCGGCGAGCCCTGGGCATTCCCTCCGCGGACGGGCTCAGATCCGTCGCGGCTGCCCTGGACGTTCTGGAGTGCTTCGCTGCTGATGGTGAGCTCGGCGTCTCGGACATCGCGCGAAAGCTGGGTACCGCCAAGAGCACCGCGCACCGCCTGCTCACCGCGCTGTGTCGCAAGGGGATCGCCGAGCAGAACCCTGAGACCGGCCTCTACCGCCTGGGGCTGCATCTGTACGAGCTGGGTCAGCTAGCCCAGGCGCGCAGCACCTTGCGCTACGTCGCCCTGCCGACCATGACGGGTCTGTCTGAGACCACCGGGCACACCGTCAACCTCGCGGTCGCAGATGGCCCTGACGTGGTATTCCTCGAGCGCCTTGAGCACAGAACCGACCTCCGGTTCCTAGGCCACGCAGGACGGCGTTACCCATCCCACTGCACGAGCTCTGGCAAGGCGATCGCCGCCTACAACCCGGACGCCGCACAGGCCAGGCGCGACGCCGGGTTTCCGCCGCGCGTGAGCCAGACCGTCCGCTCCCAGAATGACTGGGACCTACAGCTCGTCGAGGTCCGCCGCCGCGGCTTCGCGGTCTCAACCAGCGAGTCATTCGAGCAGGTGACCAGCATCGCGGCGCCGATCCTCAACCCCGCACGCCGGTCGGTCGGGGCGGTCTCCGTCTTGGGTTCGAGCGCCGAGATCCTTCCGGAGCTGGAGCAGCTCGCCCACCTGGTGCTGCTGGCCGCCCGGCGCATCAGTCACGCCCTGCCTCTCTGACAAACAGCCCTGAGGTGGCAAGCCAGTAACGGTTGAGTGTCTCTGCCAGGGCCCGCGGTGCGGCAGCTGGCGTCAACGGCCGCCACCGCACTGGGTAGGTCGCCATTATGGACAGTCAGTGCGGCCGCCGGTCTCCAACCTGACGACACCCCACACCGCCTCTGGCGCCGCTGGTAGGCACGTAGTAGTCGCCACCCCTCGTATCCCTTGTTGATATCGCGGATGGACGGCGCGGCGGCAGCCACTGAGCCCGAGTCACGTCCGTTCGCTTGGATTCGATCTGGCTCCCCAAGCCGTGACGATGACTCTTCGGGGCAGGCCCTTTCGACGCACGGTGGCAGGTGGTGGACTCGAACCTTCGAGCTTTCGCGATGGCTTCACAGTCCCGAGGCCCGCCGCAGGCCAATTGCGGTCCGTCTGCCGCACGATAGAGGTTCCACGTTCGAGCACCCAGGAGGCGACCATGCCAAAGACCTCTACCGCTCCCCCTGCCATCGATCGATTCCTCGTCGCAGTCGAGTCGGCAACACTCTCCGGTTGCGACGCCCGGAGCGTCCTGGCCACCCTTGGTGCGACGGCGCCGAACTGGGGTTCCCGCGTTAACGGTGTCAGCCCGGTCCGGTCTGAGCATGCGAAGTGGTTTCGCCGATCCCGACGCGTTCGAGCCGGTGCGCCCGCCGACCATCGAAAGCGAGATTGTCGAGTGCAGAGGTACCTGGGCCGATCGCGGCATGCCACACGCCTCGCACCATCGGCGGGCCCTCACCCTCAGCAGCGGCCTTGGGTTGGTGACACCGTGCCGTGCGGCGACCGCTGGCCGTCCGCACTGCTCGCCGAGATGGAGGCATCCAATGGCTAGCCCCATTGTCGAGGTACCAGTGGCGGCTTCGGCCGAGGAGCTTGTCGCGGGCGCGACCCATCGTGCACCGATCGTTGACGGCGCCGGCAAGTCCGGCGCCCGCCTGGAGCGAGTGCTCATCGATGGCGAGCGCTACGTCGTGAAGTACCTCCACCTCGCAGATGACTGGACCATGCGCGCCGCGGGCGATCTTTCAGGGGCGTCCTTCACGGTATGGCGCAGGGGCCTGCTCGCGCGGCTGCCCGACTGTTTCAACCAGCCCATCGTCGGGGTCGCCAGGGACCCTGGCGGTTGTGTTCTGCTCATGCGTGATGTCAGCCAGTGGCTGGTGCCGGTGACCGACGAGGTCATCCCGCTCGAGCAGCACCGATGCTTCCTGAACCACATGGCCACCATGCATGCCGCCTTCTGGGATGCCGGTCAGGAACTCGAGGTGATCCCTGTCATGCACCGGTACCTCGAGCTGTCGGTATGGACCGCCGAGGCCGAAGCCTCCATCGGCTCAACGCACCTGGTCCCACGGCTCATCGGCCGTGGCTGGAGACTGCTCGGCGATGTCGCGCCGCGTGCCGCTGCCGTGGTGGTGCCGCTCTCGGTGGACCCAGGACCGCTTGTCGAGGCGCTTGATCGGACGCCGCAGACATTCGTCCACGGCAACTGGAAGCTCGACAACCTTGGCACGGACGCCGATGAGCGGACCATCCTTCTCGACTGGGAGTCGACCGGCCGGGGTGCCGCGCTGAGCGATCTCGCATGGTATCTGGCGATCAACTGCCGGCGGCTGCCGCAGACGAAGGAAGAAGCCATCGATGCCTACCGGGGGGCGCTGGAGCGGCACGGCGTCGACACCGGGCCGTGGTGGGAGACCCAGCTTGCGCTGTGCCTGCTTGGCGCCCTCGTGCAGTTCGGCTGGGAGAAGGCCCTCGGCGGCTACGACGATGAGCTCGCCTGGTGGGAGGCGAGGGCGGTCGAGGGGGCGCCGCTGCTCTCGTGACACCCTCGGACATGCAGAGGGCCTATGACAGGTCAGCCGGCGCGTGGGCTTCTGGGCCCCAGCGGGCCTATACGCGTCTCGCCGAGACTCTCGTCGATGCCGCCCCGGTGCCTGTGCACGGTGGGCGGGTTCTTGACCTCGGTGCTGGGACCGGAGTCGCGAGCCGGGCAGCTTCAGCGGCCGGTGCGGCGCAGGTTGTGGCGGTCGACAACGCCGTCGGGATGTTGCGCCGCAGCGGGTCGATGCGGCCGGTGCTTGCCGACGCCTGCGCCCTGCCGTTCAGCGCACACTCGTTCGATCTCGTGATCTCTGCCATATCGCTAGGCCATGTCAGCGACCCGGCCCGGGCGCTGAAGGAGACCCGCCGGGTCGGCGGCGCACTGCTGGTCAGTGCGTTCGAGGCCGGCTGGATACACCCGGCGAAAGCCGCAGTCGACGTAGCCCTCGCCCCGTTCGGGTTCCGGCCGCCGCCCTGGTACCTGACACTGAAGCGCGATACCGAACCGCAGGTGGACGATCCTGCCAATCTCTCGGCACTGGTCACCTCCGCCGGCTATCGCCACGTGTCGGTGTGCACCGTGCAGGTCGCCGATGGCCTCGACACCCCCGCGCAGCTCGCCGCATGGCGACTTGGAATGGCGCACGTCGCGCCGTTTATGCAGTCCCTGCCTGCATCCGAACAGGCCGCCGCTCAGCGGGCTGTTGAGTCCACCCTTGTCGACGCGCCGCCGCTGGTCATCCCTTTGGTCGTGCTCGCGGCGACGTGACAATCAGCCGACGGCCGTCTTCCACTTGTCCAGCCGTTGCGGGCAGTGCGCCTAGCCCCGAGACGATCAGGGATCGACTCGGTTGAAGCCGGCACGTCCTGAAGGACTCGCTCAGCAGCACGCCGAAGGACACCGACAGCGTCAGCCAAGGCACGCAGCGACCAGCGTGATGCAGGGCCCGTTACCACCGTGGCTGGGAAGGGACACGGCACGGTGAGGCACGCCTGCGAGCCACCCTGGTTCACGGTGGGTGCTGTGATCTGGTCGCGCAAACGCGGCGGCGCCACGAATTAGAGCAGACGGCGGGGCAGCACGCTGGCCCGATGTCTGCGGGTGAGCATCACCGTCCGCCCACCCCGCGAGATCGACGTCGTCGGCCTACCCCTAGAGTGAGAACTCATATCAAGTGAGAATCTGTATCACAGTGAAAGGCATCGATGACGGACACCGGAATTGCGGCCCCCGAGCCGACCGAGCTGGACGAGACTCGTCAGCGCGAGCTGCGTATCTTGGGCGAGGATGCCGTGCTCAAGGGTCACCCTCACGGCGACGAACGATGCAAGAACTGCGTGTACTACCTCGACGTCGACGACTCGATCTCCTACTGCTGGCACCCAAAGCTGCGCGTTCTGGTCGGGCAGGACTGGTATTGCCAGTGGTGGGAGGAGATTCAGACGCAGGCGTGAGCGCACCCTTGCTCCGGCTGACTCCGCAACGCCGGGCAGTCCTGGATGTGGTCGCCGAAGCGCAGGACCACCCGACGGCTCGCCAGGTCCTTGACCGCGTACGCGAACGGCTCCAAGGCGTCGGAGCGGCGACGGTCTATCGGACGCTCGCCCTGCTCGTCGCATCTGGGCAGGTGGCCGAGCTGCGAGTCGGTCAGGGGCAGGCCCTGCGGTATGACCAGAATGTCCACAGCCACGCTCATCTCGTGTGCGCCGAATGCGGACAGGTCCAGGACACTCACGTTCAGCTCGATGCCGACGCCCTTGCCGAGCTCACCAGGACAACGTCGTTCACCGTTGCCGGATACGACCTACGACTGCACGGACGCTGCGCACGATGCGCGGCGCAGGACAACACCAAGGAGAACACGCCATGACCGCACTCAAGGGTTCGAAGACTCACGCAAACCTAAAGGAAGCCTTCGCCGGGGAGAGCATGGCGAACCGTCGCTACCTGTTCTTTGCCCGCCAGGCTGAGAAGGAGGACATCGGCGAGGTCGCGGAGCTGTTCCGCGAAACCGCGGAGGCCGAGACAGGCCACGCGTTCGGCCACGCCGAGTACCTGGTCGGTGTTGGTGACCCGGCAACAGACGAGCCCATGGGCACCACCGAGGAGAACCTCGCCTCAGCGGTGGTCGGTGAGACCTACGAGTTCACTGCGATGTACCCCGGTTTCGCGTCAACGGCGCGCGAAGAGGGCTTCGAGGAAGTGGCGGACTGGTTCTCAACCCTGGCCCGCGCGGAGCGTACCCACGCAGGCCGCTACCAAAAGGCTCTGGACAAGGTTCGCGGCTGAACTGACCCCCGGGGTATCCACCCCGAGTGAATGCTCACGAAGGCAGCGCGGGTGGGACCCCTCCCGCCCGCGCCGTCGCCACCCAAGAAGAACTCACTATCGGAGAAACTGTGCCCCGCCTGGAACTTGACCAGATCACCCTCGAGCGCGACAGCTACGCGGCGGTCCGCGCCGACGCGCGCAAGCGGATGCTCGCGATCCGCCGCAGCCGCCGCGTTCAGCTCGGTCAGCTGATGGTGTTGGAGTTCGAGAATGAGGACACCCTGCACTACCAGGTACAGGAGATGGTCTACGCCGAGAACATCACCACCGGATCGGGCGCTGGCCAGGAGATCGAGACCTACCGGCGGCTGCTGCCGACCACGAGGTCGGTGTCGGCCACGCTCTTTCTCGAGTTCTCTGATGTGGTCACTGTTCACGGGGACCTGGACAGTGTCGCCGGCATCCAGCACCTCATTCGCCTACGGGTAGGCGATGACGTCATCGCCGGCGTCGACGTGCCGCCACCAGATGAGGCCAACCAGGAGCAGACCTACTCCGTGCACTTCGTCCGCTTCGACATCACCAACGGGCAGCGAGAGTCGCTGGCCAACCTGACCGTGCCAGCGAGCCTGTCGGTACAGCACCCGAGCTTCCAGGCTGCTGTTCCCCTGTCTGCCGAACTGCGTGCCCATCTCATCGCCGATCTCACGGCGCCTACCTGACGCGACGACAGCCTCAGACCAACTGTCCTCATCGCTACCTGAGCTGGGACACGGCTCCCATCAGGGTCGCGGCCGTCCGGAGGCGAACTCCCCCGACCATGGCCACACGGGCACCGGACCACGCCGAGGTGACCATACTGCCGACTCTGGGCAGGCGACCATTACGACCAGGCGCGGGCCGAGCGTCGCCACCAGCCACAGCCGTTGGCTGCGCCGTCCGGCGCTAGCCACCGGGCCGGCGCCCATGCCCGGTTCTGCCAAGAACAGGTGGTCCTGCAGCAACCAGCCGCGAAGCGACTGGCACGGCCATGCCCACCGTCCTGCACACCCGGAGCGGGTTGCTAAAGGAACGGGCTTTCACCGGTCTGTTGACGGTGAAAGCCCGTTCCTCGACCTCGCCTCGCAGGGGTTAGGTGTGGGTAGGCGGGGCGTGCGCCCCCAGCTCCTCATCTGGGGAGACCCGCCGCAGGTGGGCGAAGCCGAGCAGCGAGAGAATGAGCATGATCGCGGCGCCGATGAAGGCGCAGATCGCTGCGATGCCGGCGATCACACTCACGGTGCCGAAGGCGTAGGCGTTCAGCAGCAGCCCGCGCAGGGTCTCACCCTGGAACATCGTCTGGACCGTTGCTGCCAGCTTGGTGTCGGTGGGGGCGGCCTTTGCCTTGGCGCTCAGCTGGGCGTACGTCTGGCCGCCGCCGATCTCCTTGAGGTGGACTGCGATGAAGTGGTCGGCGTAGGCCTCGGCCTGCGAACCGGTGAGCAACTGCTGGCCCGCGTACTGGTTCAGGTACGGGCCGATGTCCGGGCTGGCGGTGGCCGGCCCCTTCGGCGGGAAAAAGATCTTCTGCTCGCTGAGTTGTGTCTTCACCTGGTCGCCGATGAAAGAGCTCGCCCAGGTCAGCAGGCCCCCTGCGACGAGCAGGATGATGGCCAGGACAAGCCCTACGCTGGTAAGCAGGGCATCGAATGTTCTACGTCTCATCGTTATCTCCTCCGTAAGAGCCAACCGGCCGCTGTGCAGGCCGGTGTAGTTCGGTGCCGTTCCTTGAGCCGGGTGACGGCCCGGCGACCTTCAAACAGCGATCATCTTCATCGTGGCTGACGCGACCAACAGATTGGTCGCCGACGCGCCGCCTCAGCGTTCTTGGCGGATTTGGCTGGTCCGGCTCGCCCTGACGCCGGGACTGCTCGACGCGCTCCAACATGCCCGCAGACGCGCACAAACCGAGAACCGTCTTGGCGTGTCATCCTGTTCGCCCCAGTGGTTGCGGCCGCACGTGATCGCGTTGGCCACAGCGGTGTTGGCGCAGGCTCGATGCAGGTCACGCGCCAGCCGCGGTCACGATCGCATCGGTGGCGAACCCAGCGATCATCCCGACGAGCAGGCCATACGCCAGAAGGTCAGGTCGACGGGTCTTGGCTGCGACCCCTAGCAGCTGGATGACCACGTACAGGATCGAACCCGCAGCCAAGGTCAGGAACACCACGCTGAGCGCCTCGCTGGTGAAGCCATGCCCGACCGCGGTGCCCACGAACGTCGGGCCGCCGCCGATCAAGCCCAGGAAGAGCAGGAACCTCCAGCTTGGCCGGTTCGCCAAAGCACCACCAGCGCCATCGGTGACATCAGCGGCCAGCGGCGCGACAATGCCGAAGCCCTCGGTCGCGTTATGCAGACCGAACCCGATCACGAGCAGCGTCGCGAAGGCGACCTCGCCTCGGGCCGCGGACTGCCCGATGGCCAGACCCTCGGCAAAGTTATGCAACCCGATACCTACCGCAATGAGTAGCGCAAGGCGTCGGGCCGGCGACCAGGAGGCCATCCCCCGCGGGGCCGTGGCCAACTCGCCAACCATCATTGCCCCCGGACCAAACGTGCTGGCGGTCGTCGCCAAGCCCTGGTCCGGGCCGCGCACACGCCCCATCCACCGCTCGTAGAACACCAGAGAGAGAAGTCCAACCGCCAGCCCGCCGGCGAACAACGTGCCGTAACCCAGCACAGGGCCCAGTCCCCCATGGTGGTCGTGGACGTTGCTCAGGGCAGAGTCAATCGGCTCCCAGCCATGCGAGAGCACATCCCACACTAAGAACAGCAGGATCCCGATAGCGACCGCGTTCAGCAGCGCCCGCAGGTTTGGGGCAGGCCGGCGCATCCGACCCACTGGCAGACCCAGCAGGATCGTCACCCCGGCGATGAAGCCCAGCAACAGTGTCTTGGACAAACCCATCCGAAACCCCTCATTCTTCACGTTAGTTAGGTGATCCTAACTCAGGTAACTTAGGTAACCTAGGTAACTTAGGTAACTTAGGGTAGCCTAACTTCAGTCCGGACGCGGCGCCGGTTCCGCGATCTGGGGCATGGGCGTTCGTGGGCGCAACTGCCCCCCTGCTGTGAGTCGGGGCAATTCCCTGTCAGTCCGGCACTATCCCCACTGCGTCCGCCGTGAGCAATGTGAGAGCTCACAGGACCCGCGGTTCCTGAGAGGTTCTCCGGTGAGCTTCTGACCCGGTCGACCCGCCGACACTGGATACGACTGGCCTCGTGAGATCTCACCCTGGCATAGGGGCTCTGCAGTTCCCTCGCGTTGTGAAAGCAGGGCTGCGTTTGGCCACCGTCAGCGTCCGTTACCTCGTCAATGGTGTCGACGCGGCCACCGCCTTCTACTGCCGATATCTGGTTCGTCTGGCACTCAGCGCGGCACGCGGCCAAGGACGGCGGCGGCAGTCGATGTCTGGTGGCACCGAGCCCCGTCCCGGGGACTGGAACCGGTTCGCCCCAGACGTCGCCGATCTTGGCCCCATCGTGGAGGTGCTGCGCAGAGAAGGGCCCACTTCCGCAACGACATCGTCATCGGGGTTGGCGGCCGGCAGATCCTGAATGAGGACCCCTTCGGGATCCCGTCGAACTTTTCCAGCCCAGCCTCCCAGAGGCCCGCATGAATGACCGATAAGCAATGGCTCTGACTGCATCAGGGGTAGCAACTGATCGCGGGCCACCAGGCCGTGCCCGTGCGCAGGGCAAACGAACACCGGGCAGGCCAGCGTGCCAGGCGTGGCTCGTCTGACCACGCACGGGGTCGCTGACCGGTCACCGATGGGCTCGGGACGATCAGGACTACGTGGACAAGCAGTACAGGCGTCCTCGATTCGAGGAGTCGAACCGGTGACCGCTGGCGGGCTGGTGGCAGATGTCACAGACCCACTCGATGCGCGGTGGCTCCGGGGGCGCCTGCACGGGGCCAACCTGAGCCCCGCCGAAGTACGGCAAAAGGAAGCTCTCGATGCGGCCGAACATGTTCGTCCACATCCGCCCCCTACTGCGGGGTGAGCCTTCCGGGGGCTCGTGCTGCAACGCCCCGCTGACTTGGTCGGCCACGACATCTCCGTTCCGTGCCACCGACTCTGCGCGACCAAATGGGCGCGTCGACCATCTGGCACCAGCCTGAGACTCTACGCTGACGGCGCCTCGTTACTGACCGGAAGGCCGTGCTGGACCTGTTGGCCGTCCCAGGTGATCAGGCTGACTGGGGTTACCCCGTCTAAGGCGAGTCCCCGGCAGTACCGCGACGATCCTGATGCCTACCTACCTGCCGACGTGACTTGGACATCACCGACCGGTCGGACCGGGTCTCGGCGGTCGGGTTCGTTGAACCGTAAAGCGGCCGGTCACCAGCAAGGGCGCAGTCAGCGAACACGGGTGTCGCTGCGATGATGAGTTGGTGGATGCCGGTAAGACGACCCCAAGGGCGGGGGTTCCTTGGGCGAGGTTCGACGACGTCATCCTCGGGACCGGTCTGGTTTTCTCCTCGCCCCACCGCGTGCTTGCCGCGAGATCGGCTCGTGAGGTGGTGCCGGTTCTGAATGAGGTGGACAAGGCCACGCGGGAAGGAGCCTGGGCATTCGGGTACCTGGCCTATGAGGCAGCCGAGGGCCTCGACGCGGGACTAGCGGTAGGTGATCGCCAGACCAATGGTCCTCCGCTGGTGTGGTTCGGGCTGTCTGACGAACCGGTGCGGGTGCCTTCTGTCTCGCCATCGTCAGGTGAGAAAAGGCTTTACCGCACTGAACCTTGGCACCCGGACTGGACCAGCGCGCAGTACCGCCGCGACGTTGAACGTATCCGTGAGCACATCGCGGCAGGCGACATCTACGAGTGCAACCTGACTGTGCGTCTGCGCTCGAGGGTCACGGGCGACATGGCGCAGATGTACGCCGACCTGACGCTGAACCAGCGGACCCACTATGGGGCATACCTGGACATGGGCCAACACGTGATCGCGAGCGCTAGTCCCGAGCTGTTCTTTCAGTGGGTCGGTGACCGGTTGTTGACACGACCGATGAAGGGCACTGCTACCCGTGGGCGCACTCAGGCGGAGGACCAGGTGCTTGTCCAGGGTCTCGTCAACAGCGCCAAAGAACGTGCCGAGAACGTGATCGTCGTCGATCTGCTTCGCAACGACGTGTCCCGGGTGGCCGAGGCCGGCAGTGTGAGTGTGCCAGTGCTCTGCGTTCCGGAGCGCTACGAGTCGGTGTGGCAGCTCACCTCGGATGTGACCGGCAGGGTCCCTGAGGGGACCGGACTGCTCGAGGTCTTCCGGGCACTGTTTCCGTCGGGTTCGGTCACTGGCGCGCCCAAGCAGCGGGCCATGGAGATCATCCGCGATGTGGAGAAGAGCCCCCGGGGTGTGTACTGCGGCGCCATCGGCGTCATCGCACCGCCAGGGGCGGAGCCGCGGGCGAAGTTTAGCGTCGCGATCCGTACGATGGTCGCCGATCGGGCAACGGGCAGCGCTGTCTACGGTACCGGCGGTGCTATCACCTGGGCATCAGAGCCAGACGTTGAGCTCGCTGAGGTACACGCCAAAGCAGCCATCCTGCATACCCATTACCGCGACTTCTTCCTCTTTGAGACGATGGCGCATGTTCCGGGTGCGGGAGTACGGCACCTCGACCGGCACTTGAGCCGGTTGGCAAGCTCAGCCCTGTACTTCTGCTTTGCCTTCGATGCTGAGCGCGCCAGAGCCGAAGTAGCGGCAGTCACCGAGCAGGCGGGTTCCGCGCGAGTGCGTCTCATCCTTGCGCGGGGCGGTGCGGTGCGTGTTGAGCTCGGCCCTTTACCGCCCACCTCAGTGCTGCCTGTGAGGCTCGCGCTCGACCCGGATCCGGTGGACTCCGCGCAACGGTGGCTTTACCACAAAACGAGCAACCGCGACACGTACACCCTGCGCGCCCGTCGGCACCCCCACGCCGACGATGTCGTCTTGGTCAACGAGCGTGGCCAGGTCACCGAGACCTCGACAGCCAACCTGGCCGCTCGCCTGGACGGGACCTGGTGGACTCCGCCGCTTGACGCAGGATGCCTGCCGGGAATCGAACGAGGCCGGCTCGTCGAACTCGAGCAGTTGCGCGAGCGCCCTATGACACCGCAGGACCTTCGACGAGCCGACGCCCTGGCCGTTCTCAGTTCCCTGCGTGGGTGGCGCCGGGCTGTGCTCATCACCGATCCTGTGGCTTAGTCGGTCCAGCCGCATCGAGCATCATCATCAGCACGATGCCTGCGACACGTGTTCCTCACCGAGCGACAGACTTCCGCAGCACCGCGCAGAACGCCTTGTGCTGCGACCAGAGCACACTGCGGTCAGGAGAAAACGTCACCGGCCAACTGGATGAGCGCCATGCGCTACTCAATCACTGCCATTCTTCGCCCGACGCTAGCCTGAATGGCGACCACGTCATGGAACCAGAGGGCCCACCTCGCAGGTCCATCTCCCTGAACCGGTCCCCTGCGCGCCGGTGTATGCGGACCATGAGCGCTGTCATGACCTTGCTGAGCAGGGAAGGCGGGGGACGCGTCCCCCGCGTACCCCCTGGAAGCTTCTCGACCGGCATAGCTGGCCCTGCATTGTCGGGTTGGTCCTGAAGTCAACCGCCGATCGACCCCCCATCCTCTCCCCGGCGAAGGGGCCTGTCCATGCCTGATGATCGGTGAGCGATTCGGAACCGGCCATGGACCCAAGCGTGCGCGGTCGCGCGCCCTCACCGGCTGATGCTCGTGATGACGGGGTACCTCGGCAGTGACGGGCAGCCTGCTAGGTCCACAACGAGGGCCAACGTGTATGGCCTGGAGTTTCCATCCACTCCACGGTTGGCGACCTGGACCAGGTGGTCGTCCGGCGCCCCCGCTGGGCAGGCTGAGTGAGGTTGTCATAGATCGTGGGTAATCCGGCGAGAGGTCCACGACCTATGCACAGTGGTGAATGGGCGCTGCCTCGGCTTCTCACGGACAAGGGTTGCAACGGTTCGATGAACCTCACCGATCAACAGACCTGATAGTCAGCGGACTCTGTCAGCTCTTGGAACCAGCCGCGACACGCCGGACAGGTCTCGACTCCGAGCGCTGGAACGTAACCGCAGCAGCAGGACGTCGTTGTATCGAATAAGCCACTCCTGCCAACGAACGGAGAGAACGTGTTCACACCATCCTGGCTCATCGCCCTGACCACAACGACCACCTTGGGAATCGCGAGCCTGGTCGCCATACCCGGTGCGGGCCAGGCAACCGCGTGGGCACCGACCGCGACGAAGGCGCTTCCGCTTGCCGGGGCCACCCCGCTGGGCGCTGCCCCAGCCTCCACCCCGCTGCGTTTGACGATCGGGCTGTCACCGCGAAACGCCTTGGGTCTGAGGGGGCTGATCGCGCGTCAGGCGAATCCCTCATCGGCTCAGTACGAGCAGTTCCTGAGCCCCGCTCAGTTCACCGCCGAGTTCGCGCCAACGCTCGCAACTGCTTCAGCGGCGGCCAGGTATCTGACGTCGCAGGGCATGAGCAACGTTCAGACCGCGGGCAACCGCCTGCAGATCACCGCGGACGCGACCGTCGCCCAAGCCGAGACGGCGTTCAACACCCGGATCGGGAAGTTCAGCCAGGGTGGTGCGACCGTTCTGGCCAACACCGTCGCGGCCTCCGTTCCCTCCTCGCTGAGCACAACGGTCAGCGGGGTACTCGGCCTGTCCACCCTAGGGGCAAAACCAGTCTCGACTGTGACCGCACCCAAACTGACCGGCTACTACCCCCACGAGTTCGTCAAGGCCTACGACGGTGCCAAAACCGGCAGCGGCGCAGGGACAAGCCTGGCTGTGATCGACGAGGGGAAACTGACCCAGACCGTGACCGACCTGCGCACGGCCGAGAAGGCACAAGAACTTCCCCGGGTCCCGCTGTCGATCATGCCCACCGGCATTTCCAGCCCCGACACGTCGGGCGTGGACGAGTG
>Ga0182021_10005304_pt1 | contig 15239 bp, 8 predicted proteins | sample 612E3MmetaG_FD_120493 | JGI IMG/M metagenome (GOLD analysis project Ga0182021, IMG submission 120493) | Permafrost microbial communities from Stordalen Mire, Sweden - 612E3M metaG (Illumina Assembly) | ecosystem: Environmental > Terrestrial > Soil > Wetlands > Permafrost | place: Sweden... | reverse complement strand
CTCATCTTCCAGACGATGGTGATGTTCCAGCTGGTGTTCTACACGGATACATTCGGCATCACCGCGGCGGCTGCGGGCACCCTCCTCGTCGTTGTGCGGGTATGGGATGCGATCTTCGACCCGATCATGGGAGTCCTGGCTGACCGGACGAACACCAGGTGGGGGAAATTCCGTCCCTGGGTTCTGTGGACGGCAATTCCCTTCGGCATCATGGGTTTCCTCACGTTTGTCACCCCGAACTTTGATCCGTCCGGCAAGCTTGTGTACGCGTACGTGACGTATATCGTCCTGATGATGGTCTATTCCGCAAACAACCTCCCCTATTCGGCGCTCAGCGGCGTCATGACCGGCGACCTCGGCGAACGGACAAGCCTCTCCTCCTACCGGTTCGTCTTCGCGATGATCGCGGCGCTGATCGTTCAGGGGCTTGCGCTTCCGATGGTCCATTACTTCGGAGGGAACGACAGCGCACGCGGCTATCAGATGACGATGGGCATTTTTTCCGCGCTTGCCGTTATCTTCTTCTTTGTCACATTTGCTTCGACGCGGGAGCGCATCCAGCCTGCACCCGATCAGAAGGCCTCCATCCGGCAGCACTTCACCGACCTCCTCACGAACGGTCCCTGGAAGGCCATGTTTGCCCTCACGCTCGTTCTCTTCCTCACGCTTGCCATGCGCGGAAGCGCGGTTCTGTACTACTTCAGGTATTACGTCGGGGATGAGAGCCTTTTCAGTCTGTTCAATGTTCTGGGAACGTGTGCGACGATCATCGGCATCTTCTTCTCCAAGGGGCTGGCGATGAAGTATGGAAAGCGGAATCTCTTTATCGGAGGCCTGGCCTTCACCGTACTCTTCACCGCCTCCTTTGCGGTGTTGTCCCCCCGGGCCACGGTCCTGATCTTCGCAATGGAGATTCTCCGCCAGTTCGCGTACGGCTTCACAATCCCTTTGCTCTGGGCGATGATGGCGGATGTGGCGGACTATTCCGAATGGAAGAACAGACGTCGCGCCACCGGCATCGTCTTCTCGGCGATCGTGTTTGCGCTGAAGGCCGGGCTCGGGTTCGGGGGCGCAATCACGGGGTATGTGCTCTCGCTCTACGGCTACGTGCCCAATGCCGCACAGACTCCCGAGACACTGGACGGCATTCGGCTGACAATGAGCATCTACCCGGCGGTGACGTTCGGCATCTGCATTGTGTGCCTCTTCTTTTACGGCATCACGAAGGAAAAGGAAATTCAGATCACCACCGATCTGGCGGAGCGACGCAAAGGATACGGGCTTGCGGGGGCGGCAGCCACCGCGTCGTAGGCCGATGCAGCTGTCCGGCGTATGGCATGTTTCAGGTCAACAGGAGGGCGTCCCGGTGATTCGATGGAAAAGGCAGGTATGGAAGAAGATTCAATTTATCACTTGACTTTTGAACTGTTCGTAATTAGATTTGAACCAGTTCAATCGCACTAAACCAGTTCAGCCGGTTCCCCCACTGTGTTCAATTTCATCTCCGTTCTTTCACTGCACAATGTTGGTCTGTCACCTGACGTGAAGCAGCGACAGTGATCTGGAGTCCGCGCCCGGGAGAGATTCACCAGTCCCCGGGCCGGGAGCCATCACCGAAGTCGAATCCAGGACGAGCTCCTGTTTGCGCTGCTCGACGTTGGAAGAATCGCAGACAGAAACATCGCCGATCAGGACCAAACCATTTGTGAGGGCCGACTCTCCGCGGCCTGTGAAGCTCGCAGGGCACTCGTGCCACCGGATCTTCGAAAGCATGGCTGCCCTCCAAGTTCTTTAGAAAATTTCCACCAACCTCCCTCATTCCGTACAAAAACGTGGGATCAACCATGCGACTTGTCACTATGTTCCTCGCGCTCGTTGCCCTGGTTCTCATTGGGTCGTCGCCTCTTTCGGCGCAATCCTCCGGGCAGATTCAGGGAATCGTATCGGACTCGCTGTCAAAAGAACATCTTCCCGGAGCGACACTCTGGCTGGAAGGGACGGGACTCGGAACGTCTGCCGACCTTTCGGGGAAATACGTCATCCCCAGAATACCGCCGGGAACGTACACACTGATCGTCCGCTACATCGGTTACGTCACAAAACGCGTTCGGGTGGAAGTGAAGTCGGACGACAAGATCGAAATGAACTTCTCGCTCATCCCTCAGGCAGTCCAGGGGGAGACGGTCATCGTCACCGGCCAGGCCCGCGGCCAGCAGGGAGCGATAAACGAGCAGCTCTCATCCAATACGATAATCAATGTCGTTTCAGCGGATAAGATCCACGAGCTCCCTGATGCAAGTGCCGCGGCTGCACTGGCCCGTTTGCCGGGTGTCTCCCTCATGAACGGAGATCAGGTAGTTCTTCGCGGCATCCAGGCAAAACAGAATATCATCCTCCTGAACGGCATTCGGCTCCCTTCAACGGATATGTATAACCGATCGACAAATCTTGGTTTCATATCATCAAACATGCTCTCCGGAATTCAAGTTACGAAAACGTTGACTCCGGACATGGATGCCAATGCCATTGGCGGTGTTGTGAATCTCACGCTGAGGGAAGCTCCCGAGAACTTCCATTTTGATGTGCTCGCGCAGGGTATCGACAATACGATGGCCCACAGCACGGACAATTACAAGGCGTGGATCAGTCTCAGCGACCGGTTCTTTGACAACAAGCTGGGTGTTTTTGCGCAGGGAAGTGCAGACCGCACAACTCAAGGAAATGACAAGGCGTCGGTCGCGTTTGCACGGCTTGGGGATGCGCCGTACGGGGAGGCAACGTACGAAACGACAAGCGGTACATTTACGCTCAATGACGACAAGATAATTAATAATAGCCTCACTCTTGTTCTGGACTATGCACTTCCCCATGGAAAGCTGCTCCTCCAGAACAGTTATGCCCATAACTTAAGCGATCTTGCAGGTCTTACGGATAACCTTCAGTTTCAGACGGCGGCAGTTACGTATGCACTGGCACGCAACAAATTTGGCAGGGATCTGTATATAAACGGCCTGCAAGCGACAAATGACTTTGGTGATCTTAAAGTGGACTTCACATTGTCCCATTCCTCTTCTGACAAGTATACCTATATCGAATACGGGCAGCCGGGCGACAACATGACATTCGGTAATTCGGTGAATCCCCATCCGTATGGAGTCGATGCTACCGGCCATCCTATTACGTACTACAACAAACAGCAGACGTTGACCCTGAGCGATATCTATAATATATGGGTAAGTCCTACCGATGCCGATAGTTCCAATTTCAATGGATGGGTTCGTGCTCATGACGAAAATTTTGTCGAGCACATCTACAACACGTCTCTTGACCTCAGCTACCCCGTATCCTTTTCAAGCGACGTCTCGGCGAAATTCAAGGCCGGGGGCAAGATTGTCCGATCGACGCATACGGACGACAACTGGATGACATTCAAAGGGACCTCAGACCCGGATTTGTACGGACCGCATGTGAAATATATGTTCCCCGGCCATGTGATGTCCAATGTAAACTCCCTCTCAAACCTTCTCGTCGGCTATATCACGAATCCCGATTACAAAAGAGCGGGCTATTTTCTTAATGGCACGCACACATTCCTCGCTCCGATTGACAAGGGCTTGTATGATCAGTTTATGACGTATTCGCAGATGGACTGGAATCCGAAGATATACTGGCCGGGTGTGTATCAAAACGACTTCGGTGGCGCGGAAATGTTTACCGCGGGGTATTTGATGGGTACGTTCGAAATAGGTTCCAGATTGACCGCCATTGCCGGTCTGCGGTTCGAACAGTACAATATGCAGTACAAGGCAAACTTCGATTATGTCACACACGGCGTATATGGGGATGCCTTCCTCATGCCTGATACGAGCATGGCGAAAGGCGGCTTCTCGAACAGAGTTGATCGCACCGACCATAATGTCTTCCCCAATGCCCAGGTTCGTTTTAAGTTCAACGAGTGGTCGGACATCAGGCTTGCCTTCAGCCAGGGCATTTCACGTCCCGACTACAATGTTATACTCCCGAGCATCTATTTCGAGCCCGGCATAAGCGCATCGGCGGGGAATCCGAAACTGCGGCCTGCTATATCGACGAACTTCGATCTCGCCTTATCGTTCTACTCTAATGAGATAGGACTGTTTACAATCTCCCCCTTCTACAAGACCATCGATAACGTCTTCTACCAATCAGCCATTTACTTCGAGAACCTGTCGAAATACGATGTCACATTCCCGGATTCAGCGCACTGGGCGGCAATGGGGTACACGGGCGGCCAGGCACCGGCTGCATCACAGCAAATAACAACCTATATCAACAATCCGCACCCTGCACATGTACGGGGATTCGAACTTGACTGGCAGACCAATTTCTGGTACCTCCCCCACCCGCTGAACCTCCTCGTCCTTGACGTCAACTATACGAGAGCCTGGTCCGACATGGATTATCAGCAGGAAATCAATACGGCTATAGGTCATCAGGTTGGTCGATTCACAATTTACGATTATGTCACAACCGACACGATATATAACACAAGGCTTGTCTTCCAGCCAAACGATGTCCTGAATGTTGCGTTTGGTGCTGACTATGAGGGGTTCTCAGCTCGGGTTTCATTCAACCTTCAGGGTAACGTGATCACAAGTGTCGGATCGAGGCCCGAAGAAGATCAGTACACGGGGAACATCTACCGGTGGGATTTCACGATTCAACAGAAGCTGCCGCTGGAAGGACTGAGTATTGCCCTGAGTGGCACCAACATATTCAACAATGCAGTGCACACATATCAGGACTTCAGGAGAGTGGATGGCGGTCCGATTCTTCACAACGAGCAGTCAGTCGAGTATTCGCCGAGAACGTTTCAAGCCTATGTGCGATACAGCTTCTAACAGGCCGCTATTACAATAACAACAGAGGAGGACAAATTTGACGTGAAGAATGTGTAGCTGTCTTGCGACAATCTATCATCCAACTCACTATCGGAGGCTTCTATGAAGAAGCTGCTATTGCTCCTCATTTTGGCTGCACTGATTCCGTGTGTAGCCTTTCCTCAGACTCTTGCCGACGTTACCAAGGCGATAAAAGGGGACACCCTTGTTATCAAGGACTACAGTGACTATGGTAGCAAGGCAAACTCTCTGTACATAGCGATGCTTGCAGATTCCGTCACTGTTCCTGCGGGGCGTGTGTACGAGCTGATGGCAAACGGATTTTTCCCCCTTGCTAACAACCCGACGAGCTCCCCGAGCCGCACCACAGTTATCGTGGGTTCGGATGCCAGAATGCTCGTAGCGAATGGAGATGCTGGCTCCGCTCCCCCGTTGATCACCGGCAATGTCGGATCGTCGGTAAATCAAGGTGGTATCAGTGCGGGCGGCAATCTGACAATAAAGAACTGTAATCTTGTCCCTGCGTCAAATGATGGCGGCCTTGCCTGGGCATATACCGGCACGAGCGCTTCAAACCTCAAGCTCCTCTTTGACAATTGCCTCATGGAGCGCACGCGGTGGATATTTGTGGTGACCGGCAATAATAATTGTGACCTCACGTTCAGGAATTGCTACTTCGTGAACATGAATGGCCAGCCGTGCAGACGTAATGGTGGTGTGTTGGATGATTTCAACCCCCAGGATTCGCTGGTTGTTGAAAACTGCACCCACATTATGGCTCAGGGTAGCATGTACAAATTCAGGGATCACGTGTACAACCGGATCATCATCAATCACAATACGTTCATCAATTGTGCCGGGTATATTTTCATGGATCTTGGCTACCAGAGCAATTCGAGCTACACGAACAATATCTTCATCAACTGCAATATTCAGGGATATCCCTCGATGCAGTCTATTGATACTGGTGAGCAGGATCTGGACTGGATCCCGATGGGTCTTGTTAATGTCTATCCTGATAGCGTGAGTGTTGCCACGGGAGTACACAGAAAATTCCTGGTTCAAGACAACCTCGCCTACTGGCACTCCTATCTGAATGACATGATCACAACGTTGAATACCACTCACGTCAACAGTGTGACGAACTGGAAATCGCAGATGATAGTGTCAAATGCGCGTACGGACAGTATGTTCAAGCACATCGGACGGTTTACGGGGACAGCGTATACCTACTTGAATATGGATACGTGGAAGAACCAGCTCCCCACGTTTACCGATTCGAAGAATCTGTTCACCACGACAAGCGGTGGTGCACTGAACGCCCTGAAGACGTTCGCCCTTGCGACGGTCGATACCGGCCCCGCCGGTGCCGCCCTACTGCCTGACTGGCGTCTTGTGAACATTGGACCGAGCTACTATGTGTATTCCGACTGGCCGATCCCGGTGAACCTTGCGTACAGCGACGCTGCCCTGTTAACGGCTGGCCTGGGGAAACTCCCCCTGGGTGACCTGAACTGGTTCCCGACTCAAAAAGCGGCGTGGGCGGCTCAACGAACGGCGGAGCTGACGAAGATACAGACTGCGATGGACAACCATACCCTCGTCGTTGATGGTATCGCTGATCATGCCACGCTGCCGGGCACATACCAGCTCGAGCAGAACTACCCGAATCCCTTCAACCCGTCCACGAAGATCGACTTCACGATCCCGACAAGCGGACCGGTGCAGGTGAAGGTCTACAATGTGCTTGGCGAGGAAGTTGCGACGATCGTCAACGAGACGTTGGCGGTCGGCAAGCACTCGGTGACGTTCGATGCCTCGAGACTTGCCAGCGGTGTTTACCTCTACAAGATCACTGCAGGAAGCTTCGTCAACACGAAGAAGATGGTCCTGTTGAAGTAAGTGCAAGACCGGCTGCTCCCGTTCTTGTTGCGTGAGCGCTGAAAGGATTCGCCGAATGACACGACAAGGGCGAGACTCTGCAGCCTTGTAGCGATGAGTCGGCAGGGGGCTGGAAACGGCCCCCTGTCTCGTAATTCAGACGCCCGGGCAACACGACGGCGGCGCATTCGCGAGAACCTGATAAGAAATTGTCAGGTTCTCTCTTTATATTGATGCAGTGCCGCCCGCTGTTCCTTCCTGTGTTGATACTCATTCCGCGGCTCGCAAATCTCGATGTCATAATGTTCTCGTAACCACGGTGCAGGGGACGATAATGATCGCATATCCATTTCGTGTTCTTTTCACGCTCTCATTCCTGTTCATCAACCTCTTTCAGGAGGCATTTCCCGGGGGTTTCGACACAGTCGCCACCGCCGGGAAGAACTCTGTCATCACGTTCGGAGCCCTCCAGCAATTTGTCCACGAACGTTTTTACGACCGGATGTATCGAACCAGGCCATTGGAATACGCCTACACACGGGCCCTTGACGACATGATCGTCGAACAGCTCAAACGCATCGACTTCTTTGAGCGTGGGTTGGACAGGGACAGCGCGCTGCTGGAGAGCAACAGACGGGTGATTAACGAAGAGTTGGTCATCCGGTACTTTGGACGGGAATATGTCCGGAAATACGTGAATGACGCGGCGATGCGTGAAGCGTACGAGCGGATGAAGCGCGAAGTGGTCTGCAGGAGAAATCACGTGAATGCGCCCGCAGGGGATTCGGCAAAGTCGCGCAAATCGTTCGACGCCGTAAGGGGACAGCTGGCGTCCGAGCTTGCCCGCGGGGCGACGTTCAACGGCCTTGTCTCCGCCTCCGGGCGGTTGCTTCACACCTTAACGGCACCGGTTGACACGGTAACTGTGACCTGGAAGAAGGGTCTCGTGGCGGAGGCAGATAGCATTATATTCAAGCTTCGCGTCGGCCAGATTGCGATCCTGAACCTCTCCGCATCACTCGAGATTGTGCAGATTGTAAGAATCAACACGGTCCCGGTTGCGCCGTATGAGAATGTGAAGGACGAAATCTACAATACCCTCCGGGAACGCTTCGCCTCTACAGCCGCCGATGACTTCACGAGGGCGACGAAGGCGCTCGTGGATGAACGTGCGCTTACGTGGAATGAGAAGGCGTTGGAGATGCTTCTTGGCTGGTCAAACATCCCGGGCTTCTACGCGTCCCTGTATCGTGACACTCTTACGGCAGCAATTGCAGAGGGGAGAAATCCTGTTCTCCTGAACTATCGCGGGGGGAGAGTTGATCTCAGGGAGTATCTGCGGCTGTTGAACGATGTGTTGATCCTGCCGGGACGGGGTCGGTTTCGCGTCGAGGATCTCAAGAAATTCATCCTGGAGGCGATACGGACTGACCGGGTGGTCAAAAAGGCGAGAGCTCTGGGTCTTGAAAAGGGGATCTTCACCTTCCGTTCAACAGACCCTACGCTGAGGGATCGAATCGTGTCGTTGTACAACCAGAGGGTGATTGAAGCGAGCATTCCGGCGTTGACGGAAGGGACAATGCGGGAATTTTACGCCGCAAACAAGGATTCCCTCTATTATCAGCTCGCAAAGGTCAACATCTATGCGGTCATTTCCACCGACAGGAAGGAAATCGACAACGTGTGGCAGATGCATCTGCGTGGAACCGCGTTTGAAAAACTCGCGCCGCAGATTGACGTGAAAACGTTTGTCAGGGATCGCTCCGGCGATTCTATCAGGTCGTACCTGAGCACGGAAACGCCGTTCCTGGGCAAGGCTGCGTTCACATTGACATTGAATCAGGTAGCGGGACCGATCGAGTATGTTGATCCGGACCGTGGTACGTGCTATGCGATTATTAAGTGCGTGGGGATAAGGCCGGAGAAACAGTTGACGATGGATGACGCAAGAAAAACGATTGCGGCCGATTTCATGGAGTTTCAGAAGAAGAAGATCGGGGACGAAACAGCGGAATCGTTGAAGAACAAATATGGCTTCAAGGAATACGAAGATGTTCTGATGCGGGATGTTGCCGCACTACGGGCGAAATGAATGGATACACTGCGCACGTACTGCGCCGGGAGATCCTTGCTTTTGGCGGTCGGGAATCCTATATTAGCCTCATATCATTGAACCGATTCAACGAATGAGATCCCGCCCCGGCGGGAAGCGGGGCGACTTATGAAGAAAATCACGATAGAAGACGTTGCCCGCCGCGCGAACGTATCGAAAGGGACAGTCTCGGCGGTCATCAATGCCAAGAACATCGTCCGGCCGGGGACCCGGGACCGCATACTGAAGGCTATGAAGGAGCTCAACTTTCGTCCGCGGGGAGTTGCGCGAAATCTGAAGAATGACCCCGAGGACAAGAGCATCGGCGTCATCATCAAGGATCTGAACTACCCCTTCTACGCATCGATTGCGACCGGTGTTCGCGAGTACGCCAACGGGAAAGGGTACTCCGTTGTCGTGACCAGCTCCGAAAACGACCACGAATCCGAAAAGAGGCTCACACACCTTTTCTCCACAAAGGACATCAAGGGAACAATCATCGCCCCGACGGTCGAAGGGACGGCGGAGATCGAGCACCTGTTCAAGCTCAAGATGCTCAACTATCCGTTCGTCCTCCTGGAGGCCGTGAAGGGAATACAGGCGAACGTCGTTGCGATCGACAACCTCAGGGCGATCAAGCAGGCGGTGAAGTACCTCATCGAGAGCGGTCATACGAAGATCGTGCACTTCGCAGGGCCGCCCCAGTCTTCTCACACGCTGGAGCGCATCGAGGGGTTCCGTCATGCGTTCAGCGAGAGCACGCTCGTGTTCAACAAGAACATGATCGTTCCCACGGGATCGCGCTACGAGGAGAGCTATTCACGAACGATCGAGTTTTTCCGGGACAGGAAGCGCGAGGAATTTCCGACAGCCATCGTGTGCTTCAACGATCAGCAGGCGCTGGGGGTGATGATCGCCCTCCTGGAACTTGGCATCCGCGTTCCCGACGATATCTCGATCGTCGGTAACGACGATATCTACTACGCGAGGATCTACCCGATCCCGCTGACCACGATCCGGGCGCCCCAGCACGAAATCGGAAGAAAAGCGGCGGAAATCCTCATCCGGAGTATTGAGTCCCAGGTTGCCCCTCCGACCGAGAAGATCGTCCTGGAAACCGAATTCATCGTCAGAAAGTCGACGCGGGTCCTCACGCCGGCCGACTGATCCCCTCTCTTCCCCGCGCACAAATCAGTTGGCCAGTGCGTACAATTTCTCCCCCGGCGGCAAAAAAATCGAAGAACTCTATTGACATCAGTCAATAAAAGTCGTACAATCAAATCGGTTCAATCAAAGTTGAACTAATACGATTCAATCCCCGCAGTTCGTTTGTGTTCACCCGGGCAGTCGCGGACACGCTACTCATCGATACGGCAGCGGCTGTTGCGAACCCGCCGGAGAGTAGCGGGCTGAACGGCACCGCCGGGCGCCACGGTCGTCTCGGACAGAGTACTGAGTATATCTCCTGGGGCCAGGTTCTTTGAATCGGCATAGGCATGTTCGCGGCTCTCCACGCCTGCGGAGAGCTGGCATTTGTGGTGCTCACGGCCCCCGCGAATTTCGATTCTACGATCAATCCGAATGCGCCCCAGCGGCACACCGGGAGTGAACCCCTTGCATGAGACACAATGGTGGAATTCCCACAGTTCATTTCGTTCACCGTTACAAACGACTAAATCATAAAAGAACATGATGACCTCATTGAAGCGTGTTTTCTGCACTTTGCTGAGTGTACTTGTGGGGACGGCGACGTCCCTCGGAAATCCAACCGAACATGGTTCGAAACAGCTGATGTCGATAACACCCCTCGACCTTCTTATCGTCGCTTTCTACTTTGTTGCCGTTTTGATCATCGGGTTCTACCTCAAGAGGTACACGAAAACCGGCGAAGAGTTCTTCATGGCGGGAAGGAAAATAACGGCGTGGGTTGCTGGATTGAGTTTTATCTCTGCCAACCTTAGCTCGCTGGAGACAATGGGCTGGTCGGCAATGGCATACCAGTACGGTATGTTGGGTGCCCATGCGTATCTCATCGGGGCGATCCCGGCAATTCTCTTCCTCGCCGTTGTCATGATGCCTTTTTACTACATAAGCAGGACGCATTCTGTTCCCGGTTATCTGAAGCTTCGCTATGGAGAGGCGAGCCGTTCATTGGCAGGGATATCGTTTTCGTTCATGACGGTGCTTGTCTGCGGGGTGAACATGTTTGCGATGGCAAAGGTCATGCAGCTCCTGCTCGGCTGGAACTTCGATGTTTGTATCTGGGTATCCTCAGCGACGGTGGCCGTCTATGTGGCTCTCGGGGGGCTTCTCTCCGCTGTGTTCAACGAGGTTCTCCAGTTCTTCCTCATCTGGCTTGGCACGTTGCTTGTGCCCATCCTTGGCATGATCGAAGCGGGAGGGTGGACGAAAATGCTCGCATCCATCAATGCGCAACATCCGGGCCAGAACTTCACTAGCCTGTGGGCGAACCTGGGTTCTGCCGCCGACAATCCAATGGGAATGCACTGGACCGGTATGGTGTTCGGCCTCGGTCTCGCAGTGTCGTTTGGCTACTGGTGCACCGATTTTCTCCAGGTTCAACGCGTCATGGCCGCCAAGAGTCTTCGCACTGCGCAAAATGGCACCGTCATCGGCTCCGTGTTGAAAATGCTTGTCCCTGTCATTGTCACGATCCCCGGACTCCTGGGGCTGGCAGTGTTGACCCAGAAAGAAGGCATCACACTCGTTCCCGAGAGCGTCGCCCAGGCGACGGGCGGACATAGTTTCAATGAGGTCCTTCCGCTGATGATGGCACGCTACCTCGGACCAGGGCTACTTGGCCTGGGTGTGACAGCGATGATCGCAGGATTCATGTCCGGCATGGCCGGCAACGTCAGCGCGTTTGCTACGGTATGGACCTATGATGTGTACCGGCCGCTCATCAGGAAAGACGCATCGGATTCTCACTACGTGAGTATGGGTCGCTGGAGTTCGATAGGCGGTGTTTTTATTGCAATCCTGACGGCATACGCGGCGAAATTCTTCAGCAACATCCTTGTTTTTCTTCAGGTTCTTGTGATGTTCTTCATTATCCCGTTGTTCGGTGTTGTCATTCTCGGGATGCTGTGGAAACGGGCAACGGCCGCCGGGGGGTTCTGGGGATTTCTTGCGGGGATTCTCACCTCGGTCGGAGAGTTCGTGTACGTCCATGTGTTCCCCGGGTATTTCGATGCGGCACATCTCAATCCCGACCACGTCCGGAATATCGCCATGACGCCTCTGGCACAGGATATGGCCGTCAACATGTATAGCGCGCTCTGGTCGTTGCTCGTATGCGTCGGAGTAACTGTCCTTGTGAGTCTTGTCACCAAACCAAAAACGCGCGAGGAGCTCAAAGACCTTGTCTATGGACTGACGAAAATACCCGATGAGGGGCCGACGCCGTGGTATAAACATCCGAATTTCTGGGCGGGTGTCGTGTTCTGTGTTCTCATTGCGGTCAATATCATTTTCTGGTAGTGAGGTGAACAATGGAGTCTCCCCGTCAAATCGAAATCTGGTTCTTCATCGGAGCCCTGCTCTTTGTCTATGGTGTGCTTATTACCGGAGCGGGAATCTATCACCTTGTAAATCCTCCCCCGGAGCAAATCGCACTGCGTGAACTCCATTCAGACTTGTGGTGGGGTGTTCTGCTGCTCGTGCTGGGATCGGTCTATTCAACTCGTTTTTGGCCGTGGCGGCGGCGGGTCCCTCCGGAGAGTTGAACGCGCGCCTGCTTGATGCGCCGGTACCGGATTTCCTTCGTTCGGGATCCACGAGAGGGAAGAGGCTTTTCATGCAGTGCAGACTTCGATTGTGTGCCTTCCATCCACCCCAAAGGACTTGACAATGCGATACGCACAACGCAAAACTGCCCGCATCATCGTCTTCATGATCTGCGTTCTGTGGGCGGGCACCGCCTTGTGTCAACAATTGCAGTTGAACGACCTTGGTTACTTCGAAGCGCGTGGTCTCAATGTCCTTGTCTTCAGTAACCAGTACAACGGGTTTTTCTTTGATGAAAAGACCGCGGGAATAGAACTCATCCATCACGGTGTGCGAACGGCAACCGGTGGCGCGGTGCGCCTGCAGCCGACGCCCGAACAATGGGACCTGATTCCCGTGATGACTGAACGCACAGTGGACAGAAAGAACAATGCGATTGAAGTGAAGTTGCGCTATAAGGAGTATAATTTTGAGTCCAGAGTGACCGTCACCGCTAAGGATAATGGCGTCGTGATTCGCGTAAGCCTGGACGCGCCGCTTCCCGAGAAGCTTGTCGGACATGCGGGATTCAACCTCGAATTTCTCCCTTCCGCCTACTTCGAGAAGACGTTCCTGGCGGACGGCCGGCCCGGAATCTTCCCACTCTCTCCGTCCGGTGACGCGGCAGTGCGCCCCCTTGCGGAAAAGATCCCCCAGTTCAACGGCTATTCGACATTCGACGACAGGGGCCGGGGTGAATTTCTTGTTCCCGGGCCCCTCGCCCGGTGCGCCGCACTGGTCCTGGCGCCGGAGGATCCGGAACGGTGTGTCAGGATACGGTCGCTCACGGGGGACCTGATGCTCTATGACGGACGCATGCTCGCGCAGAACGGGTGGTTTGTCGTGCGCAGTGTGATCCCGGCAAATAAGACCGGCACCGTCGTCGAATGGTACGTCGAGCCGAATACAATTCCGCACTGGACGCGGCCGCCGGTGATCGGGTTCTCACAGGTCGGGTACCATCCTTCCCAGAACAAAATTGCGGTCATAGAGCTGGATAAAAACGACACCCCGGAGCAGACCGCTTCGGTGTTTCAGGTGACGCCGGAGGGGAAGCTCGTCCCGAAGTGCACGGGCGCGGTACAACCGTGGGGACAGTATCTCCGCTACAACTACGTGAAGTTCGATTTCACGTCGGTCAGAGACACCGGCGTGTATGTCATCAAATACGGCGACCGGCAGACGGACGCGTTTCCGATAAGCTCCCGGGTGTATGAGGATGTATGGCACCCGACGCTTGACGTATGGTTCCCTGTTCAGATGGACCACATGCTTGTCAGGGAAGCATACCGCATATGGCACGGTGCGGCGTTTCTCGACGACGCGCTCCAGGCCCCCGTCAACATCAGGCATTTCGACGGGTATTGGATGGATTCGACGACGCACACGCAATACAAGCCGCTGGAGCATATCCCCGGACTTGATGTCGGAGGATGGTTTGATGCAGGTGACTTTGATATCGAGACCGCCCATCACTGCACCGCCATTATGAGTTTTGTGGACTCATGGGAACAGTTCAATCTCAGGCGCGACGAGACCTACGTGGACCAAAAGACCCGGTATGTCGATATCCATCGGCCCGATGGGAAGCCTGATCTCCTGCAGCAGATTGAGCACGGAACCCTCCAGCTCGTGGCGCAATTCAAGAATGTGGGCTTCGCCGTGCGGGGGATTAATTTCCCCTCCCTCTTCGAATATCATCACCTGGGAGACGCATCAACAAGCAGCGACAACAGGCTGTATGACCCTGCGCTCAAGCCGTACGAGACGAAGGGACTGTCAAGCGGAACGATGGATGATCGCTGGGTATTCACGCCGAAGCTCCCGGGTCTGAACTACTCTGCCATTGCGGCGCTGGCGGCCGCCAGCCGCGCATTGAAGGGGTACAACGACGCGCTTGCTGCGGAGGCCCTCACAACGGCGGAAGCAGCATGGGACAGGGAGCAGAAGGAGCCGCCTCCCCCGCGCGGCCGGATGATGCCCTGGTTCTTCAACAACACGGAATGCGGTGCGGCGTTGCAGCTCTATTTGACGACGAAGAACGAGAAGTACTATCACCGGTTCGATGAGCTCATCTGGCCGCAGCTGGATTCGGGGCTTGCATGGAACATTGCGACCGCGGCAAAAGCAGTCCCGTACATGCCTCCGGCCTACAGGTCCCGGCTTGAGAAATATGTTCTGAGCTATAAGGCGGTCAGTGACAGTCTCGTCCGGCAGAATCCCTACGGGGTCCCCATCGGAACACGCGGGTGGGCCGGAAACTCCGAACTGATAGACTGGTCGATTGCGAATTACTTCCTGCATAAGAGCTACCCGGATATCATAGGGCGCGAGCAGGTGTACAGGGCCCTCGATTACGTGTTCGGCTGCCATCCGTATTCGAATCTTTCATTCGTCGCGGGGGTCGGAACGCGCTCGAAAAAGAGAACGTACGGGAGCAACAGAGCGGACTTCTCATTCATCGCGGGGGGAGTTGTTCCCGGGGTGCTCCTGTTGAAGCCGGACTTCCTGGAGAACAAGGAGGACTGGCCGTTCCTCTGGGGTGAGAATGAATGTGTCATTGACATCTGCGCCGACTATATCTTTCTCGCGAATGCCGT
>Ga0182021_10005303_pt1 | contig 15240 bp, 12 predicted proteins | sample 612E3MmetaG_FD_120493 | JGI IMG/M metagenome (GOLD analysis project Ga0182021, IMG submission 120493) | Permafrost microbial communities from Stordalen Mire, Sweden - 612E3M metaG (Illumina Assembly) | ecosystem: Environmental > Terrestrial > Soil > Wetlands > Permafrost | place: Sweden... | reverse complement strand
GCCCGAAAATAAAAGGGAAATTCGACATCTTCGGCGGATACATTCGAGGCTACAATATCGAACTGAAAGAAGGCGAAAAGATAGTTCAGGCCTGGTATTTTGCCGAAGTCGGCTGGCCCGACGATCATTATTCGATCTGCACTTTCACATTCGAAGCGGTTGGTAAAAAAACAAAACTCACTCTCGTCCAAACCGATGTTCCGGAACATAAGGTGGCAGAAACCATGAAGATGGGGACCCGCACGGTTTCAATGGATGCACCTATCGACCAGGACGAGGATACCAGGCTTCTGGATGTGTTTGTTGCAGTGGATACACCGGATACTGACGATGGACTGATACGGGAAAGCCTTGCCCAGGAAATCCAGAGGTCACTGGCAACACTGACTGAAAAAGAAAGGGAGATCCTGAATATGTTTTACGGAATAGGCTATCCCCACGGATATACGCTTGAGGAAATCGGATCCACTTTCGACCTTACACGGGAAAGGGTCAGACAGATCAAGGAAAAAGCAATCCGCCGGCTTAAACACTCTTCGAGAAGCCAGTTGCTGAAGTCATACCTGGGATAAGATGAAGCAGGGCAGGCCCCTCCTCCCGGACGACCTGTGACCCTGAACTTATCTTCTTACTGACTTCAGGAGTAAATCAACCTTACCGTTTGCCGGAGTTCAGGATGCAGGCTCAAAGCAACCGGACAGGTTCTGGAAATATGTTCCAGAATCCTTTTCTGCTGTTGTGTGTAATTATTCGGTGGAAAAGTCAGTTCCACAATTATTTCACTGATCCAGCGGGGATTATCAGCCATTATTTTAGTGACCTCCCAGTTTGCCCCCTCAATGCTGAAATTATGCTCCCTCGCAGCAATACCCATGATCGTTATCATGCAGCTGCCTAAAGCGGTTGCAACCAGGTCGGTAGGGGAAAAGAACTCCCCTTTTCCCTGGTTGTCAATGGGTGCATCGGTGATAAGCCTGGTACCTGAACGGAGGTGAGTTGCCTCGGTCCGGAGGTCTCCCATGTATTTTGAATGAACTGTAGCCATATAATTAAATTTTAAATCTGATTCATGTATATTTACCTGTAACCTATGCCTGAATAACCCACCCAGTGTTTGATAGTTGCTTTGGCGGTCCGCCCCATTTTAAGATCATCAACCGGGATGGGTTTTTCGCTGAGGGAAGTTGAATATCCCATCAGTGTGCCCTGCGAAGATGCTGAACGCAGCGAATTATCCAGATGGATCAATGTAAGCAACCCGAAGGGCACGGAGTACCTTCCGCACCAGGTCCATTTGTAGGTATGGTAATTGGTATCCTGAACTGTGTACTGGGTGAATTTACCGATCTTTTTTGTGTTTATCTTCCCGAGAAGGCAATTCCGCATAATTTCATATTCATGATCTACTGCCTTGTAAAACCCTGCCGTGTCACAGCCATAAAACGCATAATCTGATCCCCCCCAATCCTCACAGCCATAATGGACTGCATCGGTTGAAATCACAATGGCATAATCCCTCCCGATCTGAAGGTCCCGGTTGTTATACTCGCTCAGGCCGGAAAGTGCACTTGCCAGGGCTGCGGAAAGGCTGTTCATGGTTTTAAATGACATATAAGGGATCAGGATCGGTACGATCTCGATCTTCCTGTTAAAGTATTGAAGGAAGGGAATAATAGCTTCCAGGGAATGTTCCGACTGCTGCAGGCTGTCGTGAACCATATATGATGAACCGGGGAGTTTGTTCATTATAGCTTCCCTCAAATCCGAGACCCTGACAGGACCGTAGGGTTCCTGCCAGTAATCATAACTGTCAAAAACCATCCGGTCTTCAACATTGTATTTTTTTGCCTTATGCGCCACACCTATGAGCAACACTGTATTTGCTTTAATGTTGCGTAGAACCGTGGGGTAGAGCCATCCAACGTAAGTATAATCATCATGGGGGCAGATAGCTGCTTTCCACTGCATGAATTTCTGAATCCCGTTATTATCCATTGAGGTATTCATCCGGGCAGACTGTAAGCGTGTAATCCTGTTCATTACCGAGTCCATCTGCCAGGAGCGTGTGGCATACCCGACCGGATCAACTGGTTTCCGTACCTTTTCAGCAGGGTGGCTGGATGAAATGACTAAGAGAACAGCCATGGACAACATAATATTTATTGGAAATTTCATAGCCGGGTTTGTTTTTAAATAATTTTGCAGTAATCACATTACTGTAAAAATAATATTTTTTGATGAACAATGGAATTAACGGTAAACCTTTTCTTGAGGGACAGCTGAATTTCAGAGGGCTTGAAGGAATAAAATCGAAAGATGGAAGGAGTTTCAGGAAGAACCTGGTATATCGCAGCGGGAGTCTTCACGGTTTGAATGGCACCGATGTGCGTAAACTGGAAAGTATTGGTCTGGCGGTGGTCATTGATTTCAGGTCGGACCGTGAAATCAAATCCCACCCGAGCTGCAGCATTTCCACTGTGAAAGAAACACTTAGAATAGCTATTCATGATGCCGCACGTGATCTTGCCATGAGCTTCCTTGAAAAGAATGATGCGCCTGGCCTTGAGAAATTACTGGTTTCTGATTACCGCCGGATAATCAGGGATGATTCACCGGGTTTCAGGGAATTTTTCAGGATCATGAAACAGGCCACGGAATTCCCGCTTGTTTACCATTGTGCCGCAGGCAAAGACAGGACGGGTATCGCGTCGGTACTGTTCCTGACTGCACTTGGAGTCGATGCTGAAACGGTCAGGAATGATTATTTTTTAAGTAACGAAAGACTGAAAGCGTATGCCGACAAGTTGATCCTTAAAGTAACAGAGAACGGTATGAACGGAGAAATCCTCCGTCCGATGATGGAAGTCAGGCCTGAATACCTCGATGCCGCTTTTAACGAGATTGATCAGCGTTTCGGTGGAATGGATAATTATCTCGGCCGGATTCTGGATGCCGATATTGAACTGTTGAAAAATAAATACCTGGAATGATATGGATCTAAACGACTGTATAAAATTTGCCAACGAAAACCCTGTCTGTTTCCTTGCAAGCTGCGATCATGGAAGGCCCAGGGTCCGTTGTATGGGTTTCTGGTTTGCTGATGAAACCGGTTTTTACTTCCAGACCAGTTCGATGAAGGAAATGGTGGATCAAATCAGGACGAATCCTAATATTGAAGTTTGCTTTTATAAACCCGCTGACTTTATCGGTGCGACAATGAGGGTGAGGGGAGAAGCAGAATTTGTAACGGATGAATTAATGAAAAAGAAAGTCATTGCCGACAGGCCTTTCCTGAAGCAATTCGGACTTGATTATGACAGCCCTGAGCTTGTAATCTTCAGGATTGCCCGCGGGAATGCACATTTCTGGAACATGAACGGAAATTTGTCCCCAAAGGAATTCATCTATTTCGGGGAAAGCGAATGAACCGCTAGTTCTATTCCGTCACGGGCAGCATTTTCAACCTGTAACCGACCCCCGGTTCCGTGATCAACAATTCAGGCACGGAAGGATAAACCTCTATTTTTTTCCGGAGCTGGGCAATATGGACCCTTAATATCTGTGCGTTGTCGGCATACGGAGCGGCCCATATCTCCCGGCTTATATATGAATGGGTTAAAACCTTCCCGGCATTACGGATAAAAATAAGAAGAAGCGAATATTCTGTCGCTGTCAGTTTGATCTCTTCTTTGTTCAGACGTGTCACCCTGCTGTTGATATCCACTTCCAGGCCACCGGAACGGAATACGGGCGACTCATCGATCCTCAGGGAATGCCGGATCGCAACCCTTATCCTTGCCAGTAATTCTCCTGAATTGAAAGGTTTGGTCATATAATCATCAGCTCCCGAGTCAAGGACCGACACCATGACGGATTCCTGTCCCTGGACTGTAAGTATGATCACAGGTACTGCTGACCATTCCCGGAGACGGCGAAGAAAACTCAGGCCGTTTTCGTCGGTAAGGCCCAGGTCAAGCAGGATCACATCCGGATGATTCATTGTTACAGCCTGAATCCCTTCTTTTGAAGACCCGGCTTCAAATACCTTGTAATCATTCGATTCAAGGGTCATCCTGAGCAGCCTCCGAATTTGCGCTTCATCATCCAGGATAAGGACCTTATACTTTACCCGGCTTTTTTCCATTTAATTTTCAGTTTTAAATATGATTGAAACAGATAATCCTCCTTCAGGATGGTTTGAGGCATTCAGAATACCTCCATGAGCTTCCACAAAAGCTCTCGCGATAGCCAGGCCCAGGCCTGTACCACCGCTCTTTGACCCGGGGACCCGGTAAAATTTGTTAAATAAATACTCCAGGCTGGCTTCTGGTACCCCGGGCCCGTGATCCCTGATAGTCACCGAAACCATCCCTCCTTCTGCGTTCCCTGCAACAATTTCCACACGCGTATCCAGGGGAGTATACATGAGGGCATTTCTGAGAATATTTAAAAGAGCCTGGCGTATGAGACTGATATCAGCGAGGATGAGCGGGAGACTGTCAGGGATGGTTATGCTTAACGGGTGCTCCTTCAGCTCAGATTTCATATCCTTGACAACAATACCTATAAGGTCTGCAATATCGCAGTATTGCATATTCAGTTTTAACATCCCTGACTCGATCCTTGACATATCCAGGATATTCTCAACGAGGTTGTTCAGGCGGAATGATGCAAATTCAAGTTCGTTACATATCTGCAAACGCTTTTGCGGATCGGAAGAGGTATGGCTGTCGTTCAGGTTTTCAACAGCCGTGGTGATAATGGATATCGGTGTCCGGAGCTCATGTGAAACACTGTTCAGGATGGCCTGAAAAAGTTTCTCACTCTGGTCGGTAATCTCTTTTTCCCTTGCACTTTCGATGATGATCTCCCTCCCAAGTGTAGAAGCAATAAGTGTTATATAGGATTTTAAAAGCATCATTTTTTCGTAGTCATCATGTGGCCCCTCTTTCAGGTTAACCCCGATAACACCAACCACTCCCCGGGAATCACGCAGGCAAAACCAGTAAATGCCACCACTCACTCTTCCCTGATCAAAATTCCTGGAGGAAGTTACATCTGAAAAAAAAGACCTGGCAGCTGCAAATCCTTCGGAAGTATGCAACAGTGTATCCCCAGGTGGGATCTCAGACAGATTATCCCCTTTCTTTTCCTTAAGATAAATCACTGAATCCAGGCCGAATTGATTTTTCAGGCTCCGACCGGCAATTTTCACAACTCCGGAAATCGATACTGCATCGTTCAATGATTCCAGAAAATTATAGAGAATTGTCTGGTTTTCCTTGCTTTTTAAAAGAAATGCACGGCTTCTCCTGATCCTCGTGATGAGAATAATTGCAATAACAGCAATAATGAAATCAGCGATATTGGCGAACAGATCATGCAGGTTTTCCTCCCTGAACGTAAATAATGGCTCCTGGAAAAAGTAATCCAGGATCAGGACATTAAGAACAGCCGCCATCAGAAGCGGCCATCCTCCAAGAAAAAGTGAGAGGATGGCTACCATCGTCAGCAGTATAAGACCTATACTCTGGGCCCCTATGATTTGCCTCAATGGAAAACAGATCGCTCCCGTACCCGCAATTACGATAAAAGCAATGAGGTACTCAATAAAATCAGACCGGAAGGAATTTTTCCAAATACTGGTCCTGAACATATGTTCCTGAAATCTCATCCAAACTTAATAAAAAAATCAATCCCGAACCAAGCAGGATATGCCGGAAACCAGACAGGATATTGTACAAAATAAGCATTTGCCGCATAAAGCCTGAATAAATTAGTAAACATTCCTTATAAAGATTTGGTAAAGGGCCGATGTTAATTTTAACCCATTATGGAGAGCTGTTGATTTTTTTTTTACTTTTAAGCGATAATTGAAGCTTCTGCCATGAATAAGATATTCTGTGATAACTTCTTTCTTTTCATTCCACTGATTCTGCTGATAACCTTTGCAGGATGTACGAAAAACCCGCCGTCTGACACTGTCAACAACTATTCCGGTTCCGGGGGCAAAGGTGATGTGATGTCCTTTCTGTTCAATGAGACCTTAGGCGGATATACCGTGCAGAATGAATCAACCGGGAAGTATGACAATGGATCCTATACAATTTATGCAAATGAGCTGAAGGGACTGTATAAAGTCTTCACAAATGGCTCTTTTTATTATGCAGTTGAACTTTCAGGCCAGTCGGTTACCGGTAATTTCCCGACGGCAACGCTTGGGAACAATCTGTCATACGGGATCTCCAAGTTCTCCAACTCATTGAACACGAATGTGCCCGGAGATTATGTCTATATTCATATCAGCAATGCCCAGGTCAATGGCAGTATTTTGAACAAGGAATGGGGAATACTTTCCATGATGGCCGACGGGACATGGAAGAAACAACGCTATTGCAATGATACAGGATCGATAACCAGGTTGATGCCGGATGAATATTCCGGGCCGTTGCCTTTAGTAAGCGCCACGGATTCCGGAACCTGGTCGGTTAATTCCCTTTTCAGGGAACGCTTAATAATGGCACAGAAAAATTCAAGTGATTCCCTGACCGGATTTCCTTATGCCTCTGATTCCGGGGCAGTGTTTGTAATGGATATGGGGTACAATAAAGGATTTATTCTGGGGTGCAAGGTCATGCAGGGAGATAAGAATAAGTTCAGAGGCAATTACGGTTATGCCGATGTCCGATATGACGGATCAACAGGGGGCGGCAAATATTCCTGTAGTGATTCGTCGCATAGTATTAACTGGTGGAGGGCGGATTCCTATGCAAAAGTAAGGAACGGGGTTTTCGGAGTGCTGAATCAATGCAATGTCCTGAAAAACGTCTTTTATTGTAAAAACGTCGTGATTTACGGTGATACGGTCGATTTTTATACCGCGGTTTCAGGACCCTACCTCCTGGAGTTCCAGTTCTCACATTACAAATTCCGTTCTTACGGAACCGGAGGGAGACTGCCCTGACAGCAATCTAAACAACACTACAGACAAATGAACGGGCAGGCCGTCAGATTTTTTCAATGAGCCCTTTTTCTCCGTCCAGGCGTATCCTGTCCCCGTTCTGAAGGAACCTCCTGGCGCCTTTGACTGCAACCACGGCTGGTATACCATATTCCCTTGCAACCACGGCCCCATGGGACAAAGGGCTTCCTATTTCGGTGATCAGGCCAGAGATGATGCTGAAGTATGGCGTCCAGCCAATATCTGTAAAAGACGCAACCATTATTTCACCTTCGAGAAGCTGTTCAGCATCTTCAATGGTATGGATGATCCTGACGCTGGCTTCCACAACACCGCTGCTCACGGGTATTCCTGCAAGTTGTCCTTCCCTGGTCTCAATTGCCATCTCATGTTCAAGAGGCTCAGGGATGCCGAAGCTGACTTCTTCAAACACCAGTTTATCGGTTTCTGCCAGAAGTTGCCTTCTCCTGTCCGCTTTGATCTTCCAGGCCGGGAGATGATCGCTTATAAGGCTTCCCAGCTCTTCGTGGGTAAGGAAATATATCTGGTCGGTATCGTCCAGTAACCCGTCATTGACCAGTCCGGAAGCCAGATGCTGGTAGGCTTTCCTTATCTTATCCACCATTTTAATGGATAAACCTTTGGTGATCTCGCGGCGGGCAACCGCTTTCCTGGCAGTAGGGACCATGGACCGCAAAATGATTCTTGTTATGGGTCTCAACTGTTTGAGAGCCGTTGTTATTTCTTTTCTTGAATCATGCGATATATGTCTTGCTTCTCCAGCCCTAACCCGGGTCTGGAGGATCTGGATCAGTCTGACAGGATTATCTGCCCATGTTTTTTCCCGGAGTTCGGATTCCCTTACACAACGGTGGCCATGCCGGTCAAGAAAGGATCTGAACCGGAGCGAAATTTCTTTGGGTGATTCATGTTGAAGTATGTGAAGAGCCTCAGGAGGGTCCGAATGAACGAACCTTTCGCTGAAGTCTTTATCCGTTAGTATCAACCGGGCAAACCGCTCAAGGGATTTGACGGCATCGGCGCTTTCTATCTCAGGAATGTCAAGCAGCAGCATAGTCGCTATGTGATGGTCCGCAGAAACCGGCTTCCGTTTGTCTCCTGTCATGATCCTCATAAACGCTGAATACATGGTTCCTGACTGAGCTGAGGTCATCAGGTGATGGCCGAACCCGATACCGAGCTTCAACCTGCCCTCCCCGATCTGCCGGTGCAGCAATGCCGGGGGCAAAGAGAGATCAAAATAGAATCCGGATTCAAGTTTTCTCAGGTTTTCCATGAATTCCCGGGCCCGTGTGGTGTTGTACATCTGCTTCATGAAATTGAATATCCTGAGAGGAAGAATCACCTCAGGCTGTGCTGTCAGGCCCGGAAAAACCTTCCCGCTGAGGGCGTATTGCACATCCTCCGCTTTATTAAGCCATATACGCTTGGGGTAATCCATCATATGGCTCATGTTGATGAACAAGCGGTTATAAAACATCTGTATATACCTGGGGCCTTTCCTGTTGCGTATGCTGAAAGCACCTGCACGGTCAGCCAGAAGCACCATTCCGTAATCGATTGCTTCGGCACTCACCGAGTAGGTCAAGGGTGTGGCAACCCCCGGCATCATTTCTCCTATATTACCCAGTGTCCAGATGTCATTGCTTTCGCCCTTCACTGTATCCATTTCATTGTAATGGACTTCATTCAGGGTGGTCACCGGACGCAGCTGCAACCAGTGCAGTTTGTCGTCCTGGTCAATGGCCCATTCCATGTCAACCGCAGCGTTAAAGGCCAGTTCCGCCCGTTTAGCTCCTTCGATGATTTCCCTGAGAAGAGCAATGCTGATCAGGTGGTCATTCCTGGCAATCTCCGATTCCAGGTTGGAACCGCTGCGATATACTTCATAATGAGATGCATTCTTCCTCCCGCTTACCAGGTCTTCTCCGTGTCCCGCAACTGCATTCACAAGTATCTTGTCGCGACGATTGTTAACCGGGTTGGCTGAAAATACAACCCCGGCGACCCTTGCGTCAACCATATTCTGGACGATTACAGAGATCCTGAGATCGGCTTCTGAAAGCAGTTTCCCGGAATAGGACCTGACCCTTTCCGCATCGGCCGCTTCAATACAGCTGATGATGGCTGATTTGATATTGTCAAACGTGTGAAGGTTCAGGAAGGATTCAAACTGCCCTGCGAAGGAAGCAGTATGGCCGTCTTCACTCACAGCCGAAGAACGAACGGCTTTGGGGCCCGGGCCGAGTGCTGTAAGATGCTGTAATATTGCAGCATCATTTAACCCCCCGACTTCAGGATGTAATAACACCACCGCGTCGGGTACGTTATAGCCAAGCTCTTTCAGTATTTTCAGGCCTTTAACTTTCCCGCCAACCGGGTGACCGTCTATTTCCTGCAGCCGGAGTATCAATTTACTATCAGTTTGGTTCAGTCGATTTTATATTTGTCAGCATGGAAGCCGAATTCCACCATACCCAGGCCGTCGGCACCATCAAACTTATAGGTACCGATTGCTTCCCTCATCTGGTACTTCCCATCCATCAGGTAAGGGAAATGTCCGTTTCTGCGAAATTCAACTTTGTGCTTTGCCCCGCTGCGGCAAATGATATCTATGAACCCGTGATCGGGGAGCAGTTTATCACGGGAAATGGTCTCCAGGTCTGTGCATTCAACGATAGCATCGGTATGCCCGTCAGGATGGGTTATAAAACCGGCGGTAAGCCTGCCCAGGAAACTCCATTTGATTGTTGTTACAGTCCAATGCATTCCCGTATCAGAGATCCCGGTGATCCAGTAATGCCTGTCCCATGTCAGCCATGTTCTGGAACCAAAGGAATGATCGCGTGAGGCTCTCATCTCCAGTTCATATACCTGGTCATCCAGGGAAATTGTCCCTTTGAAAATGCCTGTCTGCTCATAATGGGTCTGCTGAGTGTCCTTCATTTTAAAGAAAAACTCTTTGGTCCATTTTTCACTTGCTATTGCCCTGGCGATCAGATTCTGATCGGAACTGTTGGCGAAATCATAGACATTATGCTCCCCGGTAAAAAGAAGATCTGTCCTGCAATGGAACGATTTACCCTGTTCATCGGTCACGGGTCCATCATAAGTAATTCTCCATTCCTTGCCGACAATGGTATTTTCCCATTTAAGCTTTCCCATCTGGAAGCCTTCTCCATCTAGCCCCGGATCGGTTTTAAGTCCAAAGAAACCACGGCCTTTGATATACATATCGAACCACCATTCATGCTGCCTGTCTGGGCCACGGAAAGCCATACGTGCTATAAAAGCGTTACCGGCTTTATCGCTGCCATAGAAATAGGAACTGTCATTCGGGTAAGGCTGGGAGAGATCGACATGTTTCTGTTCGAGGTAGCTGATAGGAAACAGCTTGTTTTTCGTTCGTTTCACCATCTGACGGGCAATAAAATATTTCAGCATCGGTTGAGTTTTGGCGGGCAAACTTACATCTTTTCCGGTAAATGACGACCTTTGCGAATTAACTTTTTTACATATCTGGATGTTATATTGTAAGGCACAATGAATCACACGGGATTACGAATTCTAATTTTATTCTTCATTATATTTTCCGCAAACCTTTTAAACGCACAGCTTGTCAATGATATGCTGGGTGAGGGACAGAGGTGGAATTTTCATTTTCAAAGCACGGTTGTAACCCAGTACCATCCGGCTTTTCATGCCGATTATTCCGGTCTGAACAGTCTGGATCATAACGATGAAACTACTATTTCAATCACATCGACACTTTATTTAGGGTTAAGGCTTTGGCAAGGATCACAGTTTTACTTCAACCCTGAGCTGTCAGGGGGAACCGGTTTTTCCCAGACCAGGGGTATTGCAGGTTTCCCGAACGGAGAGGTTTACCGTGTCAGTGATCTCGCTCCGCATGTTTATATAGCCCGTTTGTATTTGCGGCAGCTGATCCCGTTATCAGACAGCCGGGATTTCAAAACCGATGAGATCAATCAGCTTGCAGTGAGGGAGCCTGACTCATACGTTTCAATTAATGCAGGGAAATTCAGCATCATGGATTTCTTTGATCAGAACACATACAGTCACGATCCGAGAACCCAGTTTTACAACTGGGCGCTTATGGGCAACGGGGCGTGGGATTACCCGGCAAATACAAGAGGCTATACCTATGGAATGGTCATTGAACTGGTGAAGAAATACCGGGCCATCAGGATCGGGTTCGTGATGGTCCCGACAACACCCAATGGATCTGAAATGGATTATAATATCTGGAGGTCCAACTCTTCATCCCTTGAATATGAACAACGGTACAAGATCGGTAAACAAACCGGTATTATCAGGATCATGGCTTATTTTACACAGGCTCGAATGGGGAATTACCAGGATGCCATGAACTGGGGAAAGGCCCGTGATACCATGCCAATATTGGATTCATCACGGTCATACGGGCATACGAAGTACGGTTTTGGCATCAATGTGGAACACTGCCTGAGCAGGAATGTCGGTCTTTTCTTAAGGGGGAGCTGGAATGACGGGCATAATGAAACATTTACCTTCACAGAGATTGACAGGGCATTAAGTTTTGGTATTTCGCTTAATGGCGGGCTCTGGAAGATGAAAGATGATAACCTGGGGTTGGCAATTCTCGTTAACGGTTTATCCGGTGATCATAAAAACTTTCTGAAATCCGGCGGATATGGTTTTATCATCGGCGACGGAGCCTTGAACTACGCCCCGGAATTTATAGCGGAGGTATATTATAATTTCCGGTTCTTTAAGAAATGTTTATGGCTTTCACCTGATTATCAATTCATCTTAAACCCGGCTTATAATCAGGACAGAGGCCCCGTTCACGCATTCGGTATAAGGGCTCATTTTGAAATTTAACTGAATCATCACTCAAAAAGCTATTTAGGATTTTATCCCCAGGACAGCAAGGCCACCTTCCGCAGTTTCCTTGTATATTGCGGGAAGGTCATGGCCGGTTTGTTTCATTGCCTGGATGACCTTATCGAAACTGATCAGATGAGTACCATCCGACAGGAGAGCATACATGTTTGCATCCAGGGCTCTTGCTGCTCCGAAAGCGTTCCTTTCAATGCAGGGTATCTGAACCAGTCCGAACAATGGATCGCAGGTAAGACCTAGGAAATGTTCCATGGCTATTGCAGCAGCATATTCTATCTGCCTGGGTGTGCCGCCGAAAATCTGTTCAGCTGCGGCTGCAGCCATCGAACTTGCGCTTCCGACTTCACCCTGGCATCCTACCTCAGCTCCTGATATGGAGGCATTCGTTTTTATCAGGTTCCCTATCAGGCCGGCCGTTGCCAAACCCCTGAGGATCTTCTTATCATTCAGATCATACTGGGTTTTTAAAAGATAAAGGACTGAGGGCATGACTCCGCAGGAGCCGCAGGTAGGAGCTGTAACAATAGTTCCGCCTGAGGCATTCTCCTCCGAAACAGCCAATGCAAATGCAAAGGTATAAGCCCTACGGCTTAGACTACCCTTTAAACTTCTTGCTTTTACATAATAAGAAGAAGCCTTGCGGGGCAGGTTCAGCAGGCCGGGTAAAACACCTTCGGCCTCAATGCCTCTTTCAATTGCTTCCTGCATCACTTTCCATACTTCATTCAGATAGTCCCAGATATCAGGTCTCTCGTGCATTTCCACATACTCCCAGAGTGTACGCCCATTTTGGATGCACCATTTCATGATATCCTCCATGCGGTTCATTTTATAAATGGCCCCGGATGGATCGCGTTTTCCATCATCGCTGATATCTCCTCCGCCAATGCTGTATGTGGTCCAGGAGTCCCTTATGTTTCCGGCTTTATCCAGTCCCTCGAAAGTCATCCCGTTCGGATGGGCCGGCAGGAATTTCCCGGGTTTCCAAATAATTTCCACAGGAACCGGCTTTAAGGCATCCAGTATAGCCTTGTCCGTCATATGCCCTTTGCCTGTAGCAGCAAGGCTGCCATAAAGAGTCACCCTGACTGCGGAGATCCCAGGATTACGATGGGCAAAGACAAGAGCTGCTTTTGCAGGCCCCATCGTATGGCTGCTTGAGGGGCCATGGCCAATTTTATAAATTTCCTTAATGGATTCCATTTATTACCGGGGCTCACCAAGGGTGAAGAAAAAAGTTGCTCCTTTGCCGGTTTCGCCTTCCGCCCAAATCCTGCCCCCGTGCCGTTCAATTATCCTTTTAGCTGTTGCAAGCCCTATGCCCGTCCCGGTAAATTCTTCCTGGGAATGAAGACGGAAGAAGGGGGTAAAGAGATTCATTGCTTTATCCTGATCAAATCCCGCGCCATTGTCTTTCACAAAAATGACCTGTGAACCTGCCTCATTCCGGGTTCCCACGTGGATCTTCGGCTTATTGTTCTTTAATGTGAATTTCCATGCATTTCCAAGCAGGTTCTTCATTACCACCATAATGAGGCTTTGATCGCCGGTGACATGCATGTTTTCATCTATCTGGACATCAATCAAACGGTTTGGTGAATCCTGCTGTATCCATTGCATGATCTTATGGCACATTTCACTGAGATCGATTGGCTGGGGATGAACATTGATGTTGCCTGTGTGGGAAAACTGCAGCATATCGTTGATCATTTCAGCCATCAATCTTGTTGTGGAATGTATGGTCTCCACGTAGGATGTCCCTGCTTCATCCAGCTTATCGTGATAATGCTGGAAAAGGAGTTGGGCGCTCATACTTATATGATTCAGGGGCGTCCTGAGATCGTGAGAGATAGTATAGGAGAATGCCTCAAGGTCACGGTTCAGGTTGGTAAGATGTTCATTAGCCATCATAAGTTCCTCACGTGCCTCCAGCAGCTGGTAATTCTGCTGAACTGCATTTTCATAGACCGAAAGCAGGAGGTCAAGGATCTGTTTTCGCTCCGAGTTGATGGCATATTTCTGTCCGTTGAACACAATCTCAAGGACCAGGTCACTGGTGCCCTGATACCTTAATTCCCGGTTCGCAAGAAGGTAATTGATCCGGGAAAGAAGGTACTTGGCGTCAAAGGGTTTGGTTATGAAATTATCCGATCCGGCCTGCAGGCCACGGATTATATCCATTGAATCCTGCAGGGAAGTCAGCAGAATAATGGGTATGTCTTTTAGCTCCTTTGTGTTTTTCACCTTTTCACAGAACTCGTAGCCGTCCATCTCAGGCATAAGCACATCGCTTATAATCAGCATGGGAGGGTCTTCAACCGCAGCGTTATAAGCTGATTTCCCATTTAAGAAATCCCTGACTTTGTAATCGTGTTTCTTCAACAGGGATTTCAGAAGGATCGTCTGACTCCTTGAGTCCTCGACTATCATTATATATCCTTCACGCTCACCGTTCTTGAAAAGATGACTATGACTCATATCAGCCCATTTTAACAACGAGATCGGCCATACGTTGAGAATAGCCATTCTCATTATCATACCACGAAATAATTTTTATAAAATTGCCACCTATTACTTTTGTCAGCAGGGAGTCAAATATGGAAGAATGAGTGTTGCCGATTATATCCACACTCACGAGAGGCTCATCTATATATTCCAGTATTCCCTTCATAGGCCCGTCAGCAGCAGCTTTCATTGCGGCATTGATTTCATCCCTGGTGGTTTTTTTTGACAGTTCACAGGTCAGGTCGACCAGGGAACCATCGGGGGTCGGGACCCGGACTGAAAAACCATCAAGTTTTCCTTCGAGCTCAGGGATAACCAGGCCGATGGCTTTTGCAGCCCCGGTCTTTGTGGGAATGATTGACATGGCTGCAGCACGGGCACGGCGTAGATCCTTATGGGGTGCATCCAGGATGATCTGGTCGTTTGTATATGAATGGGTGGTATTCATCAGGCCTCTGACGATCCCGAAACTGTCATTAAGAACCTTGGCAACCGGTGCAAGGCAATTCGTTGTACAGGATGCATTGGAAATGAATTTCATATCATGGGTAAGTAAATTATCATTGACACCGAGCACAATGGTCGCATCCACATCTTCTTTGTTATCAGCAGGGACACTCAGCAATACCTTTTTTGCGCCGGCAGCAAGATGCTTGCTCATCTTTTCCCTGTTCCTGAAGATACCTGTACACTCAAGAACAGTCCCGACACCAAGAGTTCCCCAGGGAAGGTTTGCAGGGTCCTTTTCGGCATAAACCCTGATTTTAATTCCATTTATAACCAGATAGTCTCCGTCCACAGCAATGGTGCCTGGAAACTTTCCATGCACGGAATCATATTTTAAAAGG
>Ga0182021_10005302_pt1 | contig 15241 bp, 14 predicted proteins | sample 612E3MmetaG_FD_120493 | JGI IMG/M metagenome (GOLD analysis project Ga0182021, IMG submission 120493) | Permafrost microbial communities from Stordalen Mire, Sweden - 612E3M metaG (Illumina Assembly) | ecosystem: Environmental > Terrestrial > Soil > Wetlands > Permafrost | place: Sweden... | reverse complement strand
CGAACCCGGCGGGTCACCCGGCGGGGAAAAACGATGGTCTCGAAAGCATCCCCAAGGGTGATAACGATGAACAGGACGCCCAGGACGGCTGATGCGATGCCCACCTTCACCTTCACTCCCTCCCAGAATAAACGTGTAGCCGTTGAGGATTCCTTACATTATTCCTCCCCTTTCAGTATTATTTTCCGAGATAGGATTATGGGCAAATAGGGTCGAGGCTGTATTTAGAAGGGGAAAAGGGTGTATTTTTGATGATTCATTTAATGAAAAAGGGAAAGGCGGAATTATATGGTTAGGGACCGTGCGGAAAATGGGACATCCTTTCCGAATGAACTTACAGAACCTTTTGAGTTCGGGCAATTCCTCCGAATAGGCGGCACGGATTATCGCCGATGTCGTCCCCCCCAGAAACCGCGCCCCTCCGCACCCGGATATCTCCTTCCTGGCAAAGCGATCCGAGTTGAAAATGGCGCTCGCCGCTTGGGGCTTGATATCCGGGTTTCGACTTGCTAATATTCAGTTGCTATGGAAAATAGGTTTTATGAAATTCTCGCCGATGGAAAAAAAGCCATTGTGGAGCAGATTAAGGCCTATCTCAAAAGCCGGCCGGATATTCTTTTCGCTTATTTACATGGCTCGTTTTTCTCCGGCGATCGATTCAGGGATATTGACATTGCCGTTTACCTGAAGCCTTCCTTTCCATCCTCCCTCCAGGTTGAACTGGATATGGAGGCGGAATTGGGCAAGGGGGTGAAGAGATACCCGGTGGAAGTGCGGGTCTTAAACCATGCTCCCCTTTCTTTTCGATACAATGTCATCAAGCATGGAGAGCCGATCGTTGTGGCCGATGACGACCTGCGCTGTGATTTCATGGAGGCGACCTTGAGCCATTATTTCGATTTCGCTCCTTTCCGGACAATGTACCTCAAGGAGGCACTGGGTTCTGGAATATAATCCCGACAAGGTGAGAAAAATCACCTCCGAAGTGCTTTCCGCCCTTCAAAGGCTGGAAGACCTGGGGAAGATTTCGGAGGCGGAATTCGCAGCCGACCCACACAAGGTGGGGAGCGCGAAATACAATCTCATCGTGGCCATCGAAGGAACGGTGGACCTGAGCAATCATATCATTTCCAAGAACGGCTTCCGAACACCCGAAGATTATGCCGATACCTTCTGAGTCCTGGAGGAAAAGGGGGTTTTTGATACGGAGTTTACCGGTTCTTTGATCCAGATGGCGCGGTTCAGAAATAGGCTGGTGCATATATATTGGGATATCGACGATACAGAGATGTACCGCATTATCCAAACCAGACTTCAGGATATCAGGCGCTTTTTGAGGGGAATTGGAAATTTCTTAGGAATATAGGAAGAAGATGGTTTAAGGGAGAAAAGAGGTTGTCTGCCATGATATGAGCCGACAACCCCCTTTTTTTGGAGCCGGCGGGGAGAGTTGAACTCCCGACCTGCCGATTACGAATCGGCTGCTCTACCACTGAGCTACGCCGGCTCTCAAAACGGGTATCGTGAGGAACGGGTCAAAACTTGAATTCCAGGCTGAAGATGACGCTCTTGTCCTGGAAGAAAGGTTTATCTTTTTCCGATTTTATCGCCGCAGACGTCTCTTTGGAAAGATAATTGTTAATCGTTTCCGGGTCGATGGTTCTGGTAATTACGCCTACATTGGTGTTCAGGCTGAAGGTGTACTTCTTCTTCAGGGTGTAAATCTCCTGGCTGTTTTCGACTTTGACCGAGTACCGGCCCTCCTGTTTGGGGTCCACCCAAGGCTTCCCTTCCATGACCTTCTCCAGCATGATGGATTTTATATATTTGGAGGGGATCTGCTTTTCCTGATTGTCCTTCGTGGAGACCGTAATCTCGTCGGGTTGAAGCCGAAGAATTCCTTCCAGAGTCTCTCCCTGTCCATCCTTGATCATGGCGAGGAGGTCCGGCTTTTCTTTCTCCTCCGGAGCCTGCGCCAGGACCATGGAGCTGGCCAGAAGAAACATCCACGACAGGAAGATTAACTTGCGCCACATCAGAAGATCAGCTCCCGGGAGCACTTGAGGAGGATGAACTCCCCGCAGTCGCTTTCGCTGGGGCAGCGGGCACACTCACAGTCGGCTCCGTTAGTTTCTATGTAATTGATAAACTTGACTTCGTCGCCAAAGCAGGCGGGCCGTTTTGGGGACGGCCCCGGGTTTTTTTCAGCGGATTCCATAGAAATTCATTCTGCCACAGAGAGGAGGACTTTTCAAGAACAACATGGACAGCGAACAAAATTTCAAGCACCAAAACCAAAATCCAATAAGCAAAATCACCAGGCACCCCATCTTGCAGGTTTCGGTTATTAGATCTTGGAGCTCTGAAATTATTTGGGATTTGGTGCTTGGAATTTGGGATTTATCTTCCGATCCGGTTGTATTTTCGGGGGTTATTTGTTACACTCGTATAAAACCTCGGAAAAGAAGTGAACCTGAAGAATTTCCTAAACCTTTCGGGTTTTAAAATCGCCGTCCTGCTGACCCTCATGGTCCTGGGGATCTATTACCTGGACCCCTACTTCTTAAACATTCTGGAGCTAAAAACCCTCGACCTGCGGTTCCTTTCCCGCGGCAAGATTCCCACCAGCGACAAAGTCGCCCTGGTGACCGTCGATGAAAAGTCCCTGGACGAGCTCGGACGGTGGCCTTGGCCGAGGACCCGGATGGCCCAGCTCCTGGATGCCCTGGTGAAGGCAGAGGCCGGGGTGGTGGGTTTTGACATCGTCTGGGCCGAACCCGACGAGAACTCGGACCTCAAAAGCCTCACCGCCGTGAAGCAGAAGCTCGCCGAGCTCAAGCTGTCGAACCGGGAGCTGGATCGCTACCTTGTCGAGGCTTTGAAGACGGCCGACTCCGACCGGATTCTGGCCGAATCCCTGGCCCGCTCCCAGCGGGGGATTCTGGGCTACTTCTTCCATTTCTCTCCCCGGGAAGGAGCGGGGAAGAGAGAAAAAGAGCCGCCGAAAGACCCCCCGCCTCTCACTTCTTTCAACCTGGTGAAGTTCACCTCCGAAGAGGCCGCCCGGGTTCCCCTCTTCGAGGCAACCTATCCGGAAGTGAACATCCCGGTCATCTCTCAGGCCGCCGAGGGAGCCGGGTATTTCAACATTTTCCCCGACCCCGATGGAACGGTCCGGTGGACGCCGCTGGTCATAAAATACCAGGACCGCTTTTACTGCTCCCTCTCCCTGGCGGTGCTGCAGAAATACAGGGAGGGTTCCCCCCTGGCATTACGCATCGCCGAGTTCGGGGTGGAGCAGGTGCGTTTGGGAAAGCTTTCCATCCCCACCAATGAAGAAGGAAGGGTGTTGATCAACTACCGGGGACCCCAGAAGACCTTCCCCCACTATTCGGCCACGGATGTGATTCACGGGCGGGTCCCGCCGGAGGCTTTCCAGGGGAAGATTGTTTTGGTGGGAGCCACGGCCATCGGCATCTATGATATGAGGGTCACGCCCTTCGAACACGTTTTCCCCGGGCTGGAGATCCACGCCAACGTAATCGATTCCATCCTCCAGGGGCAGTTCCTTCACCGGCCCAACTGGATCTCCCTGGTGGATATCCTGGTCATCGCCGGCGTCGGGCTGATTCTCGGTGGCCTCCTGCCCCGGGTCAGGGCCCTCTGGGGAGCCCTGGTGGGAGGGGGCCTGTTCCTCTCGGTCCTGGCTCTGGGGAAAATTCTTTTCGAGAGCCAGGGGGTCTGGATGAACCTGACCTTTCCAACCCTCAACCTGGTGTTCATCTACCTGGGAGTCACCGGATATCGGTATATGACCGAGGAGCGGGAGAAGAAGAAGATCCGGGGAGCCTTCCAGTATTATCTCACCGCTTCGGTGGTGGAGGAGATGCTGAAAGACCCGGATAAACTCAAGCTGGGCGGAGAAAAGAAAGACCTCACCGTCCTCTTCAGCGACATCCGGGGGTTCACCTCCATTTCCGAGAATATGACTCCGGAAGGCCTGGTCAAATTGCTGAATGAGTATTTGACCTCCATGACGGACATGGTCTTCAAACACGACGGCCTCCTGGACAAGTATATCGGGGATGCGGTGATGGCCGTTTGGGGCGCTCCCCTGGATCAACCCGACCATGCCAAGCGGGCCTGTTTGACGGCTCTGGATATGCTGGATGAACTCCATCGCCTGCAGAAGAAATGGAGCGCCGAGGGATTGCCGGTCCTGAATATCGGGATCGGCGTCAACGCCGGCCCCATGGTGGTCGGGAACATGGGATCGGATCGGCGGTTCAACTACACGGTGATGGGAGACAGCGTGAACCTTGGTTCGAGGCTGGAAGGCTTGAACAAGGTGTACGGAACCAATATCATCGTGAGCCAGATGACCTTTGAAAAGATCCAGGAGGAATTTTTGGGGAGGGAACTGGACCTGGTGCGGGTAAAAGGGAAAGGGCTTCCGGTGAAGATCTTCGAGCTTCTGGCGCCCCGGGCGACGGCTTCTGCCGATCAGCAGGTCTTGGCCGGGGTCTTCCATGAGGCCCTGGAGGAATATCGGAAGAGGAATTGGGAAAAGGCCAAAGAAATTCTGCAATCCCTGCTGGCCAAATTCCCCCACGACGGTCCGGCCAAAATCTACCTGGAGCGGTGCGAGACCCTTTCCAAGAACCCGCCGCCCGCGGATTGGGACGGAGTCTACACGATGACTACGAAGTGAGGACCGATGAGTAGACCGACGTTGGCGGAGATCGACCTGGAGGCGCTGCGGTTCAACCTGGGGCAGCTCTTCAAACTTACCGGGGACAAAGCCGAGGTCCTGGCGGTAGTCAAAGCCAACGCCTACGGGCATGGGGCGCCGGAAGTGTCCAGAGAGCTCGAGTCAGCGGGAGCCAGCATCTTCGGGGTGGCTACCACGGAGGAGGGGATCGAACTTCGTCTGGGCGGCGTAACTTCGTCCATCCTGGTTTTGGCCGGGACTTATCCAGAGGAGTTTGACCGGATTGTGGCCAACCGGCTGACCCCGGTGATTTATGATTTAGACATCGCCCGGGCTTTTCACTCCCGGGCGGAAAAGGAGAGAGGCCGGCTTTCCGTCCACCTGAAAATCGACACGGGGATGAGCCGGCTGGGAATTCCCTGGCGGCGATGGGAGGAGGCACTCGAAGTCTTGGGGGCGTTGAAAATGCTGCCGGTGGAAGGCCTCATGTCCCACTTTTCGGCGGCCGAGGGAGAGGGGGTCGAGGACCGGGCTTTTACCGAAGAGCAGCTGTCCCGCTTTACTCGATGCCTGGACCTGGCGCGCAAGAAGGGAATGAACCCGCGCTACCTCCATCTGGCCAACAGCGCGGCGGCGGCGCTGCGGGAGTCGGCCCGGTTCAATCTGGTCCGGTCGGGGCTCATGCTGTATGGGTACCATCCTTCCCCGGCCCTGCGGGGCCTGGTTCACCTGATGCCCGTCCTCCGGTGGAAGACGGCGATCCTTTCTTTGAAGAAAGTGCCGAAGGGCGACCCGGTCTCCTACGGGAGGACTTTTCACTGCGCGGGGGAATCCCTGATCGCCGTGCTTCCCATGGGATACGCCGACGGCTACAGCCGACGCCTATCCAACCGGTGAGAGGTTCTGATCCGGGGAAGGCGGGCGAAGATTGCGGGTATTGTCTGCATGGACCTGACTATGGTAGATGTGAGTGAGATCCCCGGGGTGAAGGCCGGAGATGAGGTGGTCCTGCTGGGCAAGCAGGGAGAGGATGAAATTTCGGCGGTCGAGATGGCCGGCTGGGTCGAGTCGATCCCCTATGAAGTTCTGTGCGGGATCGGCAAAAGGGTTCCCCGGGTGTACCGCAAGGGAAGGGGGGAAAGCACCCTCCGTCACGTTCCGGATGAAGTTCCGAAGGCTCAACTCAAGAGATAAACATGTTCAGCCTTTTTGACATGATAGGGATCTGGGTCTTAAATTTCCTGGCGGAATCGGGAAGGGTCATGATTTTTTCCGCGAAAGTCTTCAGCTGGATCTTTCGCCCCCCCCTGGATGCCCGCAACCTGCTGAAGCAGATTGAAGAAGTAGGAATAAAATCCATTCCCGTCGTTCTGATCACCGGGGCCTTCACCGGGATGGTCCTGGCGCTCCAGAGCTACACGGGTTTCAAGCGTTTCAACGCGGAGGCCTTTGTGGGAACGGTGGTGGCCCTGTCCATGACCCGCGAACTGGGCCCGGTGCTCTCGGGGCTGATGGTCTCCGGGAGGGTGGGCTCGGCCATGGCCGCGGAGCTGGGAACGATGCAGGTCACCGAGCAGATCGACGCCCTCTACACCCTGGCCACCAATCCCATCAAATATCTGATCGTCCCCCGGTTTCTGGCCTCGGTCATCATTATGCCCATTCTGACGCTCTTTGCCGACGTAGTGGGAATTCTGGGAGGCTACCTGGTCAGCGTAAATCTTTTGGGAAGCAACCCGACCATCTATCTCCGCCGCACCTTCGATTATCTGGACCTGGAGGATTTCTACATCGGGCTCTTGAAATCCATCGTCTTCGGGATGATCATCGCCATCATCGGATGTTATCAGGGATTTCACACCCAGGGGGGAGCCGAGGGGGTTGGCAAAGCGACGACCAAAGCGGTGGTCATGTCCTCCCTTTTGATCCTGATCGCCAACTATTTCATTACCGCATTGTTCTTTTGAGAAAGGGATGAGGGCTGAGGATAAAAGAGTAATGAAGGGCGCTGCCGGGGGTAGGGCGCAGGGAAAAATTGGCACAGAGTACCCAGAACGGAGAACGCAGAAAAGAAGTCCCGGGTGCCGAATGCGGAGAAGAAACCAAGAGTGGAAAATTGCTGGAGCTGAGAGCGGATGGCTGACGAGTTGAAGAGGGACGGGAATTCCTGCCGCAAACCGGATGACCCCATGATCGTCGTGAAGGAGGTCTATAAATCCTTCGGCCCGAACCACGTGCTGCGGGGTGCGAATCTGGAGGTCAAGTGCGGGGAGTCCATGGTGGTCCTCGGGGGAAGCGGGACGGGCAAAAGCGTCCTCATCAAGTGTATCATCGGCCTGCTCCACCATGATTCGGGGGAAATCCACGTGGATGGAACCGAGATTTCCCACCTCGACGAGGAGGAATGGAACGAGCTGCGGAAAAAGTTCGGCATGCTCTTCCAGCGGGACGCCCTTTTCGATTCCCTGACGGTCTGGGAAAATGTGGGGTTCGCTCTGCGCCAGCATACCAAAATGCTGGACGACGAGATCAAGGCCGCCGCCGTGGAAAAGCTGAAACTGGTGGGGTTGAAGGATATCGAAAACCTCATGCCCTCCGAGCTTTCCGGGGGAATGCGAAAGAGGGTTTCTCTGGCGCGGGCCATCGCCATGAAGCCCGCCATCCTGCTCTATGATGAGCCCACCACCGGCTTGGACCCCATCATGGCCAATGTGATCAACGAACTCATCGTGGAGATGCGCGAGAAGCTCGACGTCACCTCCATCGCCATCACCCACGACATGGTCAGCGCCTACCGGATTGCCGACCGGATCGCCATGCTGTACAAGGGACAGATCATCGAAGTGGGGACCCCCGAGCAGATCAAGGTCTCTCCCAACGAGATCGTCCAGCAGTTCATCCATGGGCAGGTGGAAGGGCCGATCACCCGGGGCACAGACATCAGCGGGAGGCTTTGAAAGCCTGAAGGAGGTAAGGGATGAGAAACATCGGGACGGAGACAAAAGTCGGGATCTTTGTTCTCCTGGGGATTATCCTGTTAACCGTTTTTACGATCCGGGTGGGCCGGATCGCCGTCCGGGAAGAAGGGTACCGGACCTACTCGTACGTGGAATCGGCGGCCGGCCTGGACAAAAACTCTCCGGTGCGGATTGCGGGAGTGGAGGTCGGCAAGGTGGAAGCCATCAAGCTGGAAGGCCTGAAAGCCAAAGTCACTATGGTCCTGCCCAACAATGTGAAGCTCCCCCTGGGATCGAAGGTCTACGTGAAATCCGCGGGCCTCTTGGGAGAGAAATACGTCGAGATCGTTCCGGGGACCGGCCGCGAGGTCATCAAGGCGGATGGATTGGTCGAGGAAGGAGGCCCTTCGGCGGATGTGGACCGGGTCCTCACCCAGCTCAGCAGCGTGGGAGGAGATATCCAGCGGATCACGAAGTCGCTCAGCAACGTCCTGGGAGGAGAAGAAGGGGAACGGTCGATCAAAGAGCTGGTTACGGGAGCCAAAGATACCATGTCCAACCTGCAGCACATCACCGAGACGATCAACCGCGGGGAGGGAACCCTGGGGAAGCTGGTCAAGGATGATAAACTCTATGGGGAAGTGAAAGATACCATGACCAACCTGCGGGACGTGACCCAATCCATCGAGGAAGGAAAAGGGACGCTGGGCAAGCTGGTCAAAGACGAAGCCCTCTACGCGGAAACCAAGGCGACGATGAGCGAAGCCAAGGAAACCCTGGCGAACCTGAACAAGGTCTCCAAGCAGATCGAGAGCGGCGAGGGAACCCTGGGCAAACTGGTCCAGGACGAGGCCCTGTACAACGAGACGAAGGCGACCATGACCGAAGCGAAGGAAGCCCTGGCCAGCCTGAAGAAAGTTTCCGACCAGATCGAGAAGGGGGAGGGGACGCTGGGAAAATTGGTGAAGGACGACTCCCTGTACAACGAAACCAAGGCGACCATGACCGAGGCCAAAGAGACCATGGCCAACTTGAAGAAAGTATCCGAACAGATCGAGAAGGGAGAGGGGACGCTGGGAAAATTGACCAAGGATGAAGCCCTCTATGATGATACGAGGCGGGCGGTCAAATCGCTGCAGAAGGCGGCGGACGGAATCAGCGAAGTGACGCCGGTCACCGTCTTGAGTGTGATTCTGGGTTTAGTTCTTCGGTAGGGGGCGGCCATCGCAGGGAAACGGAGGATTTTTTTACATTTCGTCGCCGGGCTGACCCTCTTTCTTTTGGGGTCGTGGGTCTCGGGGTGCGCCACCCTGAACCCGGGCCCGCGAAGGGAGAACTTCGCCCCACTCTTGGTGTACAGCGAGGACGAAGAAAGGGAAGGCAAGTCTCTGGATCTTCTGGGGCCCTTCTTCACCTACCGGAAGGACTCGCAGGAGAAGGATGTGGCCTTCCGCCCTCTGTTCTACTCGAAAACCGAGCCTTCGCGGTACAGGCTGGATTACCTTTACCCCATGGGGGGATACGAAAGAACCGAGCAGCGTCTCCATTCCTATTTTCTCATTCTCTATTCCACCGATCGCGACCTGACCGAAGAACCGACTCAAAAAAAGGAGCGAGGGTTCCTCCTGGCCTTCTGGGGGGAGACGCATAAAGGGGAGTCCTATGGAGGCTTTTTCCCCCTTTATGGAAATTTGAAGAACCGATTCGGGCGGGACGAAATAAATTTCTTCCTCTGGCCCCTCTATTCCGATTCCCGGGAGGGAGACAACAAGACCTATACCCTTCTCTGGCCCATCTTCTCCTACAGCGAAGGGACCGGAAGGGAGGGATTCAAGGTCTGGCCCCTGGGGGGCTATGATCGGAAGGAGAACGATTACCAGAAGACCTTCTTCCTCTGGCCCATCTTCGACTTCGAGAAGCGATACCTGTACACCGACGATCCCACCGAGATCAACATGGTGTTCCCTTTCTATGTATCGCAGACGTCTTCCCGCAGGGTCCAGCGTTCGGTACTCTGGCCTTTTTTTACGTACGTGCACGATGACGATGATCACTATACCCAGTGGGATTTTCCCTGGCCCCTCGTCCAGTGGGCCAAAGGGGATGAGAAGGAAATCTTCCGCGTTTTCCCCATTTACGGCCGTAAGTACTGGGGGGGCATCGAAAAAGGGTACATCCTCTTCCCCATCTATTGGTATGTCCACGAAGGGGACGACCAATATCAGAAATGGACCGACCGTTACCTACTGCTGTCCAAGAATGAAACCAAAATCTGGAAAAAAGATGGAAAAAAGGAACGAAGATTGCGGGTCTGGCCGTTCTTTTACGATCGCCAGGAAGCCGACGGGAGCGAGTATCTCTACTGGCCATGCTTGATCCCGGTGGATTTCGAGGGATATGAAAAAAACTGGGTACCCCTTCTCAGCCTTTACGAATACCGAAGGAACCCCCAGGGGGCGAGCGAATCCAAATTTCTCTGGGGAGTCTACGTGCATCGCCGAAATCAAGCGCGCGACCTCTATGAATTGAGTTTTCTCTTCAGCTTATACTCGGCCGAGGATCTCCTTTATTTCTCGGTACTGAAGGGACTGGTGGAGTATCGGGCCGACGGGGGAAAGCGGGCTCTGCGGCTGGCCTATTCACCGTGGCCGATCGAATGGGAAAATCCTCCGACTTCCAGAGAGGCTCTAGCCTCCTGGCGAAAGACCGCGCAAATCCCTGAATAAGGATATCGAGAAAGAATCATGAATGAGAAAGTGCGACTGACCGCCCTCGTTCGCGCCGCGGGGTGAGCAGCGAAGCTGAGTCCGGAGGACTTGGAGAAAGCGCTGAAACCCCTGCCCCTGGAAAGGCATCCGAACCTGCTGGTGGGGACGGAGACGGCCGATGATGCCGGGGTCTTTAAGCTCTCGGAAGAACTGGCCCTGGTGCAGACGGTGGACTTCATCACCCCCATCGTGGACGATCCTTTTCTCTTCGGGCAGATCGCCGCGGCCAATTCGCTTAGCGATGTCTACGCCATGGGCGGGAAACCCCTGACCGCCATGAACGTGGTCGGATTCCCCCGGCTCTCCTTGGATCTTTCCGTCCTCACGGAGATTCTCCGGGGAGGGCTGGAGAAGATCCATGAAGCCGGGGCCGTCCTCATGGGCGGGCACACGGTGGAAGATGCCGAGTTGAAATACGGCCTCTCCGTGACCGGCACCGTCCATCCCCAGAAAATTCTGACCAATCGGGCGGCCCGGGCGGAGGATGTTCTGGTCTTGACGAAACCCATCGGAACGGGCATTATTTCTACGGCCCACAAGGCCGAGATGGCGGACCCTGAATTTTTGCGGAGGGCGATCGATTCCATGGCCCAACTCAACCAGAAAGCCGCCGAAGCCATGGAGCCATGCCAGGTCCATGCCTGCACGGACATCACCGGATTCGGGTTGATCGGTCATGCATCCGAAATGGCCCGGGGGGCCGGACTCTCCTTCCGTCTTTTCTACTCCCGAATTCCCCTTTTGGCGGGAACGAAAGAGTATGCGGCCATGGGGATGGTGCCCGGCGGGGCCTACTGCAACCAGGCCCATTTCGGCCCGCAGATCCGGTATGCGGATCGAGTCCCGGAGTTAGAGAGGATCATTCTTTATGACCCCCAAACCTCGGGAGGTCTCCTGGTCGCTCTCCCGCGCGAGGAGGGGGCGCAGCTCTTGCATCTGTGCCGGGAGAAAGGCATCCAAGAGGCGGCGTTGATCGGAGAAGTCGTCCCGCGGGAAAAGAATTTGATTACCGTGGAATATTAAAGAAGGGTTCGAGGGGTCTAGAATTCAGGGGGTCTAGAAAAAAGGGAATCCATTTTTGGGGAATTGCTTTTCCCCTTGGACCCTGGGATCCTTGAACCCTATCTTCATAGAAAGGAGTTATACATGGGGAAAATTCAAAGAGCGGTCATCAGTCTGTCGGATAAGAGCGGGATCATCCAGTTTGCCAAAGAGGTGCAGGCCTACGGGGTGGAGATCCTCTCCACCGGGGGCACGGCCAAGACCCTCCGGGAGAACGGGTTGAAGATCATGGATGTCTCCGAGTACACCGGATTTCCGGAGATGCTCGACGGCCGGGTGAAGACCCTTCATCCCAAGATCCACGGGGGCCTCCTGGGAATCCGCGACAACCCCGAGCACGCCAAGAAGATGAAAGAACACGGGATCATCCCCATCGATATGGTGGTGGTGAACCTCTATCCCTTCGAAGCCACCATCGCCAAACCGAACTGCCCGCTGGAGGAAGCCATCGAAAACATCGACATCGGCGGCCCGTCCATGCTGCGCGCCTCGGCCAAGAACTATCCCTATGTGACGGTCATCGTGGACCCGGCGGATTACCAGCCGGTTCTCAATGAAATGAAGAAGAGCGGCGGCGTGGTCAGCAAGGAGACCAACTTCCGCCTGGCCAAAAAAGTCTACGCTCTTACGGCAAAGTACGACAAGGCCATTTCGGAGTACCTGGCGAAGAAATAATATAAATTCCAAATTCCAATCCCGCGAAGCGCGGGACCAAATTCCAAATAAATTCCAAAATTCAAGGATTCAAACCGTGTCCGTATTGGTTTTTCCTTTTTGAATTTTGGGATTTGGTGCTTATTTGGGATTTGAAATTTGATGCTTGGAATTTTGGCCGGTGGCCATCGATGATCCTCACTTCCTATGTGGGAGAGAACAGGTTATGAAGGTTTTGGTAATCGGCGGCGGCGGCAGGGAGCATGCCCTGATCTGGAAGATCGCCCAGAGTTCCAGGGTCCAGAAGATTTACTGCGCCCCGGGCAATGCCGGGATCGCCCAGATGGCCGAATGCTTTTCCATCTCCGCCGGAGACATAAAAGGCCTTGCCGCCTGGGCGGAGAAGGAGAAGATGGACCTGACGGTGGTAGGCCCGGAAGCCCCGCTTACCCTGGGCATCGTAGAGGATTTTCGCGCCCGGGGGCTGAGGATTTTCGGCCCCAGCCGGAAGGCGGCGGAGATCGAAGGGAGCAAAGCGTTTACCAAGGAATTGATGAAGAAGTACGACATCCCCACGGGAGAATCGGAGACCTTTACGGACCCCGGGGCGGCGGTGCGTTATGTAAAAGCCAAAGGGGCTCCCCTGGTGGTGAAGGCCGACGGCCTGGCGGCGGGCAAAGGAGTGATCATTTGCCGCAAGGTAGAGGAAGCGTTCTCCGCGGTGGAACTCATCCTGGTTCAGAAGGCCTTTGGTGCAGCTGGAGCGAAGGTCGTGGTCGAGGAATTCCTGGAAGGGGAAGAGGCTTCTTTCCTGGCCTTCACGGACGGCGAAAATGTTCTGCCCCTTCCCACCTCGCAAGATCACAAGGCCATTTATGATGACGACCAGGGTCCCAACACCGGCGGGATGGGAGCCTATTCCCCCGCGCCCGTGGTGAGCGATAAAATCCACCGGGAGGTCATGGAGAAGATCATGATCCCCACCGTGCGGGGTATGGCCAAGGAGGGGAGAGAGTACCAAGGAGTCCTCTACGCCGGGCTGATGATCAAGGACGAGAAAGCCAAAGTCCTAGAATTCAACGCCCGCTTCGGGGACCCCGAGGCCCAACCCCTGCTGATGCGCATGAAGAGCGACCTGATCCCGGTCCTGGAGGCGACGATCGACAAAAAACTGGCCGGTCAGAAAATTCAGTGGGAAGAACGTCCCTCGGTTTGTGTGGTCCTGGCTTCCGACGGCTACCCGGGTTCCTACGAGAAAGGGAAGGTCATCTCGGGGCTGCAGGATGCGGCGAAAGTTCGCGACGCCTTTGTCTTCCATGCCGGGACGGCGTTGAAAGAGGGAAGGGTGGTTACCAACGGCGGCCGTGTATTGGGAGTGACCGCCATAGGAGGCGGAATCCAGGAGGCGATCCAGAGGGCTTATGAAGCGGTGGGCAAGATCTCCTGGGAGGGAGTCTATTACCGCAAGGACATCGGACGGAAAGCCATGCAGCGCATGGAAAAGAGGTAGGCGAAGATGAAAAACCCAAAGCCGCTGGTGGCCATCATCATGGGGAGCGACTCCGACCTTTCGGTCATGGAAGAAACCGCCAAGATCCTGTCCGAATTTGAGGTTCCTTACGAAATGACCGTCAGCTCGGCCCACCGTTCGCCCGAACGGACCGCGGAATACGCCCGCAAGGCCGAGGAACGGGGGATCGAAGTGATTATCGCCGGCGCCGGTGGAGCGGCCCACTTGGCAGGAGTCATTGCCGCGCACACGATCCTGCCCATCATCGGCGTACCCATGGAATCGGGGCTCCTGGGCCTTGATTCCCTCCTCTCTACGGTGCAGATGCCCGGAGGCGTACCGGTGGCCAGCGTGGCCATCGGCAAAGCAGGGGCCCGGAATGCGGGAATTTTGGCCGTCCAGATTCTTTCGGGGAAGAACCCGGAGCTGAAAAAATCATTGCACCGGTATAAAGCCAGCTTGGCCGCCAAGGTGGAAGAAACGGCCAAAAAGATCAAGAAGATTTAACCGCAGAGAACATGGAGGATATGATAAATTCCAAATTACGAATCCCAAATCCCAAATAAATTCCAAAATCCAGGGGTTCAAACTGGAACGGCCTTATTTTATCCCCCCTTTGAATATTGGAAATTGGTGCTTATTTGGAATTTGATCCCGCGCTTCGCGGGATTGGTGCTTGGAATTTTTCTTCAATCCTCTGGGATCTCTGTGCCCTCTGCGGCTGAGAATATAGGATAAACATGGTTGAGACTCCCTGGCTTAAAAATTACGAGGACGGAGTTCCCCCTTCCCTGGAGTATCCCCAGGCTCCCCTGACGCGTTTCCTGCAAGAGTCGGCCGAATCATTTCCACAGAATGTAGCCATGATCTTCGCCGGGGAGAAATTCACCTACCGAGAGCTGCTGCAAAAGGTCGATTCCCTGGCCAAGGCACTGGGAGCCTTGGGAGTAAAAAAGGGGGATCGGGTCGGCCTCCTCCTTCCCAACAGCCCCCCTTATATCATCGGGTACTACGCCATCCTGAAAGTGGGGGGCATCGTCGTCAGCCTGAACCCCCTCGCCGTGGAACGGGAGATTCTCCATTTCCTGAAACATGCCGACGTGCGGACCCTGATCGTCGCCGAGCCGCTCTTCCCGAGGATAGCGGAGATTGCCGGCCAGAGTTCGCTGGAAAATATCCTGGTGGCCTGCTTGCGGGAATGGGCCGATCTGAAAAAACCTTTTGCCGGCCCCCGCTTCTCCCTTCCTCCCCGAAAAAAGAAAGGGATCTATCTCCTGGAACCCCTGTTGGAAAAATACGCCACCAGAAAAGCCCCAGTCGTCCCCGTCGGGCCGGAGGATGAAGCGGTCCTGCAGTATACCGGGGCGATCAGCGAAGGGATGCGGGGAGTCGTCCTGACCCATGGGAACCTGGTGGCCAACACTTTGCAGATCCGAAGCTGGGTGGTTCGCGCGCGGAGGGGAAAGGAAGTCGTCATTTCGGTCCTTCCCTTCTTCCATGTTTACGGGATGGCCGTGGCCATGAATGTGCCCATCTATCTGGCCGCAGCCATGGTCATTATCCCGCGGTTTGAGGTCAT
>Ga0182021_10005301_pt1 | contig 15242 bp, 9 predicted proteins | sample 612E3MmetaG_FD_120493 | JGI IMG/M metagenome (GOLD analysis project Ga0182021, IMG submission 120493) | Permafrost microbial communities from Stordalen Mire, Sweden - 612E3M metaG (Illumina Assembly) | ecosystem: Environmental > Terrestrial > Soil > Wetlands > Permafrost | place: Sweden... | reverse complement strand
GGCCTCGCCGAGAGCGGGACCGCGGCCTGGGTGGACGAAACCCTCGCCTCCAAATCCTACTGGACCTGCCGGGGGACGGCGGCCCTGGAGAAGGTCGGCGGCGCCTGGAAGATCCGCCTCTACAGCCTGACTTACACGATCCCGAACTCCGCCGTCCGGGAGATCATGCCCGTCGTCAAGCGCGAGCTCGACAAGGCCCCGAAGAAATAGCCGCCCCCTATTTCCGGTCGATCCTGTTCCAATCCGGCGGCTCGACGCCGAGCAGGTTGCGGACGAAAAAATCGTAGCGCTTCCGGTCGCCGTACACTCCGCCCGACGTGTGGTTCGACCCCGGGATCACCAGCAGGTCGAAGACCTTGTTGGCCTTGATCAGGGCGTTCACGACCTGCATCGTGGAGGCCGGATCGACGTTGGTGTCCATCTCCCCCACGAAGAGCATCAGCTTGCCCTTGAGCCGTCCGGCATTGTCGACATTCGACGCCGCGGCGTACTCCGGACCGAGCGGCCAGCCCATCCACTGCTCGTTCCACCAGATCTTGTCCATGCGGTTGTCGTGGCAGCCGCAGGAGGCCACGCCCGCCTTGTAGAACTCGGGATGGAAGAGGAGCCCGCCGAGCGCGCTCTGGCCGCCGGCCGACGTGCCGTAGATCCCCACCCGGCTGATATCGTAATACGGGTACTTGGCCGCGACGGCCTTGTGCCAGAGAATGCGGTCCGGGAACCCGGCGTCGCCTAGGTTCTTCCAGCAGACGTCGTGAAAAGCTTTGGAGCGGTTCGAGGTCCCCATGCCGTCCACCTGGATGACGATGAATCCCAGCTCCGCCAAGGACTGCATGGAATTGTAAGCGCTGAACGCCTTGGGGACGAAGGAATCGTGCGGCCCGGCATAGATGTTCTCGAGAACCGGGTATTTCCGCGATTTGTCGAATTTCATCGGCCGGAAAATGACGCCCCAAATGTCGGTCTTGCCGTCGCGGCCCTTGGCGACGAAGGCTTCGGGCGCGTGCCAGCCCGCCTTGACGAGCTCCTGGATGTCGGCTTTCTCGACCGCCGCCAGGACTTTCCGGTCCTCCGCCGACCGCAGCTCGGTCACGGGCGCCTGGTCCACCCGCGACCAGGTGTCGAGATAGTATTTCCCGTCGGGCGAAAGGCTGACCGTGTGCGTCCCGCGGCCCTCCGTCAGGGCGGTCAAGCCCGTCCCGTCGAAATTGATGCGGTAATAGTAGACGAAATAGGGATCCTCGCCGGGGATCATCCCGCTCGCCCGGAACCAGATCCGGCGCTCCTTCTCGTCGACCTTCTCCACGCCGCGCACCACCCACGCGCCTTTCGTGATCTGGTTCTTGATCTGGCCCGTCACGCCGTCATAAAGGTAGAGGTGATTCCAGCCGTCGCGCTCCGACATCCAGATGATTTCCTTCCCGTCGGCCAGGTCGTTGCGGTATTTCTTGCCGGAATAGCAGAAGAATGTCGTCGGCTCCTCGGAGATCACGGCCCGCGCCGTGCCGGTCGCCGCGTCGACTTCGATGATCCGGTAGACCTGGTGACCACGCTGGTTGTACTCGAACGTGAACGCCCGGCCGTCCTTGCGCCAGACGGGATTCGTGGTCTCATAGGGATTGGGGAACAGCGCGTTGTCGACGGCGATTGCGCGGCGGGTGTCGACGTGGAACAGCACAGGGGCATCGATGTCGAGGGCATCGCCCGGCTTGGCGTATTCGATCGACGAGTATTTCGGCTGGAGCTGATCGGCCGGCGACGACTCCAAGTACTGAAGGAATCTGTGGTAGCCCGGCTTCAAGCGGATCGCCGCGAGCTTCGTCGAATCGGGCGACCAGGCCATCGACCTGGAGACGTAGTAGTTCCCCTCGGAGCCGTCAAAGCTTAGGGGCAACTCGTCCTTCTTGCCTTTCGCGCGCAGCCAGACGTTGTAATTTCGGATGAAGGCCTCCCACTTTCCGTCGGGCGACGCTTTGACGTCGGGCAACGAGGTCGCCTGGGCCGCGGGTCCGCCCTGACCCATCCCGCCGCCCCCGCGTGGGCGGCGCTCGACGGGGCCGAGCTTCTTGACGGCATAATCGGCCAGGTCGCACCGCCAGCGAGATTCCAGGGCTTCGAATTCGACGGCCTTGCCCTCGTCGGCGAAGCGGAACGTCGTGAACGGTAGAGTCACGGCCGTGCACTTCTCGCCGGACGCCTCCGACAGCGCCGCGGCGAGCCGGGCGTGGTCGAAGGCCGGCGATTGGACGAGAGTCGCGGCGTCCATCACCACGAACTCGTTGCCGCCTTTGACCGACTTCCGGTACCAGAAGCGGCCGGTTTTCTCGATCCAGACGGGCCTCTCGACGACGTTGACGGCCAAGCCCTGGAGCCTGGCCCGGAGCCCGTCGGCCCGGTCGTAGTCGGCGAGCTGGCCTTGGGCGAGGCCGAAGGATGGCTGGAGGATCAGGCTGAGAAGGACGACAAGGACGATCAGGAGGGATTTTGCTCTCATTTTCACTCCGTCGGAAAAGATGGGCCAACTATACGCACCCGTCCCTCTCTTTTCAATTCGGGAACGGAAGCCCCCGCTGGCGGCGCGCTAAGGCGCCTTTAGATCAGGCCGAGCGCGGCGTGCCGGGCGGCGATCGCGTCGGCCAGCGCCTCGACGGCCGCGAGCTCGGCCTGTCGGGGCAGCCCTCGGCTCATGACCGGCGCCAGCAGCTCGGCCTTGAGGTTCGGGGTCATGGCCGCGATCGTGTCCGTGATCTTATGGCCCCAGCCATAGGAGCCGAGGATCCCTACGAACTTGAGCTTGGGCCGCAGGGCGTTGGCCAGGTAGACGACGGAAGCCACCCGGGGATGCGGGCCGATGTGGACGGCGGGCGTCCCGACGACGAGCGTCGCCGCGTCCACCAGGGCTGCGGCCAGCTTTCCGATGTCGATGTCGTCGAGATTGAAGGGCTGGACGCGAACGCCGTGCCCCGCCAGCCGGCAGACCAGGCGGTCGACCATCATCGCCGTGCTGCCGTGCATGGAGATGTACGGGACGACGACCTCGTTCTTTGGCGTCTCCGACACCCAGTCACGGTAGGCGGCCAGGATCGAGCCTGGCTCAGCGTAGACCGGGCCGTGGCTCGGGGCGATCATGCCGATATCCAGCTTCGCGAGGCGGTCGAGGTTCTTCTGGATCGCCGTCCGGAAGGGCATCATGATTTCGCCGAAATAGCGCTTGGCCGCGAGGCCGATGAGGCTCTCGTCGCAGACGAAGAGCTCGGACTGGGCCGCATGCGAGCCGAAGAAATCGCAGCTGAACAGGATCTTCGATTCGCGCAGGTAGCTGACCATGGTCTCGGGCCAGTGGACCCAGGGGGTGTGGATGAACTCGAACGTCAGCCCCCCCAGGGCCAGGGTTTCGCCGTCGGCCACGGTCTTGATCCGGTCCTCGGCCGCCCCGACGTGGTCCACCAGCATCCCCTTGGCCTTGGGGCTGCAGACGAGGACCGCCTCGGGGAATCGGGCCAGGACTTCGGGGATCAGGCCCGAATGGTCCTGCTCGGCGTGGTGGGCGATGAGATAGTCGAGGCGCTCCACGTCCTCGAGATTCGCGAAGAGGACGCTCCGTTTCGAAGGATCGACGGTGTCGAGCAGGGCCGTCCGGCCTTCGCTGCGGACCAGGTAAGCGTTGTAGCTCGTGCCGTCGGGAAGCGGGATCAGGCTGTCGAACAGGCGGCGGTCCCAATCGATCGCGCCGACGGAGGAAACATGGGCATTCAAGGGTCTGGGATGCATGTTTTCAATTCCTACTAATATTATAGACTTTCGACTCGGGAGGATCAAGCCCGCGCCAGGCGGGTGATGACCGCCTTGCGCCTCGGGAAGCGGGCGAGCAGGTCGCCGCGCCGCGCGAAGGCGAAGTCGGAGAGTTCGAAGCCGGGCGCGACCGTGCAGGCGCACAGGGCATAGGACCGCCGGCCGACGACTTCGGCCCCGAACGTCGCCCCGGCGGGCAGGACGGCCTGGAGCGCCTGGCGCCGCCGCGGGTCGCGTCCCAGCAGGAAGCTCCGGTACGTCCCGTCCTCGCCGAAGACATGGAACCGGATCGGACCGCCCGCATAGAAGTGCCAGACCTCGTCCGAGGCGAGCCGATGGAGGCGCGACGCCTGCCCGGACGCGATGAGGAAATAGATCGACGTCGAGAACGCCCGCGGGCCGTCGTAGCGCGCCGGGAGACCCGCGGCCGGGACGGATTCCTTCGCCCGGTACACTTCCCGGAACCAGCCGCCTTCGGGATGGGGCGCGAGACCCAGCTCCTCGATCCAGAACCTCGAGCCGATCATGCCGTCTCCGGCACGATGCGGGCCTCGACGCGGATATCTCGGCCCGGATATGCCGCGAGGATATCCGAGGGGCCCGCGGCGAGGACGAGGCTGTCCGTGGAGAAGCGCGCCGCGGCGCCGGCCCTCCCCCTCCGAATGCTCAGGTCGAGCCGGCCGTTCTGGAGAGGCAGCGACGCTTCGGCCCCCTTCAGGCCGGAAAGCAGCCGCGGCCGGACGCGCAGGCCGATCTCCTCGGGCCGGACGCCAAGGATGTGGTTGACAAAGAGGATGACGAGCTCCGCCCACGTCCAAGGCAGAATGCCCACCTGGGGAAACGGGGGCGCCAGCCGATGCCCATAGAACTCGAACCAGGATCCGGCTCCGGACCCCGGGACCGTATCCATCCAGCGCAGGGTGCGCCAGGCACCGTCCGGGCGGCCCGCCTCGATGCCCGCCCGGGCGATGAAGAGCGAAGCGATCGGCCACGCTCCGGGCGAATCGGGCTCGGACGTGGCGTTGTACCGCCCGTAACCGCCTCCGGTCCAAGTCTGGTTCCAAAGTGCCTCGACCGAGCTCAGGGTCAGAGCGCAGAGCGGCGAGTCCGGGGCGACCAGGCCGAAGGCGACGGGAAGCGCCGAGGAGGCGTCGGGGTTGAGGAAGTGCGGTCCGGGCCCGGCGAGGGGCGAGCCCTCGGGGAGCCCGGAATCCGGAAGCGGGGTGATCGTCTCCTCGACGGGCCCGCCGGCGAGCCGCCGCTTGATGAAGCCGCGGTTGTCGACCATCCGGAAGCCAGGAGTTTCCAGCATCGCCCGCTTGATCCGCGCCGACTCGCCCTCCCAGCGCACGGCATCGGCGTAGTGTCCCGTCATGCGACCGAGGGAGGCGGCCGCGCTCAGGCCGAGCGTCGTGAAGAGCTGGTGGACGAGCTCGAGGCCGGGCTCGATGCCGTGGGCCCGGTGCCGCTCCCAGAACTCGCGGCGGTTGGTCAGCAGGCCGCTCGCCGGGTGGCGGAAGACGTCGCGGAGCGGGAACTCGGCGGCGGCGGCGATCTTAGGCCAATGGCGGCGGAGGACGTCGCGGTCCCCCGTCCAGAGGACGTAATCGCGGAGCGTCGATAGGAGATAGCCGTTCTGGTCGAGCTCGACCTCGTCCGGAGCGCGCCGCTCGCTGGAATCGACGGTGTCGCCATCGTCGGTGACGAATTTGTCGAGCAGCCGGTTGAACATCATCCGGGCACGGTCGTGCTCCCCGAGCATGGTCATGGCCAGGGCGATGATCGCCTGGTCGCGGAGCCATTCGCGGTTGTACTGCCAGATCGCGCCGTCGAGCGTCCCCGAGCCCGCGATCACCGCCGGCAGCTGCGCGCGCGACGCGGCGAAGAACCGGTCGAGGAGGTCGTCGCCGAAGGAGATGCGGCTCAGCCCGTCCCAGAAATCCGCGGCGGTCTTGCCCGGTTTCGCGGCCCGGCAGAAACACGGTGTGACCGTACCCGATACGGCATCGAGCGCGTAAGAGACGGTCACGCCCCCGGCCGCACCGGGGTCCAGAGAGAACGACCGTGTCAGGAGGACATCGCGTACCCCGGTCTCGAGCCGGACACCGAGGCGGCGCCGCGTGCGGTTGCGGATCTCGATGTCGCGGACGAGGGCCGGGCGCCTCAGGTCGGGACAGGAAAAGCGCTCGGCGATCGTCGCCGCCGTGGATTGCCATCGGACGGCCACCGTAGGGACGGGAGCGCCGCTTTCCCATGACGCCTCGAACGCGCCCGCGACCGCCCGGTGCTCGGCGCCGTCGATGAAGATCCGGACGGCCGTCCGCTCCAGGCCCGTCTTCCCGTCCATGGTCAGCGCCTCGCGCTTCTTGCGAAGCCGCTCGGGGTCCATGACGAGCAGGCCGACCGGGGTCCCGTCGCCGCCGGGCGCGGCTTGGATCGCGGCCTGGATCAGCCCGTTGCCGAGGAAGAAATACGATACGTCCTTGAGCTCGGTCCGGACGTCGGGATGTCCGATCTTCGGGTCGTCGTGATAAACGTGCTCTTGGACGTCGATCATGGTCCGGGCCTAGCGGATGAAAACGAGCAGGAAGGCGATGAAAACGGCCGCGGTCAGGAGCCCGACGGGGATCGCCTTCGGCCAGGGAAGCTTCAGCCCCGAGCGGACCGCCGCCGCGGATAGGACGACCGTCCAGAGGGCGACGAGTCCCTGCAGGCCGAAAGCGATGGTCCGCTGGGGACCGGGCCCGGCGGTCAAATCCATGAACTCGTCCTGGCCCATGCCGAGGAGCGTCAGCGCGGCGAAGACGGCCTGCGGCACCCAGGCGGCGAGCGCCGGGATCCCGAGGGCGAATCCCAGGGCGGCCAACGTGCCGCCGTATGACGCCTTCGCCTTCCGCCAGTGCCCGAAGACGCGGGCGAACGACGCGGCCAGGAGCCATCCGCCGAGGAACACCGGGAGGGCGAAGAAGACCTGGAAGACGTAATAATTCTCTCCGGCCAGGGGAAGGATCGGGGGCGCGGCGACGAGCGCCCCGCCGACCGCAAGCAGCCCGGCCGTGATCATGAAGAGGATTCCCGGGACGAGGATCGCCCGCAGCCCTTTCGAGAGGCGCTTCGGATCCGATTGGAGTGCGGCGAAGGCGCGGTTGGGGCGGAAGACCGTCCCGAAGAAATACCCGATGAACCTTTTCATGCGCGCTCCCCCGCCCGCCCCCGGCGCGGCGCCCTGGCGAACGAGGGCCCTTTTATATCGCAGGAAGCGGAGCGCGTCAATCGCCCGGCGCCCTCACCGGAACGAGCTTGAAATCCTCGAACAGCCCGTATCCGACGACGGAGTATTCCGACCCCGACGGCCGGCCGCCCTTCGCCCCCTGCTGGAACGAGCCGGGCCAGGCCCGCCCGAGCGGCGGGTCGTTGTGGAACGGGCCGAGCGTGTTCTTGAGCGTCCCCACGACGGACACGCTGACGTCGTTCGTTCCGAGCGTCATCAGCCCGGTGACGTCGAGCCGATAGGGAGCGAAGGCGATCGCGCCCGCGGGCTTCCCGTTCACCCGGACTTCGGCGACGCTCCCTCTCCATGCGCCCAGCTCGACGAAAAAGCGCGTCCTGCGGAAATCGGCGGTGCGGAGGCTGTACGTCTTGGCATAGGACACCGGGCCGGAATACAGGGGCAGCCCCTGGTCCGACCAAGCGCCCGTCTTGAGCGGAGCGGCGGGCACCATCCTGAAGCCCTTGTCCGCGCCCGCCAGCCCGAAATCGCCGAGGACATAAATCGCCTCGAGCTCGGAATGGATGGTGAACGGCGCGGACTTGAGGGTGATCGCATTCTCCCCGGGCTTGACGAAGGGCCCGATGTCGAAGACGCCGAAAGCCTTGTCGAGCCACCACTCGCCCGGGATCGGGGCGATCTTCCGGCCGTTGACCGACACCTGGAAAAGCGCCGGCCGCTCGACGACGGCCCGGAGCGACGCCGTCTTGACGCCGTCGGCCACGGGGAATCGGAACGTCGCTTCAAACCCCGAATCGGCGGGGAAATGGTCCTTGTCCAGGATGTTAGTCTTGTACTGGACCGCACTGTCCCACGGGTTGCGGTCGAGGCCGTGGCGGCGGAAGGTCTTGAGCTGCGCGTCGTAGAAATAGAGGTCGGATTCGATCTTGCCGTCGAGCGTCAGATCGCAATAGTCGAGCGTCAGGACGTTCGGCGACTCGCGCCGGGCGATCAGGCCCTTGTCCGCGGCGAGCGCGGGCTCGCGCGCCGACGCGGGCTTTGATGCGGGGGACCCCGTCGGGCGCAGGCCGAGCAGCAGGCTTCCGCCGGGCGGAATCTCGTACTCGATTCGCAGCTTCCCTTCCTTGAGGGCCGCCGGATAGGGGGCCGTCTTTCCCGTGACCGGATCCCATGACTCGCATGAACCGGCCGGCGCCTCGATCGAGCCGGCGGCCGAGGCTTTGGCGCTCGTGTTGGCCAGGAAGACGAGCTCGCCGTCCTTGAGCGCGCGGCGATGATGGAAGAGATAGACCGGCTCCGGCCCCTTGGAGCGGCCGGGCTCGACGGCGAACGAAGCCCGGGAAAGGCGGACGAGCTCGGACCGCCACGTTTCGGGCTTGGCCGCAAGCCAGGCCCCGGGCTGGGAGACCGCGACCTTGGCGAGGCGCTCGTCGGGCTTGCCGCCGATCATCGACGGAGCCCCTATCCAGGACAGGACCTTGCCGCCCTGGCCGGCATAGTCGCTGAGGAGGACGGCGGTCGCGTCCTCCACGTTCTCCATGCCGGGCGGCAGGACGACGACGTCGTAGGCGCGCTCGCCCACGATCAGCCGGCCTTCGCGCACTTTGCCCGCGGTCCTGAGGATGCGCTCGCTGCCGAGGTCGTATTCGATCTGGGCCGCTTCGAGGGTGTTGACGAAATCCTGGAAGTCCTTGCCCAGGGATGTGATCTTGTCCGTGTCTCCGCGGGGCGAGTGATAAAGCCAGGCCGTCGTGGTGGGCTCGAGGACGAGGATGTCGTTCACCTGGCGGCCGAGGGACATGACCGCCGAGAGCCGGCCGAGGTAGTCGCCCATCGTCCGGTAGGAGCCCCACCAGGGCTCGTGATAGGAGAACGACTGCGGGTGGTCGCGCTTGCGGGCGCCCATGATCGTGGCGTAGGACAGATGCTGGTCGATGAAGTTCACGCCCAGGGCGAATTCCCAATCCGCGATCCGCTTCTGGTCGAAGAAGGTCAGGTCCCACCCGCCCGCGCCGTAGGTCTCGGACATCGTCCGCTGCTGGCCGATCTGGTTGGCCGCGCTCCGGATCTCCTTGACCGAGCGCGCGTTCCCGAACTGGGCGTGGACGTCGGTCTGGAAGTCGTTCATCAGGATGTCGATCCCGGGCATGCCGGCATACGCGGCGAAGGCCATATTGTCGGGATTCCCGGTCGGACGGGGCCATTCGTGCTCCCAGTAGTGCCCGGTGAAAACGAGCTTGTTGCGGGCGCAATATTCGGAATACGGCACCGCCCAGCCGTCGATGAAGAGATCGAGGGTCAAGGCGTAGAAATCGTGGCGGACGCGACGGAAGTCGCCGACCTCGTCGAAGAGCGACGGCAGGCTGGTCTTCAGGTCGTAGCCCCACCGCTCCTTGAACTTGGCAAAGAGGGCGGGCGTGTAGTTGACGACGGTCATGCCCGGCCCGCCGGCTGGGCTGATCTCGGCCTCGTCCTCGAAGGAGCCGGGGACCGTGGCGCCGAACGCGTCGCCGAAAGCCTTCCGATAAGCGTTATGGGTGACGTCGAGGAACTTCTCGGTCACGTCGCGGCGCATGAGATCCACATAGGTGAATCCCCCGTACCAGGGGTTCGGCGCCTGCCGGTTGAGGTCGAAGATGTAATAGTCGCCGGGGCCGAGGGCCTTCCCTTTCGTCCGCGCCTCGGCCGTGACGTCCTCGTAGCCCGACGAGGTGTTCCGCAGGACGACGAGTGGCGCGGCGGCGAAGGCTTCCGGAAGCTCCGCCGCTTTCGTGCCGCGCAAGCCCGTCCGCACGGCGTCCGGCATCGCCGCGGGGACGTGCCCCCCCCCGAACCCGGACGGATAGGAGTTCTCGTCGTAGATCCAGATCTTCATGCCGAGGGACGTGCCGGTGTCCACGGCATGCTTGAACATCGCCAGCCATTCCTCCGACAGATAGGGCGTGATCAGGCCGGGCCGGGGATGGACGAAGACGCCCCCGATGCCGTGAGCCTTGAAGTCGGCAAGCTGCTCGCTGATCTCGGTCTTCGTCATCCGATCGTTCCACACCCAGAGCGGCGCGCTCCGGTATTCGGCCGGCGGATCCTGGAACGTCTTGAGCACGCCGGCGTAGGTATCGGGCGCCGGCCGGGCGGCGTCCTGGAGGCCAGCGAGCGCGAGGGCGGAGGCGAGGACGAGGAGGACGAGAGCGGCGGGTTTGAGTTTCATATGAAGCTTGCTCCTAAATAAATAAGAGAAGAAGAGTAGATGCGTGGCACTATTAGCCCAAAACACCTTCTACCTTTTTTATTGATCTTTACCCCCCGGCCCCCCTAATAAAAAGGGGGGAATTCTCAGCGCGGCGTGTAAGGAACGGAGAGGGCGGGATTCGAACCCGCGGTCCCGGTTTGAGCCAGGACAAGCGCTTAGCAGGCGCTCCTGATCGACCACTCCAGCACCTCTCCGCATGAGTCTGGCAGTCGGGCTGGTATTCTAACATTTTTCGACGAGGAGTCAAAGCGCGGTCCCGGGAATCAAAAAACCGTCAGACTTTCACCGAAAAATCGAAGATAGGACGGTGCCTCCTCATAGATCCCCTTGACAAATTCAATATCGTAGTGATATCATATCAATATCAATCGGCGGTTTGCCCATGATCAACATCGAAGAAAAAAAGGTCTTTCAGCTGACCGGCTGGTCCGTCGTCGCCCTCGACCTGGTGCTTGGCGCCGTGGGCACGGTCGAGATGGCCCTCCAGAGCCTCGAGAGCCAGAACGTCGTCAAGCTCGACGAGGAGCGCAAGGCGGCCATGGCCAACAACCTTCTCGTGGCGCTGGTCTCCGAATCCGAAGCCCAGGCCATCATCAACACGGGCTCGCTCTCCACGTGACGGACAAGAAGAGGTTCCTGCTGCGCCTGGACGCCGACCTGTTCGCGGTCCTTGAGAAATGGGCCGCCGACGAGCTTCGCAGCGTGAACGCCGAGATCGAGTTCCTCCTGAAGGAAGCCGCGCGCAAAGCCGGCCGGCCCCGGCCCCGGCCGGGAGGCAATAGCACGTAACCGCGATTCCGCGCCTCGCCGCGATTTGCCTGCTCACCGCTTCCTGTTGTATAAGGGCCGCGTAGACCTGAGAAGGGAGACGGCCCATGAAAAAGACCACGTCTCGATCGATGTTCCCGGCAGCCTGCGCCTTGGCGCTCGCCGCTATCGTCCTGGCGGCCGGCTGCCAAGCGAACGGCGATCCGCGCCTCCGCGCCTCCAGCCGCGAGGACAAGGCCGGCTGGATCCATGTCCGCCTCGCCGGCTCGCCGGCAGAGATCGGCTTCCAGCACGGGTGGCATCTTGCCGCCGAGATCGACGACCTGCTCCAGACCTTCGCCTTCTATCTCAAAGAGGCGACCAAGCGCGACTGGGCCTTTTACCGCGCCGAGGCCGAGCGCATGTTTTGGCCCAAACTCGATCCCGAATACCAGGAGGAGATCGCCGGCATCGCCGACGGGCTGAAGGCGCGGCTCGCCGGCAAGGCCTGGGACAAATACGACATCACGGCTCTCAACGGCTGGATCGAGATCGCCTGGTACTATGTCCCCTATCTCGAGGCGAAGGCCAAGGCCGCGCCGGGCGCCGGCAAGGCCCCGGGTTATTGCAGCGCCTTCATCGCCACGGGGAGCTACACCGCCGACGGGAAGATCGTCATGGGCCACAATTCCTGGGTGGAATACATCATCGGCGAGCGCTGGAACGTGATCCTGGACATCACGCCTTCGCATGGATACCGCATCCTGATGGACGCCCTCCCGGGCTACATCCACAGCGGCGACGATTTCGTGATCAACGGCGCCGGGATCGTCTATACCGAAACGACGATCTCCCAGTTCAAGAGCTTCGACGAGGGCGGCGTGCCCGAATTCGTCCGCGCCCGGAAAGCCGCCCAGTACGCGAATTCGATCGACGAATTCATTGCGATCATGACCGCGGGAGGCAACGGGGCCTATGCCAACGACTGGCTCGTGGGCGACATCAGGACGAGCGAGATCGCCAAGCTCGAGCTCGGGCTGAAGAACCACCCATCCTGGCGGACGAACGACGGCTATTTCATAGGATCCAATTTCGCCAGCGATCCGAAGCTCATCGCCGAGGAGACTATGTTCGACGCCAAGGATGCCTCCCAGTCCGTCTTCGTCAGGAAGGCGCGCTGGGAAAAGCTGATGGAGGAATATCGGGGGAAAATCGACGCCGTGACCGGGAAGAATTTCGAAGAGGACCACCTCGACGCGAGCTCCGGGAAGCCAGCCGCGAACGCCAACGTCCTCTGCGGCCACGTGGATAGCGACCCGAAGGGCGTCCCCGAGTTCGCCTGGGCGCCCAACTTCCCCGGCGGCTCGGTCCAGGGCAAAGTGACGACGGCCTCCCTGGCCAAGGACATGAAGATGTGGGCCCGGATGGGCCATCCCTGCGGCGAGGACTTTCTGGCCGCCCCGTTCTTCGCCCGCCACCCCGAGTACAAATGGCAGGAGAAATTCCTCAAGGACATGAAAGCCAATCCCTGGGCGCTGTTCGAAGGGAAGAAATAAGGCCGGTCCTCGGCCCTATTCGACCTGACCGTCTCGGGGAGCGAGGTTTGGGGAGGGAGCCCCGCGGCCCCCTCCCGAGGGGAAAAGAAAAAAGAGGGTAAAAGAGGGAAACATGTTATCCCTTACATAGATGGACAACTCAAAACGAAAATGCTTTGTTGCATCGGTAAATTTGTTTCTGGACGAGCCGTTTCACGCGGGCGATAATCAACAACATCATACAAGGGAAGTATATGATTAATTGAGGCCATATTCTCCTTATCGAAATTCACCTGTTCGCTGCGGCCGCCATGCCGGCGCAGCGCGGGCCGGGGCTCCGCGCGCCAAAGGGGGACAGCCGCGGTCTGGGATGGCGTTCCCGAAATCGCCAAGTCGCTATCCCGGGAGGACGCAACGGAATACGCCCGGGCTTATCTCGGCCATCGCCGCCGCGTGGCACAGGGGCGGCGCGCGAGGCGGAAATGATTCCCCTGCCTTCGTAGGAATCCTGTTCTGCTTCAGGATGTCGGGTTTCTCGAGAAGCCGCCCACCTCGACCGGGAGATGGTCCCCGAACGCCGCATGCACGCCAACCGGCGGCAAGCGTCGCCTTGCAATTCCCCCGCCGCTTTGTATATAAAGTCCTTGTGCCGTGCGATAAGAACGTGGCCAATGACAACGGCAAAGTGGGCCCATATGGCACGTCCTATCCCGGCTTTTACACGGGCGATGCCCTCGCACGTCAAGGTGCTTGTGATTCCTCCCGGAAGGCCTTAGGGCGCTCGGCCGAAGAGAGAGCCAGGAAGAAACGAACATGAACAAACCAAGATGGATCGCCATGATGGCCCTGATGCCCTGGTTTCTTTGCGGCGCGGCTCCCGCCCAAAATGCCCCGCCGGATCGCTCCCTGGAGAAGCAGCTCGATGCCCATCTCTCCGCAGCCGATATCAAGGCCCGCCTGGAGAGGATGAGCGCGCACCCCCATCATGTCGGTTCCCCTTATGACAAGGAAAACGCCGAGTTCATCCTTTCCCAGTACAAGGCGTGGGGATTCGAGGCCCGCATCGAAGAGTTCAGCGCCTTGTTTCCGACGCCCAAGACCCGCCTCCTGGAGATGCTTTCTCCGGTCAAGTACGAGGCGGGGCTGAAGGAGCTGCCGCTGAAGGAAGACAAGGCGTCGGGGGAGGTCGCCGCTCAGCTGGCGACCTACAACGCCTACTCCATCGACGGCGATGTGACCGGCGGCCTCGTTTACGCGAATTACGGACTCCCCTCCGATTACGACGAGCTCGAGAGGATGGGGATCGACGTCCGGGGCAAGATCGTCATCACGCGCTACGGAGGATCCTGGCGGGGAATCAAGCCAAAATTGGCCGCGGAACACGGGGCGATCGGCTGCCTGATCTATTCCGATCCGAAGGAGGACGGCTTTTATGTCGGCGACGTCTATCCCCGAGGCGCCTGGCGGAACGAATTCGGCGTCCAGAGGGGATCGGTCTTGGATATGCCCATCTACCCCGGCGATCCCTCGACGCCTTTCGTCGGGGCGACGCCGGGCGCGAAGCATCTCCCGGTCAGCGAGATCACGGTCCTGACGAAGATCCCGGTCCTGCCGATCTCCTCTCATGACGCACTTCCCTTCCTTCAATCCTTGACCGGGCCGGTTGCGCCGGACGCTTGGAAAGGGGCCCTGCCGCTGACCTATCATGTCGGGCCGGGGCCGGCGACCGTCCATCTGAAGCTCGAGTTCAACTGGGATCTCAAGCCGATCTACGACGTCATCGCCATGATCAAAGGGAGCGTTTACCCCGATCAATGGATCATCCGGGGCAACCACCATGACGGGTGGGTGAACGGGGCTGAGGATCCTCTCAGCGGACAAGCGGCGACGATGGAGGAGGGCAAGGCGCTCGGCGAGCTGGCCGGGAGCGGCTGGAGGCCGAAGCGGACCATCGTCTATTGCGCCTGGGACGGTGAGGAGCCCGGGCTGATCGGCTCGACGGAATGGGTGGAGACTCACGCCGACGAGCTGCGGCAGAAAGCGGTGGCGTATATCAACACCGATTCCAACGGACGAGGATTCGTCGGCATCGAAGGATCGCATGCCCTTCAGCATTTCATCAACGACGTCGTCCGCGACGTCCCCGACCCGGAAAAAAACATCAGCGTCTGGCAGAGGGCGAAAGCCGCCCGGCTTCTAGCCGCCTCCCCCGAGGAGAAGAAAGACATCCGAACCGGGGCCGATCTGAAGATCGGGGCCCTGGGCTCCGGCTCGGATTTTACGGCGTTCCTTCAGCATATCGGCATCGCCGCCCTGAATATCGGCTACGGCGGCGAAAGCGAAGGCGGCGCCTACCATTCCATTTATGACACGTTCGCCCACTACATGCGCTTCGGAGATCCGACATTCGCCTACGAAGTGGCTCTCGCCCAGACGTGCGGCCGCGCGGTCCTGCGGCTGGCGGACGCCGAAATCCTTCCCTTCGGCTTCTCGGATTTTGCGGAAACCGTGTCCGGGTACTTGAGTGAGATCAAGGACCTGACCCGGATGATGAGGGAAGAGACGCTCGAATTGAACCGGGAGCTCCAGGACAACGTTTTCGCCGAAGTCGCCGATCCGACCAAGACCTATCGCCCGCCCAAAGCCCAGGACCCTGTCCCCTACTTGAATTTCGCGCCTCTCGAGAATG
>Ga0182021_10005300_pt1 | contig 15242 bp, 15 predicted proteins | sample 612E3MmetaG_FD_120493 | JGI IMG/M metagenome (GOLD analysis project Ga0182021, IMG submission 120493) | Permafrost microbial communities from Stordalen Mire, Sweden - 612E3M metaG (Illumina Assembly) | ecosystem: Environmental > Terrestrial > Soil > Wetlands > Permafrost | place: Sweden... | reverse complement strand
TGACGGGAATCAGTTGAACGCTCATACATGCCTCCTCTCCTTTCTATCTACCATTTTTATCTTGAGCGCTCAACCAACACCTTTTCTAAACTGATTTTGTCCAAATTGGACTGAAACATTATACCAGAGGCCAAACTTTTTTGGTTAAAATGCGTCCAAACATCAAACAACAATATTCGCAAACATTGCTAACATGTTAAAAATAGTATACTATAATTTTGAAAGTAAATAATTTATTCGTTTTTGACCTCCTGCATTTCATGACTCATTCCATTATCACGTTATTGACTGATTTTGGCTCTAAAGACCACTACGTGGGTGCCATGCGAGGGGTTATTTTAGGCATTAACCCCCACGCTACAATTGTAGACATTACTCATCACATTTCTCCTCAAAGCATAGTTGAAGGAGCGTTCTTGCTCAGCAGTGTCTATACTTATTTTCCTCAAGGCACTATTCACCTTGCCGTCGTTGACCCGGGTGTGGGGTCAGAACGCAAACCAATCCTGGTTAAAGGCGAAAAGTTCTTTTTTGTTGGTCCGGACAATGGAATTTTTGGATTAATCTATGACCAGTTAAAAAAAATTTCGGTCTTTGAACTTACCAATGCGCATTTTTTTCTCAAGCCAGTTAGCGCTACCTTTCAGGGACGTGATATCTTTGCGCCCGTAGCTGCACATCTTTCCCGGGGAGTTTCTCCCCTGAAGATGGGAAAAGAAACAAAAAATTTTCAAAGACTATCTTTACCCCAGCCAATTTTGGAGAAAAAAAAGATAAGGGGTAAGGTAATGTATATAGATAGTTTTGGAAATCTAATAACCAACATCACAGTGCACCACCTGAAAAACTTAGGAAAAGCTCCCGGAAAAATTAAAATTCGCGAAACCGTTATTTCTGGGCTATCTAAAAATTATCAAGAGGTTAAAAAAGGAACATTGCTCGCTATCATCGGAAGTTCAAATTTCTTGGAAATTTCCGTAAGAGAGGGAAGTGCTCAAAAAAAGCTGAAAAGCAAAGAAGGAGATGACGTTAAGGTTTTTTAGGTAAAAAAGTGTCTTTGCGGGATAAGGTCGCTTGTAACCTGAACTTAGCCGGATACGCTCTTGGCATTAGTTCCTTAACATGCACCCACCAGTCCACTATTTCTATACAGGGAAAAGCAACAATAATCATTTCATGTTAAAACAAAGGAACAGAAAACAATTTTTTGTCCTTTTTACATAAGGAGACTTTGGCTATGTCAACCGACCAACCTCAACCATCCCGCTCAGACGATCGTCTTGAAACCCTAAAAAAGCTTAAAGCGGAAAATTTTAGCCGCTATTTCCTGTTGGTTGTTCTTATTGGGATCGGAATTGTCTTTTTCAACATGATCAAAATCTTTCTGATCCCCATGATATTGGCAGCGGTAATTGTCGTGTTGTTTTATCCTTTCTACGGATGGCTCCTCAAGGTTTTTCGTAATAGAAAGTCCTTCAGTTCACTTGTGTGCTGCCTTATCCTGCTCTTGGGTCTTATTACCCCGGTCTCTATTATAACTAACTTAGTCTCTGGAGAGGCTATCGGTCTTTACCAAACCACTGAGCAAAAAGTGGAGGAAATCATCCAAAAAGGTGATGAGTTTCTTCTCAAAAAAATCAAGGAACAAAAATTAATAAAAAAGTTTCACCTGGACAAAATCGCATGGCAAGCCTCATTTCAAGAAAGCGCTCAAGCTGCAGCCCAGCTTCTGGCAATGGCAATCAATAAGGCATCAAAAGGAACTTTTCAGATTCTTGCGAATTTATTTCTTACTTTCTTTTCTATGTATTACTTCTTCCGCGATGGAGATAAGCTTATCCAGCGATTAAAATATTTAAGCCCGCTTGCGGACAAATATATAGAAGAACTGTTTACAAGGTTTATTTCCGTATCCCGCGCAACCATCAAAGGCACCGTGGTAGTCGGGTTGATTAAAGGTTTCATCGGAGGTCTTACCTTCTGGATTTTCGGTATCAGTTCTCCGATACTGTGGGGTGTAGTCATGGCGATTCTTTCGATTGTCCCTATGCTGGGAGCTTGGTTAGTAATGTATCCGGCAGCACTTATTATGATGGTGATGGGACACATCTGGCAGGGGATCGCTCTATTTTTAATCTCAGCAGTTATCATAGGCAGCGTAGATAATATACTTCAACCTCGCTTGGTAGGCCGAAGCTCCGGGCTCCATGATCTCCTCATTTTCTTTTCCACTCTTGGTGGAATCAGCATGTTTGGAGTCATGGGATTTATTGTTGGCCCTATTATCGCAGCGCTTTTCGTCTCCATCCTCGACGTTTATGGTATTGAATTCAAATCACATCTTGATTTAGCGCAAGGAATAAATATAAAAAAAATAACCAAGACGAAGCAATCGGAAATAATTTCTTAGGCAATAAAAGCCGTGCTCTCGGAAAGGAAGTCTTAAAAAAGTTCGTGACGTGCTGGATACCAAGAAGGGGACCAAGAGGAAATAATTGCCTAAGAACAATTTATTTTATCAGGTTTTCATTTGGGCAAACAGAGAGATATTTCCAAGCCCTTTTCATTCCTTTTTCATAACACTTTTCTTGACAGGAACTTCTTAAATCCATATCATAAATGCTTTGTTCCTTTGCGGTTCTTGCGCGGCAAAACCATGCTTGGTTGACTTGTCATTGCAGAAGCGACCATCCTGTGCTTTTTTTTAGATTCCGTTTCACATGCCACATAAGCAAAATTTCAGTTGGTTAAACCGAAAAAATGAAAAGGAAGGCAATTGACTTTTTGTTAAGGTGTGGTAAATAAAATCAGTTAATGTTTAAGGAGTTAATGATTCGCAAGAAAGGACATGCTGGTGTTAACAATTGAGAAATCCAAACGGATAAAAGACCTTCCTCCTTACCTTTTTGCCCGAATTGACCAAATCAAGGCCGAACAGATTGCCAAGGGTGTCGATGTCATTGACCTTACGATCGGCGACCCGGATCTGCCCACGCCAGAGGGAATCATTGAGCAGATGAAAAAGTCTTTGGCGAACGCTAAGAATCACCGTTATCCTCCGTATGCGGGGATTTTTCCCCTTCGTCAGGCAGTAGCCGAATGGTACGGGGATCGCTTCCAGGTGAAACTTAATCCTGAGACCGAGGTTTTGATCTTAATCGGCTCGAAAGAAGGAATCGCCCACATCCCCCTCGCTTTCATTGATAGCGGCGATTATGGCTTAGTTCCTGATCCTGGCTATCCGGTTTATAAAACCTCTATCCTTTTTGCTGGCGGCGCATCCCATAGCATGCCGCTTCTGAAAAAAAATCATTTTATTCCCGACTTAGATCAGATCCCAAAAAAAATCGCCCAAAAATCAAAACTTATCTTCCTTAACTACCCCAATAATCCGACATCAGCCGTGGGGGGGGAGAATTTTTTTAAGGACGCGATAACCTATTGCCAGAAAAACAACATCATGCTTCTTCATGATGCCGCGTATTCCGAAGTTTATTTTGACGATTATAAACCAATAAGTTTTCTTCAGGTGCAAGGAGCAAAGGAAGTCGGAATTGAATTTCATTCTTTCTCAAAGACGTTCAATATGACCGGATGGCGCTTGGGGTTTGCCGTTGGCAATGCTGAGATCATCGAAGGGCTGGGAAAAATCAAGACCAATATTGATTCCGGGGTCTTTCAAGCAGTACAGGAGGCAGGTATAGAAGCATTAAAAAATAATCTGCATGTTTCTGAAACCCTCCGCAAAATTTATCAGGAGCGAAGAGATATTCTCTGTTCCGGCCTTAAAAAAATTGGCCTTGATTTTGAACCGCCAGCGGTTACTTTTTATATTTGGGCTGAAATTCCCCGTGGCTACACGTCCATGGAATATACCACTCATCTCCTTAACCAGGCAGGTGTGCTTGCAACTCCAGGAAATGGTTTTGGTTCTTTTGGAGAGGGGTTCATCCGCTTTTCCTTGACTGAGGGGACCGAACGGATCAAGGAAGCGGTAGACCGGTTAAAAAAAATAGCTTTTTAATGGAACATTCGGTATTCATAGGATTAGGATCAAACCAAGGCGAAAAAATAAAAAACTGTGAGCAGGCAATCGAAGAAATCCTCAAACTGGAAGGAGGTTTTCTTCTTTCCCGATCCTCCTGGTATGATAGTGAACCCTGGGGAAGGGAGGATCAGGATTGGTTTATCAACGGCGTGATTCAGATCAGTACCGACCACTGCCCTGAGGAGCTTTTAACAAAATTTAAGGAAATCGAAAAACGTTTGGGCCGGAAGAATAAAAAAAAGTGGAGGCCTCGCGTTATTGATATTGATATTCTTTTTTATGATGATCTTTCTCTTGAATCACCGAAGATGAAAATTCCTCATCCTCGAATTTTGGAGCGAAATTTTGTTTTGATCCCTTTCGCAGAAATCGCTCCCCAATTTATCCATCCGGTTTTAAAAAAAACGATCAAAGAACTTTTAGACACGTCTCCTGACCAGAAAAAAGTAGTAAAAGTGGGTGAAGTGCTGCAATGATTTTTCGTTTCATTTTTCTTTGCATCTTTGTTTTTATTCTGTTTCGGCTTCTCAAGTCCCTTTTTCCCCCTCGTCCTTCTGCCGATTCACGGATCCTTTTCCGAAATGAAAAGGGCGCAGTAAATGAAATGGCACAGGACCCGCATTGCGGAATATATGTGGCAAAAAAAGACGCGTACGCAAACCGAGTGGGAACAGCTGTACTTTATTTTTGCAGTGAGGAGTGTTGTCACAAATATCTTACTAACAACAACAGCAAAATTGAAAAAGGAGTAACACCATGAAATTTTTTATTGATACCGCTGATATTAATGAAATCAAAACAGCAGTCGCGTACGGGCTTGTTGATGGCGTAACCACCAACCCCTCTCTCGTTTCGAAAACCGGCAAAGACCTCATGACCGTACTCAAAGAAATTTGTAACGTTGTGGAGGGGCCGATCAATGCAGAGGTTGTGAGCACCAAATCTTCAGACATGGTTAAAGAAGCAAAACAACTCGCTCAGATGCACCCGAATATTGTGGTAAAAATTCCCATGTGCCTCGAAGGCCTTAAAGCAACGCGGACGCTTTCTCAAGTAGGAATCAGGGTAAACATGACGCTGATCTTTTCTCCCCTCCAGGCATTGATCGCGGCCAAAACAGGAGCAGCGTACGTCAGTCCTTTTATCGGACGACTGGATGACATTTCCCATGTGGGGATGGACTTGATTGATCAGATTGTCACCATCTTTGACAACTACGAATTTGATGCCGAGATCATTGTGGCAAGCATCCGCAATCCGGTGCATGTTCTTGAGGCTGCTCTTTTGGGTGCGAACATTGCCACAATCCCTTTTTCGGTGCTGGAACAACTGATAAAACATCCGCTTACGGATATCGGCATAGAACGTTTTCTGGCCGATTGGAAAAAAGTCCCCAAAAAGGCGAAATAAATCCAATAGAGTAATGAAGTAATGAAGAGTTGGAGTAATGGGGATAACAAAAATTAACACCACACCATTATTCCCTTATCCTTTGAATACCTTCAGCGCTCCTCCCAAAACTATCTTGATCAGTTAACACCTTGCTCAAATTCGCCACAGCCAAGCCAGATGCCATCACAGCTGGGACATTTGTCAATCATGATATTTTTGTATTTAATCTCCATCAGGTCTGATCAACATTTGGGACAGTGCCGATAACGGAGTTCCTTTAAACTCTATTTTTCGATATTCATCTTGATTTTACTATTAATTTCTTGACATTTCGCAATCTTTTCCTAAAAATTAAGACTAGGATTAGTGTTAATTGAACTAATTAGCGTATTAAAAATTAGGTCAAAATACTTCAGGGAAGTTCTCACCGTCTAAATTACTTGCCCATTTAAATCAGGCTTGATAATAATATTTGTGTATTTACTAATTAAGCCTTTAAGGAGGTAAGTTTATGGACATAGGAAGCACCATCCGGGATGTGCCCGATTTCCCCAAAAAAGGAATTATTTTTAAAGATATCACGACGTTGCTGAAAAATCCCAACGCGCTACGGTACAAAGTTCAAAGGATGCTAAAGTTTTGTCAAGGCAAGGAGGTTGATATTGTGGTGGGGATTGAGTCGCGGGGATTTATATCTGGCGCCCTCTTAGCTTATGAGTTGGGCTGCGGGTTTGTGCCCGTCCGAAAACCGGGAAAACTGCCGGCCGCAACCATCAGCGAGAGCTATACTCTTGAATACGGCACAAACACGGTTGAGATTCATACTGATGCGGTCGCAAAGGGACAAAAGGTGTTAATTATAGACGATCTCTTAGCAACGGGAGGCACAGCAAAAGCAACATGTAAGTTAGTTGAACGACTGGGCGGCGAGATCGTTGGGTTGGCCTTCATAATCGAATTGCTTTTCCTTAAAGGACGTGACGAGCTATCCAAATATGATATTTTCTCAGTCGTGCAGTACGACTAAAGTCAGACTTGGGTTAACCTTTGATGCCTTTTTTGGGCGAAAAAATATAAGATGCTAACCTATCGAGGCGCGTGATGATAGAACGAATTTTTGGATTGCAGAAAGCGCAAACCAACCTTCAAAGAGAAATCTCGGGCGGCTTAACAACCTTTGTAACTATGGCGTACATAATTTTTGTGCAGCCTGCGGTTTTGGGTGCCGCGGGAATGGACAGGGGAGCGGTCATGGTCGCAACGTGCTTATCCAGCGCTTTCGCGACGTTCTTAATGGCTTTTCTCGCCAACTATCCTATCGCGCTGGCGCCGGCGATGGGGCACAATTTCTTCTTTGTTTACACTGTGATCCTCACGCTTAAATATAGCTGGCAACAGGCGTTAGGCGCTATTTTTATTTCCGGGGTATTGTTCATCGCCGTATCGTTTGTGGGGCTTCGCGAGCGACTGGTAAACTCTATTCCCATAACCTTGAAAAACGGAATCGCCGTGGGTATTGGATTGCTCATTGCACTGGTCGGTCTTGAATGGGCAGGAATTGTGGTATACAATCCTGGAACGTTGGTGGGTATGGGAAAGTTATCCTCACCTCCGGTACTCTTGTCTCTTTTTGGGTTGACCGTAATGGCGATTTTGTTGGCCATGGGAGTGCGCATCGCTATGTTGCTGGGAATTTTGGTAACCCTCATCGTTGGTCTCATGACTGGTATGGTAAGTTATGAAGGAATTATCGGGCCGGTGCCTTCCATCACACCGACTCTTTTCAAGCTCGATATCAGGGGGGCGCTAGGAACTGGCATGTTTTCCATAATTTTTGTTTTTTTCTTCCTTGCCTTGTTCGACACCGTGGGGACATTGATCGGGGTAAGTCAGGAATCAGGGTTATTGCAAGCTGACGGAAGTTTGCCCCGTGCCCGTCAAGCTTTGCTTTCCGACGCGATTGGCACGGTATCAGGAGCCCTTTTGGGCACCTCTACTGTGACCTGTTATATCGAAAGCGCCACCGGGGTGAGCGCTGGCGCCCGAACCGGTTTGGCCAATGTGGTGACCGGAGTAATGTTTCTCCTAGCCATATTTTTTGCGCCCCTCGTTAAGATGATTGGAGGAGGAATCAAGCTCGGTGAAGGATTGGTGCTCTATCCGGTAATCGCTCCCGCGCTTATTATTGTCGGCTGCTTCATGCTGAAAAATATTTCCCAAATTAACTGGAATGATTTTAGTGAAGCGGTCCCCGCCTTTTTAACGATAATTTTGATGCCCCTTACCTTCAGCATTACCGAAGGCATCGCGTTTGGTATTATCTCTTATACTTTATTAAAAGCGGTGCAAGGAAAAATCAGAGAAGTGCCGCTTTTAGTTTCTGGTTTCGCGATCCTGTTTTTAATCCGGTATATTTTTCTGACTGCTTGATTGTTTGACTGGATGCTGGGCAAAAAATGCATCAGGAAAGAAGAACGGATCGGACGTATCCATGGTGACTCTTATTATAATTAGGGAGAGCTCAGGGAGCCCATCTTTGGTAAAGTCGAAGTTACCGTTGACGAATGGTTTTATAACTTTGGCCCAAACCGGTTTATTCAAATTTTTAGGTTTGAAAATGGCAAGCTGGTTGAAATTGAGAACGGGAATTATGGTTATTAATTTTATGGCATCCCCGCACAGGCAGGAGGTTAGCATTTTTGAATTTGATCACCTTCCTCCAAAGCACAAAAAACCGGAAGCGCAAGAAAAACAAAAAGCTCTCATCACACCCCAAAAAAATAAAGATCAGTGCCTTGAATCCCTTAATACACCACGAGAAGCAAAAAACAGCCCTCTATCATTCTTGGTTTAAGCTTTTCCTGGTCATTGTTTTCTTCTCAGGAATTGCCTGCCAGCAAGCCATACCAAGAAAAGAAGGATTCCTCTATCTCCGACTGGATACTAACCCAACCACCCTCGACCCCGCTCTCGTTGTTGATGTGGCCAGTGCTTCCATTGCGGCCAAGATATTTAATGGCCTGGTAAGGTTTGATCAAAACCTTCGCCTCCGACCGGATATTGCTGAAAAATGGGATGTGTCTGGGGATGGAAAAACCTATACCTTCTTTCTTCATCCTGGAGTCCATTTTAGTAATGGACGGGAAGTAACTGCCGATGACGTTAAGTACTCTTTTGAGCGAGTCTTGAATCCCTCTACGCGCTCTCCGCGAACTTGGGTTTTTGATCGTATCGAAGGGGCTCAGAAGTTCATGAAGAACCATGCTCAGGAGATATCGGGAATCAAGGCAAACGGCACCTATATTCTCACGATCCATCTTAAAAAACCTTTTGGCCCTTTCTTAAGCCTCTTGAGTCTCACAACTGCCTCAGTGGTACCCAAGGAAGAAGTAGAAAAATGGGGATCAGACTTTTCTTTCCATGTTGTTGGAACCGGGCCTTTTATGCTCCACGAATGGCAGCATAGCCAGCACCTTTGTTTAGTTAGCAATCCCAAGTACTTCCGATCCCCTCCCCATATTAAAGGGATCTTGTATCGCATTATCCCTGAGGATTTAACCACAATTGTGGAATTCGAAATCGGCAACCTCGACATTATCCACATCCCTGCGCCAGAATTTCACAGATATTACAACCACCCCACAGGGAAACACTATCTTAAAGAGCAACCCGGGCTGAATATTTATTACCTCGGTCTTAACTGTCAGCAACCGCCACTTAACGATATCCGGGTCCGCCAGGCGATCTGCGTGGCCATTGACCGAGAAAAAATAAGAACCACGCTCTTTGAAAAACGCGGTCTTTTAGCCTCTGGTCCGATTCCACCCATTTTAAGAAAATCTTTTCCGCCATTAAAAAACTACTTTCCTTACAACCCCGCAAAGGCGCGTGAACTTCTTAAAGAAGCCGGGTACCCCGAAGGCTTTCCACTCACGATTACTATCACGGCACTCCCGGATGTGCTCGATATTGTTGAGGTGATTCAACAGTACCTCCACGAGGTAGGTATTAAGGCAAGTATTATCCAACTTGAATGGAGCTCCTTCAAAGAAACTGTCGCCCGGGGCAATGCTCAGGCTTTTTGGCTTTCCTGGTGGGCTGATTATCCAGATCCGGAAAATTTTCTTTTTCCCTTATTTCATTCAAGCAACTGGGGTGCAGGAGGAAACCGATCTTTTTACAAAAACCACGCGGTAGACCGTCTCATTGAAGAAGCTGAGCAGAAACCAGACGAATCGTTCCGCAGACAACGCTTCCATGAGGCCGAGGAGATTATTATCCAGGATGCTCCTTTGGTCTTTTTCTGGCACCAGACGGATTATTACCTTGTGCAGCCCTGGGTCAACAATTTCACCCCTTACCCCCTCTCAACCAGTGAGGATGGAACTAATATCTCACTTTCATCATATACTAAAAAACAGCAGAAGTAATTTCAACATGACCTTGAAGCAAGCCTGCCGGGGGTGAATGTTTTGTCATCGCCAAAATTCTTTGATCCGCTCAGCGAAAAGCCGGTCCAGTTCATTCCGGTTGGTCGGATGAAAACCAAAAACCTTTTCCCAAACTTCAGCACTTTCCATGCAGAGGTATACAAACTGTTTGGGGTTATATGCTTTGATCCAGTCAACTATTTTTCGATACATCTCAATTCGAAGGGTTTTGAGGTAGCGGAATTTTCCATCCGGACCAGGCAAAAGCTCTCCACAAAGTATCTTGCTCTGAGGAAAACGCTCGCGGATTATTGGTTTTAAAAATCTCGGGTAACGGAATCCCCCTAAGCTTATCCACATAATCCGATCCGGTTTAAGCGAACCATAAATGGTGCTTACCACCGCGTGGTATTCTTCTTCCCACCCAGGGTAGAGAATCATAGGGTCAAAGTGAAAACCAATCAAATATCCCCTCTCCATACAACGTGCAGCGGCCTTTAAACGAAGTGCCAACGTCGACGCTCCTTTTTCCTCCTGCTGAATAATATCCTCAGGATTGACTGACCAAGATATTCCTATTTTCCCCTGTGGATCAAGGCTTAAAAGTTTTTCTATGTGATGAGCCTTAGTTTTGATTTCAAAGAAACTGTTATTCTGTGAGACAAAAAAGCTTGCCAAGTGGGAAGAAAACTCCGTGTATTCCTCCAACGCCAGACTATCCGAGAGTTCTCCTGTCCCAAAACGAAAAATATGCTGGGGGTCAGTTTGAAGGAGCTCTTTGACTTGAGATTTTATATCGTCAAGATTTACGTTGATGGTAATAAAAGGATTGTTAATATACCCCTGAAGAATACAGTAACTGCAATCAATCGGGCAGTTAGAGATAATATTGATGACCCGATACCGGCAGCAAAGCTGTCTGGGGGTAGCAGGACATTCCTTGACCAGTTTTCCCGAAGAGGAGGTTAAAAACCAAATCCGCTTGCCTGCTTCAACCGGATCAGTCCTTTCCCCTGTTTTTATCCTCGGCTTGCTCTGCACTTCAATAGGTATCTTCGGTAGCTTCTCTACTATACCTTGAGTAATCGGATCGTTCAGAACGGCCGGATGAATGTAAATCTTTTGCGGCGTAAAGACTGACATTATATTTTGTCTCTCTGCTATTAACGTGATAAGCAGGCAACGATGCTTTTATTTTTACCGAGGTCAAAAATAAGCATTTGTGTTTTAAAAAGGAAACTCATTTTTTAGATGATAATTTTATCAATAAAATAACCATAGATTTAAGAAAGTGGCAACAATTCTCTAACTAATTTTTAAGTTTACTCTCATGCGGACAGCAAAGATTTTTTGCCGGGGCAACTTCCATGTCAGAATAGAGGACTATCGAGATGATGAATTCGGCATGTTATGCAGAACAATAAATTACCCCGCCGCAAGCAGCGGGGTATTCAGAGCAAAACCCAACTATTTCCTTCGCGGCAAGCCGCGGGGTATTTACCCGGAGAGAATAAAAAATTAAAGCATTCTTAATAAATTCTTTAACGCCTCACTATCTGCCACAGTTTCTAATTTCTCCAGGTTGGATCGAAATTCTTCGGGAGAACGAAACCCGAAGGTCACTTTAAGTTGATCACCCTCAAAGGAATCAGGAGGTTCCAAACCGACTGATAGAGGAAGAAGAAGTTTCTTCCTCATATCATGAAACTCTTGCTGCTTCCGACTGAATTCAGGATACCGTATAGCCTTGAGGGTTTTCCGAAACTGCTCGGTCTTTTCAGTGATGTTGAGGTCACCCCGCTGCCCCAATAATTTAAAATGCCCAGAAGAAAAAAGCTCGCTGATCGAGATCTCATCTCGCTTGCAAATCTCTTCAGTCATCTCCAGAGACTCCCGTAATTTGTTTTCACCTAATTTCAATCCCGAAAGCGCAGCGTCTAAGGATCTCTGGTCAACCGATGTAAGCGAAGAAATTTTTGCGGCATTGAGCAAAGAAATTTCATTTTTTATAACAAGTTCCTTCCATTCGTAGCTTAAGTGGCTGAGAGACTTAAGGGCGTGAAAAATTTTTCTACCCGAATGAAAACCAAGCAGAGGCAGTACCTCTTCCCTGATCTGTTTTTCGTGTTTACCGCATTGTTCAAAAAATCCCGTCACGACCATTGACGCTTCAATAAGGTTAAAGCCCCTGGTCCCAAGGTTTTCATAAAAACTTAAAAGGAACCCATCACTATGGCTAAGCTCATCAGAAGTATAGAGTGCAGCTTTGATCCCTTCCCATTCCAGGCTTTGCGCTGCTAACACCCTCCGATACCCGGATACAATCTGAAAACGCTCTCCACGTCCCCGAAGGATGATCGAATTTATCAGACCGATTTCCCCCATTGAGGTCTTAAGTGCACCTAAATCCGGACAAAAGCTCATCCGAAACGCTTCATCCCCATAATCAATCAGTGTTAAGGGAACTGATTGAGTTTTTTTGTCATCTTTTTTGTGTATTGACTCGGGTATCATGAATATTTTCCTATAAGACGTTGGTAATGGTCTGCATCCGATAATGCTCCTCTTTTTCGGAAGCCATTCTCTAAAATAATACTTCTCTTGAGCAGTTCATGGATGGCAAGCTCTTTTTGCTGTTCTTTTATCATCCCTTCGTTAATAATTTTTTCCAGAGCCTGCACCCGAAAACGATCATTTCCCCAAAACCGGTGGGAGAGCTGGTCTTCGTGCCCTCCTCGCTTGATGATCAATTTTTGATTGATAAAAAAAACCGGAAACCGTGCAGTAATACGGAGCCACAGGTCATAATCTTCACATACCGGAAGCCCTTCATCAAAAAGCCCAACAACATCAAAAACCTCTTTCCGCAGCATAACCGAGGAAGGGCTTATGATACAAAGGGGGAGACTTTTTTCAAAAATCCAGCCTGAGTATTTTTGATGTCTTTTTCTGGGATTGACTCTTCTTCCTTTTCGGATCCAGATTTCGTCGGTATAATTCAGTTTGAACGCAGAAGTTTCCTGCATGACGCTTACCTGGACGGCAAGTTTGTTGGGGAGCCAAAGATCATCTGAATCCAAAAAACAAACAAACTCTCCCCGTGAAAGCGCAAGGCCTTGATTTCTCGCCCGGCTTATCCCCTGGTTTTCTTGGTAAAAATAATTGACCTGGTTATATTTTCTGAGAGCATCGTTCGTGCCGTCAGTCGAACCATCATCAACCACGATAATTTCATAGTCAAGGAAAGCCTGTTTCATAACTGACTCAATCGCATCCTCTACCATTGCACAGCGATTATAGGTGGTAATGATGACTGAAACTAAAGGTTGCATGTGCCTTTCATGCCAAGAAAAAAGCCTTACACCCACGTCAGGGGGCAAAGCTTTTCTTTTATTGGGAGCAACGCTCTATTCAACTGACTCTTTTTTTCTATCACTTTTTCTGTAGTTCTTTCACCATTTTATTATTAAAAATAATTAATTGTTTCTCGTTTTGGAAAAAGGCTCCTATCAATCTGCGAACAAGAACAGTCCGCAGACCCTCCACCCTTGGAAGACGGTGAAAAATCCCAATTCTCAAGCAAAGAAGAATCGCTAACCCCACAAGGCAATAGTTTAAAATTAAAAGTCCCCTATCACTTCTCCTCTAAAAAAATTAACAACCTAATCCTTTCCGATTTTTTAATGTCTGGTTTTAATAATATTTTAATTTTACTTGATTAATTCCTGATGCACAAGACATTCTACTACCCACTCTGCTTTTTCTCGGTTGCTAACAAAATATAGAGAGAATGCATAAATTATTTTGAAGGATTGGTAGAAATTAACCTTTGATTGGTTCTGGAATCAGCTTGGGAGGTGGATAACGATAAAACAGAAGCAGTTCAATGGATCAGGATGTTCCCCCGGACAGAATCCCCATCAACCAAAAAATTGGGACAGTATTTACAGGTAAAACTGCGCCAATTTTTTAACGCCGCGGTTTTTAGGCACAACTCATAAAAAATGCACCAAAAGCAGCGGTGTTCATCGATTTCATCAACCTTCTGATCAAGTACGCTAAAGTATTGGAGAGTTCGATTAAGTTCTATCGGTCCAAACATTGCCGTTAAATAATTTCTTATTACTAACAAATGTCTTTGCCCCATAAAATGAAAAGATTATTTTTCTAACTTATTTTTTTCCCTATGTCAAGTCAAGTAAGCACCTTTTTTCATGTACCTAAGGTGAGATCTTTTTAGACTTGATTTCTTCACAACACCTCATGAGGATGAATTTTTACCACATTTGCTCGCATATGAAGAGCGCATGACATTTATGCGCTATAAAAATACCCTCTAATGTTTTCAATGGGTTACAATCCTGCTATGACTATTCTATGACTGAAAATTAATAATTTTCCTTTTACTCTCTAAATCCATGTGAGAGTATTTTTTAATCGAAGCGAGATTGTCAGTAACTAATGCGATCTGCTCATTGGTAAACCCAGATCCAAGCCTCTGACTGACAAATGAGTCCCGTCCAAATTCGTGCGTAGTAACTCCTTTAACGCCTGCTTTTCGGCAAGCTGCCTTTAAAAATTCATTGAGATAGTTTGCTCCATAGTGATGAAAAACATTTTCAGTTTTATTGATAGTTCCAGTGATTGGAAGTTCCTTGAGAAAACTTCGTGCAACGGTAGACATTGCTCTGTTTTAATCTTTGATTGATAAATACGAAAGGTCTTTTGTTTAAAATCAATATGTTCCCATTTCAAAGAAAGAGATTCCCGGATTCTTTTTCCGTGGCAAGCAAAAAAGAGAAAAATCAGCCGGAAGCGGTCTGGCAATACATTAATCACTTCCATTTGTTCTTCCCACGTGAGAGAATTTTTAACGGTTTTTATAGCGTTATCCCTTTTAGGGAAAGCAGGAATAAAACCTGTCAAGCTTTTTGTTGACTTCAACAAATATATATTTTAAAAATAGAATACCCCGCCGCAAGCAGCGGGGTATTAAAAGAGCATTAACTGCCGGTCTTCATGGAGCTTATGATAATCGTATCCTTGCTGTTTGACGTAATTCGTGATCGTATGTTCATTTCCGTGCTTCCCTACAGTACTTGCAATATATCCATCCGTCCAGAATTCCCCTCCCCAAAGCTGTTTTTTTACCCGGGGGCATCGTCTGAACACTTCCCGTGCCGTAATGCTTTTGATCATCGATACAATTCGCGTTACGCTTTACGCTGGCACTGTCTGCACGAGGAAATGCACGTGATCCTTATCGATACCTATCTCCAGAAACTTCACTTGATAACGTTTCTCAATTTCCATGCACACGTCTTTTACTGTTTCATCCACCCCTTCGTCAAACACCGCGCGTCTGTATTTTG
>Ga0182021_10005299_pt1 | contig 15243 bp, 11 predicted proteins | sample 612E3MmetaG_FD_120493 | JGI IMG/M metagenome (GOLD analysis project Ga0182021, IMG submission 120493) | Permafrost microbial communities from Stordalen Mire, Sweden - 612E3M metaG (Illumina Assembly) | ecosystem: Environmental > Terrestrial > Soil > Wetlands > Permafrost | place: Sweden... | reverse complement strand
TCGTCGCCCTCGCGGACGTCGTCCGGAATCACGAAGGCGGAGCCGCCCGGGCGGAATTTGATGTGCCCGGTGATTTCGCCCTCGGCGCCGCGCCAACGCAGCCGGTCACCCTGCACGCGGACGAGTTCGCCCGCGACCAGCAGCCGGCGCACCTCGTGGGCGAGGGCGGCGCGCTCCTTTTTGGCGAGGCCGAGGCGCCGGGCCAGCTCGGTTTCGTTGGCGGGCCGGCAGGCGGCGTCTTGGAAATGGGAAAGTAGTCGTTCGCGCAGATTCATGGTCGGAAGTGAAAGACGGCAGGCTCGCCGCGATTTCAGGTTGGCCTTAGCAAGCGTCATCAGTATGCACGGCGCGATGAAAATTGTCCACGCGGCCAGCGAATTGTTTCCGTATGCCAAGACCGGCGGCCTGGCCGACGCGGTCGGTTCGCTCACCGCCACGCTCGCAGAAGCGGGTCACGAGGTGCTGGCGTTTGTGCCCGGCTACCGGGTGGTGCTGGATCATCCCGACGCGGCCCAGGCGAAGCGCTGCCTGCGGCTCAAGATCGAAATGGGCGACCAGTACATCAGCGGCGACGTGCGCCGGTTTTCGCCGCGCCCCAACCTCACGGTCTATCTGATCTGCCGCGACGAGTGGTTCGACCGGCGCGGGATCTACGGCGATGGCGAGCGCGACTACGAAGACAATTTCCACCGGTTTCTCTTTTTCCAGAAAAGCGTGGTCGAGACGATGCGTCTGCTCACCCTCGGCGCCGACATCCTGCATTGCCACGACTGGCAGACGGGGCTCCTGCCGCTGTTGATGCGGGATGCCGAGAAGCGTTTCGGGCTGACGCTCGCGGTGACGACCGTGTTCACCATCCACAACATTGCCTTTCAGGGTTTGTTTCCGATGCGGTCGTATCACCGCACCAATCTGTCCGACGATTACCAGGGCATCGACGGCTTGGAGTTCTATGGCCAGATCAACCTGATGAAGGGCGGCCTGCTCTTCGCCGACCGGGTGACGACGGTGAGCCCGCAATATGCCCGCGAGATCCAAACTCCCGAATTCGGCTGCGGCCTCGAAGGCGTGGTGGCAACGCGGGCGACCGATCTCACCGGCCTGATCAATGGCGTCGATACGGCGGTTTGGAATCCGGTCACGGATCGACTCATTCCGGCGCAGTACTCTGCGGCCGACCTTGGGGGCAAAGCGGCCTGCCGCGCGGAGCTGCTCAAACTCGCGAAATTCGACGCGCCGCCGACCGCGCCGATTTACGGCATGGTGTGCCGGCTCACGGAGCAAAAGGGGCTCGATGTGCTGCTCGCGAACCAGGATTTCTTCCTGAAGGAGGACGTGCGCCTGATCGTGCTCGGCACGGGGCAGAAACGCTACGAGGACGCACTGCTCGCACTCGCGACGGCGGCGCCGGACAAAGTGGCGTTCGCCAACCGGCTGGATGAAGCGATGAGCCACCTGGTCGAGGCGGGCAGCGATTTCTTCATCATGCCGTCGCTTTTCGAGCCATGCGGGCTCAACCAGATGTACTCGCAGGCGTATGGCACCGTGCCGCTGGCGAGCCGGGTGGGTGGGCTGGTCGACACGGTCAGCGACACGGACGCCGAGCCCGCCACGGGCACCGGCCTGACTTTCGCGCCGAAGGCGGCCGGACTGGGCGACGCCTTGCAGCGTTCGCTCGCCCTCTTTGCCGACCGTCCGCGCTATGCCGCCGTGCAACGGCGTGGCATGAAACGCGATTTCAGCTGGGCCACCGCGGCCAAAGGCTACGAGAAACTCTACGAAGAGTCGCTGTGATCGCTGGCGGTGCGGCGTTGGTATCCAGCGAAATCTTCGTCAGAAAATTCCTGCGCTGCGCGATTGCACTAAGGAGCGGCTTTACGCCGCGATGTTTTACTTCTCCAAGCGGCTCAGCCAGTAAGTTGGCGGTTGCTTGAAGTGCATCACCGCGAGCACCCAGACGCAGTCAGGCTGGAGGACGGGGTGGAAGCGGGCTTGCATCACAAGCCGACGATCTTGCGCACCTCGGCCATCACTTGCTCGCCTGGGATGGCCTGCACCTGGCCACTTTCCAGCTCGGCCAAACGGCGGTCGATCTCGCGCCCCCACGCCGCCTCCACCTCGGACTCGGGTTCGCTGAACGTGTCGATCAACATCAAGTCGATCAACTCGGTCGCCTGCTCGCGCGGCAGCCGCCTGGTCTCGGTGTAAAGTTCTTTCAGTGTCATCGGCATGGCGCGAAGTGTGCATACTGGCCGGTGGGTTTCAACTCTGCTTTGGTACGCGCGCATGCCAAGCGAAGGGTGTCTTCTGCCGCGGGCAGTAGCGCAGGCTTCCAGCCTGCCTCGTTAAAGGAAGCAGGCAGGAATGCCTGCGCTACTACGATCCGGATTTCAAGAGTGCCTTAATACCAATATGGTCCGCTTGAGGACGCTTCCGTAGCCGCGTCGGTTCCGTGCGCAATAACCGCTCGGCTCAAACTCCGGCTCGCTTGCTAAATTGAACGGACTGCTCTCCTTGCAGGCGTGTCCGCCTTGCCGACGATTCTCTGGTTCCGGCTCGATCTGCGTCTGGCGGACAATGGGGCGCTCGCGGCGGCGCTGGCCCGCGGCGGTGCGGTGATTCCGGTCTATATCCTCGACGACGCGGGCGAGGGTCGCTGGCGGCCGGGCGGCGCGTCGCGTTGGTGGCTGCGTCATTCGTTGGCGGCGCTCGAGGCCGCGCTGCGCAAGCGCGGATCGCGGTTGATCCTGCGGCGGGGCGAATCGGGCGCGGCGCTCAAAACGCTGGTGCGCGAAACCGGCGCCGGCGCGGTCTATTGGAACCGGCGCCACGAGCCGGCCAGCATCGCGCGCGACGCGGCGGTTGGGGCGGAGCTGGCCGCGGCCGGCATCGAAACCAAGAGCTTCAACAGCGCGCTGCTTTTCGAGCCGTCCACCATCGCGAACAAGCAGGGCAGGGCATTTCAGGTGTTCACGCCATTCTGGCGGCATTGTCTGGCGCAGCCGGTGCCCGCCGAGATCGACGTGCCGGGTGGCCGCTTCCCGGCGCCCGGGCGTTGGCCGCGCTCGTTTACGTTGGCGGAACTCGGACTGCGGTCGGTGGCTGCCTGGGACACGCATTGGCCCGAGGCGTGGTTGCCGGGCGAGGCCGGCGCGCTGAAAGGCCTCCGGAGTTTTCTCGCGCACCGCCTTTCCGATTACGACCAGCAGCGGGAAAGGCCCGGCATGGTCGGCACTTCTTTGCTCTCACCCCACCTGCATTTCGGGGAGATCGGGCCCCGGCAGATTTGGGCGGCGGTGCGGGCCCTCTCGAAGGAGAGCGGCGTGTTTCCCGCGAGCCGCGGGGCGCTGCGGTTTCTGACCGAGGTGGGCTGGCGCGAATTCGCCTACCATCTGCTTTATCATTTTCCGCACACGCCGGAGCAGCCGTTGCGGAGCGGTTTCTCGCGTTTCCCGTGGGCGGCGGATGCCGGCGGAGCGAAGTTGCTCGCGTGGCAACGCGGACGCACCGGCTATCCGATCGTCGATGCCGGCATGCGGCAGCTCTGGGCGACGGGTTGGATGCACAACCGGGTGCGCATGATCGCGGCGTCGTTTTTGGTGAAACACCTGCGGCTCGCCTGGACGCACGGCGCCGCGTGGTTTTGGGCCACGCTGTTCGACGCCGACCTCGCCAGCAACACGCTCGGCTGGCAGTGGAGCGCGGGCTGCGGAGCGGACGCCGCGCCCTACTTCCGCATCTTCAATCCCGTGCTGCAGGGCCGGAAATTCGATGCGAACGGGGATTATGTGCGCCGGTGGGTGCCGGAATTGGCGCAGCTGGCGGCGGAGTTTGTCCACCGGCCGTGGGAGGCACCGGAGGCGGAGCTGGCGCGCGCCGGCGTGGCGCTCGGCGAAACCTATCCGCGGCCCATCGTCGATCACGCCATGGCGCGGCGGGAAGCGCTGGCGGCCTGGCAGTCGTTGCGTACCCGGAAAGCGGAGACTTCGGCGTGATTCGAATTTCCGCAGTTCCATTTGACCACAGATTGCCCGGGGGCAGCTGAGCCGTAACCAAACCAGAATTGGTTTTACAGGAGGCCGCAGAGGGAACAGAGGGAATGGCATTCCCTCTAATCACGAGGATAGATGGGGATTGGATGCTTCAGATTCCGTGACCTTCTGCGGTAATCTGCGACATCTGCGGTCAAGAATGGATCGGGATCGAACGGACCGGAGTTTAACCGCAGATTGCGCAGAGAGCACAGATTCGGAATTTGCCCGCGAATCGGCGCGAATGATCGCGAATGGGAGGCCCACGAAACACACGGCGCGGCTGAGCCGCAGCCAAATCCAAGCCACTGATTTTTGACCGCAGATTTCACAGATTCGATCTGGATAAAACCAAGGCCTAGGGATGATCAATGGTTCGAATTCAAATCCAGTGGTTTGTAAGTTCGGATTCCTAATCTGCGTCAATCTGCGCCATCTGCGGTTAAAAATTCCGATGGCCTGGGAAGCTTGTCCGGTAAGCGAAAATCAGCGTGAATTAGCGGTTTCCCAATCCCTGGAATCGGTGTAATCCTTGGTTTCAACCGTTTTCGAGGATGAAGATACTTTTCGCAGGCGCATCGGGGTTGGTGGGGTCGGCGCTGGTGCCGGCATTGCGCCTGCAGGGGCACGAAGTCGTGACGCTTGTGCGGCGGCCGGCGCGGCGGGAAGATGAAATCGCGTGGAATCCGGCCGCCGGCGACCTGGCACCGGCGGTGCTCGCGGCGACCGATGCGATCGTAAATCTCGCGGGCGAAAACATTGCCGCCGGGCGCTGGACGCTGGTGCGCAAGGAGGCGCTGCGCCGCAGCCGGGTCGACAGCACGCGTACGCTGGTCCAGGCCCTGGGCCGGGCGGAGCCCCGGCCGCGGGTGCTCGTGAATGCCTCGGCGGTCGGATTCTATGGCGACCGCGGCGATGAAGTGCTGACCGAGGACTCGTTGGTGGGGCGCGGATTTTTGCCAGACCTCTGTGCGGAGTGGGAGACCGAAGCGCAGGCGGCGGAGTCGTTGGGCGTGCGGGTGGTGCGGCTGCGCCTCGGCGTGGTGCTCGCGCGGGAGGGCGGAGCGCTTGCCCGGTTGTTGCCGCTGTTTCGGCTGGGACTGGGTGGGCGGCTTGGCGACGGGCGGGCATGGATGAGCTGGATCGAACTCGATGATCTGGTCCGCGTCGTCAGCGCCGCGTTGACCGACCCGCGCCTGGAAGGTGCGATCAATGCCGTGGCGCCGGGGCCGGTGACGAACAGAGATTTCACCGCCGCGCTCGGCAGGATGCTGCACCGGCCGACAATTTTGCCGGTGCCGCGCCGATTGCTGGAGCTAGTCTACGGCGAAATGGCCGGTGCGACCTTGTTCGCCAGTGCGCGGGTGATGCCAGGCCGCCTCCTCGGCGGCGGTTTCATCTTTCGCCAGGCGGACATCACAGCGGCGCTCCGGCACATTGTTGGGTCCCAGGAAACCGCCAGCTGAGGTTGCCCGCGAATCGGCGCGAATGATCGCGAATGGGATGCCCACGGAATGCACGGAGGAACACGGAAATTTTGACCACGGATTGCGCGGATGGGCACGGATGAAGCCATCGGAATCTGGAACCCGGAACCCGAAACTCGGAACCCGGAACAACGGGATCTTCGTGTGGCCTTGCGGCGGATGCTACGAATGAGATCCGCGCTTTGAGCCAAAGTCCGACAAACTCCTATTCGGCGCTGCGGGCGTCGTTGATCAGGTACTTGGCGGCCACGGCCGGCAGCGAGCAGGACGCGGGCTGACCGCGGAACAGCAGTTGCAGCGACTCCAGATCGGACTTCCACACAACATCGCCCGGAGCCAGCAGGCACAAGCTGTCCGGTTCGTAGGATTTGAAAAGGCGGCCGTCTTTGAAATAGAAGTGCTCCGTGCTGACCGCGGTGGGATAAGCCCGCATCAACGGAGGAATATCGCTCGGTCGGAACCAGAGTTTCACCTCCCGGTCCGCGTCGCTGTCGTTGGCCGAGGCGTGGATCAGATTGTCCATGCGCTGGCCGATGATGTTGCCCGCCGCATCCTTGATGGGAATCAAGGAACCCAGGGCGCGGATACAACCCGGCCGTTTTTCGCGCGCCTCGATGGGATTGGTGGGTCCGGCGATCTCGCGAATCTTTTTGATGGCATCGGGTCCGAGAAACACGAAGGCATCCACCCGGCGTTTCCACGGATCGTCCGGGTAGTGGGCCTGGCCCCGGATGTGCTCGATCAGGGCGGGGAAAAAGACCTTGCCCCGATGCTCCGCGTAATGCTCCTCGGCCAGCATTTTGCTGACATGGACGATTTTCGCCGCCGCGAACCGCAGCCCCGTGTGATACTCCGAGAGCTGCGACAGCACATAGCCGGTCAAGGAATTTTTCAGGGCATCCGGTTTGATCAGCACCAGAGTCTGTTCGAGGTTTTTGTCGATCATAGCGCTGGAAGGAAGTGGCTAGGAGTTTGTCGGGTTTAGGATAAAAGTTCGGAAAGAGCTCGAGATTTCGTCGCGAGGCAACCCGCCCCGACCGACAAATTCCTTAAACCGCCGCGAGGCGGCGGTAAATCGAAGGAGAAATCTGGTTTTCGCAGTGCGGAGCGCTGCTTAAGGAGCCTGTCGAGGCAGATCCCCGCCATTCCAATGGAATTTCCCGAAGTAGATATGGTCTTCATTGGCAAGTCCGACAGGCTCCTAGGCCGGCCGTGATGGCGGCCAAATGCTGCCCAAGGGTGCCGGCATTTGCAATCCATCTCAACGGTTGGCTGACCCGCCTCAGTCCAAATTGGCGCCCTCACGGGGAATTGAACCCCGGTTTGGGCCTTGAGAGGGCCCCGTCCTAGCCGCTAGACGATGAGGGCGGAAAGCGGATCGGCAAAAGACACAGCCCGCTGCGGGGAGTTCAAGAGCAAAGTTTGCCTGGCCGGGGCGAAGCGCCCCGGCCTTCAGTGGCGGCTCAGGAGATCGCGGGCCTCGTCGAGCGTGCGCTTTTCCTCGGGGGTCAACGCGCCGAAACCCCGGCTGTTGATCTTGTCGAGGATGCGATCCACCTCCGCGCGCAAAGTGTCGCGGTGGGTGAGGTTGACGTGATACGTCGGGGGGGGGGCGGAGGCCGGCAACTTTTTCACCCAGTCGGGCGGTTCGAACTCGGTGCGGCGACGCGGCAGATACTGCCGCCACTTGGCGTTGTACAGAAAGCGAAAATAAAACCAGCCGAACGCCATGCCGCCCAGATGCGCCGACGGCGCGAAGTCGAACGGCGATACCGCGCCGAGAATCTCGTAGAAAAAGAATCCGAGCAGCTCGAGTCCGGCCCACACGAAGACGAGGGTCTTCGGTTTCAGCCGCACCGGCAGGAGGAAGAACAGGAGAAGGTTGATTTCCTCGTTGGGATGGAGGCAGGCGAAGAACACAAAGAGCGCGTTCACCGCGGCCATCGCGCCATAAAGCGTGCCGCCATGGCGCCAGTTGACGAGGGCCCAGGTCAGCGAGCTGACACAGAGCGCGGCGGCGTAGAAGCCGAGGAATCGTTTCGGGCCGAGCACCGGCAGCACGGCGCGACCAAAAAAGAACAACCCGATCACCGTGCCGATCACATGGAGCAGATTGCGCGGATCGTGCAGAAAACTATGCGTCAGCAAAACCCACAAACGGGCCGCCCGCAGCCCGGGAATGGTCACAGCCAGTTGCTGGAAAACGTCGCTGCCCCAGGCGAACCGCGGCGAAAAAAATACGATCTCGAGAATGAACGCCGCGATGATGGCACAGATCAGCCACACCACCACCGAGGTTTTCTCCCGTTGGTATTCGTCGCGCATGTAGGGGCGGTCGGATAGCATCTCCCGCCGAGGCTAGGTAACGCGGAGGCAAACTCAAGCCGCGAGGCGCAAAAATCGGCGCCGGGGGGGGTGGAATTTTCCCGGCGCATCCCGATGCACGACAATAATTGCTTGTGTGCCTACTTGACAGAGGGCGACCGAAGCCGCTTTCTTCGGCCCCACTTATGGCAAATAAAGCTGAAAAGTTCCCGAATAATGCCGCGGGCAAATTCTATGTGGATCAGCAGTGCATCGACTGCGATCTCTGCCGGGAAACGGCGCCGGCTTTCTTTACGCGCAGCGACGAAGGCGGTTTCACCTACGTCAACAAGCAACCGCTCACGGACGAGGAAGTCGCGCAATGTATGGAAGCGCTCGAAGGCTGTCCGGTCGAGGCGATCGGCAACGACGGCGATACCTGAGGAGTTTGTCGGACTTTGGCTTAAGGTGCGGAGCTCGCTCGTAATTTCCGCCGCAAGGCAAACCGTCCCGACCGACAAACTCCTTAATCCGCCGCGTAGCGGCGGCAAATCGAAGGAGAGTTCTTTTGGCAGTGCGGCAGCGCGGAGCGCTGCTTAAGGAGCCTGTCGAGTCAGGTCTCCGCTAGCCAAAGAAAATTTCCTGAAGAAGATATAGTTTTATTGGCAAGCCCGACAGGCTCCTGGATTAACAAAAGCTTGTTGTTCGGCGGCGCGTTTGTTAGCGCTACGCGCAGATGAAACGAACTCTGTTGGCCCTTCTCGCACTGGGCATGGCACATGGGCTGCAGGCCCAGACGGCGGCCGAGCCGGTGGAAACCTTGCCCAAGGTCATGGTGTATTCGTCGCGCGTGGCGAACCAGGACCCGGTGGGCACGTTTGCGATGCCGATCTCGGCCTTGCGCTTCGAGCCGCTGGTGGACGTGCAGGCGAGAAACCTCGCCGAAGGGCAGGCCGATGTCGCGATTCGCGGAGGAATCTTCGAAAACACCGGGTTCCGATTGGGGGGAGTGGCCCTGTACGATCCGCAAACCGGCCACTATTTTGCCGAGATTCCCGTCGCGCCGTCGATGCTGGGCGCGCCCACTGTGCTCACCGGGATGGACAATGCCGTCCGCGGCTTCAACGCCAATGCCGGCACCATCGCGTATGATTGGAAACCGGTGCGGCAGGCCGGGGCGTTGAGTTTGGCGGCGGGCGAATACCGGACCGACCGGCAGGAATTCTACCAAGGTTTTGTGCGGGATCTCGGCCCGGGCGCCGGGCGGCTCGGTGCCGATGTCGCGTTTGCGCATTCGCGCTCGGATGGCTCCGTGCCCTACGGCGATCATTCATTCTATCGCTACAATGGACGCGTGCAGTTGGTTCAGGGGCCGGCGCAGACCGACGCCTTTATCGGCTACCAAGCGAAGTTCTTCGGCTGGCCCAATCTCTACACGCCATATAATTCGCCGGAGACGGAAAACCTGCAGACCCTGCTGGCGATGGTGAACCATCGCGTGCAGTTCAGCGCGGACGAGTGGTGGCAAATAGGCGCGTTCTGGCGCCGGAACAAGGACGACTACGCCTTCAACCGCTTCGCACCGGTCGGTCCGATCCATCCGTATCAACATACCACGTGGGTCGTTGGAGCGGGCATGGATGGACGGCGCGCGCTGGCGGCCGACGGCTGGGCGGTGGCCTTCAATGCCGATGCGATGACCGACGATATCAAGTCCACCACGCTGATCTACGGGCACTTCATGAGCCGCGATTATCTGAAACTCGGCCTCGTGCCGGAGAAGACGTGGAAACTCGATCCGACGCAACGGGTGGTCGTGAAGGCCGGGGCCAATTTCGACGATACCAACCGCGACCCGGCCGAGTTATCGCCGCTCCTGGAAATCGCCCATGAAAAGCAACTGGCGGGCGGCGGCATCCGCCGGTTCTATGCCAGCTACACCAAGAGCACGCAGGCGCCCACCTACACGGCGCTCAACTCCAGCGCGACGGCCGGCTTGTTTCGCGGCAATCCCAATCTGGGCCGGACCGACAGTCACAATCTCGAAGCGGGCGTGAGCACGTCGGCCGGCGCCTGGCGGATACAGACCGCGGTTTTTTGGCGCCAGGACAACAACCAGGTTGACTGGACCTTTCGGCGGGGAGTCATCGCCCGCACGGCCAACGCGGTCGATATCGATACGACCGGCATCGAAGCCGTGGTCCAGCGTTCCTGGTCAGTCCTGGACCTGGTGCTCGGCTATACCGCGCTCACCAAGATTTCCGATTATCACAATGCCGCGGTCGACGCCAGTTTCTACGCGCTCAATTATCCGAAGCAACGGCTGACCGCCGCGGTCGTCGCCCGGCTTGGCAGTGGCTTCGAATTGCGCCTCGACAACGAAGCGCGGGTGCAGGCGGCCAATCTGCTGCGCAGCGCGAACGACAACAAGGCATTGACCAGCGCGGTCAGCCTGACCTACCGCCCGCCCGCGTGGCCGCAGCTCGGATGCTCGCTGCAAGTCGACAATCTCTGGAATACCGATTTCGAGGAAGTGCCGGCCGTGCCCGCCGCGCGTCGCCAGGTGACCGCGGGGTTGGAATACGTTTGGTAGCCGGGCCGAATTGTGGCAGCGGCGTCCCGCCGCTTTTCCGCGCTGCCAGCGGCGAGACGCCGCTGCCACTTTGCCTGCTCAGGACCGGGTGCATATGCCGGTTGTCGGTGCGCTGCGGTCAGCATAGTGGAAGCGGCGTCCCGCCGCTTTTCCGCCCTGCCAGCGGCGAGACGCCGCTGCCACTTTGGCTGCTGCTGGCTCAATCCGGCCGCCACCCACCAATGGGGACACACCGCGGGCGTTCTGCGGGTTCGTTCCGCGGTTGACGTCGGCGATGGACCTGCGTCCTTTGCGCGGACGCATGTCTGCCAATCCTTTTCTCGATCCGTCGTTCGAAATCCGCTGGTCACAGCTCCGGCCGGAGGCGATCGAGCCCGCCATCACGACGGCGCTGGCCCGGGCGCAATCGGCCATCGACGCCATCGCGACCTGCGACTTCGCGGCGCTGACCTATGACAACACATTCCTGGCGCTCGAGCGGGCCACGGAGGAATTGAACGTTGCCTGGGGCAAGGTGGCGCACCTGCAATCGGTCGCCGATTCGCCGCCGGTGCGGGAAGCCCACAATCGGATGCTGCCGCCGGTGTCGGCTTTTTACGCGAAAATTCCCCTCAATGCCGAGTTGTGGCGCCGGTTGAAGACCTTCGCCGGATCGCCGGCCGCCGCGGATCTGCGCGGCATCCACCGCCGCTTCCTCGAGGAGACCGTGGCCGATTTCCGGCAGGCCGGCGCGGATTTGCCGCCGGAGCGGCGCGCCCGCCTCGAAGTGTTGCAGAGCGAACTTGCCCAGCTCACCCAGAAATATGCCGAGAACGTGCTCGATGCCACCAACGCCTGGCAACTGGTCGTCGGGGACGAGGCCGGCCTGCGCGGCCTGCCGGCGCGCGCCCGGGCTGCAGCCCGGCAAAACGCCGAGCGCAAGGGTTACGGCTCGTCCACCGAACCGGCCTGGCGCTTTACGTTGCAGGCGCCGTCGCAGGAAGCGGTGATGCTCTACGCCGAGGATGAGAACCTCCGCCGGTGGATGTGGTCGGCGGCGGTCGCCGTCGGCAGCCTCGAACCCTACGCCAACGCCGATCTCATCCAGCGCATCCTCGCACGACGGGCCGAGAAGGCGGCGTTGCTCGGCAAGCCGCACTTTGCGGATCTGGTGCTCGAGCGGCGCATGGCCAAAAACGGCGCCCGCGCGCTCGGCTTCATCGAGGATCTGCAGCAGCGGGCGCAGGCGGCCTTTGCCCGCGAATGTCGCGAGCTGGAGGAATTCAAGGCGCAGCAGACGGGCGGAGCGGCGGGCCCGCTCAAGGCGTGGGAGGTGGCCTATTGGGCCGAGCGGCTCCGCCAGGCGCGGTACGCCTTCGACGAAGAAGTGTTGCGGCCCTATTTCCCGATGGAGCGCGTGATCGCCGGAATGTTCGAACTGGCGCACCGCGTGTTCGGGCTGCGCATCGCGGAACGCCCGACGACCTGCAGGAGCCTGCTGGCCGGCGATGCGACGAATGTGGTCGAGGGATCGCGTGCCAGCACGCTCCGACCACAAGGCCAGCGGGCGGACCCGGTCGAGGTCTGGCATCCGGAGGTGAAGTTCTACGATATGCACGATGCACGCGGCCGGCACGTCGGCTCGTTTTATGCCGACTGGCACCCGCGCGAGGCGAAACGCGGCGGCGCCTGGATGAACTATCTCAGCACCGGCGGGCCGCAGCCCGACGGCGCGCGCGCACCGCACCTCGGGGTCATCTGCGGCAACCTGACGCCGCCGGTCGATGGGCGTCCGGCGCTGCTCACCCATCGCGAAGTGGAGACGATATTCCACGAGTTCGGCCATCTGCTGCACCACCTGCTGGGCGAAGTGGAGATCAAATCGCTCAATGGCGTGAACGTGGCCTGGGATTTCGTGGAGCTGCCGTCGCAGCTCATGGAGAACTGGTGTTGGGAACGCGAGAGCCTCGACCTGTTCGCCCGCCACCATGAAACCGGCGGCCCGATCCCCCCGGAGCTGTGCGCAAAAATGCAGGCGGCGAAAAATTTCCGCGCGGCCGGCGCGATCATGCGCCAGGTCCAGCTGGCGAAGATGGACCTGTTGTTGCATCTGCGCACCGGCGATTTTCTCGAGGGCGACATCGAGGCCAAGGCGCGCGCCGCTGTCGCCGAAACGATGATACCGACCGAGCCGCCGGCCCGCACGATCGTGAAGCGTTTCACCCACGTCTTTGGCGATCCGGTGGGCTATGCGTCGGGGTATTACTCTTACAAATGGGCCGAGGTGCTCGATGCGGACGCGTTCACGCGCTTCCGGCGCGAAGGGTTGTTCAACCCGCAAGTCGGCGCCGAGTTCGTCGAACACATCCTGAGCCGGGGGAATTCGGCCGAACCGATGGAGCTTTACCGCCGTTTTATGGGTCGCGAACCGGACCTTGGCGCGCTCCTGCTCAGGTGCGGCCTCAGGTCATCATAAGATTCATTCCCGCCGGGCGAGGCTGGGGCAGGCTTTGGGCAACCTGGCGAATCTTGTCCAGCATCGCCTTACCACTGTAGGGTTTGACGATGTAGTGCAGTACGACGTACTGCACGGCCTCCTGGACAGTCTGGCGCTCATTGATGCCTGTGCAGAGGATGATCGGCAATTCTCTCAGCTTGGGAATCTCGCGGATGCGCTTAAGCAGGCTAATGCCATCCACAACAGGCATTTTGATGTCAACGATACCCAGATCGAAGTGCCGTTCCGGATCGCTGAGCAGCCACCACGCCTCGGCTCCATTGCTCGCAAACACCAGAGTGCAATCGGGTTCCTGCGTCAGCAGGTCACGCAAAAGCTGGCAACAGCCATCGTCGTCATCGACCACTAGGATGTTCATGGCGCTTGTGGTATAAACCGGAGGCCAGCTTATCGACACACTGGCGGACTTCTTTAAAGCAAAAATCTGGCGGTATTATCGCACAAACCCCTGGAGTAGCCGTTTCCGAGCATTCCCTCTAGCCGTTGCACTATGCGGCAACGATACGGGGCCAAGACGTATCCTGGGATGCGGGGTTTAGGCCTTCTAATCCGCTGGCTGGATTTGGCGCCCCGCAAATGCGATGGCTCGCCTGCTGATGAACAGCTCCGGTGTGTCATCCTGAACGAAGTGAAGGATCCAGCTGGATACGATTGGCCGGCCATGCGCTGATGGATCCTTCGCGGCGCTCAGGATGACAGACTTTCCTGACAGAGTTCATTCGCGATGGGTCCGATACCCCGAAGCTTGCTTCGGCTTGGCTTGGACTGGTCCGGGGAGCGCACGCGTCTCGCGTGCTTTTCTCGGCGTCCCGCCGAGAGTGGTTCGGAGGGCTCGGGCGGGACGCCCCAGCCGACACGCGAGACGCGTGTGCTCCTCGGAGAAGAGACATCGGTCGCGGCAACGCCCCGGAGTTTGTCCCGGGGATTCTTGTTCTCCCGCACTACCGAAGGCGCGGGCCTTCTTGGAACGTCTCAGGCGGGGGGGTGCAACTGCTCCACGACCCGACCGATCTCCTTGTCCAAGGCGTCGAGTTGTTCAATCAATTCCGACTGCGTTGGTGCAAAGGAATCTGGCAGACCCTGCTTTTCAGGCGCGGTGACGACCGTCTCTACTTCGCGCAACTGATGGGCCAGCCGGGGCGCGCCCAGACTAAGGCAGGCGCCCTTCAGGCCGTTGGCGCGCACGGCAAGCTTTTGCAACTCGGTCGGACCGGGTGCCCGGCGGGCATTGGCGAGCCATTCCTGCACGTCGGCCACCAGCGAATCGAGCAGCGTGCGGCAGGTCTCGGCGTCGACTCCGAGCCGTTCACAGATGACCGTGCGGTCTTCCAGGGCATCCTGCGTGGAGAGTTCCCTTTCCACCAGGTGCACTTTTTCGAGGACGATCGCCTTGGTGTAAGGCTTGACGATGTAGTGATTGACCGAAAGCAACACCGCCCGCTCCACCGTGGGGCGGTCGTTGGCCGAAGAGCAGAGGATCACCGGCGTCGCCTTCAGCCACTCGGTCGTGCGCATACGTTCGACCACGTCGAGCCCGTCGGCCCGGGGCATCATGATGTCGAGGACGCACAAATCGAAATGGTGGGTGGCGTCGCGCAGGAGCCACCAGGCCTCCTCTCCGTCGGTGGCCAACGTCACCGTATGGCTGCCCGTCGATTCGAGAATACGGCGCAGTAATTCCCGTGAGACCTTGTCGTCGTCGGCTACGAGGATGTTCATGGATGGGCAGCTTCTTGTCGGCGTGAAGGACAGCGGGCTTGAGGGCGCTCCGCCAACCGTGCCGGTCAAGAAAACCTATCGCTGTTCCGGTCGAAGCATGCAACCGCCATTTTAATTCTGGTCAATTTGCCGGGATTTCCGGATAACCGGTTTCCCTTATGAATCCTGTGCTCAAGCTCTTGATCGAAGGCGGCCAACTCTCGACGAAGCAGATGGCGCAAGTCGCGGGCCTGTCCGAAGCGAAGGTTAAGCGGCATCTGGAACAGTTGAAGAAAGAGAAGATCTTCCTCGGCTGGCGTCCAGTGCTCGATCTGTCGCGTGAGGCCGCCGCCGACGCTGCCGTACGCGCCGTCATCGAGGTGAAGATCACCCCGGAACGCGGGGGCGGATTCAATCGCCTGGCCGACCGGATCAGCCGTTTCGACGAGGTCGAGGCCTGCTATCTGATGTCGGGGGCCTACGATCTGCTGATTTTCGTCATGGGACCCAGCCTGCAAAAAGTGGCGGGATTCGTCTCGGAAAAACTCTCCACCATCGAGGGCGTGCTTTCCACCAGCACGCATTTCATGCTGCGGTCCTACAAGGAGGGCGGCTACCTGATCGACGTACCGG
>Ga0182021_10005298_pt1 | contig 15244 bp, 13 predicted proteins | sample 612E3MmetaG_FD_120493 | JGI IMG/M metagenome (GOLD analysis project Ga0182021, IMG submission 120493) | Permafrost microbial communities from Stordalen Mire, Sweden - 612E3M metaG (Illumina Assembly) | ecosystem: Environmental > Terrestrial > Soil > Wetlands > Permafrost | place: Sweden... | reverse complement strand
CCTGCGTATCGAGCACGCGCAGCATGTGGCAATACCGGACTACGGCCGATTTTCCCGCTTGCATGCGATCGCCTCTGTGCAACCTTATCACGCGATTGACGACGGGCGCTGGGCGGAACAGCGGGTCGGTGCGCAACGTCTCAAGACGAGCTATCCCCTCCGCAGCTTCCTTAAACACGGCGTGCGCCTGGCTCTGGGGACCGACTGGTGCGTCGCTCCTTTGAATCCGCTGCTGACGCTGTACGCTGCCACCACCCGTGCGACTCTGGATGGAAAGAACCCGCAAGGATGGATTCCCGGGCAGAAAATCTCGATGGCTGAGGCGGTGGCCGCCTACACCTCAGGGTCCGCCTTCGCCGAATTTCAGGAGAGAGAAAAGGGTTCGATCGCGCGCGGAAAACTGGCCGACATGGTATTGCTGAGCGACAACATCTTCAAAATCGATCCGGGGCAGGTGCGCGACGCACGGGTCATCTTGACAATCATGGGCGGCAAGGTCGTCTATTCCGCCGCCGATTGACGCGCCGTTCAAATGACATCGAGGGCGATGGTGCTCATGAACCTCGCGAAGCCCTCGGCATCGGCGGCTGCGGCCTTCATACGACGCACGCCTTCTTCCAGAACTCCCAGCTCCGAGGCAATGGACAGGCGAAGGTAATGTTGCCCCTCGGTGCCGATGCATCCGAAAGCATTTCGGTCCAGCGTGGCGACATGGTGGTGGTACAGAAGAAACATCTGAAGCAGGGTGGAAGGTGAAGTGCGACGCCTCACATCGGCGGGGAGTTTTTCGTAGGCGTCCAGGGCGCCGATTGTGCGGCAGACTCCGGCGACGTTCGGGAACAGGTAAAACGCGCCTCCCGGTGTCTGGCAGGTTATGCCTTCGATTTGGTTGATCTGCTTGACAATGACATCACGACGCTGCTGGAAGGTGCCGACCATTTTGGCGATCGTCGCCTTGCTTTGCGGATGTTCGAAGGCAATCCTGGCGCCCTCCTGCGTGAATGGCGAGACACAGGAAAAATAATGGACGTTCAGGTTCTTCACCACCTCGGCTTCTTCCACCGTCGGAAAAACCGCGTACCCGATGCGACCGCCGGTGAAGGCGAAAGTCTTTGAGCAGCCGCTGGCGATGACGGTACGCTCTGCCATTCCGGGCAACGAAGCAATGGAAATATGTTTTCTGCCGTCAAACACAATGTATTCATAGATCTCGTCGGAATATACGCGCGTCTCCGGACCGCATTTTTCCTTGATCACCTCGGAAACGCTTCTCAGTTGATCCTCCGTCACGGTGGCCCCGGTCGGATTGGAAGGGAAATTCAGCATGATCAGGCGGGTCTTCCTGGTGATCAGGCTTTCCAGCTCTGCCGCCGTGAAAGCAAAAGAGTTTTTCTCTGAAAGGTGGAGAGGGACGGGCACCGCGTTGAGATAGAGCGAAAAAGACTCATAGATAGGGAATCCCGGACTGGGGTAGATGACCTCATCGCCGGCATTGCAGTAAGCGTGCATGCATGCGCCGATCGACGGTTTGCCGCCCGGAAAGACGACGACCTGCTCGGGCGAAACCTGCAGGCCGCGCATCTCCCTCATCTGATCCGCGATGGCTTTGCGCAGCGGCAAGATGCCCTTCGGGTCGCAGTAGCGCGTGTTGCCCAGATCGAGCTGGCGCTTGACCTCATCTTTGACAAAAGGGGGCATGTCGAAGTCGGGCTCTCCGAGATTCAATCGGACTACGTTGTGTCCCTGGCTCTCGACGCGTGTGATATGCGGACCGATCTTGAAGGCATTCTCAGTCCCCATGCGGTAAATTCGATCAGCAAAGAGTCCTTTTCGCAATTCAGTCCCGTTCATGATCCCTCGACTAAATATATTCCCTGGTTTGGCGTCCGGTCCCCAACACGCGCGGCGGCAGCCACTGCTTGCAATTCAAGCCGCTTCCCCCCGTGGACTTGGACCTGGACTTAGACGTGGACGTGGACCTGGACACTTTTATGCTCAACAGATTATCGACAGCATCCTGCCCGCCAAATTTCACGCCGCACAGGATAGTCCAAGTCCACGTCCACGTCGAGGTCTAGGTCAAAGTCCAAGAGCTGTAGCAAGCATATTCTTGAGGTGAATACCCTTGCCTGAGAAATACCTTGAGCTGGGCAAGAACTGAACCCATAATCCAAGTGGAGCAACCCGGTGAGGTTTTCCTGATTCCTCGACCGGTTGGGATGTTGAGCCTGATGCAGCAGGGTCGCGCCGCGCTTATCAGACTTGACAGCTCACCACGTCTTCCATCGATCTCAGAATGTGGCAGGCGCCCCATATAGGTGAATCATGAAAACGGTTCGCATTCTGGTGGCAGACGATCATGAGGTCGTTCGAAAGGGAGTGTGCTCCCTCCTCGAGACCCATCCGGGATGGACCGTGGTTGGTGAGGCAATCACCGGGCGGGATGCGGTGAAGAAGGCAGCGAAACTCAAGCCGGATGTTGTGATCCTCGACTACAGCATGCCTGAATTGAACGGACTCGAGGCAATACGGCAGATCCTCAAAGCCGCGCCTCAAACGGAAGTGCTGGCTCTCACCATGTACGATTCTGAACAGGTAACCCGCCACGTTCTGGCGGCCGGAGCGCGTGGCTATGTGCTGAAATCGGATGCCGTCCGCAACCTGGTTGCCGCCGTAGAGGCGCTGTGCCAGCACAAGCCGTTCTTGACTTCCGCGGTTTCGGAGATGGTGATTCGAGATTTCCAGAAGTCCAACAGATCCGAGGTCTCGATGCCCGGAGACAGGCTCACGCAGCGCGAGCGCGAGATCGTTCAGCTGCTGGCTGAAGGCAAGAGCAACAAGGAAGTCGCCTCGCTACTGGGAATCAGCATCAAAACAGCCGAAACGCACCGCAGAAACGTCCTGGGGAAGCTCAACCTCCATTCCATCAGCGACCTCGTCCACTACGCAATCCGCAACAAAATCATCGAAGCCTGATCGGGATACCGTAAACACCTTAGGCAGGCGTAGGCGCACTGGGTACCTCAAAATGCAGATTTCACGGGATGGTAACAGCTCCGCGTTGGTGCGATTATTTTCTCAGTTAGGTGACAGTATCAAGTGCTCCTTGAATGAGCGGTCGCCAGGGAATCGACAGCAATCGGGTGTACGGCTGTCGTAACTGGGCAGACAAAGTGGTGGAAAGAGTCAAACAGAACGGCCGGCAGGCTCGTTGAGGAATCGCGAGCCTGCCGTTAAAAACGAGGCAAGTTTCCATCCCCGGTGAAGATCGCGACCGGGATCGAGTTCTCGGAAGTTGCCTCAATAGGGCCGTACAAGACATGTAGGAGAGCGAAGCGCGACTCTGCATTTGAACCGCAGTTAGAGGCGCTCCCTGGGAGTGGGAGGGCCTCCTTCCCAAATCTGCTGTGAATCAGGGCCCGGGCGGTTGCCGGGCCCCTCGTCTTTTATGGGCGCTTCATCGGCGGCTCTCATCACAAATTTCCTGAACGACACACCAGGGACCTGGCCCAAACCGACGCGCTTGAGGATCTGGGTTACACTGTAATCCGTTTCGCGGCCGAGGAGAACTAGAGCACCAAGATCGGGCAATACCCCCGCATCTTTGGAATTTTGGGGACAGTCACGGGGATCCCCTGACAAAAGGATGGCAGCGGGCAATCTCAGTCGTTGGGAATTTCTGTGACTGTCCGAAATTCCCGGTTTCGGAGAGCGTCGAACTAGCGAAATGATGTAGACACATAATGTCGGGACTTGTTAACATTTCCCGACATTATGTAATATTGATGTCGCCATGTCTCAACGTGATGAAAAGCAGATTCTCAGTCTCATCAAAAAGCTGGGCGTAGTCCGTCCGATGGATTTACAGGCTCGCGGGCATCCCCGTGGAGCTCTCTATGGGCTGCTGCAAGAGGGGCTCGTCAAGCGCCAGGGCCGCGGTCTTTACGTCGCTATCGATCATGCCTTCACTGCCGAACATACGCTTGCACAGGTTGCAAAGCGGATCCCAAACGGGGTTATCTGTCTGCTGACCGCGCTTCGGTTTCATGGACTCACGACCCAAATTCCCCGCGAAGTTTGGATCGCCCTGCCGGAAAAGGCGCGCCGCCCCCGGCTCGAGTACCCGCGTCTCCGCGTCGCCCGTTTCTCGGGCGCTGCTCTGACAGAAGGACTCGAGACCCATCCAATCGAAGGAGTTGCTGTGCGCATCTACTCCGCCGCCAAAACCGTGGCGGATTGCTTCAAGTACCGCAACAAGGTGGGGATCGACATTGCAGTCGAAGCACTCAAAGATTACAGTCGCATGCACCGTGGCGGCGCCGATGAATTGGTGCGATTTGCTCGGATCTGCCGGGTGACGAGGGTGATGCAGCCATACCTGGACGCTATTGCATGAGCCCCAAGGAGATTCGAAACCTGGGAATAGGCAAAAATTTCGGTGGCTGTGCCCAAAATTTAAGTTCCCGTATTGGGAACATATTCATTGATCCCAATTAGGGAATTTGGTAATATGAGAGTCATCGCGAGAAAGCCGCTCTTGCAGTTCTCAATCGCTCACCCGGATGCCAAGGCGGGATTGGATGCGTGGTATCACGAGGCGAGGGCGGCTGCCTGGAAATCGAGTGCGGATATCAAGGCCCGGTATCGAAGCGCGAGCCTCATCAACAAGCGCCGCGTGGTGTTCAATATCCGCGGCAACAAGTTCAGGCTTGTGGCCGACATTAATTATCCGGTGGGGATTGTCTACATTCGGTTTATTGGAACTCACGAGGAATACGGCCGAATCGACGTGGAGAACATCTAATGGCGGCCAAAATAATTAAGAACGAATCTCAATATGAGGCCGCATTGAAGCGGATTGCGGGTCTTATGGACGCCGATCCTGGAACCCCGCGCGGCGATCAGCTGGAGCTTTGGTCTCTGCTGGTCAGCGATTACGAAGACCGGCACTACCGTATGGAGATGCCGGATCCGATCGCGGCGATTCGATTCCGGATGGACCAGCAGGAGCTGAACCAAAAGGATCTGATTCCCCATTTGGGCAGCCGGAGCAAGGTCTCGGAAGTCCTTTCCGGGAGACGGCCGCTGAGCATGGCGATGATCCGCAAGTTGCATGCTGGGCTGGGGATCCCGCTCGAAGTGCTGGTCAAGGAATCGGCCCCCGCTGCGACGCAGGATTATGAGGATATAGACTGGCGGCGTTTCCCCCTGGCCGAGATCGCCAGGCGGCGCTGGATTCCGGGTTTTGCCGGCACGGCGCGCGACCTGCTGGCGGGCGCCGGGCAATGGCTTGCCCCGTTGCTTCTGCCCAATGACTCGGCCTGCCTCCGGCCCGCACTTCTCCGCCAGCATGTGCGCAGCGGATCGGCAATGGATGAATATGCTCTCTGGACCTGGAAGGCGCGTGTTCTCCAGCTGGCCAGGGCGCGCAAGACCCCGGGCTTTCAACGGGGGAGCGTTACATCGGAACTTATCTCGGAACTGGCTCATCTCAGCATTCTTGATGACGCACCGCTCGTTGCCCGCGCATTCCTCGAGAAGATCGGAATCATTTTGGTTGTGGAGCGACATCTGCCGGGAACTCATCTGGACGGCGCAGCCATGCTACGTTCCGACGGAACGCCGATTGTCGGCATGACACTCCGTTATGATCGGCTGGACAATTTCTGGTTCACCCTCAGCCACGAATTGGCCCATGTTGCGCTCCATTTGGGACTGGAAGAATTGTGTGCCTGTGTGGATGATTTCGAATCCGAAAGCAGTGATCCCGTGGAAAAGGCTGCCGACCATATGGCTCAGCAAGCCCTGATTCCTACGTCCGAGTGGCGGGAGGTGCAAACTCACTGCGGCGCATTAGCGCCCAAAGTCCATGATGTTGCCAGGAGGCTGAGAATTCACCCTGCCATCGTAGCCGGCCGGCTCCGCCGTGAGCGGCATGATTACCGCATTCTTTCCGGAATCGTAGGCCGTGCGAAAATACGTGGCCTGTTTTGTTAAAGGAAATTCGGTGACTGTCACCGAAATTGCCAAAATGAAAGCGGAGGCCGAGGCTCTGTACACATCATAATTACGAGGAAGGCATGCGAATAAATGAAGTCATGATTCACAACTATCGCAGCATCCGTAGCCTCCGGTTCTCGTGTCAACCACTGATGCTGATGCTGGGACCTAACAATCACGGGAAATCGAACATTCTCAGGGCCTTTGAGTTCGCGTTGTCAACATCGGCGAAGCCCACAGCAGAAGATTTTTTTTATTTCAGGGGTGATGATTCCGAGTTATGGGTTGAACTGACGTTTAACGCGCTTACTGAGCAGGAGAAAACCACTTTCAAGAGGTATCTGCGTGCAGATGGCAGCATTCGCCTCCGCAAGAGTGCACGATTGAGTGATACCGGAAACGTTGAACTCTCATACAACGGCTATTTCCAGCAGCCTCAGGAATGGTGGCTCAGGGCAGATAAAGTAACAACACTAACAAAGCGGGAAGAGGTCGCTAATACTCCACTGGGCCAGATGGTCTCCGAGTCTGGACGTCTCACGAAGGCTCAAATCGAGAAAGCCCAGAACCGATACATCGAACAAAAGCGGAACGAGCTCTCATTTGACGAGGTCCTGGAAACTGGAGCGTTCCTCGGACAGAAGAACATTGGCGGAGGTATGCTCCCGGACTTCTATCTCATCCCGGCGGTTCGCGACCTTGCGGATCAGACAAAAATAAAAACAACTACCACTTTCGGCAGATTACTTAACCGGGCCATTACCAAATCCGATTCCTCTTGAATGGGGTGAGGACATAATTCGAGAAAAGAGACAAACATATGCCTTGAATCAGGAGATCTTTGACGCCGTAGATACCGCAAAAGGACGTGTGGAGGTACTGACTCCGGATTTTGAGGGTGTGGCAGGCGTTTCTCGAACACAAGGCGAAAAAAAGGGAAAGGCTCTCGCCGCGCTCGATCATTTTCAAAACATCGTAGCGGCTGACATTCCGACACGACTCCAAGAAGTCGTACACATCATATACAGTTCTGCGCGAATGGGGACTGACGACGACAATGAGTTGATCGGATGTGATATCCAGCATTTCTCATCCGTAAAGAACCGCTTAGGTCCAAAAAACAGGCCTGGAATTTGATTCTAAAAAAATGCTGACGGCCATCCGAGTTGGAATTCTCAAGGCCTTCGCAGAAACGCCGCGGATTGCTATACGCGCCCTGACCCATGGGCTTTGCAGGCTGGTGACGAATTGTTGCCGGTTGCCGGAGGTGGGTTCATGACCGATTCAGTGGACAAACCGATTCGCTCGGAAATCGTCCTGAATCAGACGGAAGATGGTAAAACCCGGCTTGAGGTCCGGCTTGAGAACGAGACCGTATGGTTGACGCAAGCTAATATGGCCTCGCTTTTCCAAACCACAACGCAGAACATCACGCTTCACCTGAGAAATATCTTTCAGGAAGGGGAATTGGACGAGGCATCAACTTGTAAGGATTTCTTACAGGTTCAGGAAGAAGGCGGCCGGTGCGAATCTCGGGCCGGTGTCAGGCGTTTGGAATTCGACCGCAGGATCCTGCGCAATCTACAGACAGGCGGAAACGGGGAATGCCTGGGCCGCAGCCCCGGCGCTGCCTGGCGCAGGAGGAGGTAATACCCTCAAAAGAGGGTAATAGAAAGGGTACTGTAATTTCCGAAAAGCACGGATCCAGCACAGCCTGAAGGAGTCGGAGCATGGCTCAAGAAGAGACAACCATAGATCCTCGGGTGGCTCGCCTGGTTGCGGCGCTCAACGCCATCCCTTTTCGCTGGATTGGGTCGGATCCAGCTGGATCGTGCGAATGAGACAGATCGTTCAAGCTGGGGAGCGAAACCGGATGTTCTCGACGCGATCAATCGGGCGCTGTCCGCTGTACGCAACCCGAGCAAAAACCCAAGGTCGAGATCCGATCCGGCTGCGGGCGAAGGCGCCAGGTAGCAGGGGAGAGTAAGTTATGATTTTTCGTTTCTTGCATTCAAGCGATTGGCAGTTGGGGATGACGCGCCACTTTCTTTCGGATGGCGCCCAGGAGAGGTATAGCCAGGCGCGGTTTGACGTCATTCGAGCGCTGGGGCGAATCGCCGTGGAAGAGCACTGCCATTTTGTGCTGGTGTGCGGCGATGCCTTTGAGTCGAACCAGGTGGACAGAAAGACGATCGCCCGCGCGATGGAAGCCCTCAGGGATGTCCCTGTTCCAGTATATCTCCTGCCTGGAAATCATGATCCGCTGAATGCGGCATCCGTCTACCGTTCAAACATCTTTATCGAGCGGAAGCCGGACCATGTCCATGTCATCGAGAATGCGGATTCCATCTCGGTCACCGAAGGCTTGGCAATTGTCGGGGTGCCATGGATGTCGAAACGGCCTGCGGCCAATCCAATCGGCGAGGCATTGAACATCCTTCTACCGGCGGATGGGGTCATACATATTTGTGCGGCGCACGGGGCTGTCGACCTGCTGACGCCTGACTCGGATGCCCCTGGAATCATCGAAGTTGCTGCAATGGAACGCGCTATCAACGAGGGCAGGATTCACTTCGTCGCTCTCGGGGATCGTCATTCCGTTACCAGAGTCGGAACCAGCGAACGCATCTGGTACTCCGGGACACCGGAATCCACCGACTTCACCGAAACCAATTCAGGATTTGCCCTCATTGTCGATGTCGGGGACGAACAGGTGGCCATCAAGGAGGTCAAGGTCGGGCAATGGCGGTTTATTGAGCGCTCACGCGTCGATTTAAATACCGGCGATGATGTGGAGATGCTTCGCCAGTGGCTGGAAGGGGTCGAGAATAAAGAACGCACGGTTGTCCGATTGCACCTGGTGGGCTCGCTGTCCCTGTCGTCGCATACATTGCTTCATAGCCATCTTGATGCGGCACAAGATGTGTTTGCTGCTCTCGAGGCACGGGACGAGGATCTCATTGTTATGCCTGACGACTCGGATTTCGCCGACCTTGGATTCTCGGGCTTTGCCGGTCAAACAACGGAGCTGCTGCGAAGCAAGATCGCCGAGGGAGGCAACAAGGCTGCCGCGGCACGCGATGCCCTTACCCTGCTTCTTCGGTTGGCAAGGAGGACGGCATGAGATTCCTCCGTCTTCGAGTGGCCAACTATCGCGGCATTGACACCCGCGAGGTGAATTTCGGTCCTGAGGGCATCACTCTCGTGCAAGGGCCGAATGAGGCCGGCAAAACCAGCCTCGGCGAGGCAATCGGAATTCTCTTCGAGTACTTCGATTCCAGCAAACATCGCAATGTAGACGCGATCCGGCCCGTCCATCGCGATGAGGGCCCGGAAATAGAATTGGAAGCGGAGAGCGGACCGTACGCGTTTACCTACTTCAAGCGGTTCCACAAAAAACCGGAGACCAAACTTACCGTCTCGCGGCCGAAGCCGGAGAACCACACGGGGCGTGAGGCTCATGAACGAGCGGAAGCGATCCTGCGCGAGACCCTCGATGTTGATTTGTGGAAGGCGTTAAACATCCAGCAGGGCGAGGCGATTCAGCAACCGGATCTGGGGAAACAAACTTCACTGTCGGCCGCACTGGATCAGGCGGCAGGAGGCCGATCGGCCGACCCCCAGCAGGAAGGACTTTTTGAAAAGGTCAGGGCGGAATACGGCCTGTATTTCACCCCGGGCGGGGCCGAGAAGAAAGATCTCCAGGAAGCGCGCAAGCTTCAGGCGGATGTTCAGGCTGAGATTGTCATGATCGAGGATCAGATTCGGGCGCTCGAGCAGGACATCGAAAGATCGGCAACTCTTCAGCAGGAACTGGCACGGCTAACGAGGCAGGAGAAGGAACAGGAGGGGGCGGTTGCCTCTTATACGGCTTCGCTGGAAGAGATTGCCGCTCTGGAGAATGCGCTTGCCGGGGCTCGCATAAAGCTGGAGTTGGCGCAGAAGTCGGAACAGTCAGCGCGCCGCGACAAAGAGGAACGCCAGGGTTTCATTGATGCCGTTGCCCGAGCGGTCACCTCACATGATGACCTGCAAGAGTCTGGCAAGATATCATTTTCGGCTCTGAAACCGGCAGAGGAAGAACTCAACAAGGCACTGGCGACTCTCAATGAAGCCGAAGGACGAAAGAGGGAGGCGGATCAACTCGCCGCTCTTCGGAGAGCCGATTTTGATTATTACAATAACAAGCTGCACCTCGAACAACTCAATGAGCGCAAGGATCGAATAGACGGAGCCAGGCAGATTGCTGCCGCGGCGGAAGTGTTGCTCGCACGAAACAAAGTCGACTCCCGGGCACTGAAGGCCATCCAGGAGGCCGAGCGTGGGTTGCTGACGGCGGAGGCCCAATTGGAGACCGGTGCGGCGAACGTCCTCTTGCGAGGCCTTGCCGAATGTCGCCTGCAAATCGACGACGCGACCGTTATGCTGGGCAAAGACGAAATCCGGATGCTGTCCATTGCCGACAGAACGCGCCTGACCATTCCGGAAGCACTGGAGATTGAAATTACCGGCGGCGCCGGAACCGAAGGCCTATCCGGAAAGGTTGCTGCGGCCCGGCGTGCCCTTGAACGCGCCTGCAAAATTGCGGAAGTAGGGAACGGAGATGAAGCGAGGGTTGCTTTCGAGCAGCGCCGGGGAGCAGAGAGGGACGTTAAAGGCAAGGTGACGGTTGAAGAGGAAAACCTGCGGGATCTCACTTATGAGGAGCTCGACAGGAAGCTCATCGGCCTGCAGCAAAGCGTGCCCGATTATCTCGGTAAGCGTGTGCAGGAGCCGGTCCTTTGTCCTGACCTGGAGTCTGCCAAAAAGGAACGGGCCAATGCCGAGCTTTCCCAAAAGAAGTTGGGCGAGCAATGGGAAACGACACGCAAATTTGTTGATGCCGCTCGCACAGTACGCGATGAATTGAACTCCAGGCATCAGGAAGTTCGCATCCAACTCGACATGCTCTCAAAAGATCTCAATCACGCTCGCGATAACCTGGATCGGACTAGGAAGACAGTTTCGGATGACAGGCTCGATGCGAATCTCGCGGATGCTTCTCGAGTAGTGTCCGGCGCGGAATCCAGTGCCAGATCGGCTGAAGCCTCTTTGAAGGCTAAGAATCCCGAGCGGGTTAAGGCATCAATGGAGACCGCTGCAGGCTCGCTCCGGACGACGCAGATTCGCCTCACAGCCGCCCGGACAGAGCTTACGGAAGTACAGACGCGGCTGAAGATCCACGGCGAAGAGGGGCTCCACGAAAAGCTGAATGCGGCACAGAGCCGGTTCGAGCACTTGCAGAAGGACAACCGGGCTTTATTTCGCCGCGCCGCCGCGGCCAGGCTCCTTTTTGAAACGATGCGCGACGAGCGTGACAAGGCGCGTCGGGCTTACCTGGCCCCACTCAAGGAAAAAATCGAGCATCTTGGCCGCTTGGTCTTCGACGTCTCGTTCCAGGTTGATGTAAACGAGGATCTGCAGATCGCCAGCCGCACCACCAACGGTATCACGGTGCCTTTCGGCTCGTTGAGCGGCGGTACCAGGGAGCAGCTTTCCCTGCTTTTCCGGCTGGCTTGCTCGATGATCGTCGCCAAAGATGGTGGCACCCCCCTCATTCTGGACGACGCCTTGGGATACACGGACCCGGAGAGGCTCCGATCGATGGGTGTCGCCCTCGACCGGGCCGCCAGGGAATGCCAGATCATCATCTTTACCTGTGTTCCTGAACGGTACAGCAATGTCGGAATGGCATCTGTTGTCACTTTGAGGTAAGGCGGCTCGCCAGACTGCTGCCCAGACGTTACTCAGGTATTAGGGGAGCCATGAACCACCTTCCGTAGTCTCAATGGCAGAGCGAATCTGAACGGAACAAGTATGGCATTGCGTGTTTTCCCATCCTCCTATCGGTGTGATTGCGGACATGAAAGCCATTTCTCCGACTCCACCATTCGTGAGTTGGAGCAGAAGAGCCGCCAGAAAAGGCGGCTCTTGCTCGATTCCGCAGAAGAGGAGCACGGCATCGAGTTCGAACTTGGTCGCGCCGCCGTGGTCATTTGCCCTCGGCTTGGTCGATGCAAGATTACCGGGATAGCATGAGATTCCTGACCCGTCTCGATTTGATCCCGGCATCGGCTGCTTGGAACCGGGCCCTCCAAGATCAGCGGGGCACAGATGGAAAGGGATTCGTCTTTACAGCGCACTTTACAAATCCTATGATTGTAAAGGAGACGCATAAAATGTATGAAGCCAAATTATCGACCAAGAATCAGATAGTGATCCCGCGGGGTGCCCGAGTGCCGCTGGGCCTCAAGCCCGCCGATAAACTCCTCGTCGTGGTCAGAGGAGACATGATCATTCTCATGCGGAAGCCCGAAAAATATTCGGAGGCGCTCCGGGGTGCGGGCCAGGCTCCGTATGCCGGGCATTATCTCCAAAAAGAAAGGGACAGCTGGAAGTGAGCCGACATTCTCTGGCCGAATTCCTGCGGAAGCACCAGAGGATTGGCCTCGATACCAGCGTGTTTATCTTCGAGGTGGAAGAAAGCCGGAAATACATCGAGATTGTTCACGCCATTTTCCGATGGCTGGAGAAGCCTGGATCGTATGGGATCACATCTACCATAAGCATGCTCGAATTGCTGGTTCACCCTTATCGGAGATCCGACCTCGACACCGTCAACAAGTTCTATGCTCTGCTATCCACCTATCCCAACCTGCACTGGGTGGAATTGACACTGCCGGTTGCCGATGCGGCTGCCCGACTCGGAGCGGAATTCAACCTCAAGACGCCGGATGCCATTCAGGCCGCCTCCGCAATGTCGTTGCAGGCTACCGGATTCATATCCAATGATCCCTCTTTCAAGCGCCTGAACTCTCTAAATGTTCTCATCTTGGACGACCTGCTGTCACGCTAGTGGAGGAATCGGGGTACACTGGCAATCTTGCTCTTGCGCCATTCGCGATCGCTTCTGTCAATCTTCGAGCGCCTGAACCCTCTCGTGGCTGGTAACAGGCGCACGGAAGGCAGAGGCGGGGCGCGGATCGAGCAGGCGATTCAACATCGCTTGTTCCGCCGGGCTGATCTCGGTCATGAGGCGGATCTCGTCGGCCTCGACGGCTGCGACGGACGATCCGTCACGATAGATCACGCAGTTGCCCAGTACCGCAGGAATCCTCATGCCCGGCGTGAGAATGCCGGCCAGATTGAGAGGATCGCAGGCCGAAACGCGCACCAGGTGGCCGGTGGGCCCTCGACGCCGCACGGCGCGCAGGCTCTCGACGGCTTCCGGCAAGGCGAACTGTTCACCGACACATCCCGAGACAAAACGCCCACCGCGGATTTCGCCGCGCGCTTCCATGCGCCGGAGCACCGGCAACAACTCTCTCCAGGCCGGCGCCGCGGCTTCACGCGCAAGCAACTCGCGCAGAAGAATGCCGTAGCGGCGCAGAAGCTGGCGCGCCCACAATTCGGTCCGATCTTGAGGAACGGGCTCCTGGGGTGCGAGGAGCGACCAGCGTCCGACTCGAGTGCGCCGCGGCTGGCGTCGCCGGCGCGGCGAGCGTTCCTGGCGCCTGGCTTCGCCGGTCACCAGCGCCCTCAACCCTTCGAATGCGTCTGCCGTGATCATTCCCGCGGCCACGAGCTGCCAGAGCCCTTCCTCGACTTCAGCCGGCAAATGGCGCGTTCCCGCGCACATTTCCAAAAAGAAGGAAGCCCCACGGCCGCGCAAAAAAGCGAGCACGTCGCGGGCGACAACGGAGAGTCCTTCCTCGTCCGCAAGGGCACCATCCAGGAGCCAGGCGATATCGGCGCGCATCCCGATGCCGAGTGCGGCCGTTCGCGTCAACCCCGGCCTGTGCGCGGGCACTTCGGCCTGGGTGGGTCGATGGGTCCATCGTCCCCAGGTAACTTCCCCCATGAGGCAAAGACGGTCGAGCAGATCCGGCTGATAATTCGCGACGCGCGCAGGAAAGATTTCCTTTTCCCAGGCTGCTGCGGCTGTTTCGAATCCCTGGAGCTGCTCCACAACCTCAATCAACCCCACCTCGCCGTTGAGGCGGCTGGACGGTTCCAGATGTTGCCAGGATATTAGAAAGCCGAGGAGCACGGAGGCGGGTACCGGTTCGATTTCGCGCCGCAGATGCGCGATGGTGGCACGATGGATGCGGGCCAGGATGCGCCGATCGCAGAATTCCTCCTCGTTGTTTTCTCCGGTAAATCGGCCTCGCAAGACCAGGCCTTCGCCTTCGAGAGCAATCAGGGCGGTGCGGATGCCTTCCGCACCGAAACCTGACAACTCGGCCAGCGCTCTCGCTGTCACAGGACCGATTACCTCCATCCACCCGCGCGCGAAGGCGAGGACCAGACGCTGTTCCGAATCAGATTCACCTCTCGCCCCAAGCTTATCCAGACCGCGCACAAGTTCGTCGTGCTCGACAGCCACCCAATACGATGTGTCGCCGCGCAAAATACGGCGCGCTCGTCCGGTCGCCTTCAACACGTCAAACCAGCGCGAAGCCTCTGCAGAAATGCGGCGGGTTTCCTTCTCGGGGAAAAGGACCAGGCTGAGCAGCAAGTCGTGCAGTTCTTCCGTGTCACGGACTGCCGGCCAGGCATCCGCGGCCGCGCGGCGAATGGCTTCAGGGTCCAGCTTGCCGAGATCCCCGGCATCATCCGGCAGCACGCGCCTCAGGAATACCGCCCGTGCCCGCCGTTCTTCCAGAGGCGCGTCATCCAGGAATGCGTAGGGCATCGCATTCAGGATCTGATGCGCAAAGACCGAGGGTCTCGGGGTGTCTCTGGCAAGCAATTCCACGGTGCCGTCTTCGATCTTTTTCAGCACGTTGCGCAAGCCAGCAAGGTCGAGCGCCTCGGTCAGGCAATCGCGCAGGGTTTCAAACACCAGAGGATGATCCGGAATTGCAAGATCCTGCTCCGAGTGGTTGTCCTGACACTGAGTCTGGGCCGGAAAAACGGCGCTGAGCAGATCATCGGCGCGCATTCTCTGGATTGCCGCGGGTACGCGACGGCCGTGCGCGAACCTGAGAAGCGCAAGGGAGCGTGTCAGAGTCCAGCGCCAGCGCGTCGAAAAAATGGGAGAGGCCAGCACGGCCTGAACCAGCGTTTCCTCCGCTTGCGCGGCAGGCAGAAAGCGCCCGATCTCTTCAAGAGGGAAGGAATGCTGCGGCCCGAGCGAGAGCACGATTCCGTCATCCGTCGCCGACGCCTGCAGTTCAAAATCGAAGCGGCGGCAGAAGCACTT
>Ga0182021_10005297_pt1 | contig 15246 bp, 11 predicted proteins | sample 612E3MmetaG_FD_120493 | JGI IMG/M metagenome (GOLD analysis project Ga0182021, IMG submission 120493) | Permafrost microbial communities from Stordalen Mire, Sweden - 612E3M metaG (Illumina Assembly) | ecosystem: Environmental > Terrestrial > Soil > Wetlands > Permafrost | place: Sweden... | reverse complement strand
CGGAAGCGGATGGCTGCTTCCTCTCCGACGGCAAGACGAGCCCCGATCTCGCCCGACGTAAGCGAGCAGCAGGCGCGGTCGTACTTGGGCATCTGCCCCGCCGCCAGTTGCTGCTCTTTGCGTTCGTCGAGGAGCTCTTGTGGGCAGAAGCACGGGTAGGCCCAGCCGGCGGCCAACAGCTGCTGCACCCCCGCCTCGTAGAGATCAGCCCGTTCGCTCTGCCGATATGGTCCGTGCGGGCCCCCGACGTCCGGCCCCTCGTCGGCCTGCAGGCCAAGCCAAGCCAGGTCGTCGATGATGCTGGCATCGTGAGCGCTGGTGGAGCGCTTGAGGTCGGTGTCCTCGATGCGCAGCACCATGGTGCCGTGGTTGTGCCTCGCGAAGAGGAAGTTGTAGAGCGCCGTTCGAGCACTGCCCACATGCAGGGAGCCCGTTGGGCTGGGAGCGAAACGTACGCGAACCTCGGTCATGTGTCTGTTCTCTCTCTTTCCACCAGCGCGACCGCCTGCACGGCTATTCCCTCGCTGCGCCCCGCAAAACCCAGGCCCTCGGTGGTCTTGCCTTTCAGCGCCACTCGCTCCTGGTCGATGCCTATCGCCTCCGCCAGCCGCCGGGACATCTCCGCTTTGTGCGGGGCTATGCGCGGCTCTTCGCAGATGACCACGGCGTCGACATTCACGGGCTCCCACCCCTTGCGCCGAAGCAGATCGGCGACGGTGCGCAGCAACTGGAGGCTGTCGGCCCCGGCCAACTCAGGGTCGGTGTCCGGAAACAGCCCGCCGATGTCGTCCAGGCCCGCGGCTCCGAGCAAGGCGTCCATGATAGCGTGCGCGAGCACATCGGCGTCGCTGTGACCCAGCAGGCCGCGATCGTCGCGCAGCTTGACGCCGCCCAGCACCAGCGGCCGTTCTTTTGCGAAGCGGTGCGCGTCGAAGCCCAGGCCCACCCGAAGCTCCGGAGTCACTTGCGCCGCTCCGCCAGGACCTGTTCGGCATGCCGCAGGTCGACCCAGTCTGTGATCTTGAAGTTCTCCGGCGAGCCTTCGACCACGGCGACCCGGCCCTTCCGCGCTTCGACCAGGGAGGCATCGTCGGTGGCCTCCATGAGGACCTCGTCCGGTTGGGCGTAGGCGTCCATCAGCACCTGCCGGCGGAATATCTGAGGTGTCTGTGCGCGCCACAGGGTGCGCCGGTCGGGGGTGCGGGTGATCAGCCCCGCCTCGTCGACGATCTTGACGGTATCGACGCTGGGGACCGCAAGCACCACGCCGTCGAGGCTACTGTCGGCGGCGAGAGCCTCGACCGCCCTGCCGATCTCCTGGCAGGTCACGAGCGGGCGAGCCCCGTCGTGGACGCCGACCAAGTCCCAGGTGCCCGCCTCGGCAAGGGCGCCCAGGCCGTTGCGCACCGTCATCCAGCGCTTCTCATCTCCCCCGGTGACGCGGACCACTTTGGCGATGTGCTCCAACCGTATCTCCTCTTCGCAGTACTCCACGTCGAGCGGGTTGACCGCGACCACCAGAGCGTCGACCCACTCGCAAGCGGCGAGCACGCTCAAGGTGCGCTGCAACATGGGGATGCCGAGTAGGGGCATGTACTGTTTGGGAAGTCCCGAGTTGAGACGCGTGCCGTGGCCGGCTGCGGCCACCACCAAGGCAAGACGAGCCGAGCGTTGGTCCAAAGCTACCTCCTCAGTAGGGGCTCGCGGCTCAGGATGCCATCCGCGCAAAGACCATCTTCCCGGACGGGTTCTGGAGGATGGAGGTGACCTCCACCGTCACCTCTTCACCCACGCGGCCCCGGCCGCCCTCGATGACGACCATGGTGCCGTCGTCCAAATAGGCGACGCCCTGATCTGACTCTTTTCCCTCACGAAGTACCCTCACCCGCAGACTCTCACCGGGAAGCACGGTAGCCTTGAGCGCGTGGGCCAACTCGTTCATGTTGAGCACCTCGACACCCTGTATCTGCGAGACCTTGTCCAGGTTGTAGTCGGTGGTGAGGATGCAGGCCTTCATCTCCTTGGCCAGGCGTATCAACTTGGTGTCGACATCAGGGACCGCGGGAAAATCCCGCTCGATGATGGTCACGTGGACGCCGCTCTCCTGCAGACCGTGAACGGTGTCCAGTCCCCGCCTACCGCGAGCCCGCTTGCCCGACTCGCCCGAGTCGGCGATGGATTGCAGTTCCTCCAGCACGAAGCTCGGGATCACCACGTCCCCCTCTAGGAAACCGGTGCCGGCGACCTCGCCTATGCGCCCGTCGATGATGGCCGAGGTGTCGAGTACCTTCGGCCGCAGAAACTGCTTGGCCCCGGGCTGTTGCAAAAGCCCCTTGAAGCCCAGCACTCTCGCCAGGTCGGTGTGGCGCTTGTAGCCCAGGTAAGCGAAGAGATAGCCGCTGACGGCGAAGAGCAAAGGCAACAAGTAGGGGCCGACCACAGGCAGGTTCCTTATGGCGAGGCTGCCGAGCGCCGCGATGGCCATGCCGATCAGCAGACCGATACTTGCGAAGATGAGACCGCTTGCGGTGACGAGCCCCGTGGCCCGATCGAGCACTCGTCCGAGTCGGGCCACCGCCCTTCCCAGGTAGTGGCCCACCACGGCCCCGATGCCTATGCCGACCAGAACCGCGAAGAAGACGAATAGCGCGTAGCTTCCCCAGCGCGGGTGCTGAGGCAAGTACTGGATGCCGAGCTCATAGAAGCTCACCCCACCGACGAGGGCCATCACCAGTCTGATGGCAAATACCACGGATCAGCTCTCCAAGAGATGTGACTGGGCGCAGACCTCGGCGAGAACACCGTCGAGCAGGCTAATGGCATCGTCCGCGTTCAGGTCCTTGGCGTACATCAATTCCGAAGAGAGGATGCGCCTCGCCTTGTTGAACATCTGCTTCTCTCCGGTGGAGAGGCCCTTCTCGTGGTCACGCAGAGCCAGGTTGCGGATGACGTCGGCCAGTTCCAGGACGTCGCCGGTCTTGATCTTGTCGCGGTTGTGCTTCACACGCCGGTTCCAGTTCAAGGGCATCTTGGTGGGGTCATCCCGCAGCACGCCCATGACCTCCTCCACCATGGGCTCGGAGATGACCGGCCTGATGCCAGCCCTCTCCACGCTGTCCACGGGGACCTTGACCGTCATGTCGCTGTGGAGAATCTGAATCGTGTAGTACCGGCGAGACTCCCCCTGGAAATCCTGCTCTTCGATCTCCAGCACGCGGCCGGCGCCGTGGTGCGGATAGACTACCGTGTCACCTGCCTGGAACATCAGCCGGAACGCTCCACGACATCGAGTTCACGCAGACGGATCAGCCCGTACTTGATCTCGCGCGCCCGCGAGAGCCCAACCTCCCCGATCGACGCTAGTTCCCCAACGGGCGCCTCCACGATGGCCTGCAGACTCCCGAACTTGTCCACCAACGCGCCGATGGCTTCGGGGCCCAGCCTCGGGATCTTGCGGAGCAATCGATAGCCACGGGGACTCACGTGACCGTCGAGGGCCGCGGCGTCGGCCGGAAAACCGAGAATGGCCCCGATGCTGGCCATGGAGATGAGCTCCTCCGAAGGCAGCGCGACAAGCGCTGCGCGCGCCCGCTCGAGACGAGCCGGAGTGGGATCGAAGAGGTAGTCGGCAAGTACCGCGTCCCGTTCTTCCCATACGTTCATCAGCAGCTCCTCGAGTTGCAGCTGAACCAGGCGGCCCTCGGTGCCCAACTCGATGATGTAGCGCTCGATCAGATGCGAGAGCGCGAGCACCATCTCGACGCGTTGCAGCACGCTGGTGACGTCCGACAGCGCGACGACATCCTGGAACTCCAATCGCGAAAGTGTGGATGCCACCTGGTTGAGGCGGTTCTTGAACCGTTCCAGGGTCAGCAACGCTTGGTCGGCTTTGCTGAGGATCACCCGGATAGGATCCATGATGTAGCGGACCCCCCCCACGTAGATGGTGACCACATCGCGAGCCGCGGAGATGGAGATGGCCAGCACGCCAAGCTGCTTGGCCACGCGTTCGGCGGTGCGGTGCCGGGTGCCCGTCTCCTGGGAGTCGATGCTCGCGTCGGGCATCAACTGGACGTTGGCGTGGATGATGTGGGAGCCGCCACGATCGAGAAGGATTGCGCCGTCCATCTTGGCCAGCTCGTACAGGATCATGGGCTTGAGCCCTACGTCGATGTCGATGCCGCCCGAAATCATGGGCGCGATCTGCCGCTCGTCGGCAAAAACGATAAGGGCGCCCGTCCGCGCCCGGACGATGTTGTCGATCGCCTGCCGCAGGAGCGTCCCGGGCGCGATCATCTGCAGAGCCTCGATGAGGCTATCTTCCAGGGCTGGACGCGTCTTGACCACGGATGCTCCTCGCTGTCGCCTGTCGCACGGCCTCTGCCACGTCGCCTACCGCGTTCAACCTCGGCCCGTCCCCCGCGCCTACGATTCCCGCGAACTCCTCGGCGTTGCGGCTGGGCACGATGATGTGGGGAAAACGACGCCGGGCCAGTTCCTGGATGCGTTTCTCACCCTGCAGCACGTACCGCACCTTGCCGGTGAGGCTCACCTCACCGAAAGCAGCCAATCCGTGCCCGTCGGAACCATCCCGCCATGCCGTCGCGATTGCCAACGCCACAGCCAGATCGGCGGCGGGATCCTCCAGCACCAGTCCCCCTGCCACGTTTACAAAGATATCGCATTTAAGCAGCGGCAGCCGGGCCCGCCGGTCGAGGACGGCCACCAGCATGGCCAGCCGGTTGCGATCCACGCCGCGAGCCACACGCTGGGGCATGGCGAGATTGCTTGGCGCAACGAGCGCCTGCACCTCAGCCAGCAGGCAGCGAGAGCCTTCCAACACCGGCACCACCACCGACCCGGAGCGAAGGTCACCCTCTTCGAGGAACACCGAGCTAGGGTCAGGCACTTCCACCAGGCCTTGTTCGGCCATTTGGAACACCCCCACCTCGTTGGTGGAGCCGAAGCGGTTCTTGACGGCCCGCAGGATACGGAAAGGCTGGGCGCGCTCACCTTCGAACGAGAGGACGGTGTCGACCATGTGCTCTAGCACGCGTGGCCCGGCTAGTTCCCCGTCTTTGGTGACGTGCCCGACGAGCACCAGCGCGATGCCGTTATCCTTCGCCACCCGCAGGAGCTGGCTGGTAGCCTCGCGGATCTGGGCGACGGAGCCGGGGGTGGAGTTGATCTGGCCCGACCACAGCGTCTGCACGGAGTCGACCACGCACACGGCCGGCTTGAGGTGCTCGAGCGCCGCGACCACGTTCTCGGTCTGGGTTTCGGGGAGCAGGCGGAGCCTGCTGCCTTCGCCGCCAAGCCGGACGCTCCGGAGCTTCACCTGGGCGGCCGATTCCTCGCCGGAGACGAGCAGCGTCGCAACACCCCGCGCCTCCATGCCCAGCAGGGTCTGCAGCAGAAGTGTGCTCTTGCCGACGCCCGGTTCGCCGCCCACCAGGACCACCGAACCTGCAACCAGGCCTCCGCCGAGCACCCTGTCGAACTCGGCCAAGCCGGTGCCGGCCCGGGCCTGAGCTCCCAGGTCCACGTCGGAAAGATGAAGGGGCGCGGGCGCCGCTGTAGGCGGACCCGCGCCCCGTGAACCGCCCCGTGCGGGCGCTGCCTCTTCAGAGATGGTGTTCCACTGGCCGCAACCTGGGCAGCGCCCCAACCAACCCGGTGATGCGTAGCCGCACTCCCGACAGGTGAAGGAGCCCTTACGCATCGCTCGCCATGGCCGGCGTCCTACGCCCGTCTCAGCATGGAGTCTCGGCCGCCGTGTGCGCGGCCTGGAGGCTGCTGAACAACGAAGCCGCGGCCCCCAGGCCGCACTGGACGGCGCGATACTGCGTCCTCGGTCGCGTGAATAGCGCTGCTATTCACGCTTCCTGCGTCCTTGTCTCCCACTCGCCCATCGCGGCCACGCCCACGGTGGGCACCCGGCGAGGCGTCATTATTCAGCAGCCTTACGACGTCTCGTCGGCGACTAGGACATCGGGCGCGCCCATTATGACCTCGCCGATGACCAGGTGGTCGTCCTCCCGTTCCAGGACGACCGTGCTGCCCCGCGCGAACTTGCCGGAAAGCACTTCCTCGGCGAGCAGGTCCTCCACGTGACGTTGGATGGCGCGCCGCAGCGGGCGCGCCCCCATGGTCGGGTCGTAGCCCACATCCACGAGTAGCTCCCTGGCCTCCGGAGTGAGCGCCACTCCGATCTCGCGGTCTTTGAGCTGCTCTTCCACACGAGCCATCATGAGATCGACGATGTCGGTGATCTCCTCGCGGCTGAGCTTGCGGAACACGATGACTTCGTCCACGCGGTTGAGGAACTCTGGCCGGAAGACGGTCTTGAGCTCGCCGGTAACCCGGGTCTTCATCTCCTCGTAGTCCAGGCCGCCCTGCTCCACCTGTTCTCCAAAGCCGAGCACCTGGCCCTTGGAAATGGTGCCCGCGCCGATGTTGGACGTCATGATGATAATGGCGTTGCGGAAGTCCACCGTGCGCCCTTGCGCGTCGGTTAGCCGCCCGTCTTCAAGTATCTGCAACAGGATGTTGAACACGTCCGGATGGGCCTTCTCGATCTCGTCGAGCAACACCACCGAATACGGCCGACGGCGCACCTGCTCGGTGAGTTGCCCGCCCTCGTCGTAGCCCACGTAGCCGGGCGGAGACCCGACCAGCCGGCTGACGGCATGCTTCTCCATGAACTCCGACATGTCCACCTGAATGAGCGCCGACTCCTCACCGAAGAGGAACTCCGCCAGCGTGCGGGCGAGCTCAGTCTTGCCGACTCCCGAGGGGCCCAGGAAGATGAACGACCCTGCCGGACGATGCGGGTCCTTGAGACCGGCGCGCGAACGCCGGATAGCGCGCGACACGGCTTTCACCGGCTCGTCCTGGCCCACGACCCGCTGATGTAGCGACTCCTCCATGCGGAGCAGCCGGTGGGTCTCTGCCTCGGTGAGCTTGGTGACCGGGATGCCCGTCCACATGGCCGTCACCTCGGCGATCTCCTCTTCACCGATGGAGATCTCGGCAGCCTCGTCCGACTCGCGCCACTTCTCCTCCAGCTCGTGACGCTGGTTCAGCAGTTTGCGCTCGCGGTCACGCAGCGAGGCGGCCTTCTCGAAGTCCTGCACCTCGATGGCCGTCTCCTTCTCACGCCGCACCTCGAGGATGGCATTCTCCACCTCGCGGAGATCCGGAGAAGCGCACATGTTCTGGATGCGCTTGCGCGACGCCGCCTCGTCGATCAGGTCGATGGCCTTGTCGGGCAGGAAGCGGTCGCTGATATATCGGTCGGCCAGATAGGCTGCAGCTTCCAGAGCCTCGTCGGTGATGCGGACCCTGTGGTGGGCCTCGTAGCGTTCGCGCAGGCCTTCGAGGATCTTCCGCGTCTCGCTGACGCTCGGTTCCTTCACCAGGATCTTCTGGAAGCGTCGCTCGAGGGCGGCGTCCTTGGACAAGTGCTTGCGGTACTCGTCGAGCGTGGTCGCGCCGATGGTCTGCAGCTCGCCACGGGCCAGAGCCGGCTTCAGGATGGAGGCGGCGTCGATGGCGCCTTCAGCCGCGCCGGCGCCCACCAGGTTGTGGATCTCGTCGATGAACAAGATGATGTCGCCCCGTTCGCTGATCTCCTTCATGACCTTCTTGAGGCGCTCTTCGAACTCGCCGCGATATTTCGAGCCGGCGACGAGAGCGCCCAGGTCGAGGGTGTAGATCTGCTTGTCTTTGAGCAGGCCGGGCACGTCGTTCTTCGCTATGCGCCGCGCCAAGCCCTCGACTACGGCGGTCTTGCCCACACCGGGCTCGCCTACCAACACCGGGTTGTTCTTGGTGCGCCGCGACAGGATCTGCATGACCCGCTGGATCTCAGTCTCGCGACCGATCACCGGGTCGAGCTTGTCCTCCTCGGCGTACTTCGTGAGGTTGCGGCCATACTGATCGAGCACCTTGGAGCTCCTGCGCTCCTTGGCCTCGACCTGAGCCGAAGCGGTCGAGCCTCGGGCGGCCCTCTTGCTGGGGGCGGAGAGCATGCGCATCACTTCGGTGCGAACCCGTTCCGGGTCCACGTCCAGGTCGCCCAGGATCCTGGCCGCCACGCCTTCGCTCTCGCGCACCAGCCCCAGGAGGACATGCTCGGTGCCGATGTAGTTGTGCCCCAGGGACAAGGCCTCCCGCAGCGCCATCTCCAGCACCTTCTTGGCCCTCGGCGTGAAGGGTATCTGCCCCTGAGACTCGCTGTCGCCCTCGCCCACGATGCGGGTGACTTCGGCCCGCACTTCGTCCAGCGTCACGTCCAGAGAGCCAAGCACCCGGGCAGCGACGCCATCGCCTTCGCGCAACAGGCCGAGCAGCATGTGCTCGGTACCTATGTAGTTGTGTCGTAGAACTCGGGCTTCTTCCTGCGCTAAGACGATCACCTGTCGAGCTCTCTCTGTGAACCGTTCAAACATTGAGCCTTCTCCTATACTCGGACACTCGCGCCGGCGAATACGCCACGCAGCACCAGCGCCCGACGTTCGTCTACTTCGGGACTTTCCACACAGTCGGTCTTCCCACTCATATAATCGACAACGATATGCGCGGGCTGAAGGCGGCTCATCAATCCGAAGGCCGATTCTGCCTCCAACCCGGGAGCATCGACGAGACCCAGCTCAATGCCTACTGTTGCCGCCGAGATCAGGTTCACCGCCTCGGGGAACGACATCACCCACGCCTGCTGGGCCACTCCTAGGGCACGACCTATCTGGTCACGGCTCTGGATGGGGTTCTCCCTCACCAACATCTTGCGCACCGACCGTTCCTTCTCGACGATCCCCCGGCAGACATCGCCGATCTGCTGCAGAGTGTCCGGCTCCGGGCGGCCGTCGGAATGCATATTCGACACTTGGACGATACCTCCCGCGCCTCCCCAGAGCGGGACCAGCCCCAGTCCCTGATGCGCGAGCTCCAGCGCCGTGCCGGCCAGACGCCCGGTGAGTCCGAGAGCAGGCAAGTGCAGCGTCGCATACGCCCGCATGCCGCTCCCCGCCTGCCGAGGCTGCGCGGTGAGGTAGCCCCAGCGGGGGTCGAAGGCGTAGGAGAACACCGTCTCCAAACGGTCGTCGAGATGGTTGAGCAGCGCCCACAACATGGCCAGCTGGCCGCCCGAGCGAAACCCAAGCAGCCGCAGATGGTCGCCGCCGTTTATCTCCAACGAGGCCTCGTTTTCACCATATACCGCGAAACCCCGTCCCACGTTCGACCCCTCAGCGAAGCCCGGCGTCATCAGGCCTTTCTCGACGAAGTAGTCAATCTGCACCGTGCTCAGGCTGTCGAGGTCGTGGACTCCCCACTCGCGTTCCCAGCCCGGGCCGGCAAGCGCCTCGACCACCTCGGCCCGCACCTCCTCGAGGGCGGCAGGGTCCTCGGCATGAGGGAAGCGGCGTCCCGACTCGTTGCGGGTGAGACCCATGGCCGACGCGGTGATGACTGGAGACCTCATTCTTGCCCCACTTCCAGCCTCTGGCCCAACTCGGCCAACCGGTCACGAACACCCGCGGCTTCCTCGAAACGCTCACAGGCCACAAGCTCGTGCAGCATCCGCTCCAACCTCATGATCTCGTGACGCAGGGTGTCTGTCTCGGGTCCTCGCCGGGGCATCTTGCCCAGATGTTCGGTAGGCTCCGCGCCTTGGGCGCTCAGGCGTTCAAGGTCCTCGCTGAACACCTGGTAACAATTGGCGCATCCTACGAGGCCCGACTCGCGAAAGTCGGTGAGCGTGGTGCCACAGACCGCGCAGAAACGATCCTCCTCGTGCGAGAGCGTCGGGAGGTTCTCCTGGGACACCGCAGGCTTGGCCAGGTTGCGCAGCACCGAAGGCACCGCGAGCACCAACGCCAGCCCGTCCGTCTGCTCGGCCATCTCTTCGGCGCAGCCCGGGCAGAGGTGGGTATGGCTCACCGTGCCGTCCACCACCCGCAACAGATGGATGGTGGCCGGCTCTTCCCCGCATACCTCACAGGTGACCGAGCCGCCTAGATCCAGATTCCAGTCGGATGATTCTTCAGCAAACACATGTTCCTCCACAGTCAGACCCGAAGTCCGACCTGCCACACCGGCACAAAGCAAAGGGAAACTCGGCTGGTATTGTGCCGGGAAAAGTCGTTTGTAGCTGCGGAAAGTTTACCACAACGCCCACCCCGGCTCGGCTTTGACGCCCGCGCAAAGCGGCCTCTTAGCCCTCTTTGGAGCCTTTGCGCGGCTCCCCCTGTGCTATGTCACTGCTCGCCCACGGCATTGCGAATGTCCGGGGCGCGGTGCTACCCCGGTGATACGCTGTGGTGCGTGCTCCGGCGTTCGCCAGATCGTGGAGGTCCACGTTTGAACAGATTGGCAGGAAAAGTCTGCATAGTCACTGGGGCTGGCTCAGGCATCGGCCGGGCGGTCGCGATCGCCTTTGCCAGAGAAGGGGCCCGGGTCATCGTCAATGACTGCCGCACCGATGGCCAGGCTGAGGCGACGGTCGCAGCCATCCAGGCTGCAGGAGGCGAAGCCGTCTACGTCGCGGCCGACGTGTCGAGAGAAGACGATGTGAAGCGTCTCGTCGCCTCCGGCGTCGAGGCCTGGGGCCGGCTCGATGTGATGGTGAATAACGCCGGGATCATGGTCGCCGGGCCGGTTGAGGATACGACCGAGGAGGACTTCGAGCGGGTCACCGCTGTGAACCAGAAGGGCACGTTCTTCGGGATCAAGCATGCCGTTCCGGCGATGAGGGAGAACGGGGGAGGATCGATCATCAACACCTCTTCGATCGCGGCCGACCACGGACAACACGGAGGTGTCGTCTACGGCGCCACGAAGGGCGCCATCCTCTCCATGACCCTGACTGCGGCCGCCGAACTGGCCGAGTTCAACATCCGCGTGAACGCCGTGCAGCCGGGAGTGATCAAGACGGGGATACTGGATTCGTTGGATGGAGTGGAGCCGCCAGAGCTGACCGCGCGCATCCTGCGGGAGACTCCGCTTGGTCATCGGAGGGGTCAGCCCGAAGACTGCGCCGGGCTCTATGTCTTCCTGGCTTCCGACGAATCGGCCTTCATTACGGGGCAGAAGATGGCGGTCGACGGAGGGGTTTCGGCGGATAGCCACATTATCTGAATCGGGCGGGCAGCCAGCCTCTGACAGGCGAAACGGGCTATTGGCCGCAAGCCGCGGGATGAACGCCGAACTTCTAGTGCCCCCGAGTATCTTCTCGCTAGGGGTAACGGTAGGGGTAGGGGCTCCGTAGCGGGTGAGAGCTTCCTCCAAGGCCTCGATGCAGAACGAGGCATCCAGGGTGTTGGAAAGCCGGAAGGAGAGCACTCTCCGGCTGGCCCAGTCCATGATGGCGACGAGGTAGCAGAAGCCGCGGGCCATGGGCAGATAGGTAACGTCCGCGGCCCAGACTTCTCCCGCCCGGGTGGTGCTTGAAGCGCGGCATGAGGAAGTTCGCTAGGATGGCAACAAACCGGCGGCCCTTGCGCTCAAGGATGTACTGCAAGGGGGCCGGACCACCCCACCTCCACTTGGCGGATGCCTGGTGAACGTTCCGGCCGCTCCGGTCGATCGCATTCATCGAGCCCAGCATCTCGCCGGTTGCCTCGCCCCGGCCCCGATTGGGAGGCGCGGGTAGTTGCCGAGCCTGACTGCGTCAGCTCGTCTTCGATCTCATTCCGATGGGGCAAGGCTCACAAACCTCATGCTCCAAGCCGGCAGCTCGCTGACGAGCGCGGTCGCTTCTGAGTCTGGGCCAGATGCATCCTTTTCCGCCTTCAGTATCCAGTCGGCCCAGTGTATGAACGTCCAGCGCGTTCCGCCTGAATCCTCGGTCTCCGGAACAGCCTGCACTCCGTCCTTGAGGATGACGATCCCGCCATCGATCGACCATGCCCCTGAGTAGTCTTTCGCGGGCTCAGGGGAGGTGGACGGGAGATCGAAGATCTGTTGGAGCTGTTCGTGATAGGTGCCGTCCGCGAGCAGTGTGAGGTCGATTCGAAACGCCATGTACTCGCTGGTCCACGATCCCACGACTGATTGGACCTCGGCGACCGATCCCGCGGCGGCCTGGGTGGACGAGGCTTGATAGACGAGACGGCCGGTCGAATCGATTAGGCAGTCCGGCACGGCGACGGTTCGCATGCACGCGCGCGCGAGGCCGTCGCGAAACCCAGTCCCGTTCAGGTACTGGGGAGCCACCACGAATGCCCCGGTCTTGTCGATGTAGCCCACCTGGTGGTTGAGCGCAACCGGGGCCAACCCCCCACTGAAGCCGTTTGAGGGGAGCAGGTAGAAGTCGGGATAGGGGTATCCCGAAGGGTTATCGAACTGCGGCTTGATCACCATTCTTCCCGAGGTGTCAATAAAGCCCCATGTGTTGTCCACGCACACCGGGGCGAGCCCCTCGCTGTATTCCCCTCCGCGCTGGAAAGCCTGCGGGAATGCTGTCGTGCCCGTCTGGTCGATGTACCGGCAGGTGCCATCTGCCAATTCGCTACCATGCGTGTACACCGGCGCGAGTCCGCTCTCGAACCGCCCGCCCACGAGGTATGCCGTGTTGTCCTCGAGCACAGCATGGAGGCTGGCCGCATCGTACCGGAGACCGATTCTCCAGTGGCCACTCTTGTCGATGAAGCCGTATTTCCCGCCCGTTGACGCCTGTGCCAGTCCCTCTGAGAATGGCCCGACCCAGTCGAACTTCAAGGGAATGACGATCTTCCCTTTCGTGTCGATGAAGCCGCAAGAGGAACCCTTCATGACCCCGGCCAGGCCTTCGCTGAAATCGCCCGCGGCGTCCCAGGTGGCTGGAGTCACCAGGTGGTCGTTCTTGTCGATGAAGCCATAGCCACTAGCCGTGACAAAAGGGTCTTTCGTGGAGGGAGGCGGACCCGTCGCCACCCGAGCTATCCCATCGAAGAAGAGATTGGCCTCAGTGAACTGCGGCTTGATGACGATGGCTCCCGTCTCGTCGATGTAGCCCCACTTGCCCCCTACCTCCACCGGGGCGAGCCCGTCTTGGAACCGATAGGCGTCCTGGAACTGGGGCGTGATGACCCAGGTGCCGTCCTTGTCCACGTAGCCCCACTTGTAACTTGCACGGCTCAAGGGGTCAGAGCCGGTCTCCTTGGGCACCGGCCACAGCGCAGTCTCGGACTCCGTGGTGGTTGTCGGCGAGACAGCGTGCTGATCACCGCCGCAGCCAATAGTACCGATCACGAGAGTCACAAGAAGCACGAGAAGAAGCCGGAACGCGGCCCACTTGCACGAGCTCCGAGCGGCACGCATTGGCGGCTGAGTCATGGCGCGAGTGTTGGTCGAGATTGCCGGGTGGAACGACTCGAAGCGCGTTCCCTTGCCATGCTGCAACATGTGCCCCTCCTGGCTCGCTCTCGCCGCGGCACAATCATCGCCTCGCGCAAGGGCGAGGTCAACACCCGACGCCGAACGTCGGTTTGACAAGACCAGGTGGAGCCCATCAGTACTCCCAGCTATTGTCGTCCCATTCCTCACCAGACCTCGCAGCGAGCTCCACATCCACCATATGCAGCAAGTCGGCGGCCTCGGTTCCCGGCATAGGGGCTATGTCTCTGCATGTCCCGAACAGGGAACTACCATCGGGGAGCTCAGGTCCTTCATCGCCTTGAACCCATGACTGATTCCCCGTCGTCATCTTCCAGAGATCCCCCGCGGAAGCATCGTCTCGACTCACAGCTACCAATCGGCACAAGCGAGAATAGGCTGAAGACGCTGAGCCAAAGGCGACAGCGCCTGCTCCTATCCCCCTACAGCAAGGGCTCAAGGGGTCGTGCCGGCGTCTCCCCGGTGCGACAGGGGCCAGGGGGCGTAGGGTCCGTCGCAGCGTTTGAGCGAACCCTTGCGACCTAAGCGGAGACGGACCCCGCGCCCCCTGGCCGTTGGTGGGCTGGCTCAGAGAGGCCGGCGCGACCCCTTGGTTACAAGTGCTCGGGGCGAAGCTGCGGAAAGAGAATGACGTCGCGGATGGAATCCACCCCCAACAGCAGCATGGCCAGGCGGTCGATGCCGATGCCGAGCCCACCCGCCGGAGGCATGCCGTATTCGAGCGCGCGTAGGAAATCTTCGTCGAGCACGTGGGCTTCTTCGTCGCCGGCCTCTTTGTTGCGCGCCTGCTCCTCGAAACGCCTGCGCTGGTCAAGCGGGTCGTTCAGCTCGGAGAAGGCGTTGCCCATCTCCCTGCCGGCGATGATGGGCTGGAAACGCTCCACGATGAGCGGGTCGTCCGGGCTTGACTTGGCCAGAGGACTAAGCTCCAAGGGATAGTCGATGGCGAAAGTCGGCTGGACCAGCTTCGGCCACACTGCGTGCTTCAAGGCCTTGTCGACCAGCGTCGAGAAGGTGTCGCGCTTCTCCACGTCGATGTGACGCCCTTGGAGCACTCGTTTGGCGGCCGCCGGGTCGGACCGCATGCCGGCGAGCGACAGACCCAGATACTCCCCAAGGAGCGAATCGATGGTCCTGCGCGGCCACGGAGGCTTCAGTTCGACCACCTCGTCACCAACCGGCAGGCTGGTGGAGCCGGTGACCTCTTCCGCCAGGGCCGCGATCATGTTCTCCACCAACTCCATGATGGCGTTGTAGTCCACATAGGCCCAGTACAGCTCCATCATGGTGAATTCCGGGTTGTGCACCAGCGAGATACCCTCGTTCCGGAAATTCTTCCCGATCTCAAAAATGCGGTCGAATCCACCCACCAGTAGGCGCTTGAGGTAGAGCTCCGGGGCGATGCGCAGGTACAGGTCGGTGTCGAGCGCGTTGTGATGGGTCACGAAGGGGCGCGCCAGCGCGCCGCCGGGAAGGGGCTGGAGAATGGGCGTTTCCACTTCTACGAAACCCTGCGCCTGCAGGTAGCGGCGCATGCTTGCCACCAGATGGCCGCGGCCGCGCAGCTGCCGCGCGACCTCCGGGTTGGCGATCAAGTCCACGTAGCGCTGACGGTAGCGGGTCTCCCGGTCTTGCAGCCCGTGCCACTTCTCCGGCAGCGGTCGGAGCGACTTGGTGAGCAGTATCCACGAATCCGCGAAGAGGGTGAGCTCTCCCCTGCGCGTGCGGAACACGTGTCCCTCACAGCCGATGATGTCGCCGACATCTATGCCGGTGAGGCTCGAGAACGAGACCTCCCCCAGAGTATCCACGTTGCCGTAGACCTGGAGGTCGTCCCAGCCATCTCGCACCGTGAAAAAGACCGCCTTG